>Ga0187860_1002380_pt1 | contig 15624 bp, 10 predicted proteins | sample June2016WEW_10_4_FD_132981 | JGI IMG/M metagenome (GOLD analysis project Ga0187860, IMG submission 132981) | Peatland microbial communities from SPRUCE experiment site at the Marcell Experimental Forest, Minnesota, USA - June2016WEW_10_40 | ecosystem: Environmental > Terrestrial > Soil >... | reverse complement strand
CGGCTTCGTTTATGGAAAAAGGATAGGCCTCATGTCGGCACGAATTCTGGATTACATGCGTCGCTACGATTACAAGAAACTCGTCTTCTGCAATGACGCGTCAAGTGGTCTGCGCGCAATCATTGCCATTCATTCGACGAGCCTGGGCCCGGCGACGGGCGGACTGCGAATGTGGCCTTATGCCGACGAAGAGGAGGCGATCTTCGATGCTTTGCGCCTGGCCAGGGGCATGACCTACAAATACGCCGCGGCCGGAGTGAATCTGGGAGGCGGCAAGGCGGTCATCATCGGCGATCCAAAGCACGACAAGAGCGAGGCACTGTTACGAGCCTTAGGACGGTTTGTCGATCAACTGGGCGGCGAGTACATCACCGGTGAAGATGTCGGCACAACGCTGGCTGATATGGAAGTGATTTTCAGTGAGACGAATCATGTTGTAACGTTGCCCAAACATTGTGGAGGGGCCGGAGATATCGCTCCTGCCACGGCACTTGGATCGGTTGCAGCCACCAAGGCTTGTGCGAAGCGCGTCTGGGGTACCGACGAATTAAAAGGCCGCAAAATCGCGCTCCAAGGTCTCGGAGCAGTAGGCTACAAGGCGCTCCGCATGCTGGTTGAGGAAGGGGCTGAGGTGGTCGTAGCAGACGTGGATCCGCAGAAGGTTGATGCAGCCATCGCAGAGTTTAAGGTAACGGCGGTGGCTCCGAACGATATCTACAAACAGGATGTCGATATATTTGCGCCCTATGCCCTGGGCGCAGTAATTAATGACGAAACTATTCCCCAGTTGCGAGCAAAGGTGGTCGCCGGTTCGGCGAACAATATTCTTGCCGAAGAGCGGCATGGAGACGAACTGGAGCGGCGCGGCATCGTCTACGCCGTCGATTACATAGCGAACTCGGGAGGGACAATTTTCGACACCGACCGGCTGCGCAAGGGCGGTTTTCAGGCAGAGCGGGCCTTGGCAAATGTCCGGAAGATCTACCACCGGATCGAGGAAGTGTTCCGTCTAGCGAAGCGTGACGGTATTCCCTGCTACGCTGCCGCCGATCGTCTGGCCGAAGAACGCATTGCGGCGCTCAAAGCCGTCCGTTTACTCGAGCCTGCGACGCTTCCTCGCGATGTTTGCCGGTGTGTGACCTGAATCTACCCGGGGAGTCAGATTTCGAGGTGGTGGAAAATTTGATTTGAAAGTTTCGATATTTCGTTCAAAGCTTCGGGGACGATATGACATAATCTTCGCCTTGCCGAAGTCGTTACGCTGGCTGTCAAGGGAAAGCACATTTGTGATTTTGAAATCTTCCCTGAGGGGGGAAACATGGAGCTTCAGAAACTCGCAAAGACGGCGGTTCTTTCGGTTGGCATCGTGGTGATGCTCAGCTTAACCGGCTCGCAGCTAGGGTGGGGTCAGGGCGGCGCCACGGGAGCGATCGCGGGCGCGGTGCTTGACGCCAGCGGTGCAGTCATTCCAAACGCCGCTGTGCAGGTTATTGATGCCGCTACTGGCCAGCCAGTGCGCAGACTAACCACCAGTTCGAGTGGAAATTTCAGGACAACCTTGCTGCCCCCCGGGGCCTATACGATTGTCGTGAATGCCCCGAATTTCGGTGAGGCTCGGGCTGAGGGCATAAGCGTTCGGGTGACCGAAACCACCACCCTGAACGTAACCTTAAAGCCGGTCGGACTCTCGCAGAAAGTGGAAGTAACGGGTCAAGTGGTGAGTGTCAACACCGAAGACGCCACGACCGGTCAGACGATCGAACATGCAGAGGTGGGCGGGTTGCCGCTGGCTACCCGCAACTTCCAGCAGCTTCTGACTTTGTCGACCGGGGCTTCGAGCAACCTCAACAACTCCGAAACACTTGGCCGGGGCACGGTCCAAATCAACGTCAATGGGCAGCGTGGAGACAACAACAACTATCTGATCGAGGGTATCAGCGCCACCGACTACAACGTCGGCAGCCTTACAAACACTCCGCTTCCCAGCCCCGACGTGATCCAGGAATTCAAGGTTCAGACCAGCCTGTACGATGCCGCCTCCGGGCGCAACGGCGGAGGCATGGTCAATGCCATCATGAGAACCGGAACAAATCGGTGGCACGGCGATGCCTTCGAATTCTTCCGCAATGATGTTCTGAACGGCAATGATTACTTCCTGGAGCGGGATGGACAGCCGCGTCCCGAACTCAAGCAGAACATCTTCGGCGGCAGCCTTGGCGGCCCGCTGGGCTCAGGGGGTAAGTTCGGATACATCTTCGGTAATTACCAGGGGAGCCGTCAGCGCAGCGGCGCGGACTTAGGTACGGATATCAGCACCGTGATCCCGAATCTGCCCACCGATCGGTCGAACGCTTCGCTGGTGAAGACGTTTCTGCCCAATGTGCTCAACGCGCAAATCGATCCCGTCGTGCTCAAGTTGCTGCAGTTGCCGGGTACCAACCAATTCTGCAGCGGCGCCAATGGATCCCTGATTCCTACGGTTTCCACTACTGTCCCCTTCGGACAGTCCGCTCCGTTCGCCTGCAGCAATCCAGGCCGCTTTACCGATAACCAGTTCACGGCTAATTGGAATCGCGCATTTCATAACGACAAGGACAACCTTGGGGTGCGCTTCTTCTTCAGCAACTCGGATGCATTTAAGCCGTTCGGGGCAGGCGGTCTGTTGTCCACCTACGGCACACCGCCGAGCAAGACGGACTTGAATTTCCCGCTGGATATCCCGGTCAACACCCGTTTCCTGAACGGAAGCTGGACTCACCTGTTCTCCAATAACAAGGTCAACGCTTTCACCTTCGGCTACGTCCGCATCAACAATTCCTTCACCAACGTACCCATCGTCACCGCAGACCAGTTGGGGATAAACCGGCCCACCAGCACCATCACCGATGCCATTTACAAATTCACTTTCACCAGTTCTGGGTTCCAGATTGGCCCAAGTCCGGGCGACAATTCCCAGATCCAGAACAACTTCACCTACGGCGACGTATTTAGCTGGACACGAGGAAATCATCAGCTGCGTTTGGGCGGGGAATTTGACCGCCTGATGCTCAACAAATCCTTCCCGCAAGTATTCAACGGCCAGATGTACTTCGCCAACACTCCGGCTACCGCGACCTTGCCGGCGCTTACCGATTTTCAGAACTTTCTTCTTGGCTCTCCGCAATTCGTTTTTGGTCAAAGCGGCGCGTACACTCACCAGTATCGCCACAACAACATAGCCGGCTTTGCCCAGGACGACTGGAAAGCAACGAAGACCCTCACCTTGAATCTCGGGCTGCGGGTGGAGTCTTTCGGAGCCTGGCACGATGACCTATGCCACATTGGAAATTTTGACTCTTCGCTGCTCTTGAAGGGGCAGTATCCCTATCTCTATCCGACCTGCGTGAATAAATTCAACGTAGCGGGCCTGCAAGGGACAACCAACCCCACGACGTTGAACAATAGCTATGCGACGGGCTGGGGCCCGCGAATTGGGTTGGCTTATGACGTCCTCGGTCACCACACCACCACCGTGCGCGCCGGCTACGGCATCTACTATGTACAGCAAGATGTCGGTGCCGTCGACAACCTGGCGTTCCAGGCACCGATACTAGACGTCGTTACCTTCGGGGGTCCCCCAGGATGTCTGGCCAATTACTTCGAGCCCACAACGCCGCCAGGCTGCCCGAATCCCAACCCGAATGCCCTGCCTGCACCCGGCGTAATTTCTCCCGCGTTCGTGCCGGTTCTTTCACAAATCACCGGATTTGTCGATGGAAGCGGCAACCCGACCACCGACACGTCCCAATTCCCGGTCTATAACAATAATGCGATAAACTATTTCACCCTGCAGGTGCCGCGCCACTACGTGGTGCCAAGCGTGCAGCAGTACAACCTGACGATTCAGCGGTCCTTGGGGCGCAATTTCGTGCTGGAGGTCGGTTACGTGGGTAGCCACACCGTGCATCTGCGCGAAGTCCACGACGCGCTGCAGTCCGTAATTGTCAGCCAGCAGAATCCGCTCATCGTTACCGGTGCCAATGGCCAGCAGTTCACCATCACCACGAACACCAATGCCAATGCTCTCGCTCGCAGTCACTATCAGGGAGTCAATGGATATTCTGCATTCGAGGCATTTGTGGATGACGCCTACGCCCACTACAATTCCCTGCAAACTACACTTTCCCGGCGTTTTGCCAACAGCTACTTCCAGGCGGCCTATACCTTTTCCCGTTCTACCGATGCCGGGTCCAGTTCCAACACGGCTTTCAACACCTTGTTCAACAATCAGCTCAACCTGCGCGGTTCTTACGGCCCGTCTGATTTCAATCGACCTCATCGCCTGGCGATAAGCTATCTCCAACATCTGCCTTTCTTCACCCACTCGAAGGATTGGAAGGGCAAATTGCTGGGCGGATGGAGCGCTTCCGGAGTAACCACTTTCCAGTCAGGCGAGCCCTTCTCTATTTTCGATTCGGGGGCCGGTTCCGCTTATGTGGGACTGACGACCGTACCCAATTCCACTGCCAGTCTGGCTTCCGGGGCCACGTTGGCCAGTGGTTTAACCTCGGGCAGCATTCAGTCTCGGCTCAACGGTTACGTTAACTTCAACGCCTTTCAAAAAGCTCCCATCATTGGAGATGACGGCGCAGCCACCGGCTTTGGCACTCTGGGACGCAACATTTACCGCGGCCCGTTCCAGCAGAACTGGGACTTGTCCCTGATCAAGATTTTCTCGGTCACCGAACAACAGAAAGTTCGTTTCAGCGCCGATTTCTTCGATCTTTGGAATCACCCGGCATTCAGCCCTCCGGCGTTCACCGACGTCGAGAATCCCTCTGCCTTCGGGCAGATTATCGGTACGGACAACAATCCGCGGCTTATCCAGTTCTCGCTGATGTGGTCATTCTGAGGCGAGAGAGGCAGCCGGCTCTTCTGGAAAGGAAACGCAGGTTTCGAAAGTCAATCGAGCCGCACTGTGGCTCAGAAGGATACCGTCAATGAATCTGGCATCGAAGTGGTTTTCCGCAGCGATTTGCGTGGCAATTTCGCTCAGTTCGCCGGCCATCGGTTGGGCGCAGGCGACGGCCCTCCCCCACCAGGATGTCTCCGCGATTTACCAGCGACTGCTGCCGCAGATCGAAAAAATTCCTATCGTCGATATGCACGCGCACCCGGGATACTGGGATGATACGGACGTGGACGCGATGGCCGTGACGGTCACCGATCTGGATCCGTTTCGCACACGCGACACCAACCCGGAATGGGCCGTGGCAGCCAAGGCCCTGTTTGGTTATCCATATTCGGATCTTTCCCCCGAGCACAAGGTCTGGCTGGATAAGAAGGATGACGAACTGCGGAAGGAATGGGGCAAGGATTACTGGGATAAGATCCTCGATAAGGTAGGCATTGAGGTCGGAGTGGCCAACCGCGTCGCCCTGGACTACCTCGCAGGTAATCCTCGCTTTCGCTGGGTGGTTTTTGTCGATCCCTTCATGTTCCCCTTCAACAACCACGACCTCGCCATCAACCCCGATCGCGCCGTCTATTTCCCCATCCAGGAAAAGGCTCTTCATCGCTACATGGCCCAAGTGGGCGCTTCCCAGTTGCCGGCCGACTTGGCTGGTTACGAGGCGCTCATTAGCCGAGTGCTGGAGCAGGACAAACAACAGGGGGCGGTTGCCATCAAGTTTGAGGCCCCATATTTCCGCTCCCTGGTGAATATTTCCGATCCGCCCCGGGAAAAAGCCGAAGCCATCTACCGAAAATACTATTCCGGAGGCGTTCCTTCGGCGGAGGAATATCTGGTATTCCAGGACTACGTCTTCCGCTATCTCATCGCGCACGCCGGTCCCGAGCATCTGGAGGTCCACGTGCACAGCGCAGTCGGTGCCGGCAACTACTACTATTTGCGGGAAGGCAATGCCATGGACCTCGAAAACATCCTTAGAGATACGCGTTATAAGGACACTACTTTCGTGATGATTCACGGAGGCTATCCCTATGACCGTGAATCCATCTGGCTGGCGGCTTTGCCGAACGTGTATTTGGACTCTTCGGAGTTCGTTCTGCTCGTCTATCCCGCGGAGTTTAGCCATATCTTGAAGAATTGGTTTGAGATCTACCCCGAAAAAATTGTCTTCGGCTCGGATTCCTTTCCCTACACAAGGGAGGTCGCCGTACCCGAGACATACTGGTTGGCCATCCACACCGCGCGCACAGCCAGCGCAGCCGCCTTAGCGGAAATGGTGGCCGAAGGTGAGATATCGGAAGCCAAAGCGCTGGAAATCGCGCGCGACTATTTTCACGACACCAGCGCGAAGCTTTTTGGCCTTCCAACTTTAGGGAAGTAGGTCCCATTACCAAGATTCGTGATCAGGCTCACGGCCTTTGCGTCTTGGACTGGGACTTCTTGAATTCCGAAGGGTACATGGCGATTTCCATGAGCGACGAGTCCATGTTTCTTACGGCCGCCAGCTATCTTGCGACTGCAGTTCGCTCCCATGCCGGGCAGACGCGGCGAATCCGCTCCACTGCCTCATGAAGAGTTGCGACGGAAGAAGCAAATGAGAAGCGAACAAAATCCTTGCCGGCATCGCCGAAAGCCGCACCCGGAATGGCAGCCACTCCAGCTTCTTCAAGCATGATGCGGCATAGCTCTTCCGCGGCGATTCCGGTATCCCCAATGTTCACCCAGGCATAAAAGGCGCCTTGCGGTGGGGCACACCGGAATCCGGGAATGCTGTTCAACTCGCGAACGAACTGCCTGCGGCGCTTTTCGAACTCAGCGACCATCCGAAGAGTATGGCCGTCGCGATCGCGAAGCGCTTCAATGGCCGCATATTGGATGAACTCGTTCACGCAGGTATAGCTGTTCACCGCGAGCATTTCCAAAGCGGCGACGATGTTTGGCGCAGCAACGTTATAGCCAAGCCGCCATCCGGTCATGGCGAAGCTCTTCGAAAAGCCGTCGATGATGACGGTTCGCTCCTCCATCCCCGGATAATTCATCATCGACATATAGTTCTGGCCATAGATGATACGAGCGTAAATCTCATCCGACAGCACAAAGAGATCGTGTTTCACCACGAGTTCGGCAATGCGGCGCTGAACCGCATCCGTGTATACCGTGCCCGTCGGATTGCCGGGCGAGTTGGTGATGACGACCCTAGTGCGGGATGTGATCTTCGCGGCGATTTCATCGGGATCAGGCTGCAGTTGGGCCCGTTCAGCAAGCTCAAACGGGACAGCAACTCCTCCCAGACCCTGCGTGATCGAGCGGTAAGCGGGGAAGCCGGGCTCAGGATAGAGCACTTCGTCTCCCGGATTGACAAGTGCCATCATCGCCAGAAAGAGGACGATTTTGCAGCCAGGCGCAAGCACAACATTGCCGGCGGAGACTTTCACCGCGCGCGTTTCGCGCAAGTATCGAGCAATCTCCTCGCGCAGTGCTGGAACCCCAGCGATCGGGCAATAACGATCCTTGCCCTCGTCCAAAGCGCGTTTCGCGGCATCGCTCACCGGAGCAGCGGGATGGAAGTCGGGTTCGCCCAGCTCCAGATGGATGATGGAGCGGCCCGCACGTTCGAGTTCCTTGGCGCGCGCGAATACTGAAAGGGCGCCCTCGCCGCTCATTACGGAAATGCGCGAGGCTAGCGGACGCATTCGACTCTACCTCCCTCCTGGGAGCGGTGTGACTGGGATGCGAAGTCCGTCCACAAGCCTGGGAAAGAATTCGAACACCGCGGCTGTAGCGATGAGTTCAACAATTTGCGCGTCGTTGTATTCATACTTCAACTCGCCGAATGAGGCGTCATCCAGATCGCGTCCCGAGCGATGAATCTTTTCCGCACAGCGCAGCCCGAGCTTTTCCGCCGGAGTCAATGGGCCGTTTTCAAAGTCACTCTTAACGGCTGCGATCTGATCTTCGTTCGCGCCCTTCTGCTGTGCCGAAAGCGTATGGGCAGAGACGGCGTATTCGGAGCCGTTCAAGACCGACATACGAGTTGCGATCAATTCTTTATACCAGCCGGCCAGAGCGCCGTCACTCAGAAGAGGCTTCAGCAGCGCCGCGATGCCGGCAGCGAGTGCCGGAGTGTGGGCGATCGTCTTGAACATGTTGGGGACGACACCTCGCTGCTGCAGCAGGGCATCATAAAGAGAGGCAAGCTCGGGCGGGACTTGATCCCGCTCGAGCAATGGAATGCGTGTTTTTCGGTGGAGGTCGCTCACTTTAAAACGCCCACCGTAACGAGAACTGAATCAGGCGCGGATTTCCGACTGTGCTCACAATCTTGCCAAACGGGCTGGTGCTGCTCGGATTCGCAATGTACGTTTCGATATCCGTCACCGCTGGGCTGGCAAAGTTCGTGTGATTCCAGGCGTTGAAGAAGTCAGCCGTGAACCGCAGATCATTACGCTCGCCGAGTTTGAAGTGCTTGAGGAACGAGATATCCCAGTTCTGCTCGTGGGGACCAAAATAAATGTTCCGGCCGAGATCTCCGAAATTGGTCGTGCAGAAATTCGGATCTGACGCACACTGGGTAGGATACAGAAGCGGCGCCGGAGTAAAGGCCGCTGGACTCAGATAGCCATTCACGCGCTGCTGGATGCTACCAGTCGTGTACCCCTGCGAAATCGAGAAGCCAGGAGCCAGGCTGGCCCCGATCAGTGGAGAGCTGCCCTGCCCCAGGAATCCCGTTCCCGCGCTCGAATCGATGATCGAGAATGGAGTTCCAGATTGAATCGTCGTTACTCCGCTTATGCTCCAACCTCCGAGCGCTGCGCGGCGAATGCCAGAGCTATGCACGAATATCGGCAGATCGTAGACATAGGTCGCAGTCAGACGCTGCGGCCGGTCGAAATCCGAGAGGCCTCGCGATGCATCGACGGTGGTCTCGCTGTTGTACGCCGTATTGAAAGCCGTATTGCCCGAAGACGTCGCATCGATGTTCTTGGAGAAGGTGTAGGCAACCTGTACGTATTGACCGCTCCAGCGCCGTGACACCGTAGTCTGCAAGGAATGGTAGATCGAGTAAGCATCGTTCGCGAATATCTGGTATCCGGAATATCCGTTCAAGCCTGGAGTGGGCGTCCTGGCAATGGCATTGTCGATGGTGTTCGTTGTGATGGAATAGCTGTTGCCGTTGACGTCTTTCACCACCACTGGATTGGACGGGGACGCATCCAGCGACTGAATCGCGTCGCGGGTGTTGCGCAAATGAGTGCCCTTGGTTCCCACGTATCCAATTTCAAGCACGAATCGTTTTGGCAGTTCGCGCTGCACCGTCAAATTCCATTGCTGCGTGCTGGGGACCATAAAATGATGAGGAACCTCAAGGACAAACAGATTTTGTGTGGTGTCGGTGCCGGGGCCGGTACAACTGTTGTAGCTGGCCGCGAGGGTGGTATCCGGCACGCCGCCGGTGAGGGGAAAGCCGGTAAGCTGCGCCAGGCATGGAAGGTAGGTCGCCGACAAAACTCCAGCCGGGGGCAACGCATTGGGATTGGTGGCCGGAGAACCGGAGAAGAAATTGGTGAGACTGCCGGCAGCTCCGCCGGCGAACGCAATCGGAAGGAATGGTGCCTGGAAACTCAACTGATCCACCGCGCCAACGTCTTCTCTTACATAGTAGATTCCGTATCCGGCTCGCACTGTGGTGTTGTGTTTTCCGCCCACGTCCCAGGCAAAGCCAATCCGCGGGCCGAGTCCGGTCGCAACGCTGTTGCCGAAGGTCGAACCGGCAGCGGTTCCGGTGAGACCGGGGACACCCAATTTATTTACGCAGCTCGGGTAAATGAACGGAAAGGTTCCAGATTTGGTCAGGCTGGATTCAATGTTTCCGATATGGCAATCATTATCATGCCAGGCGCCAAGGAATTCTGTGCGCAAGCCAAGATTCACGGTCAAATCGGGACGTGCTTTCCAGTCGTCCTGAGCAAAAACGACGTAGTTCTTCTGTCGGTACTGGTGATTGTAAACACCGCCCCCGCCAAAGCTGAATTCCGGGGCCCCCTGCAGAAAATTCTGAAAATCAGAGAACGTGGCGGGAGGTGGGGTAGGATTCGTGGTGTTGGTAAAGAAAAGCTGCCCATTGAAAACCTGCGGGAATTTCTTATCCAGACTGACCGGTGTGAACTCCCCCCCGAAACGCCAAGTGTGATGGCGGTGGACCCAACTCAGGGTTTCCACGAGGTCGAAATTATTCTGGACCTGATACTGGTTGGCCGGGGGCGTGGGTCCAAACTGAAATCCAGAAGTTTCGAAGGTGAATTTGTAGATGCTATTGGTCAGATTATTCGTGGGCCGGTTGATCCCCACATCCGTCGCGGTTACTGGATCTGCGTTGATGCCACTGTTGTTGATACGCACATAACCGACGCGGAAGTCGTTCACCAGCGCTGGAGAAAACAAGTGCGTCTCAGAAATGCTGAAGAATCTGTCGTGCACAGGGATTTCGTAGGGAAAATTGAGATCCGTGGAGCTCGCTGCAGCCCCGAGCGAAGCCTGCAGACCTCCGGCACCAAAGGGCAGGTTCGACTTAAAATTTGTGTAGAAGAAACGCGCCGAAATCTTGTCGTTGGAATTCCGGAAGTCGCGGTCCCAATTCGCCGTGAACTGGTTGTCGGTGAACCTGCCGGGTTCGCTCACGGCAAACGATCCGGTAGCCATCGGAGTTCCGGATAAAGCCGGATACAAGTATCCATTGGCGGGAGCCCCAAACTGATTGCTCTTGACCTGCAACAAAGCATAGGCAACCGGATCGATACTCGGGACCCCGAGAATGGTTGCCAGTTGCGCCGGAGGCAGACTGCGCACGCCGGCCGGAATAATCGGAATCGATGTGCTGATGAACGTTCCGGCTGAGTCGCCGCTGCGCTGCCGCGTTCCCTGATAGTTCGCAAAAAAGAAGCCCAGCTTGGCCCCGCGACCGATCGGTCCTCCCAGACTTCCGCCGAAAATGTTCTGCTGAATTACCGGGCGCGTATTCGACTCTCCGTTTTCCAGTTGACTTTCTTTCAGGAAGTAATCATTCGCATCTAGAGAGGTATTGCGGAAAAATTCGAACACATCACCGTGGAAGGTCCTCGTCCCCGACTTGAGAATGGCGTTAATGTTGCCACCGCCGTTGCGTCCCTGGGTTGCATCGTAGAGAGACGTCTGGACCTTGAACTCCTCGATCACGTCGGGATTGGGGAGCGGCGTAGTGGTCAACTCGGCGACGTTATAGTCGGTGGCGCTGATGCCTTCAATCAAGTAGTTGTTGTTGTCCTCGCGCTGCCCGTTCACATCGATGCGAACGTCGCCGCGGCCCAGCTGCGTAGACGAGTTCAAGTTAGTCTGCTGCGCGCCAGCGGAGAGCGTCAACAATTGCTGGAAGTTTTGCGTTGCCAGAGGAAGGCTGCGAATGGTTTGCGATTCAATGGCCTGCCCCGTAGTGGCAGTCGTGGTTTCCACCTGTGAAACTTCCGCCTGGACTTCGACTTTTTGCTGCTGCGCCTCCGGCCGCAGCTTTGTGGTGATGCGGGTGGTTTCCGTGATACGGACATCGACGTCCGTAAAGGTGCTTTCGGCAAATCCGCTGCTTTTCACGCTAATGGCATAAATCCCTACGGGCAGAAGCTGAGCGGTAAAGGCGCCGTTCGCATCGCTTCTCAGTGCGCGGATTAACACTCCTGTTTGTTGATTAGCGATCCGCACCTCGGCGTTGGGAATCACTGCGCCGCTAGAGTCCTGCACCACTCCACTGATGGCGCCCGTAGCACCACCTTGGGCGAGGACTTGAATTCCCGAGACTCCCACAACCAAAACCAAAGCCAAACTCATTACCAGTTTTCGCATACACTTCCCCATTTGGTCGGTCTGAATTGCTTCACAAGTGTCGATGTGATTCAACAGCAAACTGCGGATAAAACTGGCCGTCCATCATCAGACTGGGACGGACAGTTGACCCGTTCCTGCCTATGCCGATGTGGGTACGCTAACCAACAGCATTTGGCATTTTGGATACAACACTCCCGTACAAGGATGGAGAGCGCCAAGAGTACCAAAACAAGCCCAGCTTGACAATAGTAGTGGAGAGGTGTAGTGGGTCAGCGAGGGCCCTTAAAGGCCCTTGTACGCGCCACCATCGACCAGGATTGTCTGTCCGGTGATGAACGAGGCTCTTTCCGACGCCAGCCAGACGATGGCATCGGCAACTTCCTCGGGCTGGGCGACGCGTTTTAGCACGGAATCCATCGCCCAAGCGTTGTAGATATCCTGTTCACTCTGTTGTGTAGCTGCCGATCGGCTCTTCGCCAAGTCCTTCAGACGATCGGTCGCCGTGTAGCCGGGGGCCACATTATTGACCAGAATGCCGTCCTTGCCGAACTCGTTCGCCAGACTCTTCACCAGGCCAATCACCGCAGTCCGCACCGCGTTCGACAAGACCAAGTCCGGCACTGGTTGCTTGGTGGTTATGGACGTGATAGTGATAATTCTCCCCCAGCGCTTGGCCTGCATGTGAGGAATCACTTCCTGTGCGAAATACACTGTACTGAGAAAATTCTGGTCTAGCGCTTTGCGCCAATCGTCATGATTCGTCGCAAGAAAACCTTTAGCGGGGGGTCCGCCAGCGTTCGTGACACAAATGTCGGCTGAGCCAAAGCGAGACACGACAGAGTTCACGAAATCGCGCACCGCCCCCGCATCGGTCACGTCGAAAGCTTCCGCCAACACCCGCACGTTGTACTGCTGTTGAATTCTCTCCGCCGCTTGCTGGAGCGCTGGCTGGCTGCGCGCACACATCGCAATGTGGCAGCCCTCGGCGGCAAATCCCTGCACCGCAGCCCGTCCAATTCCCTGGCTAGAGGCGGCAACGATGGCGACGCGATTCCTAAGACCGGTTTCCATGGGGCAGGATTATACATAAAGGCTGCGATCCTGGAATTGTTTCGGCTCAGCAAATCCGCATGCTCGACGCCCTGCTTGTCAGGATGGCTGATTCCCGCGGCGATTTGCGCGTACCTGCCGTCGAAAGCTTAGGAATGCTTTCCCCGGTGAGTTCAATCCGACATAAACGGAGCGCTTCCTGAGCGCCGGGTCGAGGCCCGCGATTTCACTCTTCCCTGGACTCGACGCGCACGCCCAGCCACAACAGGGCTGACACTACTCCTAATCCCGCGGTCAACGATAACGCAGTTTCCCATCCGATACGCTCTGCCAGCCAAGGCGTGAGCGCGGGCGAAACCATGCCGCCAAGGTTGCTGCCAAAGTTCATCGTGCCGCCCGCAATGCCGCTGCGCTCACCGGAGAGCTGGGTCATCGTCGCCCAGAACGGACCCTCGGTACACTGCACCAGCACGGTGCACGCCGTGAGAGCAGCCACGGCCACCAGCGGCTTGGGAGTACGAGCACCAATCACCAGGAAGATGGCTGCCGCGCAGAGGGCCGCGAGCGGGACGATGCGGCGTCCCCAGGTCGCGCCCCAGCGGATCACAGCCGCGTCTGAGAAAACTCCGCCTAGCGGTATGGCGAATATGGTCCCGATCCAGGGAAGTGCGGTGAAGCTGGCAGCCTTGAGTACCTCGAAGTGACGCACCTGGACCAGATACAAATAAAACCAGAAGATGAAGATGTATCCCAGGTAGCCCTGCAGCAGATAACTGGCGGAGAGGAACCAGAAGCTGGGCGAGCACAATGGTTCAGCGGAGGCCTTCGGCGGTCCGGCAACTGCAAAAGGTGCGGCCGATGCATTCGGACTCCCGCACGAGTGAAGTTGCCGCGGCGCGAACCGCGACCACAGGAACCCCGCGGCCGCGCTGAGTAAAGCTGCCACCCACAATGCCCAGCGCCATCCATAGTGGCTGGTGATGGGCGCCAGCAGCAGCGGCGTGACAGCCGATCCCACGCCAACGCTGGCCAGCACTAAGCTGTTCGCCCGAGCTTGCAAGCGCGGCGGCATCGTGGTGGCAATGGTCCTGCCCGACGTGGGATAAGTGGGAGCGGCAACCACGCCAAACATGGCGCGGATGAGCCATAGTTGCGGAATGACCATGGCCAGTCCGACTCCATGCCATCCCACCAACGCGGTTAGAGCGGTGAGCACCGCCCATCCTATGCAAAGAACCAGGAAAATGCGGCGGGCGCTGACTCGGTCGGCCAGTCCTCCCGAAGGCACTTGAAACAAGGTGTACCCCACCAGGAAGGCACTGAATACGGTTCCCATTTGCGCCTGGGTCAGCCCGAAGTCCCTCATGATGTTTGGAGCCACCACGGTTACCGCCACGCGGCATACATATCCCGCGGAAGCCACGGCCATCAGTAGCAGCACGAGGCGTTTACTTGCGGAGTTCGGCGCGGTTGCCGTCGCGGGGACCACGCTCATGGAAGCCTTTTGTGTCTGTTTGCCCGTCATCCGCCTTTGTTTTTCGCCGAGGCGGCGTGCGAAGCAATGCAGTATTCGCAATGGCTTGTCACCGAGACGGCGACGTAGATCATTTCCTTGGTGAGCGGGTCGAGTGCTCCAGGAGCCATGATCTGCTTGATGTCTTCCCAAGTGCGCTTGAGCATCACCGAATCGTGCGCGATCGCCTTCCAGAAATTATTGATCCAGTCGGTCTTGCGCGTCGCCATGATGTCGTCGTAGATGGCGCGGACTTCGGGGCTAGCGTCGGCGTATTCGATAAGACCAAAGATAGACATGCGCTCTCCGGGAGCCGGAATCTCCCTTTTGACTTCAAACACGGCAGAAATGGTACACCCACCTCGCCTCGTTCGCGACTCTGCGACATAATGTTCATCTGGAGTGCCTCTTAATCGGTACGCCATCCGTGCCAGCATTGGCGACCTTACCCCATTTGTGGCCTACACTGTCGGGATAGTGCCAAACGGGAAGCGCGAAAGCGATTGGCGAGGAACCCGAAGTGATGGATGCGTACGAGTCCTCGCGGGAGCATGTGCAGAAAGAAGCGCCGCAAGAACTCCGTTGTCCCAAGAGTCATCTTGCCTTGCTTGCCACCGTCGGCGTAATCCTTCCAGCGAAAGATGACGCGCTCTTGCTCGAAGACCAACAAGCGATGATTAGAGATGGCCACACGATGGGCGTAGCGGCCCAATAGCGCAACGCCTGCATGGGGCCACCAAAGGTGGGCTTGGCATAGACGACCCAGTCATGTCGGTGCAGGCGGCGAATGAGTTTTGGGAACTGCTGTGGACCGGCCAGAGCGGCGGCGGGGCCGGCGCAGCATGGTTGGTTGCGGTGGTGGAGATGTTTCAGCGACATATAGTAATTCATTTATTTACAATGACATGGATAAATACAGATTTATCTTGATTTATCATGGTTAAGAAGTAAGATAGGAGTCGACAGGGACCATACCAGCCACGATGACCAAGAAGTTCACTCCTGAGATCGACGCCCAGCTCTACGATGAGTTCGTTGCGGTTGCGGAGCAAAATGGGCAAACGAAGCGGTATGTTCTCGAGCAAGCGCTCCGGTTCTACCTCCACAACGTGGTTCCGTCCCAGCACCTGGTCCGCCCCGAGGTGACGGATGCCTTCGAGCAGTCGGTTGCTCGCAACCGTGACCTGTTGCAGCGTCTCGCCAAGTAAATGGCGGATTACCTTACGGTCGCGGAAGTCTACCGGATGCAGCATCGATT
>Ga0187860_1002379_pt1 | contig 15628 bp, 15 predicted proteins | sample June2016WEW_10_4_FD_132981 | JGI IMG/M metagenome (GOLD analysis project Ga0187860, IMG submission 132981) | Peatland microbial communities from SPRUCE experiment site at the Marcell Experimental Forest, Minnesota, USA - June2016WEW_10_40 | ecosystem: Environmental > Terrestrial > Soil >... | reverse complement strand
GAGACCGCCGGCAATGCGGCGCGACTGCTCTTCGACCTCGTGTTTGGGAACGGACCGCGAGCCGCAAACAATACCGGTGGAAGGCATGGGCGATTGCTCCTTCCTGCACGGGCGCGCGTCGGCCGGTTTTTCTTCTGTCAATACGATCCCTGCGCTCGACAGCTTGCCAATTTCGCACATTGAAATGATACTTCGCAAGTTAGACCCATTGAGCAGAGAACGGTGCAGGCGCGCCGAGAAGAACGACCTGGATGACCGAGGCAACATCGTCCGTCGTCGTTGGCCGCGAGGACTAGCTGGCGATCTTCACGCTGAACGAACCGAAATCGATGAACGCGCTTTAATGCCACCTGCGATTCGAAAATGAGGGGCGCGTGTTTTTCCGCGTACTTGCTGCGCCCAGCGAGCGGATGAGCCGCTGCTGCGGAAGAACGTAGTGGGGTTGCTTCGCTGCCGGCAACTTGAAAATGCGATGCGTGCACACTTCCTTTTGCGGTGATGTTGCGATCCCGTTGCGATACAATGCCGCCGACTGGTGACGTGGCACATAATCTCTTGATCCTACGACCGAAAGGTATCGAATGGCCGGGGATGTACTAGCCCTTGAATGTTATGAAGGAGGAGCGGGAAAACGCGTCCGGATGTATTCCTTGGCGCTTTCAGGCGAAAGCCGGACGGTCCCCGGCCCGCTCCGCACGAAAAAATCTCCTTCCGGGCTTGCTTCCATTCCCCTCCATTTGAGGAATACCGGCTCTGGGCTGCGCTGGCAGGTGACGACGCAGACCGACTTGCCGTCAACCGGTCTGTATCTTCGGATCGATGCAGGTGCCCGCGCGATCGCTAAGCCCGTTGCGGACCACTTGCGCGAGATGAAGCATGAACTTGTCGTCATTTTCGAGCTGATCGTGTTCGATGCCGACCACCGAGCCATCATCGGCCACGCCAATCAGGAGGTCGCCGCCCTCGGTATTGAGAAATGCGGCGATGGTCTTTAGCACCGCGTGGGTCACCCCCTTATTGTCCTGGCGATTTTCCTTGAGGCTCCACCGCAGCGTTGATTTAAATTCGAGCGTTTTCGACTCGCCGCGCTTAATAAGCTCCGCAGCATTGCGGTGTCCTCGCAGGTATTGATCGAACAAAAAATTCTTGAGCGCGTTGCCGAACCCTCGATCGTCGGTTATGCGTTTATAGAGTTCGAAATTCGTATCGACGATCTCCTGGATTACCGCCTCCACCTTGTGGTCGAAGGTGAGGCGCACGTTTTCGCGCGTGTTGACCCGCGCTGCGGCATCGAGGGCAGCATCAGCATCCAAGCGCTCCATCATTTGGCCGAGCGTCACGCGATGTTCGGGGCCAAGGTTAAGCCCGAAGCGCTCGTTGAGCTCGGCAATGATGCGCGACAGCGACTCCATCTCTTCGGGCGGCAGGAGATATTTGCCCTTCGTGCTCTGTGGGTCGAGGGTGCCCCCGGTGCGCTGAAGCGCGATGCGGCCAGTGCTCGTTTGCTGGATGCGGTAGGACTCCATGTCGATGTTCTGCTGCACCTCGCGCGGCAGCTCGAAGCCCGCCGCAGCTGGGCATCGAGCTCCTGCAAACCCTTGCCCCGCAGCTCGGCCTGGCGCTTCAAGACGCGGTCTTTGGTGGGCGCGAGCACGCAGTCCAGGCGCCGCAGCACGGTAAGGGGCAGAATGATATCCTGGTATTTGCCGCGCCTGAACGTGTCGCGGATCAGGTCGGCGACGCCCCAAATAAAGCTGACAATCTCCCCGTGGTTCATCTAGCCAAGTCCTGATCATCACGACTAACGAACTGGCCCACTGCGACACAAGCCTCGATCTTCATCTCTCCAATCGCCTGGAAGCTGTTGCGACAGCGTTGCGACACCGGTTATTCCCTTGAATTGAATGGAAGATAACCACTTGCAACGCATTGGGAAAAAATACAAGTTGACAGGGGCGCATCCAACCTTTGGCGGGATAGGTGAAGGGTCGAGGACCCTCCGCAAGGGGCAACATTGCGTCCTACTCCATTAACATGTGCAATCCTGGACCGAGATGCGCAGCGCCATCGATTTGTATCAGCTGACCTGTCATAAGTGCCCCGGCCGGACTGGTCATAAATGCGATTAGCTCGGCGACCTCCTCGATGGACGTCGGACGACCCATCGGAGTTGCTACGATGAGTCTATCAAGGACAGGACGCGCCGCCTCGCCGGCGAGACCTTCGGTTACAACCGTCCCGGGGCCGATGCAGTTGAGCCGTATGCCGTCTTTTGCCCATTCGAGCGCAAGCGTTCGCGTCAAACCCAGAACACCTGCGCGTGCTGCAACCGAATGAGCAAGCCCGATCGAACCTCGTTCGACGCCTGATAAGGAAATGCTGATGACGCTTCCGCGACGATCCTTGAGATACGGGTAGGCGTGCTTCGTGATCGTAAAGATCGCCGTGAGATTGAGGTCGATGACAGCGTCCCATCCCTTCTTGCTGATGCCAATGGCGGATGCGAAGAACTGGCCGCCCGCATTGTTCACAAGGAGATCGATGCCGTGCTTTTCGCCGACCTCTCGGACCAAGCTCTCAGCTGCTTCCGGATCCCGCACGTTACAATGTTTGAACGCGAAGCGGCCGAGGCTTCCTTCGGCGAGCCGCGCCGTTTCCTCCAGCTTTTCTGTCCGACGCCCGGTACCGAACACGTGCATGCCCAGCGAAACCAACCGAAGAGCTATACCGCGTCCGATCCCCGATCCTGCTCCGGTGATCAAAGCCGAGCGACCACGGAAGAGCCCCTCACGCAGCACGTGACATTCGCCCGCAGCGATTGAAGGGACCAGATCCGGTTTCGTCACTTGTCAACTCCGATTTTCAGATCTTTGGACGACGGGCTCCGCCGAGTGGAGGGGACGGCGAGCGCGGAAGCCGCTCGCCGTCGAAAAGAGCGGGAAAGCTGGGCATATGCTCACCGCTGGCGAGCGCTTGTGTGACGGCACTCGGCCGAAGGCTGCGGATCATAGCTACCGCAGCGAACGGATCGAGGACGCCACCAGCGGGAATGTCGAGCTCACGCATGGTCTCGAGCACCCGAGCCTTGTCCTGCGATGCGGTCCATCTAGCAACCAGCGCGTCGTATTTGGCTGCTCGTGCGATCCGCTCGACCATGGTGACATCATCGCCACCGATAATTGGTCTCAGCTTGGCCCAATAAGGATCCAAGCCGGCATAAATGTAGACGTAGCCGTCGCGACACAGGTACACGCCAGATGGCGACGAGGCACGGTCACGATTGCCTGCCGGCGGCGCGAGCTGCCCGCCTTCAGCTACGGTGAGAGCCGCTGGCCCGAGCAACATGGCGGCGGCGACTTCCATCATTGAAATATCGATGATGCAACCTCGGGCGCGCCCGCGATCAGCAAGCGCCATCGCCGTAGATAGGCCGGCATAGAGTCCGGAGAAGAAGTCGGTCGGCCAGCTCGTCGAGACGCGCGGGCTGCCGTCTTCCGCTCCGTTGAGCCACGCGAAGCCGCTCTCAGATTGAGCGATCGTGTCCATGCATGTACGTTCATCTCCCTGCCCGTAGCCTGACACGAGCGTTGCGACGAGATCCGGAAACCTCCGTCGGATTGAGGCCGGGTCGAGCCCAAGTCGGCGCAAGGCTTGAGGAGCGATGTTGGAAACTAGTGCATCGGCGGACGCGAGGAGCTCGTCGAGTTTCGCCCGATCTTCGGCTTTGTGCGTGTCGATGATCACGCTCGTTTTCGAGGTGTTGAAGCATCGCGCATAGACGCTGCCGAAGCTCGTACCCGGGAGAGCGCGTGAGCCATCTCCGCCGGGCGCCTCAATCTTGATCACCTCCGCGCCGAAGTCCGCAAGCAGCTGGGCGGCAGTCGGCCCGGCGATGAACTGCGCCAACTCTATGCCGCGCCTTCCACTAAGCGGCTGCGGTGGCGCCATACTCTTATTCCCAGATGACGCGCTTGGCTTTGTGCACAGTACGCGGCAGCGTGCCGGCAGGGAGCACCTCTACGACGAAACGGACCTGCAACCGTTCGCGCAGACGCGCAGTGAGGCCTTCCCGAAGATCAGGTGGTGCATCGACCATCCGCTCGACACGCAGCTTTACTCCGGTAAGGAAACCGGTTTTCGGATCCTTCATTGAATCATCGATCACGAGCACGTATTCGGTCGTGGTGCCGGGAAACGCCCGTACGATGTCTTCGACAGCACTCGGAAACAGGTTCACGCCGCGCACGATCAGCATGTCGTCGGCGCGGCCAAGGACACCGCCGACCAGTCGCGCATGCGTGCGCCCGTCGGGCAGTGGACTGTGATCGCGCACGACTACGTCGCCCGTCCACCAGCGCACGAGTGGACAGGCCTCCTTGTCGAGATGCGTGAGCACCAATACGCCACGCTCGCCATCGGCAACGGGTGCAAGCGTCTCGGGGTGAACGATCTCGACAAAGATAAAATCCTCAGGAATCTGCGGTCCAAGCTCCAACGCCGTCTCCCAGGCGATCGGTTGACATTCGAGCGCCCCATAGCAATCGAACATCTTAGCGCCCCACAGCCGTTCCAGGCGCTCACGCGTGCCAGGGATGCTCCCACCCGGTTCGCCGCCGACACAGACCATTTCGACAGATGATCGTGCAAGATCGACGCCCATTGTGGTGGCCGTCTCGGCCACGTGTGCCATGAAGGAGGGCGTTCCTGCGATCGCTTTGGGAGCATATTGGCGGATTGTCTCGATCTGGCGCTTGGTATCTACCGAACCGCCCGGGATTACGAGCGCGCCGATGTGCTCGGCGGCTAGGGTGTAGCCCAGGCCGCCCACAAACCAAGAATAGTTAAACATGCACTGGAAGACGTCGCCGGCACGCAAACCCTGCGCATAGAGGTAGCGCGCGTAGACGTCGGCCCAGCGGTCAATGTCCCACTTCGTCCAGAGGATGGGCGCGGGCTGCCCTGTTGTTCCGGAGGAGAAGTGAACGCGTACGGCCTCTGCGATGCTCACACCGCGGAAGCTGCCGAACGGCGGATCGGCCTGCAGCCCGGCCAGGTAGTCGCTCTTCCGCGTCATCGGGAGCCTGCGCAGGTCTTCAAAAGTCGCGAGGTCGGACGCCGTAAAACCAATCTCCTTGAATTTTTCTTGATAGTACGCGCTGCGGAGCTCGACGCGGGCGAGCTGTTTGCGCAGGGCACCAAGCTGGAATTCCTTGATGCGGTCCCTCGACCAAGTCTCGACCGGATCCCAAATGATGTCGGAATGCGGGCGCTGCGGCGATGTGATCACGTCTGGGATCCCGTGCTGATGCCCCGCATCGCGAAGTCTGACAACATGTGCGCTAGTTCGGCGCGGTCGTCCTTCGTTTGCAGGCGACGAGGTGAGTACCAGACGATGAGCCAGTTGAGGACACCGAAGAACGGTTTGGTTGCGAGCCGTGGTGGAAGATCGACAAAAAGCCCTGCCCGGACACCTTCGTCGATGACTTCGGCAAACAGTTGCTCGTACTCATCACGCAGGCGGGTGGCGTTGCGAAACTTTCTTGTGTGCCGGCCGACAGCTGCCTCGAGAAGCTGCCGCTCCAGGCCCTGGACTGAGACCTTCTGGATCGGCAGATCCTCGAGGATGACCATCGTGTGCCGGAACGCCATCGCTCGCAATCGATCCGCGGGACTGCCAGGACCACGGGCAAGAGGCTCAACTTCCCGCGTCAGCCGCTCCATCGCAGAGCGCTGCACCTCGAAGAAGAGAGCTGCCTTGCTGCTGAAATAGTGATAGATTCGACCTTTAGTTGCACCTAGTCGATTGGCGACTGCATCAATGGTGCTGCCAGCGAATCCGAATTCCATGAAGACCTCCGCCGCGGCGCGAACAATCTCCTGCCGCGCTTCATTCCCGAGTTCGGATCGAAGGCCAGAGTTCGACATATCCATCACGCGCTCCCGGCATTGAGCTTTTTTGCGCTCGCAGCGATCGCCTCCTCCGCCTCCTTGCGTACGGCGCGCGCAAGCACGAGACGCTGGATTTCTGACGTGCCTTCATAAATTTCGAGGACGCGCTGATCACGGTAGAGACGTTCCGCGATCGTCGGTTTGCAATATCCGAAGCCGCCCCAGACTTGCACTGCACCGTCGGCAGCCCGGTGTGCCACTTCGGAAGCATAGAGCTTCGCCATCGCGCCGAGGTTGGCGACATCACGGGCCTCATCGTAAGCCTTAGCGGCCTCGTAGAGCATCATCCGAGCGGCCGAGATCTCTACCGCCATATCGGCGAGCTTAAAGCCAATTCCCTGGTTCTCTATGATGAGTTGGCCGAACGCGCGCCGCTCGACGGCGCGTCTAGAGGCCTCGCGATATGCAGCGAGCGCCAGCCCAAGGGACTGGGCGGCCACCATGACGCGCCCGACATTGAGGGTCTGGAAAGCAAGGCGCAGCGCTCGATGCAACTCGCCGACACGTGCGCTATCAGGCACCACGACGTCGAGTTTCAAATTCGACGTCTGTGTGCCGCGAATTCCCATCTTGTCGGACAGCTCGTCGATGATGGCTCCGGGTTGCTCCTTGTCGACCATGAAGGCCGACATTCCATGCCCGCCGCCGCTCGGGTTTGTCTTGGCAAAGACCACGTAATAGCGGGATGCTCCACCATTGCCGATCCAGTACTTCTCGCCGCGCAGGCGCCAGCCATCGCCCTCGCGAGTCGCCGTGGCTTCGATCGCTGCGGCATCCGAGCCAGCGCTGCGCTCTGATAGGGCAAAGCTCGTCGCTATCCCCTTCACCATCTCGCCCAGATAAAGTTGCTTTTGGTCTTCTCGGCCAGCGAGCAGGACAGGGAATGCCCCCAGTTGGTAGGCGCACAAGATCGCTGCGGTCGAAGCGCAGCCGGTCCCGATCGTCTCTGCCACCGCTACGGTCGCACTGAGACTGGCGCCTTGGCCACCATAGTTCTTCGGAATGAATAACCCCGCCAAGTTGTGCTCAACCAGACGGCGCACGTTCTCCCAGGGGTATCGCTGTTCCCGGTCTAGTTCCTCGGCGAGAGGCGCGAAATGCTCCTGCGTTACGCGATCTGCTAAAGTTTGCCAGCGCTTGGTCTCTTCCGTAAGGGCTGGCTGCCATATGACCGTCATCGCCTTGACTCCTTGTTAGAACACTTAGAATCGGTTCGCCGACCGTCGCGTCGCACCATTGGCAAGGGTCGCAATTGGCTGCAGGAGGCCGACGAGGCCGCGCGGCAGCACGGCGAGCGTCAGGATGAGGGCGCTTCCGAGAATAATCTTGTCGATATCGCCCCCGAACGACAAGAACTTTTCCTGGACGAGGATCAGGGCGACCCCGACCAGCGGCCCCACCAGCAGCCGTCGACCGGCGAGAACAACTGCGGTGAGCATGAGAATAAGAAAGTAAGTCTCGAGCACGTCCGCGCTCACGTAGGCACGTTCGTATGCGTACAGCCAGCCGGCTGCAGCCGTAATGGGCGCGGAGAACAGAAACACCTGCAGGCGCGTGCTTTGCGGATCGACTCCTGACATGATGGCGAGCCGCGGGTTGAGGTGCGTCATCAAAGCCGATTGGCCGAGACGCGAACGGCGGAACGCGTAAACGAGGTAGATGGCGACCAAAACCAGCAGATAAGCAACCGGCCAGAGTTCTTGGTCGTTGCGCGCCGTAAATGAAAGAGGGCCGAATGACAGTTCGAAGGCCGGAATGCCGCGGAGCCCGTCCGATCCGCCGAGAAAAGTCCAGTTCTGAGCGAGACTCGCGGCAACCACGACCACTGCGTAAGTCACAAGTGAGAAAACAAACTCCCGCAAGGCCAACGTGACGAGTCCGAGCACAGCGGCGATCACGAGGGCGATGGCGATCGATCCGAGCAGAGCCGGAAACGGTCCCAATCGGGGGCCAGTCGAGAGGAGGGCGGTCGTATAGGCCCCGGCCGCGAAGAAGACGCTCTGCCCCAAGCTAACTTCGCCGACGTCGGAAACGATCGTATCGAGCCCGTAAGCCATCGCAGCAAAAATCGCGATGAGGACGCAGGCACTGTAGACCGCAGGTGAAGCCCCGAGGACCCGCGGGACGAAGAAACCGACCACGAGGAGCGTTATCACCAAGATGAGGCGCACGGACGCAGTCATGCTCAACGTCCCTCCGTACTTGCACCAAGCCCGCTGGGCCGGAATACCAGAACGGCAATGAGGACGGCGAATGCAGCGGCCGTTGTATAGGCGGGTGTGACCAGGGCGCCGAAAAAGGCGGTAAAGAAGCCGAGCGCGAGTCCGGCAACATAACTGCCGAGAACGCTGCCAATACCGCCGAGCACAACGACCACGAAGGTGACGATGAGTTCCTCGAATCCCATCGAGGTTAGGATCGGCGTGCGCGGCGCCACGAGCGCTGCGGCCAGCGCAACGGCAGCGCCTTCGAACGCGAAGACGCCCAGATACACTTGGCGAACGTTGATACCGGCAAGCTGCGCCAGGTGCGGGTCTTCCGCGACCATGCGCGTAAGCCGTCCGATGCGAGTTCGGTTGATTGTGTATCTCAACGCCGCAAAGAACACGACGGTTGCAATGACGATAGCGATGTCTTGGTATGTAAACCAAATATTGCCGAGATAGATTTCCTGGCGCGACAACGGCGTTTCGAAGATCTGACCGGTCGAGCCGAACATTAGCGCCGCAGCCCCCTGCAGGACGTAGCCAAAACCCAGCGTCACGATCATGATCGAGACTAGATCCTGTTTCAGCGTTAGCTGCAGCAGAACCCGCTGCATGACATAGCCCACGGCAATGCCCATCAGCATCGCGGCCGGGAAGGCAATCAGATACGGAAGCGCGAGGCGCGAGACTACGTACCAAGCGACGAATGCGCTGAGCATGTACATCTGGCCGTGCGCGAAATTCACCAACCGCGCGACGCCGAGCAGCACGGTCCAGCCGATCGCAATGAGCGCGTAGGCGTGACCGAGCACCAGCCCGTTGATGAATTGCTGGCTGAGATTCATCCCGCTTGCGCTCCGAGATAAGCCTCTGCAATGCGCGGGTCGTCGCGCATCGTCGCCGCTGGACCTTCGGCGACGGCGCGACCGCGCTCGAGCAGAATTAGTCGATCGACCACCTCGATGGCTGCCCGGACGTTCTGCTCGACAAGGAGAACCGAGAGGCCTGCATCGGCGAGTGACCGTACGGTCCGGAGAACAGTCGCGACGAGGCGCGGCGCAAGCCCGATCGAAGGCTCGTCGAGTAGCAGAACGCGTGGCCCAAACCTTAGCGCTCGTGCGATGCCAAGCATTTGGCGCTCGCCCCCCGAGAGCTGCGAACCCAGATGGTGGCGGCGCTCCGCTAGGTGGGGGAAAAGGGCGTAGATCTCGTTGACGGAATATATCCGGCGCCCCTCGCCACTCGGCACATTGCCCAGACCAGTCAAGTTCTCCTGGACGGTCATACGACCGAAGACAAGCTTTCCCTCTGGCACCAACAACAGGCCGGCACGGACGCGCTCGTGTGTCGGCATGTTGGATATCTCGCGGCCGCTGAGCCGAACGGTTCCCGAGATCCTGGGTGATCCGCGGGACCAGCCGAGGAGAGAATTGACGAGCGTCGACTTGCCCGCTCCATTTGCACCGACGACGCCCACGAGTTCGCACTCGCCAATCGCAAACTGCGTAAGGCTCAAGGCAGTATTTCCTGCGTAGGCGACGCTGAGGTTCTCCGCCTCCAATACTGGACCGAGGCTCATTGCAGTCGCCCGAGATAGGCTTCGAGCACGCGTTCGTCGGTTTGGATTTCTCGCGGTGTACCTGTCGCAAGAAACCGCCCCTGGTCCAGCACCACGATCCGGTTCGCAACCGCCATGATCAGGTCCATGTGATGCTCGATAACGACGAGAGCCAAGCCTTCGCTCTTGAGCTCAACTAAGAGCTGACTAAGACGCTCCATATCGCTGCCGCCGAGTCCGGCGGCCGGCTCATCAAGCAACAACACGCGCGCACCACCGCCATAGGCCAAAGCGATGGATAGCATGCGTTGAATGCCGTAGGGCACGCTGGTTGGCTTCAGCCCGTGATAGTCGGCCGGAACTCCGAATCGAACCAGACGTTGCATGGCGTCCTCAACGGCGGCGGCCCGTCGACGTGCTTGCCTGAGAGGAAACAGAGTTGAGGCCAGAAGGCCGGTGCCATACTGGTCCTGAAGCACGCAAACCATGTTCTCAAGCACGGTAAGATCGTGAAAGAACGCGTTCTGCTGGAATGCGCGTTTCAAGCCGCGTTCCGCCAAGCGATGGGGCGGCATCGTAGTCACGTCCTCGCCGCACAATGTGACCCGTCCCTGGCGAGGGATAAGATGCGTGACCGCGTCGTAGCAAGAACTCTTGCCGGCTCCGTTGGGACCGATGATGCCGAGAATCTCGCCGCCGCGTACATCCCAAGTTACATCGTTGAGCGCGAGGAGGGCGCCGTAGCTCACGCTCAACCCCTCGACGCGAAGGCTTGTGCCACTCACTGGCGACGGCACAAGAAACCTCACTTGCCGTCCGGGTGCATGATGACGATTTTCTGGTTCTCGACGGTGAAGAGATAATACTTGCTTTGCAGCTGCCCGTTCGGTTCAAATTTGGCTTCACCGAAGATGGTCCCTTTGAAGCTGCCCCCGCGAATGCGCTTGGCTACAGGCTCCTTGTCGAGGGTCTTCACCTCGTTGACAGCCATAGCCCAGATCTGCAGCGCCGCGGCACCGAGAGCCATGTATTTGTCGGGCACGTAGTTGAACATCTGCTGCGTCTTTTCGACGAACCGCTTGTTGGCCTCGTTCGAAACGAACGGCTCGACGTTCGGGAAGTAGATGTCGGCACTGACTACCTCGTTCGCGCTATCGCCGGCGACCGCAATGACGCTCGGCGCAATAGTACCGACGGCGGCTACGAATTGGCCAGCAAGCCGGCTTTGGCGGGCCTGCCGGATCAACGCCGGCATGCCGAGGCCCTCATTCGCATTGATGGCTACGGTCACGTCGGGATTGGCGGCCCGGACATTCGTAAGCGCGATGCGGAAATCGGCCTGCGTGAAAGGGAACTTCTCCTCGGCGACCTTCTCATAGTCATATTTCATCCGCTTGAGCTCAGCCTCGATCGAGGCCTGCGCACCGTTGCCGTACGCGTCATTCTCGGTCATGAAGGCCACCCGCTTCGCCTTGGCCCGGTTGGCGATGTAGTCGGCGATCACTTTCCCGTCCTGCGAGTTCGGGCTATTGAGCCGGATAGCGAGCGGGTTGCCCTCGCCGGACAAGATCGGATCGGCCTTGGAGATGGCGGTGATATCGAGCAGGCCGGCACGATTGATCACCGGCTGCATGGCGAGCGTCACCGGGCTATTCCAGCCCTCGATGATCACCGACACGCTCGCCGAGATTAATTCATTCGCCCGCGACACGCCGACTGCAGGGGTCGACTCGTCATCCCGCGCAACGGGTTCGATCGGACGGCCCATGACGCCGCCGGAGTCGTTTATAAGGGCAGCCATGGCCTGAATGGCCTGCGCGACGTGCTGGCCCTGAGGTCCCGCGCCTCCGCTGAGCGGAAAGATGACCCCGACCTTAATCGGGTTCTGAGCCTGTGCTGGCGCGAAGCTAAACACCGCGAGCATGCCGAGAGTAGTGACGAGTAGTCTGTTGAGTGCTTTCATGGAGCGTCTCCCTCAAGAGATTTGTCTTCGTCCGAATTCTTGTCTCGAGTCATCCATACAATGGGAAGACCAAAAATGACACAGCAGCGGTGGGTCAGGCGACCGGAAAAATCGAACTGGGGCGACTTCGGCGGCGACGACCAAATTGGCCGCATGAACCTACTGACGCCCGAGCGGCGCCTCAGGGCAATCAGGGAAGTCGACCACGGCATCGCCTTCACCTTAAGCCTGCCGCTCGATTATCCCGGGGGCAACAAGTTGTTCGAGTACCGCAAGGAGCCACGCTTCTTCCACGAACGCAGAGGGCAGGGACACAACTACAACTTCCGCCTCAGCAACATATGCCCTTGCTTCTCGGACGTCGTGTGTGACGACGCAGTGCTGCTCTACACGCAATACTCGACGCAATGGGATGCCCTAGGCCACGTTGGGCAAATGTTCGATGCCGACGGGGACGGCGTTGCTGAGAAGATCTATTACAACGGCTACCGTGCCGGTATTGACATTATCGGTCCGGACGATGGGACCGAAGCCCCGGGCGCGCGGGCCCTTGGAATCGAGAACCTCGCCATGGCGGGCGTGCAGGGTCGCGGGGTGCTGGTCGATTTGGAAAGTCGTCATGGGCGCGAGCGCGTTCTAGTTGGGTACGACGACTTGATGCGGGCCATAAGTGCGCAAGGCGCACAAATCGAACCAGGCGACTTCCTGTGCCTGTATACTGGCTTCGCAGACCTGATTCTAAGTATGGGGAAGAAGCCTGACGTCGAGGTCTTGGCACGATCCTGCGCAGCACTCGATGGCCGAGACCAACAACTGCTCCGTTGGATCACTGAAAGCGGCATCGTCGCCGTTTGCGCCGACAACTTCGCCGTGGAGGCCTATCCAGCGAAGCCCGGCAAAGGCGAGCGCTACCCAGGCCTGCCGCTGCACGAGCACTGCCTGTTCAAGCTTGGAGTTCATCTTGGAGAACTGTGGTATTTCGCGGAGCTGGCGCGATGGCTGCGCGCGAACGGCCGTTGGAGCTTCCTCCTGACGGCTCCGCCTCTGAGGCTCCCCGGTGCGGTCGGATCGCCCGCGACGCCGATTGCGACTGTTTAGGAGGCGCCGTGGGCCAATGGCGCAAAACACCGTCCTGATCGCCGGCGCGAGCGGTGTCGTCGGCCAAGCTGCGCTCGAGCATTTCACAAACCTTAATGACTGGAACGTCCTTGCGCTTTCGCGCCGGCGGCCGGATGTACCTGTAGGGCGCCGCTATCTTCACCTCGCCGTGGATCTTCGCGATGCCGAGGCCTGCTGGGCGGCCATGAGAGCGGTTGGAGATGTGACACATCTCATCTATGCGGCGCTGCAGGAAAAGCCGGGACTCGTCGCGGGCTGGCGCGACTCCGATCAGATGAACACCAACCTGGCGATGCTCCGCAACCTCGTGGAGCCCCTGATGGCGGGCGCGCCGCGACTGCGCCATGTCAGTCTGCTACAAGGCACGAAGGCTTACGGTGTCCACCTCCACCCGATTGCAGTGCCTGCCCGCGAGCGCTCATCGCGCGATCCGCACGAGAACTTCTATTGGCTCCAGGAAGATTACGTGCGAGCCAAATCGGCGCAGGGCGAGTTTGCATTCACCATTTTTCGCCCACAGGTGATTTTTGGTGACGCAATTGGGGTGGCTATGAATCCCACTCCGATCATCGGAATGTACGCTGCGATCTGCCGCGAGGAGGGCCGCCCCTTCGCCTTTCCTGGCGGTCCGTCATACCTCCTTGAGGCGGTCGACGCGCGCCTGCTCGCGCGCGCCTTCGCCTGGGCGACTGTCGCGCCGAGCGCCCGCAATGAGACCTTCAACATCACGAACGGTGACGTGTTTGTCTGGCGCAACGTGTGGCCGGCCATCGCCGACGCGCTCGGTGTCGAACCGGGCCCTGACGATCCGTTTGCCCTTGCCGACTTCTTGCCGAAGAAGGCGGATGTCTGGGACCGTGCGGTCTCAAAGCACCGTCTACGCCCCCTTGCGATGTCAGACATCCTCGGCGAGTCGCACCATTACACGGACTTCTGCTTTGCTTATGGCGCCCGCCGCGATCCGCCCCCTGCTATCGTGAGCACCATCAAGCTGCGCCAAGCCGGCTTCGCAGATTGTATCGACACTGAGGACATGTTTCGCCACTGGTTCCGGACCCTTGCGGGCAAGCGTATCCTGCCGGCAATCATATGAAGCGCTGCACAGGCGAGCGTGCGAGATCAAATTCGTGGCTCGGGGACTTCCTAGGAGGAAACTAACAAACACAGACCGTGCCACAAACTCTCCTTGATGGCAGTGCCACAAACACGGCTCTAGGCGGAGCATCCGCTCGTCGTTCGAGTTTCGGGATGAGGTGCGCCGATTGCACTGGCTGCTCACTCAAGCCGCGCTGACGGCCGTTTGCACATTGTAGGACGGCGGCTTTGGTCCCTTGCCAATCCCCATGAAAGAGGGAAGGTTTCAGGTGTCGGTGTGAGCGCCCGGCAACCCTCCCGATTGCTCAGGGCGCATCCCGAGGATCGTAGGGAGGCCGCCCGGTTGTCGCCGGCACCGATCGCCCGAACCCGAGCCCATTCACATCGAGCGCGTACACAAATGCGGATCATCGGCGATCCAACCTTGAACCATTAAGCCCCTAGCGGGAAGATAGACGCCAGCTTCGTGGAGGAAGGCGTCGATCTACAATCTGGTTGGTTAGCTATATCGAACCGAGTGTGAGAAAGTTGTATAAGCCCGATTGCAAGTCGCGCGATGCTCGCATCAAAAACTTGACGCCGTACGCTGGAAACTGAGTTATATTCGCCGCAATCTCTATGAGGTATCTCAGAAGCGCGGCGGCTACGTGTTCTTCCTCATGGGATACGCACAATTGAGTAATAGCGTTGCTGAACAGTACATTGAAGAAAATGAATTGCGGTAGCTGAGCGTATGGGACTTCGATGGTCGCACTGTCGTCAAATATTTGGTTGTGCGGACCATATGCCTTCTGAAGCGGCGCTATCAGTTCGTCCAAATGCTTTCGCGCGCCCTCAATACCTCTCGTTTGAATGTAAAGCTTCGCGATCATAGTTTCGATCGTTAACATGATAAGGATCCAACTCAACTTGGTTAGGTCCCTGTGCTGCGATACGAATTTCTGAATCTGCGGCAGTATCGCGTTTACTGCCTCTTCAAGGGAGGGTCTGCAATCGTCCCCGTGCTTCGATGGTCCAGGCATCATGGCTCCTATAAAGGAAGCACAGGCAAGGCGCGCAGCGCCGTCCCCCACGTCTTGTCTGAACCCTAATGCAGCAATCGCTTTTTCAAACTAGGTTGCCCCGTCGGCGCTCGCATTTTTTAAGTTGATTCCCTGCCGCCATGGGCGATCTGAAACGCCATAGTGGGAAGCTTCAGCCCATTGACGCGCTCCTCGGCAGGTCACGGCCCGTCAGCAATTTTTGATTACCAAAGCAGATATAACCAGAGAACAATAACCGCTATGCCGGATATGACGATGGCCACCCTTGCCAGCCGCTCGACTAGACTGTCCGCTTCATAGCCGGGATGTTCGCTAGGTACAGTCATCGGACCTCTCCCTAGGCTCTTGCCCGCGCGGAAGTCCGATACGCCCTTCAGGGACCGGATTGCCCCCAAATTTCAGGGATCCGACATCCGCATCTTATGCTTTGGTCGTAACTTGGTGGCAGAGATTTGTGGCCTGCATTGATCCAAATCAAAAATGCGCGGCTCATTTCGATTTCACGGGGGACATTCACAAGCTACCAATAGCACGCAACTAGACCGGGATTCCCCGGATGACTGCCGATCTTCCATGAATATTCGCGTTTTTCGGCCTTACTGCAAGACGGACGCGAGCTGCGGACGGCTACCGACACCTCGGGTATCCAGAACGGTGGTCGAGTGGCTAATCTGGCTATTTTCGCTGGCATTTG
>Ga0187860_1002367_pt1 | contig 15679 bp, 13 predicted proteins | sample June2016WEW_10_4_FD_132981 | JGI IMG/M metagenome (GOLD analysis project Ga0187860, IMG submission 132981) | Peatland microbial communities from SPRUCE experiment site at the Marcell Experimental Forest, Minnesota, USA - June2016WEW_10_40 | ecosystem: Environmental > Terrestrial > Soil >... | reverse complement strand
TGCATCAGAACCGCGGCCGGCCCGGCACCTTGCCGCCGCAGCGCGAGGAATGGTGGCGTGAGGCGATGGCCAATCCGGATTACCGGATGTACCCGCACGTCTACAACGTCATCGCCCAGAAGGGCGAACACATGCCGCCCTATTTCGACGTGCTGATCAATCCCTACGACAACGACGAGGCGGTCGCCGCCAGCGAGGCGAGCTTCGGCAAGATCAAGGTGCCGACCTATACCGGCTCGGGCTGGTACGGTTACACTTACAAGACTCATCTGAACGGCGCGGAGACGTATTTCGAAAAGACCGAGGCGCCGAAGAAAGTGACCTTCCTTGGACCGGCTCATTTGGAGCGGCCGTTCCACACCATGCACGGCGAGATCCTGCGCTGGTACGATCACTGGCTGAAGGGGATCGATACCGGCATCATGGCGGAGCCGCCGGTGCGCTACTGGCTCATGGGCGCCAACGAATGGCGCACCGCCGAAGCCTGGCCGCCGAAAAATGTCGAATGGACCAAGCTCTATCTGCAGAGCTGGCAGCGGCTTGTAGCCGATGCGCCGAAGCCGGCCAGCGCCGACGATTTCGTCCCGCCGGATTCGTTCCTGCAAATGCCGCTGAGCCAGACCAATCGCGTCGAACGGTTGCGTTACATGACCGATCCGCTGACCGAGGCTGTCTCAATCGCCGGCCCGTCGGTGCTCTCGCTTTACGCATCGATCGATCATGCCGACACCAACTGGATCGTCGTTCTCAAGGATATCGGTCCGGACGTTTCGGTGCGGACCGCTCGCGAGGGCGAGCGGCAATTGCCGGAAGAGCTCCCCGAGCGCGAACTCACGCGCGGTTGGCTGAAAGCGTCGCATCGCGCGATCGACGAGAAGCGCTCACGCCCCGGCCGTCCCTGGCATCCGTTGACCCGCGCCGCGCAGAAGCCGGTGACGCCGGGCGAGATCGTGGAATATCAGATTGAAATTCTCGCGACGGCCAATTGCTTCCGGCGCGGCCATCGCATCGCCATCGACGTCACCGCGCTCGACGTTCCGACCGGCGTTGCCGGCGCCACCAACGCCGAATACGTCCCCTACCACATCTGCTCCAGCCGAACAGTCGTGCACAACGTCTTCCACGATCCCAAACGGCCCTCGCATCTCCTCTTGCCGGTGCTCACAAAAGCATAGCGGCTCCCCTCTCGGCGGCGGCCGCTCGAACCCGACGCCTTATTCCGTGACCGACTTTCAATCGAGCGGTTGAGCGTTGACCACAAAGTGCCTTACGCTTGTGCGGGCGAGCGCGGCGCATCACGAGAACCGGGCTCTCACGTCAAGAAGCACGAGGTGCGGGAGGAGCTATCTATGCGGATTATCGATCTTTCGGTTGCGCTCAAGGCTGGAATTGCTTCGGATCCTCCGAGCATGCTGCCAAGCATCGAGTATCGGGACCATAAGGAAGGCGCCAAGGAATTCGCGATGATGTTTCCCGGGCTCAAGCCGGAGCAGCTTCCGGCCGGCGAAGGGCCCGCGATAGAGCAAGTCACCATCACCACGCACAACGGTACCCATCTCGACGCGCCGTGGCATTTTGCCAGCACGATGGACGGAGGCAAGCCGGCGCTGAAGATCGATCAAGTTCCTCTGGAGTGGTGTTTCTCCGCCGGAGTGAAGCTCGATTTCCGCGGCAAACCGGACGGCTATGTTTGCAAGGCCGATGACGTCAAGCGCGAGCTCGACCGCATCGGTTACGCGCTCAAACCGCTCGACATCGTGCTCGTCAATACGTCGGCGGCGGCCGCGTATGGCGGACCCGATTTTCTGGACAAGGGCTGCGGCATGGGGCGTGAGGCCACGCTCTTTCTGCTCAAACAGGGCGTCCGCGTGACCGGCATCGACGGCTGGAGCTGGGATGCGCCGTTTTCATTCACGCGCAAGCGGTTTGCCGAAACCGGCGACGCGAGTGTCATTTGGGAAGGCCACAAAGCGGGCCGCGACATCGGCTACTGCCATATGGAGAAGCTCACCAACCTCGATCAACTGCCGCCATTCGGTTTCAAGGTGTGCTGCTTCCCGGTAAAGATCGAGGCGGCCTCGGCCGGCTGGACACGCTGTGTGGCGCTCCTCGATAGCTGAGTACGGACGCGCGATATGGCTACGTGCGCTGAAGTCCTTGCCGACAGGAGAGCTCGATGGACCGGTTCAGTTTCGGCCCGCGTGATAACAGCATCATTCAGATCGCCTATACGGTTGCCGATATCCAAGATGGTATGCGCCACTACACGGATCTACTTCACATCGGTCCGTGGTTCCTGGTCGGCCCGTTCGTGCCGCCCCAAGGGGTCTATCGTGGCGCGACAACCAAGATGAAAGTCAGCCTCGCGCTCGCCTTTGCCGGTCAGGTCATGATCGAATTGATCGAGCAGCACGACGAGGAGCCGTCCGTCTTTCGGGAAACGCTGAAGGCGCGGGGAGCCCACGGCTTTCATCATTGGGCGATCGGCGTCCGCGATTTCGAAATGGCTGCGGGGCAATACAGATCGCGCGGATACCAGGAGGCATTCTCGGACAGCGCCCCGATGGGATTTCGCGTCGTCTATTTCGACACCTCGCGCGATCTGCCGGGCATGCTTGAAATCATCGAGATGAACGCCGATGCCGAAGAAGGATTTCACAAAATGTATCAGGCCGCCCAGGAATGGGACGGAAAAGCCCATATAGTGCATCGCCTCGAACCAAGGCAGCCGGTATGAGTCGATTGTTCAAGGCGCCGTAACGGATGAAGCCCGCGTCCTTCGATTATATTGTCGCCGAGAGCATCGAAATGGCGGTCGCGTCGTTGGCGGAGGCAGGCCCCGACGCCAAGATCATCGCTGGCGGACAGAGCCTCGTGCCGATGCTTAATTTCCGCTTGCTGCGGCCGTCGCTTCTCGTCGACATCAACCGGATCCCCGGCTTGGCCTCCATCGAGGAGACCGAGACAGGTATCCGCGTCGGCGCGCTCACGCGGCACCATCAACTTGAGATGTCGCCGATCATTGGCCGGCATCTGCCGGTGCTGTCTTGCGCGATGACGCACGTCGCGCATTTGGCGATCCGCAACCGTGGCACCATCGGCGGTAGCCTGTCGCACGCCGACCCGGCAGCCGAGCTGCCGATGATGGCGCTCTTGCTCGACGCCGCGCTTCACATCGCCTCGGCGTCCGGCAAGCGCACGGTCGCCGCGCGCGACTTTTTCCTCGATGCGCTGACGGTCGATCTGGCCGCCGGCGACATGGTCACCGAGATCATGCTACCGAAATTGCCGCCGCGGACCGGTTGGGGCTTCGAGGAGGTTGCGCGCCGGCATGGCGATTTCGCGCTCGCCGCGGTGGCGGCGACATTGACCGCGTCCGGCGGCGTCATCGCGCAAGCGCGCATCGCTTTGACCGGCGTCGGTCCAACCGCGCTACGCGCCCTCGCGGCCGAAGCGTTGCTGGTCGGCCAATCGCTCGAACCGAAATTGACCAGCCACGCGGTCGAGGCGGTCCGCGCCGCCATTGCGCCCGATACCGATCTACATGCGTCGGCGGATTACCGGCGCCATCTCGCCGGCGCGCTGACCCGTCGGGCGCTCGTAGCTGCCTGGCGGCGCGCCAATGAAAGCGCCGCATGAACAAGACCCGCGATATCACAGTGACCGTCAACGGCGACGCCCGTGAGGCCGCGGTGGAGCCTCGGCTTTTGCTCGCCGATTTCCTGCGGCAATCGCTCGGCCTGACTGGCACCCATGTCGGCTGCGAGCACGGCGTCTGTGGGGCCTGCACCGTGCTGGTCGACGGCGACAGCGTGCGCTCGTGTCTGATGTTCGCGGTGCAGGCCGACGGCCGCAAGGTCGAGACGGTGGAAAGCCTCGGCCGCATCGGGCAGATGAACGCGTTGCAGCGATCGTTTCACGAGCATCACGCGTTGCAATGCGGCTTCTGCACGCCGGGGATGCTGATCACCGCCACCGACCTCATCAAAAAATATTCGCTCGCCACCGATGACGACATACGCGAAGGTTTGTCCGGAAATTTGTGCCGCTGCACCGGCTACGAGCATATCGTCAAGGCGATCCGCGCGGTCGTCGACGGCAAAGCCGGAGACACGCGATGAAAATGCACGTCCTGTCCGGCGGCCGCCTGCGCCTGCGCAAGACCATGTATGACGCAAACGCCGTCCGCGGCGAAACCATGGACGTGCCGGTATCCTGCATTCTTCTACGCCACAGCCAAGGCAACATACTGTTCGATACCGGCTGTCATCCGGCAGTGGCGGAAAATGCCGAAGCGCATTGGGGCCGGCTTGCCAAAGTCATGACTCCTGTCATGAAGCCTGGTGACAACGTCATCGCCGCCCTGGCCGGCGTCGGCTTCACATGCGACGATATCGATGTTGTGCTGTGCTCGCACCTGCACGCCGACCATTGCGGCTGCAACACGTTCTTCAAGCGCGCGACATTCGTCATTCATGCAAAGGAAGTCGCGGCGGCGCGTGCGCCGGACGCCGAAGCCGCCGGCTATCTGGCCAGCGAGTGGGAGCAGCCGGCGCCGATCGATATGATCGACGGCGAGCGCGATCTGTTCGGCGACGGACGCATCGTGCTGATCCCCCTCCCCGGCCATACGCCGGGAACGACCGGCGCGCTGGCGACGCTGGACAAATCCGGGACTTTCTTTCTTGCCTCCGACACCGTGAGCCTGCGCTCGACGCTCGATACCGGCATCATTCCGCGCAACACGTGGAACGCCGACGCGCTCGCCAAGTCGCTGACCGAGGTCCGCCACATCGAAGCCGGCGGCGCCACGGTGCTGTGCGGCCATGACGACGCGCAATGGGCGACCTTACGCAAAGGGGCCGACGCCTATGAATGACGCGCCCGAAATATACACTCGGCCGAAGATCGTCGGCGCGCGCATCAAGCGAACCGAGGACCCGCGCCTCCTCACCGGGGTCGGTGCCTATACCGACGACCGCCAATCGGCGAGCGCACTGCACGTCGCGTTCCGCAGGAGCGATCAATCGCACGCGCGCATTCGCTCGATCGATTGTTCGCCTGCGCGCAACGCGCCCGACGTCGTCGCGGTGTTCACCGCCGAAGATTTGGCCGATCTCGTCACGCCCATCCTCGCGACTTCGCGCATACCGAATTACTACGCTACGCCGATTCTGCCGCTCGCGCGCGGCAAGGTGCGTTATGTCGGCGAGCCGGTCGTCGGCGTCATAGCCGACAGCCGCTACCACGCCGAAGACGCGATCGAACTCGTCGCAATCGATTACGAGCCGCTGCCGCTGGTCACCGATCCGGAGGAGGCGGTGCGCTCCGGAGCGCCGCTGCTGCACGAAGAGGCCGGCACCAACGTGCTGGTGAGCCGCGAGTTCAAACGCGGCGACGTCGACGACGCAATTGCTTCCGCGCCGGTGCGCGTCCAGGGGCGCTTTCGCATGCGCCGCAAGACCGCAATGGCGATCGAGCCGCGCGTGTGTCTCGCCGAGTATGAGACAAAACATGAGACGCTGACGCTCCATTCGGCCACGCAAGTGCCCGGGATCGTGCGCGACGCGCTGGCGCTGGCGCTCGGCATTCCCGGCAACCGGATTCGCGTTGTCGCGCCCGACGTGGGTGGCGGCTTCGGCGGCAAGGGATCGCTCTATCCGGAGGAAATCTTTGTCTGCGCCGCGGCGCGGCGGCTAGAGCGTCCGATCAAATGGACCAGCGACCGCATGGAAGACCTCGCCGCCACCAGCCAGGGCTTTGATGAAATCGTCGATGCGGAATTGGCCGTGGACAACGAGGGCCGCGTGGTTGCGCTGCGCGCGGATGTCATCGGCGACGTCGGCGCTTATTCGATTTATCCTTGGACGGCGGCGCTCGAGCCGGTGCAGGTGGTGAGTTTTCTGCCCGGGCCCTATCGTGTCCCGCACTATCGCGGCCGCGTGCGAGCGGTGGCGACCTCGAAGGCGCCAACCGGGCCTTACCGCGGCGTCGGCCGGCCGATCTCGACCTTCGTCATGGAACGGCTGATGGATATGGCGGCGGCCAAAATCGGCATCGACGCCAAGGAAATCCGGTTGCGAAATCTGGTGCCCACCGCCGAGCTTCCCTACAAGGTCGCTTCCGGCATCGTCTGGGATAAATCCGGCTTTCAGGAATGCCTCAACATGGCGTGCGACGCGATCGGATACGACACGCTCCGCGTCAGGCAGGAGGAGGCGCGCGCCGCCGGCCGCTGGACCGGAATCGGTATCGCCTGCTACGCGGAATTGACTGGCATCGGCTCGCGCATCTCCGTCGCACCGGGCATGCCCATCCAGACCGGCACCGAAACCGCGATCATCCGCATCGACGATACCGGCGGCGTTACCGCTTCATTCGGCGTTGCCTCGCACGGCCAAGGCCTCGAGACGACGCTTGCGCAGGTCGTTGCCGAACATCTCGGCGCCAGTTTCGATGACATTCGCATTGTGCACGGCGATAGCGCCGCCGTGCCCGGGGCAACAGGCACCTATGCCAGCCGCAGCATGGTGCTCGCCGGCGGCGCGGCGACGCTCGCGGCGCAGGCGGTGCGCGAGAAAGTGCTCAAAGCCGCCTCGCACCTTCTCGAGACATCCGCCGCCGACCTCGTCGCCGAAGACGGCAAGGTCACCGTCGCCGGCACCGACCGTTCGATTACATTTCGCGAGGTTGCACGCTCCGTCTACTCAGAAATCGACCAATTGCCACCGGGTGCACGCGACGAACTCGCTGCGACCAAGACCTACGATCCGGTATTCGGCACTACGACGTCGGCGACGCATATCGCCACCGTGGAGATTGACCCGGAAACCTATGAGGTCCGCGTCGATCGTTTCGTGGTTGCCGAGGATTGCGGCAGGCTCGTCAATCCGCTGATTGTGGACGGTCAGGTGCACGGCGGCGTGGCGCAGGGCATCGGCGCCGCGCTCTACGAAGAAATCGTTTATGACGAGCAGGGTCAGATCACGACCGCGAGCCTGGTCGATTATCTGGTGCCGTCGGCCTGCGAGATCCCGTCTATGGACGTCCTACACCTTGAAAGCGCGTCGCCGACCACGCTCGGCGGCTTTCGCGGCATGGGTGAAGGCGGCACCATCGGCGCGCCGGCGGCCATCGCGAACGCGCTCGCCGATGCGTTGTCGCCGCTCGGCATTGAGATCAACGAGCTTCCCGTAACGCCGGAGCGTTTGTTCCGCCTCATCGAGGCGGCCCGGCGCAAGGCGAAAACATGAAAGCGCGAACATGGATTTAGGGCTGAAAGGAAAGACCGCGTTGGTGACGGGTGCGGCCAGCGGCGTCGGCCGCGAAATCGCGCTGAGTCTTGCTGCCGAAGGCGCCAACGTCGCCGTCAATTATCGAAGTTCCGCGGAAGAGGCTGAAGCTCTGGTCACCGAGATCACTGGGACCGGCGGCAAGGCCAAGGCGTATAAGGCCGACGTCGCCGATTTTGCCGCCGTCAAAGCGATGGTCGAAGCAACCGTGAAGGACCTCGGCGGCCTCAACATCCTGATCAACAATGCCGGTCTGGCGCTGCGCCAGCGCTTCATGGAGACCAAGCCTGAAGACTGGCATCGCCAGATCGACGCCTGTCTCTACGGCGCGATCCATTGCTGCTACGCCGCCGCGCCGCATCTTGACGCCGCCAAGAACGGCCGCATCGTCAGCGTCATCGGCGATTCCTCGCGGGTCGGCGAATCGGGTTTGGCGATCGTTTCTGCTGCTCGCGCCGGCGTCGTCGCGTTGATGAAATCGCTGGCGCGCGAGTTCGGTCGCTCCGGCACCACCGCGAACACCGTATCGCTGGGACTGGTCGAGACACCGCACGACAAGGAATGGGTCGACGCCAACCGCGAAAAGCTGGTCAAGCTGTATCCGGTGCGCCGTCTCGGCTTGCCGGGCGACATCGCACCCATGGTCACGCTGCTGGCCTCGCCGCATTCAGGCTGGATCACCGGACAGGTGATCAGCATCAGCGGCGGCTTCAGCATGGTTTGAGGGCAACGGCGTGCTGCGCACCGATCTCATCGCTCCCATTCCAGAGTTGTTGCGCCGGCATGCCGCCGCGCGCGGCGACAAGTGCGCTTATCGCGATGCGCACACATCGGTGACCTACGCCGCACTTCTCGATCGAACCGGGAAGCTTGCCGGCCATCTCGCCGACAATGGCATCGTCGCGAACGATACTGTTGCGATTTTTTTGCCGAACTCGGTGGCATGGATCGAAAGCTGTTTCGCCATCGCCCGCGCCGGAGCGATCAGCGTTCCGATCAGCTATGACTCCACCGAAACGGAGATCGGCTATCGGCTGAGCGACGCGAACTGCAAGGCGGTCATCACGACCGCCGAGCGCGGCGATCTGTTCGCGCAGCTAAAAGCGTCCGCGCCCAACCTCAAGACGCTTATCGTGACGGATCGCGGCGCGTGCGATGCGCCGGCACTGCGTTACGCCGACCTGGTAACGTCGCCGCCGAACTCGACTCCGCGCGATCCCGCTTCGCTGCACGACACGTCGTTCATTCTCTATACCTCGGGCACGACCGGCCGCGCCAAGGGCGTTCAGCTTACAATGCACGGCATGTTGTGGGTCAACGCCGCTTGCTGGGCGCCGATCACCGGCCTGTCCGATCGCGACACCGTGCTCTCGCCGCTACCGCTGTTTCATTCCTACGCGCTGAATTTTTCCGTGCTGAGCGTCCTTGCGACCGGGGCGACCGAATACATCATGGAGAAATTCTCGACCGGCGAGGTAGTACGGCTGCTCAAGACCGGCGAATTTACCTACTTCCCCGGCGTGCCGACCATGTTTCACTACCTGCTGCAGGCGACGCGCGGGGAAAAGAATCTGCAATTCGGAAATCTGCGGCTGTGCGTGTCCGCCGGCGCCATCATGCCAGCAACACTCAACCGCGAGTTCGAAGGCCATCTTGGCATCCAGTTGCTCGACGGCTACGGCATTACTGAAACCTCGACCATGGTGACGATGAACTGGCCGACCGGCGGGCGCGTGCTTGGATCGTGCGGCATTCCGTTGCCTGGTCTTGCGGTGCGCATCGTCGATCTGAACGGCCGCGACGTCGCACCGAACCAAGAAGGCGAGCTGATTGTTCGCGGCCCCAACGTCATGCCCGGCTATCACAACAAGCCGGAAGAAACCCGCAACGCGTTGCGCGCCGGCTGGTATCACACCGGGGATCTCGCCAAGAGCGACGACAACGGCTTTCTGACCATCACCGGACGGCTTAAGGAATTGATCATTCGCGGCGGCCAGAACATCGCGCCCGCCGAGATCGAGGAAGTGGTGAATACGTTCGCGGCGGTGCTCGATTCCGCGGTGGTCGGCATCGCGCACGAGCATCTGGGCGAGGTGCCGGCGCTGTTCGTGGTGCAGCGTCCCGGCAGTACGTTCGAAAGCGAAGCGTTGCTCGCCCATTGCCGGACGCATCTGTCGGCATACAAGGTGCCGCATATCGTGCAAACGATCGCCGAGATCCCTCGCACCGGATCGGGCAAGATCATCCGCTACAAGCTGCGCGAACTGATAAAGGCGTGAAGGCCGCAACGACAGCCGCGTCCGGGAGGAATACAGAATGCTTGGCAAATCGCAGCGCAAGCGCACCCTCGCCAAGCCGGCGCCGAGGAAATCGCTAGCCGGCGGCGGCGGCCGAATCCTGACCACGCACGTCGGCAGCTTGATCCGGCCGGTGGAGCTTCAGGAGTTGCTCAAAGCGCGACGCGACAGCCAGGCCTACGATAAGGCGGCATTCGATGCGTGCCTGCACGACTGCGTCGCCGACGTTGTGCGCAAGCAGGCGGATATCGGCCTCGACATCATCAACGATGGTGAATACGGCAAGACCATCAGCTGGTCGCGGTACGTGCTCCAACGCATGAGCGGCTTTGAGCAGCGCGAGCGGCCGGGGGAGACCGGCATGCCGGCCGCGGTCGCCGGGCGCGATCGTCGCGAGTTCGCTGCGTTCTACGCCGACTACGACCATCAGCAGGGTTTTAGCGGAATGACCGGTTGGACGTTGACCGGACCAATCCGTTACACCGGTCACGCCGCGATTGAGCGCGACATTGCGAATTTCAAAGCGGCGGCAAAGGGCGCGAAGACGGCCGATCTGTTCATGGCCGCCGTCGCGCCGGCGAGCGTCGCGCCCGACCGAGACGACGAATATTACAAGAGCGACGAGGAATACGTGTTCGCCGTCGCCGATGCGCTGCACGAGGAATACAAGGCGATCATCGATGCCGGCCTCATCTTGCAATTGGACGACGCCTACCTCGCCCATACCTACGAGGTGACGGTGCCGCCGAAGACGCTGAAGGATTATCGCAAATGGGCGGCGCCGCGCATCGAGGCACTTAATCACGCGCTCAGCGGCCTGCCGGAGGAGCGCACGCGCTATCACGTGTGTTGGGGAAGCTGGAACGGACCGCACGCCTTCGACGTCGAGCTCAAGGACATTGTCGATCTCGTTTTGAAGGTGCGGGTCGGCGGTTATCTCCTGGAAATGGCCAATCCGCGCCATGAGCACGAATGGCGCGTGTGGGAGAAAGTGAAGTTGCCGAAAGGCCGCAAGCTCATTCCCGGCGTCATTTCGCACCAGACCAATGTGGTCGAGCACCCCGAGCTCGTGGCCGAACGGCTGGTGCGGCTCGCCAAGCTCGTCGGCCGCGATAATCTCATCGCCGGTACCGATTGCGGTTTCGCCCAGGGGCCGTTCGTGCAGCGCGTTCATCCGTCAATCATGTGGGCGAAGCTGCGCGCGCTCGTCGAAGGCGCGCGGCTTGGGTCAAAGCAATTGTGGGCACGCCGCGCGGCGGCCTGAGGGAATTCGCATGCTCCACGGTGCAAATTTCATCGGCGAGGTTTCCCGCCGGAGCGAGACCGGCTACGAGGCCGCGCGCCGCGCGACGTGCCGGAACGAGCGCCTGCCGGACCGCTATCCCGACATCATCGTGCAGGCCACGAGCGAAGCCGATATAATCGCTGCCGTGCGGCTGGCGAACGCCAACGGCTGGTCCGTGGGCGTCCGTTCGGGAGGACATAGCTGGTCGTGCAACCACGTCCGCGACGGCGGGATGCTGCTCGATGTTTCGCGTCTCAACGCCACGGCAATCGACTGGCAGGCGATGCGCGCGAGCGTTGGTCCGGGTTGCCGTGGAGATCAGGTCAACAATCTCTTGGCCGCACAAAAACTGTTCTTCCCGGTCGGCCATTGCCAAGGTGTCGGGCTTGGCGGCTACTTGCTGCAAGGCGGCTTCGGCTGGCACAGCCGGGCCGTCGGCCCGGCCTGCCAAAACGTGCTGGCGATCGACTATGTCGGCGCTGACGGCGAATTGCGTCACGCGAGCCCGAGCGAGAACGCCGATATGTTTTGGGCCGCGCGTGGCGCGGGCCCCGGATTTTTTGGCGTCGTTACCCGCTTTCATCTGAAGCTCTACCCGCGGCCGAAAGTGATCGGCGGCAAGTTCGCTGTTTATACCGCCGACCGTTTCGAGGAGTTGGTTCGCTGGGCGCATCGCGTCGGACCCGACGTGCCCACCTCGATCGAGCTGATGCTTATCCTGTCGCGCAGCGTTCCCTTCATCGACGGCCCCGGCGTCATGATCGTCGCGCCGGTTTTCGCCGATAGTCTGCGCGCGGCATGGAAGGACTTGTCGTTCATGAAATCGCGGCCCCGCGGCGCGAAGCGTGTAACGCCCTTCTTGCCAATGAAACTGTCGGCGATGACGGCGCGCGTGATGCATCATTATCCCGAGCATCACCATTATGGCGTCGACAATATGTGGACGCACGCGTCCTTCGACGAACTCCTGCCCGGCCTCAAGCGCATCGCCGAAACGCTGCCGCCGGCGCCGTCGCACATGCTGTGGATGAATTGGGCACCGCCGGCGACGCGGTCCGACATGGCCTATTCGATGGAGGACGACGTCTACATCGCGCTCTACGGCATCTGGAAGGATGCACAGGGCGAAGCGGCAGCCTCGACCTGGGCGGTCAGCCGCATGACGGACTTGGCGCCGCTTGCCAAGGGCGTTCAGCTCGCTGACGAGAATCTCGGGGAACGCCCTGCCCGCTTCATGGCGGATACCAATCTCGCGCGTCTGGATCGGCTGCGCGCCGCGCATGATCCCGCCGGGCGATTTCATCCGTATATCGGCAGAGTCTCGGGCGGCGCATGATGCGGAGTAAGCCCATCACCGGCCGGCATCTTGGCTGGAGCGGCGCCGATCTCGCGTCGAAGCCTTACGCGCGTTTTTGGAGCACTCAACTTGCGCCGCTGCCGGCGCACATTCGTCATGCGCTGAACCGCGGCCCGGTTGCGGAGCCCCTTTTGCCGCAGGTCGCGGCTGCGTCGGAAAATCTTTTCGGGACCACTCCGGTGCTCGAAGATGGCTTTACCCTGACCGCGGACGGCGCGATGCAAGTCGCCGCCCGCACGGACCTACCCGGTGTGACACCGGCGATGATCGACTGGTGGTTCGGCTGGCACAGCGACAGTCCGGAACGTTACAAGCTTTGGCATCCGCAAGCGCATATGCATGCCTCATGGCTCTCGCCGCCTCCGGCGGGAACGCGCGGCCGCGCGCGCTATGTCGGCTATACCTCGATCGTCGACGAATATATCGGCAGCAATCTGATCCGCGCGGCCATCCAATTTGTGAAACCGGCGACGTTGGGGTTCACCGATCCAAGCCTTAACGACCCCGAGAAGGCGACGATCGTTTGCGCCCGCACCGGGCTAGGAGATTTCCCGATCGACGTCGGATATCTGGCGCATCACGTGCGCCGGACCGCGACCGGCAGCGAAATGCGCTCGCGGTTTTGGATTGGCGGGCCCTACGCGGCGGGAAGAAATAGCCCGATCGGGGCCGTCATGGCCCGCGCGGCGCGGTCGGCGATGCGCCCGGCCGAGGCCGACGCACGGGCCCTGCTCGTCCACTGCGCCGAGGAAATGCGGCACCTGGCGAGCTTCCTGCCCGCGCTTCATGCGGAATTCCAGTTTCAGGACTAGGCGCTTAGGCAGGCGTGGCACGGCCCCAACCACAAACAGCCACTCCAAGGAATATCTCGCCGCGCAGCCGTGGATTTTTCAAAATCGCTGACTACGTTGAGGCTGATCCTCTCTGGGTGAGGCATTTACGAATTCATGGCCGAAGAACGCGTTAACCGTAAGCTCGCGGCAATTCTGGCGGCCGACGTAGTCGGCTATTCGCGCCTGATGGGTGCCGACGAGGCGGGTACGCTGACCGCCCTCAAGCACCACCGGCAAGCCGTTTTCGACCCGGCCGTCGCCGCCCATAACGGCCGCATCGTCAAGCTGATCGGCGACGGCACCATCGTCGAGTTCGGCAGTGTGGTCGATGCCGTGAACTGCGCCCTTTCGGTGCAACGCTCCGGCGACTTGACGCCGGACGAAACCCCGCCTCAACCAAAGATCATTCTCCGTATCGGCATTAATCTCGGCGATGTCATCATCGAAGGCGACGACATTTACGGCGATGGTGTCAACATCGCCGCGCGCCTGGAGCCGCTCGCCGAGCCGGGCGGGATTTGTGTCTCCTCGATCGTCAACGAAAGCATCGGCAATCGGATCGACGCTCACTTCCAGGACGGCGGCGACATCAGCGTCAAGAACATCGACCGGCCGATCCGAGTCTGGAAGTGGCAACCCACCGGGACCAGTATCTCCGCCGCAAAGCCCGATGCCGCCAAGGCCGCGACGAACGGCGCCACCGCTTCAATCGCCATTTTGCCCTTCACCAACATGTCAGGCGATCCGGAGCAGGAATATTTCTCCGATGGCATTACCGAAGACATCATCACCGACTTGTCGAAGATCGCCGGCCTGACGGTGATCGCGCGCAACTCGAGCTTTACCTATAAGGGGCGCGCGGTCGACGTTCGCGCCGTTGGCCGTGAGCTTGGCGCGCGCTCGGTGCTCGAAGGCTCGATCCGCCGCGCCGGCAATCGCGTGCGGATCACCGCGCAGCTCATCGACGCGACCAGCGGCGGCCACCTGTGGGCCGACCGCTACGACCGCGATTTGACCGATATCTTCGAGGTCCAAGACGACGTCACGCAACGAATTGTCGCCGCGCTCAAAGTCACGCTCAGCCCCGCCGAAAAGGCGCAGCGTTCCGACATCGGGACATCCAGCATTGATGCGTATGACTACTCTCTTCGCGGCCGCGAGTTCTTGCTCGGTAATCCCAAGAACCGCGGGACATTCGAACAGGCAAAGGCGTCCTTCCTGAAGGCCATCGAACTCGATCCCAACTTTGCGCAAGCCTATGCCGGTCTCGGTTTTGCATACATGTTCGACTACCAAAATCGTTGGAGCGATGATCCCGATGGCTCGCTGCCACTCGCCAAGCGGTACGCGGAAGAGGCGATCGAAAAGAACCCGAAGCTGCCGCTCGCGCGAGCTGTCGCAGCCGTCACGGCAACATTCAACGGAGACCTCGACCGGGCGCAGTCTCAGATCGACCTAGCGCTGTCGCTTAACCCGAACCTTGCTATGGCTTACAATATTGCCGGCAGCATTCGCATGTACGCGGGACAACCGCTGGAAGCGATCCCCGTGATCGAGCGCGCGATGCGCCTCGATCCCGCTGCTAACACGCAATATCTGCACTTCCTCGGCATGGCGAACCTCCTTGCCGGTAAGTACGAGACAGCGGTGGCTCTGTTCAAGCAGCGCATTGCCCTCGTGCCTGGAACGGATTTTTCACGTTCCGCGCTCGCATCCGCTCTCGGTCATCTCGGCGAGATCGACGAGGCCCATCGCGTTTGGCGCGAACTCAAAGAGATCAATCCCAAATATTCGTTCAGTGAACATTTGAGCCGGCTGCCGTTCAAGCGGGAAGAGGATGCCCGGCGGCTCGCGGACGGTCTCCAGAAAGCCGGGCTATTGAGCTGAAAGCTCGCCGACGGAGCTCGCGCTGCAATCGGCGCCATGCAAACAGCAATGCCGGAGCGGGAGTCATAGTGAGGTTTCCTTGCGGAAAGTTGCTCTGTAGCCGGCTGGCTCTTGTTGATCGTCATCACCGCGCTGTCGCTTGTCCCGCCCTATTTGCGGCCGACAACCGGCGTGACTCATGGTCTTGAGCATTTCGCCATTTTCGCGGTTACCAGGTTCGCCTTCGGCCTCGCCTACGACCGTAAGCCCGTTGCCATCATGCTTGTTCTTGTGATCTTTGCCGGAGTGATCGAGTTCGCCCAACTCTTCGTTCCCGGGCGCCACGCACGCCTGAGCGATTTTATCATCGACGCGTTCGGGGCATGCGTCGGTGCGGCATTGGCCTCGGTCGCCGCGCGCGCGCGGCAACAAGAAAACTAACGGCGTTTCGGAAAAATGGCGCTCCCTACGGGAATCGAACCCGTGTTTCAGCCTTGAGAGGGCCGCGTCCTAGACCGCTAGACGAAGGGAGCCAGGAAAATCGAATAACTCCGATGGGGCGGGCGCGCAAGCGCGTTGGCGTCAGCACAGGCCTCAAGGCTCGGTCGCAAACCTGACCCATCCGGTCTGCTTCAGCGTCTTGATGTCGAAGGTGCGGATTTCGGTGGCGCCGCCGATATCGAGCGTCAGCACGATGCGGTCGTCGGCGACGGCGCTGGCAATCACGCGCGCGCCCTTCGGCAGAGTCA
>Ga0187860_1002362_pt1 | contig 15701 bp, 13 predicted proteins | sample June2016WEW_10_4_FD_132981 | JGI IMG/M metagenome (GOLD analysis project Ga0187860, IMG submission 132981) | Peatland microbial communities from SPRUCE experiment site at the Marcell Experimental Forest, Minnesota, USA - June2016WEW_10_40 | ecosystem: Environmental > Terrestrial > Soil >... | reverse complement strand
TCGTGGAGTCGGAAGAGGCTTGCGTCGTCTGGCATTTTGCTGACGTCTCTTCCTCTTGCCCTCTGCATCCTGGTAGTAAGCGGTGCTGCGCCGGCTGGCCTGCCGCCGGCGATGGGCTTCCCGGCATCCGAACGGACAGCCCAAATCGCGCCGGCCGGCGTTGCGCGGGTCGGCAAGAAAGAAGATCCCACAGTGCCGACAGCGAGTCCGGTACCGGCGCAACTCAGGCTGGGCCCGCAGAATCGAGCGCAGCAGCACGTAATACGCGAGGATCAGCGCGACCACTGGGCCGCGCCGATACCAATCCGCGCTAAACTGAAAATGCTGCCGGATCTGGATTGCAAAAACCCCAAAACCTGGCTATGGACACTAAAGTTGGTTAAAGCACCCCTTGCCTTACCGAAACAGCCTCAAGTTGTCGAGGCGGGGCAAGGGGATTTTCATCTGCGGCCCACACCACATCGCACCGCTCCTTGGAAAGAAAACAATCACTTCTCACCGGATGGCTCCGTCTCCGTGAGCATAGGTGGCTCCATTCCCGTGAGCGCCAACGTCTTGGAGGGTTTTGCCGTCAAGAGCGTCGGCCGCACTTTGGAGGGCTTCCACATTGGCCACGGAGGTGAAGCGGTTGTCGTCTTTGGCAAAGGCGATGTGGCGTCGGAGCAACTCCCGCTCGATGAAATGGTGGCCGTTGAGGTAGGCGGTGACTTGGAAGGGCAGAAAGGAGCCGATCCGCAGGACCATCGGGCCGGCCACCGGGTCGAAAATATAGAAATAGTAATGGGTGAACTGGCTGCGGTGCTTGCGGACGAACTGCAAGTTGGGGTCCTGGGTCGGGTAGCGGGGAGCCACCAAGCGGAAGGTCCAGCCCTGCTCTTTGCTTTTGAGGATATAATAGACGCCAAAACGGTTTTGGCGGATCATGCGCTGCTGGCGTGGCCGGACCTTGTCCTCCTTGCGCTCTGCTTTTTGAGCCCATTCCAAGGGCAGGCGGTGGTTGTGCGCGTAACGAGCGACCCACGCCTGGTAATCGCGGGATTGTTCCAAGAGGACTTCCTTGGTGAGTTTGGGTTTGTGGCAGACGTGGCGGAAGAACCAGTCCACGTTGATCTCGCGGATGAAAAAGGAGAGGTAGCCGTTGATGACGATGCGATCAAAGCAATGATAAAACCATTGCAGACACGGCGCAAAAAGCTTAAGAAACAGTTGCATGGACGGCCTTTCTTGGGATTGGTCGTAACACCCATATTTTAGGGAGGGCCTCCATGCGCCACAACTCCCAAAGGTGTCCAACCGGAAGGGGAGAAACACAAGATGTTTGAAATTTTGAAGGCGCCGACGGCAGAAGAAGTTCCCGACAGCCCGAAGCCTCCGAGTCGGCGACTTCAAAATTTCAAACATCTTGGGCTAGGATTAAGATTATGAGAGGGAAAGGGGACGGGCAGGAAAAGGGACCAAAGGGATGAAAGGGACCGAAAGGAAAGGCGCGACAAGGCGGAAAATTTGAACAGGAGGAAACAGAGGGAACTGAGATGGAAAGACTTTGTTGAAGCCGCGCAATTTCCGCGGATAGGAACGAGACATTGAAAATTGGTCATTGAGAATGCATTTTTTCCCCCAGTCGGTTTTTTCCCCTCGTGGAAATGTGATCAACTCGGTCGCGTGAAGGCATGGATTATCTCTGTCGCGTGGGACCGTTTCCCGCGCCCATTGGCCAAAACGGACGTTTACGAACCAACCGCAACAACCGTCCCAGCCGCACTGTCCGCAGCGCCCGCCCATGCACCGACGCCATGCCTCGTTCCAAATACATTAGAACCACTTATCACACAAACACTATTAGATGTCCTATTAAACTATTAGCACTAAATTTTTTATTTCCCTAATTCTATGAATGACAACAAAGACGAATCGTTCCAGCGCGGAGGCTGGAGCCAGTTCCCGGACTCGAACCGGGGACCCATGCTTTACGAAAGCATTGCTCTACCGACTGAGCTAAACTGGCATCCAAAGGGATTCCAAAGTAGGTTCGTTCGCCCTCCGTGGCAAGACGTTTTCCACTCTTTCAAATCATCCGAAAACGCCCGGATTATCGGAGGTCCCAGTAAACCTGATGCCGCTCGCGGTAGATTTTGTAAAACGGCTCCAGAATCGTCGCCGCGTCCGCCGCCTGCCCCGGGAAACGAATAACGTCAGACGTGCCAACAAACGTATTGACAGAGTTCGGCGCCGGATTAAGCGCGTCCGCCAAAACCCCGGATCCGGGCAGCACGACTTCGCCGGCTTGCGCCGACGCCAGCGGCGCGGCCAGCACCAGCGGACCGCGCAGAAAGGCAAAGCGATTGGGGTCGTCCCGAAAACTTTCCGTCCATAGGCGCATGGGCAGGAACAAGTCGATCGTGTCGCCCGTCTTCCACTCCCGGTCGATGACGACATAACCGGATGGCGGCGTAGAGCCATCCGTGAAAGCGCCGCCATTGACGCTGACTCCAAAGCCGTCGCCCGCCCAGGCGGGACGACGGAGATGGACGCTCAAACGAGCCGGCCTGCGGCACGTAAACACCAATTTTACCGCCCGGTCGTCGGGAAAGCGCGTTTCCTGCCGGATGCTCACCGCCTTGCTCTTCCAGTGGAGGACCGATGGGATGAACAAATTAACGTAGAGGCCGCTGTCATCGTGGAAGTAGATGCTGTCGGCGTATTTGGCGTGGTTCTCGACCCCCGTGCCGGTGCAACACCAGAAGGATTTTTCCGGCGTGCAGAATTCCTTGCGCGAGCCGGATCGCAAAGGGACGTAGTAGCACATCATCCCGGTTTCGGGGTTCTGCGAGGCGAGGATGTGATTGTAGAGGGCGCGCTCGTAATAATCGCCGTAAGCGGCCCTGGGTTCCAGGCAGAACAGATGCCGCGTTAGTTTGAGCATGTTATACGTGTTGCAGGTTTCCGTCGTGTGCGGCCCCATCTGGGAAAGCCGGTTGGTCGCGGTAAACATCTCCCCGTCGCTGTCGCCGCCGATGACGTAAGAACGATTGGCCACGACCGTGCTCCAGAAAAAAGTCGCCGCGCGCCGCAACGAATCGTCGCCGGTCAGTTCATATTGCCGGGCCGCGCCGATGAATTTTGGAATCTGCGTGTTGGCGTGAAGGCCGGTCAATTCATCCTGTTGCTCCGCCGCCGGGTCCAGCACGCGGTGATGATTGAAGCGCAGGGAAATATCGAGGTACTTCCTTTCGCCGGTCAATGCGTAGAGATTGGCCAGGGCTTCGTTCATGCCTCCCTGCTCGGTGCCGAGCATCGCCTGCATCTGCGCGTCGGTCAGCTTGGAATTGCGCGCGATGACCCAATCGCCAAACTTTTTCGCCACCGTCAGCGCCTGCGCGTTGCGGCAATAAACCCTGGCGTCCTCCAACCCGGCCAGAATTTTGTGCAAGGTGTAATATGGCGCCCACACCCGCTGCCCCGCTTCGACGCGGTCGATGAAGTTTTGCGGAAAGGCGCTGAGGTAGCCCCCGCCCAATTTGTCCTGGCAGGCGGCCAGAACTCCCACCATATAGTTTACTCTGAATATCAACGGCGCCTCGCCGGTGCTGGCATACATTTGCGCGCAGGCCGAAAGGTAGTGTCCGGTAAAGTGTCCGCGCAGCTCGCAATTGGTGGCTTCCCATCCGCCCAGCGGCCGGGCGTCGGTCGGCAGCCCGGCGTTCGCCCGGAAATTGCGCAGCAGGCGGTCGGCGTCCAGTGAGAGGAGGTAGTTTTCATCCAATTCCATCGCCCGTCGAAATGGGCCGTCCAGAAGCCGGACGTCTTCCAGCGGGAAGGCCTGGACTCGCAGTTCCACGGCCAGAGGCGCTTTAATCGCGGCGCGTCCATCCAGCCACGGATCGCCCTTCGCGGCAACGGCCGCAAGCGCCACAGTGAGCGCGAAGCAGCGAACCGCGCAATTCATATCAGGGGATGGCGGGGCGGGCAGCCGCCGCGTTGGCGGAGATGTTCACCGAGGCCGTGGTCAATCCCTCGCCGCGCGCTTCCAGCCTCAGCACACCCGGCTCTTTGCCGCCTTGCACAATCACCTGGGCCAGCCCGTTGAAGACGCTGCGTTTCCATTGCAGGGTGAGCGGCTTGTCCTGGATTTCCAGTTGAACTCCCTTGTTGACGCCGCCGGGTCCCTCGCGATTCTTCACCGCCACGGCGATGGTGTTCTCGCCCTCGTGCAGGAACTTCCCGATGTCGAAGGAAGGCTGGCTCTGCCAATCATGAGATTCACCCGCGCGCTGGCCGTTGACATACACCCACCCGTCGTCGTCGATCATGCCGAAACTGACCGCCACGGCGGGCGCGCTCGCTTCTTCCGGCGTCAGCGTCAACCGTGTGCGGTAAATGGCCGATTCACCCGGCTCAAGCGGGCCTTGGTCCCTGGCGACATCGACCTTCTCCCATTGCCCGTCGTCAAATTTCTCCGCCACTTCCGGCCGGTCGCTCGCGCTGGAAACGCGTTTCATTCGCCAATCCTTGAGCGCGACCGAATGGCTCGGCGCGCTCGCAAAATAAACGTCGGGTTCGTGGCAACTGGGATCGCCATTGCCCACGCCGATGATCTTGCCCGGGCCAGCCAGGTTGAAGTCAATCATATTGCCCGCCACAGGCACGATGCGTCCTTCGCTGTCCGTCACCGCCACCGTCAGGATGGAGATGTCCTCGCCATCGGCGTTGATCGACGCCCGGTCGGGCGTGAGCTTGATGGCGGCGGGCGCGCCCGTCGTTTCGACTTTGGTTTCGGCGACCACCTGGCCGCCCTTGTAGCCTTTGGCAAGGAGGGTGCCGGGGGCGTACTTGACCTTCCATTGCAAATGCGAGTTCTGGGGCATCGCCTGGCGGCCCAGACTTTGGTCGTTGAGGAACAGTTCGACCTCCTCGCAGTTGCCCAGGCAGCGGACGTTGATCTCCTCTCCCTCCTTGCCGGGCCAATTCCAATGCGGCAGCAGATGCAGGACCGTGCGGTCGCTCCACCACGATTGGTAGTAATAAAAATTATCCTTGGCGAACCCGCACGTATCGAGGATGCCAAAATGGGAATTGATGCACGGCCAACCGTAGGGCGTGGGTTCGCCCCGATAATCAAAGCCCGTCCAGACAAACCCCCCGGAGAGCCAGGGCCGGGCGGCAAAAATCTTCCACCAATACTCCGCCGTGTTGGCCCACGGCGGGGCGTTCTCATCATAGGCGCTGACGTACCCGCGCTCCTTGTCATTGGCGTAAATGCCCCGTGTGGAAACCGTGCTGGCCTGTTCGGTGCCGATCTCCGGCTGCGTGGGGTGATCCTTGTGATACCCGTCCACCGCCGTGGGATAATAATTCCAGCCCCGCACATCCAAAATGCTGTTGACGCCCTCAAACACGTTGCCGACGTTTCCGGCGGCCGTGCAAAGCCGGGTCGGGTCGAGCCGGTGGACCAGCCGTTGCATGGTTTGCGCGGCGCGCATGGCGGCCGGCGTCGTTTGCTGGTCTTCCTCGTTGAACAACGACCAGATAAAGACGCTGGGATGATTGCGGTCGCGGCGGATTTGGCCGGCCAGATAATCCATGTTTTGTGCGTCGCTGCCCAGCAGCCGGTTCTCGTCCATCACCAACATGCCCAGGCGATCGCAGGCCTCCAGCAACTCGGACGTCGGCGCATTGTGCGAGGTGCGTATCCCGTTGTCTCCCATTTCCTTTAATCGGCTGACGCGAAAGTACTGCAACCGGTCCGGCAGGGCGGAGCCAACTCCGGCGTGGTCCTGATGATTGCAGGTGCCTTTGACCTCGTAATGCTTGCCGTTGAGCAGAAATCCCTTGTCCACGTCAAAGGCCACCGTGCGAATCCCAAATTCCGTTTCCGTCCGATCAACGACCGCGCCGCCGGACAGCACGGTGATTACCAGTTTGTAAAGTTGCGGAGATTCCGGCGACCAGAGCACCGGCGCCGAAACACTGCTCTTTTGGACCGAATCCTTTTCCGCCCACGGCCCCAGCGCGACGGATTCCTTGAACTGGGCGGCGCTCTTGCCTTGCGGGTCGATCACTTCACATTGAATGGTGGCGTCGGCTTCGTTGCTGTGGTCGTTCTGCAACTGAGTCTGGACGATCAGCGCCGCCGGGCCTTCGGGAACGTTGCCGGGAAACTGGCTATAGACAAACGTGCCGTCGGCCGCCACGTGCAGCGGACTGGTCTTGACCAGCCAGACATGCCGGTAAATGCCCGCCCCCTCATAAAACCAGCCCTCAAACTCCGAGGCATCCACACGCACGGCCAGCGTGTTGTTTCCGCCGCAATTGGCCATGTCGGTGATGTCGTAGCCAAAGCTGCTGTAGCCGCTTTCGTGATGGCCGATCAAGTACCCGTTGAAAAACACCCGGCAATCACGATACACGCCATCGAATTCCAGCATCAGCCGCCGGCCCTTGTCCGTTTCGGGCAGTTCAAAGGTGCGGCGATACCAGCCGACGCTGTTGGTATGGTAGCCGCGGCCGACAGGCTTGAATCCATGACTGCCGTCGGCATTGCGGTCGAAGGGCAGCTCGGGCACCCAGTCGTGCGGCAGGTTGACGGTGCGCCAGCCATTATCGCCAAAGGATCGGCCCGCAGGGCCGGTGCTGACGCCGGCTTTGTCCAGCCGCTCCGCCAGCCCCCAATCATCTCCCAAATGAAACTTCCACCCAAAATCCAGCAACAGCCGTTCGCGCGGCGGCGTGTCGGACGCGGCGCAGGCAACGGTCATCACGGCCAGAACAAACAGTGCCACACCGGCGCAGGCCATCCGCCGGGGTTTTGGCAGAAGCGAACAATGTGCTTTCATTGTGACGGCAAACTGTCAATCAATGTCAGGGCTTGCCCCAATCATTGTTTATGAGTTGGATTGTTTATCCGCCAAGGTTGGCGGCTGGAATTAATGCCCGTCGACCGAGTAGGGGCTCCACCACAGGAGCGTCTTGCCGCCAGGTTTCTGAGGCCCTTCTCCTAGCGGAATATTGGAATCGGCGTTGAATTGGTTGGTGTTGATAACCTGAACATTGCCGGCAAGGGCCATGATATTGCCGCCATTGTTGCTGTGCAACCGGCCAATGCCCTCGTAGCCGCTCGGCGGCGCGCTCGGATAGTTGGACCCGTCGTTGTAATCGAATTCCCCATACGGTGGATTTTGTATCGCATTGAGTTTGATGTCCGGCTCCCACATCAGCCAGCACGAAGGGGACCAGACCTGGGTGATCTTGCACGGCGGATGGTAGCCATTATCGTCAAACCCACAAACCGCGCCGTCCATCACGTAGCTGCAAAGTTGGTTGATCCTCGTCGTCCGGTGAGGGTCCTGAGCGTCTTTGGGACAAATGAAGCTTCCCGGGTTGGGCGCATACTTATACCACATGCTGCCCGCGCTCTGGGGACTGGTGGTTGGCTGGTAGCAAAGGGTCGGGAACGGCGCCTGGCTGTTGGCGAGTTTTGTTCCGTATGGCGCCTCTTGCGGATTGGGGCACTGGCCGCTGTAAAGATATCCAGTCAGGCCGGGTTCAACACTGGCCGTGTTGCCGCCGTCCCAGTTCGGCCAAGCCATGCGGTCCTGGTTATCAGTGCAGTACATGTTGTTGGCCGTGGCCAGTTCTTTCATGTTATTGGTGCAGGTCGCCCGTTGCGCGTTGTCCTTGGCCAGAGCCAAAGCGGGCAGCAACAGCGCCGCCAGAATGGCAATGATGGCGATGACCACCAGCAGTTCGATCAAGGTGAAGCCGGCGGCCTCCTCGCGCAGCCGCTCTTTGCGAATCGTCGTATGTTGTTTCATATTCTTAAATCAATGTGCTTATGCTATGCGCCCCGGTCACGTCGGTAAAATGAATGCCTCCCCCTGGCACGATGGCGCTCGCGCCCTGTCGGCCCCGATGCCGACGGGAGTATTTCCTTCCGCAGTTAACGGGCACATCTTATGATGCTCCCCTTGTCTCACTGTGGCAAGGGGATAGTGTCACTTTGTTGATAGCTATTTTGGGTAGGTCGCCTTGGCACGAATTGTGCTCGCGGACTGCGCCCACACACCGAACCGGCAATGGCAATCTGATCAGTCAAAGCCGACGCCTGTCATCAGTGCCCGTTGATCGAGAACGGGCTCCACCACAGGAACGTCTTGCCGCCGGGGTGCTGAGGCCCCTTGCCTTCCGGCGTATTGGAATCGGCGTTGAATTGGTTGGTGCTGATAATCTGAACATTGCCGGCCAAGGCCATTATGTTGCCGCCATTATGGCTGTGCAACCGGCCGATGCCCTCACAGCCGTTTGGCGGCGCGTCCGGATAGTTGGACCCGTCATTGTATTCAAACTCCCCATGCGTTGATGGACTGCAATTGGGCAGGTTTTCGGCTTCGAGTTTGACGTCCGGTTCCCACATCAGCCAGCACGAAGGCGACCACGCATCGGTGACCTTGCACGGATTGACATACGTGCCGTTGGGATATCCCACAACCGCTCCGTTCATCACGTAGCTGCAAAGTTGGTTGTTCCTCTGCGTCCGATAAGGATCCTGAGCGTCTTTGGGACAAATGTAGCTGGCCGGGTCGGGCGCATATCTGAACCACATGCTGCCCGCGCTCGCAGGACTGGTAGTCGGCAGGTAGCACGTGTTGGGAAAGGGCGGCTGGCTGTTGGCTGCTTTTGTTCCGTATGGCGCCGTTTGCGGATTGGGGCATACGCCGCTGTAGAGCCACCCATGGACAGTAACACCGGGAGGGGGAACGTAGGAGGCCGTGTTGCCGCCGTCCCAGTTTGGCCAAGCCATGCGGTCCAGATTATCCGTGGCGTACATGTTGTTGGCCGTGGCCAATTGTTTCATGTTGTTGGTGCAGGTCGCCCTTTGTGCGTTGTCCTTGGCCAGAGCCAAAGCGGGCAGCAGCAATGCCGCCAAAATGGCAATGATGGCAATGACCACCAGTAGTTCGATCAAGGTGAAACCGGCGCCATTCTCAGAGGGCCGCTCTTTGCGAATCGTCGTATGTGGGTTCATGTTCTCTATTCAATGTGCAGTTACTTTAGGCTGCCGTCATGTCGATAAAATACATGACACTCCGGGCACGATGGCGTTCGCGCCGTGTCGCCCTCGCGCCGACAATAGTGTGTTTCTCGGCACATAACGGGCATCCCTTACCGTGCCTCCATTTTCCCGATGCCGCAAGGGTAATTATCTCCTGCTGATCACCAATTCGGGTAATCGATTCTGGCACGCATTGTGCTCCGCGCCGCCCTCGCCGAAAATTCCTTTACCAATCACCGGCGCGCCTTACCTTTAGTGCGCTGATGCAAATTGCGCGCTGATATGGGCAAACAGATCACTGAAATGGTGGTCGAGTCGGCCACGATGGAACTGCCGGACACCAAAACTTTGAAACTCAAGTGGCCGGACGGCTACGACGTCGATTTCAAAACCGGCCAGTTTATCACCGTTTATTTCGGCGATGCGCCGGCTTACAAGCGCGCCTATTCCCTCTGCTCCTCGGCTCTGGACCGCGGCTTCTTCGAAATCACCGTCAAGCGCGACGGCAAAATGGGCACCCGCCTGGTCGATTGGGCCAAAACGGGCGACAAACTCTGGGTCATCCCGCCCGCCGGACGGTTTCTGCCCGCCTTCGAGGACGACAAACAAATGCTCTGCATCGCCGGCGGCTCGGGCGTCACCCCGTTTCGCGCCTTTGTGCGCGAAGCCACCCGGCGCAACCTCCCCTCAAGAATCACCATCCTCTACAGCGTGCGCACTCCCTGCGACATCATCTTCAACGCCGAATTCCGCCAACTGGAGGCCCAGAACCCCAACTTCAAATTCAACGTCACCTGCACCCGCCTGCCAGACCAGGACCCCTGGCCCGGACGACGCGGGCGAATCGACGCCGCATGGGTGCGCGAACACGCCGCCGAGTTGCCCAAGACTGTCTTTTACGCCTGCGGACCCAATTCGCTGGTGGAAGCGACCGAAAGGCTGGTGCTGGAGGACTTGAAAGTGCCCAAGGAGCAAATGAAAGTCGAAAAATGGGGATAGGAACCACAGCCATGCTCAAAAAAACTCCGCTCTTTGTCGCCCACCAGCGCCTGGGTGCCCGCCTGGTTGAATTCGGCGGCTGGGAAATGCCCCTCTGCTACACCAGCATTCTTGACGAACACAAGGCGGTCCGTTCGGCTGCGGGCATTTTTGACGTCTCTCACATGGGCGATATTTTTGCCCGCGGGCCCGCCGCGGCCGACTTCCTCAATTCCGTCTTGACCAATGATCTGGCCAAATTGCAGCCCGGCCAGGGCCAATACACCTTGCTTTGCAACCAGCACGGCGGCGCGATCGACGATCTCTACCTCTATCGCCTCCAGGCCGAGGAATTCCTCCTGGTGGTCAACGCCAGCCGCATCGAGGCTGACGTCTCCTGGCTGGACCGCCAGTTGGCCGCCTTTCCGCGCCGCCAGTCGGTCGAGTTAAAGAACCAGTCCGACGCCTGGGGCGCCGTCGCGGTGCAGGGGCCCAAAGCGGTCGATTTTATTGACTGCGGCTTCCAAACCGGTGGCCGCGCCCCCTCCGCCTTGCGGAAAAATGAAATCACGCCCGTCTCCTTGGCCGGTCAGCCGCTGTGGGTCTCCCGCACCGGTTACACCGGGGAAGACGGATTCGAGATTGTCGCTCCGGCCGATGCCATCGAAGCCGTTTGGAACCTCATGCTGGAAGCGGGAAAGCCGTTCGGATTGAAACCAGCCGGATTGGGCGCCCGCGATACCCTGCGCACCGAGGCCGCCTATCCGCTCTACGGACACGAATTGGACGAAGACACCACGCCGCTGGAAGCGGGCCTGGGCTTTTTCGTCGCGCTGGGCAAGGGCGACTTTGTCGGCCGCGCCTCATTGGCCCAACAAAAGGCCGCGGGCGTCACCAAAAAACTGGCCGCTTTCAAAATGACCGGGCGCTGCCCTCCGCCGCGTCCCGGCTACCCGATTTGGAGCGTCTCTGGCGGCGCGGCCCCGGTTGGCCGTGTGACCAGCGGCACGCAAAGCCCCTCGTTGGGCATTGGCATTGGCCTGGGTTTTGTCTCGCCGGAGTTGGCGCCAGTCAACACCGCCATCGCCATCGAGATTCGCGGCCTCCGCGCCGCCGCGATCACCGTGCCCCGTCCGATTTACCGGAGGAGTTGAAAAGAGCCTTCCTTTCATTTTGAAAAAAGATTTCCAAGCGCCCCAAACCGCATATCATTGACGCCAACGACGATGAAAGAGAACATCCCTGCTGACCTGAAATACACCAAATCCCACGAGTGGGTGCGCCTGGAGGGCCCCACTGCCACCATCGGCATCACCGATCACGCCCAGCACGAATTGACTGACGTCGTTTTCGTCGAACTGCCCGCCATGGGACGTTCCCTCAAGGCCGGAGAGGCCTGCGCGGTGGTCGAATCGGTCAAGACCGCCAGCGACCTTTACGCGCCCTTGAGCGGAGAGGTCGTGGCCGTCAACCCCGAATTGGCGCGCCACCCCGAACTGGTCAACACCGACCCCTACCGCGCCGGCTGGTTCTTCAAATTAAAACTCTTCACACCGGCCGAGTTGGACGGGTTGCTCAGCCCCGAATCCTACGCCGCGCAAATCGCATGATGGACGTGCAATACAAGATCATCGGAGGCGACGGCGCCGAATACGGCCCGGCCACGCTCGATGAACTGAAAAACTGGATTCACGACGGCCGCGTGGCCGGGATGACCAAAGTCTGGCGCAGCGACCTGGCTATCTGGACGCCCGCGGATCGCTATTCTGAGTTGCGTCCCGACCTGGCCATCCTTCACGCGGCGGCGTCAGCCCAGGCGGCACGGCCCTGCGGATTCTGGGCCCGGCTGGCGGCCTATATCCTCGACTCTTTCATTCTATGCACCCTTTTTCTTATGGTTTGGACGCCCATCGCCGATTCCCACCATTGGACCATGCCTGAATGGCCCCAAAATACCTCCGACGCCGCCACGCGGGAATTCGTCAAGCAATTCCAAACGTGGAGTCAGCACGCTTCGCCGGTGCTCTATCCAATCTTTCTAATTTACAGTGTCCTCCTCAACGGGCGCTTTGGCGCGACTTTTGGCAAAATGGCCATTGGGGCGCGCATCACCATGCTCAACGGCGCCCCCATCGGTTACCGCCGGGCATTGCTCCGCTGGCTGGCGGCCCGCCTGAGTGACCTGACCTTGTTTTTCGGCTATCTGCTCATCGCCTTTCACCCGGAAAAACGGGCGTTGCATGATTTGCTGGCCGGTACGAAAGTGGTTTACAACCGATGAACCGCGCTGCCAATTTACGCCTGGCGCTGATCGCCTTCGCCGTGTTCGTCCTGGATCAGGGCGCCAAACTGCTGGTGCTCCGCTTTCTGGGCCCGACGCAGGAGCGGGTGGTGATCAATGGCTTCTTCAAATTCGTCCGCTGGGGCAACACCGGCGCCGCCTGGAGCCTGTTCCACGACCGCAACGACCTCCTGGCCCTTGTCTCGATCTTGGCCCTGGTCGCCCTGTTCCTGTCGCGCCGCCATTTCTACGTTCACTCGGCGGCGGGTCAGTTCTCTCTGGGCCTGATTTTTGGCGGCATCGCGGGCAACCTCTTCGACCGCCTCTACTACCATCATGTCATCGATTTCCTCCGCTTTTATCTCTACCGCCGCGGCGGCGAGGAGATTGGTTTCCCGGCCTTCAACGTTGCCGACAGTGCTATATGCGTGGGCGTGGCCTTGTTGATCTTCCTGTCCTGGAAACAGGATTCGGCGGGCGCAAAAACCAAGATCGACCGCGCGGAACAAAAAGCCCAGGCATGACGTCCACTTGAATCCGCACCCGGATTTCTTGGTGATTGACCAGTCGCTTCCCTTGGAGCGGCTGGATGTCTTCCTGCGTAAAAAACTGCCCCACCTTTCCCGCGCCGCCATCCAGCGCCTCCTGGCCGACGGCCACATCCGCGTCGAAGGCAACACTGTCAAGCCCGCCCACCACCCGCGTGCGGGCCAAACGATCACCTTCCATTGGCCTCAAGCGCGCCCCGCCCAGGCGCTGCCGGAGCCGATGCCGCTGGAGATTCTGTTCGAGGACGAAGACATGGTCGTGGTGAACAAACCCGCCGGCGTGGTGGTCCATCCGGCGGCCGGACATCAGGAGCACACCTTGGTCAATGCCTTGCTGCATCACTGCGCCGGTCACCTCAGCGGCATCGGCGGAATCGCCCGGCCCGGCATCGTTCATCGATTGGACAAAGACACCAGCGGCTGCCTTGTCGTGGCCAAAAATGATGCTGCCCATCTCCAACTCTCCGCGCAATTCGCCGGGCGTCAGGTGGAAAAAACTTATCTCGCCGTGGCTTGCGGGCGCATTGCGCGCACCTCAGGCCTGATTGACGCCCCCATCGGGCGTCATCCTACCCAACGCAAAAAAATGGCGGTCACCGGCGCCTCCGCGCGCCAGGCCCGCAGCGCTTTCCGCGTGCTGGAGCGATGGCGGGAGGCCACATTGGTCGAAGTCTCCCTCCACACCGGCCGGACACATCAAATCCGCGTTCACCTGGGACACCTGGGGTTCCCGGTGGCCGGGGACTTGGTTTATGGCCGAGCCGCCAACGCGCGCCTGAAGGAAGCCACCGGATACGCCGTACCGCGGCAGTTGCTCCATGCCTGGCGCTTGGCGCTGCTCCACCCGCGTACGGGCCGACGCCTGGCTTTCGAGGCCCCGCTGCCGGATGATTTTGCTATCGCGCTTGCCTTTTTTCGAGGAGGCCCCTAGATTTGCGGCCGGCCGGGTATGGAGTCATTCAAGCATTCCTGTCCGTATTGCGGGCAGCATATTGAGTACACCGCGGGATATTGTGGCAAACAGATGCGATGTCCGATCTGCGGCAATACCATCACTTTCCCCGCCGTTCCACCGCGACAGGGCGGCCCATCCCTGCATATCAAATCCGCCAAGGAAAAGTCGCCCCGGAAATGGAGTTGGCAGCCCACCGGGCCGCTGCGGATTCTGTGGCAATTCCAGCATTGGAACATTGTCGCCCAGTGCGCCGTTCCCTTTCTCATTATCGCGGCTCTCCTGGCCGGCGCGGCCTACGTCAGGAACAAGTTCACCGAAGAACCGCCCAAGCCGACAGAGCCAATTGTGCAAGCCGACCCGCAGGCCTGGGAAAAAATGACCGACCTGGCCAAGACCGAACAGGCGGTGCAGAATCAAATCAGAGTCATCACGAAAGTTGGCACGGACATCGCCTCGCTTACCCGGCAGCGCGCCGAGTTGCAGCGAAGCTACCAGGGTGTGGCCGACCCCGAGGTAAGGCGTACAGGCGACGAGCAGATCAGGAGGGCGGAAGAAGAGTTGCAGCGCGTGCGAAGGCTGTTGAACGCAGACCGCCAGCGATTCGACCTCCTCTATTCGAAATATCAAAGTCTCGGCGGCAACGTCGATTACCGCAGCCAGCTCCCCAACTACTGACTACTTCGGCCAGATGGCCTGAAGGGTCGCCGCCAGACGGTAGCCCGCTTTGCTCATTTGCTCTTCGGCTGTTCTGCGCGACCAGGCGATGTATTCGGCGGACAGGTCTTGGATGTGCCAGAGCGGGCGCGGTTTCTGCGTGCGATAGTCCAATTGGCTGTCGTCCTCGTCCAAAACCGGCACGTCGTGTACTTTGGCCGACAGGGCGAGGCTTTCATTGGCCCAGACCCGGTCCCAATCAAGCAGCGGGCCGGGCGTTTTCCAGGCGGGCGGCGGCCGGCTCAGCAGCTTGGCGGCATATTCCTGGGGCGTCTGGATGTTTTCGTTCGTCATGTTCAGTTGCACCAGCGTCACGTCCCAGTAAAAATGCAGTTTGTTCGTGCCCCCAAAAATCAGGCGATTGGCCCCCTGATCGTCCCCAAAATGGCCCGCGTAACCGTTGGGGTCAATGAACTTGGTGTTGTCAAGATATCCGGCGCCAACGTGCAGCGGCTGGTGAATGTCCCCGATGTAATGGGCCAACAGTCGCAGGGCGATCTTCTGATTGACATTGGTGAACATCGTTTGCGCCTCCGTCTTGCCTTGCAAAATCAAAATGCACGCCGGGATCGCGTGGACGACATCTACATTCGTCGCGCCGATTGAATCATCGCGGTACTTCGGCTCCTCGAACGGGATGTCGGTGTAATGGAAGACGGCGTGGTTGGGGTTGGCCTCTTTGAACTGGAGCATCTCCGGCGTTTGATCGGTTCGGCCTTTGACCTGGTCGGCCCAGACCGAGGCCGTCGAAAGCGTTTCATCGCCCAGCAGTTGATGGACATGCTTGGCCGCTTCCGTCCCGGCTATCAAGGTGTCGGCCATGGCCCCGATGGTGCGATGGCCTTCGTCGCCCCATGCAAACGCGGTCGCGGCCGCGGCGCAGGTGAACAAACATATCAGCGGTCGGTGATCAATTCTCATGTCCGCGCCAGTATGGCAACGCGCGGGCTGCCGTCGAGAAAATTACGCCGCAACCGGACAACCTCCCGCGCCTCGCGCGGTGAGCGGCAACTGGGTCGTCAGCCAAACATAACTCGCGCGCAACCGTGAGGTTAAGTCAATTCAAATTCAAATTGCCTTCAGAGATAAGTCGATTCTGCTGAAAAACCCCCGCTTTTCAAAAAGGAGCGATTTCAGGGACCACCAAAACACTCCAACCATCCAAAAAAAGTTGTC
>Ga0187860_1002359_pt1 | contig 15719 bp, 16 predicted proteins | sample June2016WEW_10_4_FD_132981 | JGI IMG/M metagenome (GOLD analysis project Ga0187860, IMG submission 132981) | Peatland microbial communities from SPRUCE experiment site at the Marcell Experimental Forest, Minnesota, USA - June2016WEW_10_40 | ecosystem: Environmental > Terrestrial > Soil >... | reverse complement strand
CTACGCTCCGGCCTCCCTGCGTCCCTCGCCGCCAGCCGGGGGGAACAGATCAACGAATAACAACCCGAGAAGGGGACATTTTCTCGTGAGTTAACAGGGGGACATTTCAAATGAGTTTTGACAATAAAAAACGGCAGCCGCGCAAGCCGCCATCAACTATCAACTATCAACTATCAACCATCAACTACTTCGGCCCAGCCTGCCAGCACCCCCGCGCTCCCTCGCCTGGGAAGCGCCTTCTGGCCCTCGACCCTCGACTTCCCGCCCTCAACTCTCAACCCTCAACCCTCAACCTCGCTCAACCTCCCGGTTGACATTAGAAGGGCGGCGGCTAGGCTGGCAGGGATTGGCCGAGCGGCGCGTTCGTCTATCGGTTAGGACACGGCCCTCTCAAGGCTGAAAGACGGGTTCGATTCCCGTACGCGCTACCATTGATTACAAGGGACTTACGAATGAGTGCAGTAAAAGTGCAGTAAAATCGAGTGGTGGTTTGACGCAGACACTTACCGGCTGTCCTCTTTGACCACCGGCCCGTGAAGAGTCGGCGACTTCAAAACCTCGTTCCGCGGTACGTGCAGGCCGAGAAGCACCAGCGGGCACAGTGACCGCGAACTCATTCCTTCGACCAGCATCTCCAACTCGCTTTTCAGCGGCCCCGAACTCCTGGGTCCGGGGCCCTGGACGCGGCGTTGCGCCGGAACTGTGGTGAGGACATCGCGCAAACCGAAAACCAGCTCTCGTTGGGATGAAGGAACCGAGGTGGCGCCCCCCCGAAGCGGCTCGGTCCATGCTCGCCGGGCGGCGTGAACCTTCTTGGACACACCGGCTCCCCAAACAGGGAGCAGCGCCCACGCCGCGACCGCATTTGCCAAATACGTGTCGCCGATCCCGTCTATTCGCGCAGCCGGAAGGTAAGCGCGACAAATGCCAGATGGCTTGCTGTCAGCCCCATGTGGATGATGATCTCGGTCTCGGAATCGTAGATCAATTGGCCGTTTTGCCCGCACGTCACGATGATGTGCAGGCATGGCCGATCTAGGGAATCGAACCAGAATTTAGATGAGCCGTTTTGCTCCTCACTTCTCCAGAAGAATTCGCGCGGCTCTCGCGGGCAAATCCCTCGCACTGATGCCGCTCTCTCGACTGCTGTCAGCCGGCGTCAATGCAACACTTGCCTCGCTCACGCGAGCCTGAATCCGTCGCCAGTCATTGAAGTCTTGCCAAAACACGACCCCGCGAAAGACCGGGAAGCCCGGCAGGCGAAACCACTCCCTCGCTGCGGAGTAAGAGATGCAGGCCAGAACGGCGAACTCCTTCGCGTTCAGCGCCTGCCCCAACCGGCGCTTCTCCACGACCCCTTCAAGCGTCACTCCATGCAGTTGCTTATCCTTCGCCATAACGGAGTGCAGACGTCTGCAATGGTCATTCTTTCGCGAGCAGCTTGTGAACAATGGCGAACAACTCGCCGTGCCTCGGGTCTGCCCATTCATCCTTAGGGCAGGAAAAGACGTCCCCATCTGGCACCCCGGCTGTTTCCAGTTGGGCCAGCCATTCCTCATCGCTTATTGGGTGGTATCCCATGGGATGGAAATCCAGGTCTATTCCCCAGCACCCCTCGTTATTTTTCCCGGCGAACCGCTTCCGGTGCATCCGGTGTTTGGGGCGCAGCCAATACTTCTTCGTGGCCATCTGGCCGCGGAGATCCAGTTGGTTCAGTCGCAGTTCTTGGTGTTGCAGGTATTTGTGGCGCCGGACCACGTCCAGCACCGCCGGCTTCAAATAAAGGTCAGCGCTCACCCATGGGACCTGTGTCTGATTTGGCGCGCCGGGCGGATGCGGGGCCTCTTTTCTTTCGGCCCGGAAGTAGCGTTGGAGTTCAGCTTTCGTGTGGCCGAAAGCTCCGTTGGTGAAGGCCGCAAGCAGATCCTCGAAAAACTGATTGAGATCAGTTTGCGACTGCACCTCCTCTGTGGCGGCCCCGGTCTGAGCCACCAGTTCCTTGCGGAATTCCTCCAAGTCCTCGGCAGCATGGGACTGGAGCATTTCGGCCATCGCCCTGAAGGCGGCGTAGCCTACGCCGTAAACCAGCCGATGACGCTCCTCGATTCCCGCCAACTCGGGGGATTTGAGCCAATTGGAAAGCCGCGCCAGACACAATTCGATATACCTCGGGCGGTTGCGCATCAGAAAGCGGCCGAAAACAAAGAATTGGTCCCGATGCTCCTGGAGCCAGGGCAGATGATCGCCTTTGCGGCGGTTCCTGTTGACGTGGATATGCGCATAGCGGCTGCGAGTGGCAGCGTCGCTGGTGGTGGATTCACCGACCACGATGAATGCCGTGCGAATCTTTCGGCTACACCCACTTTCGGCGAACTTGCTCGACAGTTCACGATTGAAAGCCGAATGAATGATAGCGCGTTTGTCGGGATGCACTTCAGTTTCGCGGAATTCGTCCAACCACACGGGCTGATTGGAGACCTGTTCCTGAACGATTTGCAGACCGGCGGGCGAGGAGTTGCGGAGCAGACCGATGCCCGATTGCATGCGAAGAAAACCCATGAGCTCCATCAGCAAGGAGGTCAAGGTAGTCTTGCCACTGCCTTTCTCGCCGGTAATCCAAAGACCAGGGAAAGCGCCGTACTCGCGCAAAATTGCTCGGGCCGCAACAAAGGCTAAAAACGCGCCGATGGCGATATAGGCTTCGCACACTCCCAGCGTCTCACCCAACAGATGGGTCACCTCCCGGAAAAGTCCCTGGATGGCTGAAAGATTATCGGCTGTGCCCTTGACCAGTTTGTAACCGCCGTCGAACACCAGCGCCTCCGCCGGGCGCATTCGGGGCTTTGGCTGCCGGAAGCACTGATTGTCTGAACCTCTCTCGGAGAGTTTGTAGCCGCGCTCGCCCCACCAGACGATCCCGTGCTCATCGGGCAGGATTTCTTCACCGCCCGGTCCGTAAGCCACATCGTCCAGAAAAGTCAGCCCGCTCTGGTCGTGGTCACCATAGGCTGTGACCTCGTACACCTCCATGAACGCCGCCTCCTCATTCAGGTCACGCTGCAGCAGCTCAAGCTCCTTTTCGCCTTCCAGCCAGGTAAAATTCCCTTGGTTGGCCAGCCACTCCCTAAAATCGCGTGGGGCCGTGAACGGTCTGGCTCCCAGGGCCACCGGGCCCGTCTTTTCCCCTTGGGTGTTTTCGAGCGTGACCATGCGGAAGCGTGTTCCGTCTTCCTTTACCAGCACGTAATGGCAGGTCATTCTGAAATTGGAGACCGCCTTCGGAGTGCCCCGGGCCTTCAAATTACAAAACCACAGTAAATCCGCATCCGCGTCCCGCTTCGCCTGGTCACGTTTGTCGCCGAGCTTGGCTTTCTCCTGATCTCGAAGCGGTGCCAGAACGTAATAGCCTCCAACGACCTGACGGTACTTTTCTCCCAGATCGTACACTCCCGGCACGTCTTTTAGAGATCCGTTGGCCAAGGATTTGAGTTTCTGTGCCAAATCCAATTCTTCAACCCCGCCACAGGGCAAGGCCCTCCGGAGGTAGAGCTTGTTCAAGCCCACTTGGATCAACCGCTCCTCCTCGTCGGTGAAAACCCCCGAGCCCCGGAACTCGTTTGGCTTTCGGGCACTCGACAGCACAGCCAGCCATTCTTTGCGAATCACAGGCGCCACCGCCGGCCAGATTTCGCTTGGCTCGGTGGCATCGCCCTTGAGTTCGGCGATCCTGGCGGCAAGGCGTCCGTCCCAATCTGCTTTGCCCTGGGCATCTTGGTACTCGCGGGGCAGAACTGCCACCTTGGCATCGTAACCTTCGCGGTTCAAAAATTGTGCCAAGTAGCGTGCCCAAACTTGAGTGTCATGCCCCTTGCGCTTGTCCGGCTTGAACGAAGCCAAGCGCGGATCGCCCTTTTCTTCCCGGTCAAAGGCTACTACCACCCGCTTGGCCCCAACTGCTTTGAGCCAGGCAAGCAATTCGGCCCGGCAGATTTCGTTCTTGGACATGCTGGTGCCCGGCAGCGCCCCGAGGGCGAATTGGGCCGGGCCCGAAAAGTTTAGCACCGCGTTCAAGGCTTGGGCCTTGTACTCAGCTTCGGTCACCACCGCCGTTTCGCATTTGATGTCGCCGCCTCCCGGGCCACGAACGGCGTAAAAGTGCGGAGGCTTGCCGGCGATCCCACCTTTGTGCGGGCGCAGGTGGAACACCCTGCCCTGAGCACCAGTGACGCACCGACCGGGGCAGCACCGCCTGCCGCAGGAAGTTGCCCAGGTTGTAGGCCAGCACGAACAGTTCGCCGTTGTGCCACTCGACCTTGGCCAGCACGCGCCGGGTCCGATCCTAACTCTGCGCCTGCTACAAGAAGCCGGCAGACCAGATCACCGGTGCGTTCGCGGGCCAGCCCACCGGACGGTCGGCAGTGGCTCGATGTCCCGCTGCAACACATCCTTGACCAATATGTGATCGAAGCAATCCTGCTCGGTGGGGTTTCCTTTATCCTCTAGCAGATCCGCATTGCCGAGAGCTTTCCCTTCCCCGCGTCGGTCGCCAATCTCGCGTGCAATCGCCAGGTCGTCTTCGTGAAACCGAATGGCCTTGCGCGGCTCGCCCAAGCCGGCATAGGCAATGCCGAAATTGCCGAGGATGCTGCCTTCGCCACGCCGGTTGCCAATCTCGCGACGAATAATCAGGGCCTGTTCGTAGAACGCAATCGCTTTGCGCGGCTCGGCCAAGTCTTTGTAGGCGCTGCCGAGGTTCCCAATCGGACAGAAACAGGTTTTGCGCACCCAGACTCTCGAAGCTGCGCCCTTTGAGTGCATTGTTCTGGGCATACTTCACTCCGGCCTTGATCTTGCCCTTGTGCCGGGGCATCGCCGGCCGGGTCGGCAAGATCACCGTGCCATAGTGCCGGCAAAACTCCTCCACCTTCGGGTTAAGCTCCGGTTCAAACCAATCCGCCCGCGTCACCGCCGCCCGAAGACTATCGATGACCAGGCTTCGGGTGACCCCGCCAAAGTGACGGAACGCATTTTCCAGAGCCCGGACGAAGTTCTCTGTCGTCTGGCGCCAGACCACTTCGCTATAAGCCTTACGTGAATGGCTCAACATTACCCGGAACAAATGCGGCCGGCGGCACTTACCATCCTCGATTACCCGGAGCGGTTCGCGCAGCAGGCGCTTGGGCACAATTCCAAGGCGGTGCATCACGCCTACTCGAAACACGCGGAAGTCACCGTGCCGTCGCTGGATGATTGGGAAAAGGATTGGCAGGAGAATCCGCAACGGAGCGTGCAACCCAAGTTGCTGCCGGTGGATTTCCGGTCGTCATCGGCTGCCCTGAGGCGAGCGAGGATTTGCAGGCGTTGAGAGGCTTATTAGAGCTACAACTCTTGGACGCAAGAGCCTTTCATTCGCAATTCTTGTTCACCTAGGCGGCATTGAACACAGCAATTTATGAGGCACAAAATGGCAATTGCACTTAATTGAGCGGGGTGGCTAGAAACTAACAATGAGGTCGAGTTGTCACAGGAATGTAATTGGCACATTTCAACGGGTTTCGTATGTTTTGTCGTAGTTCACACTAAATGGCACGGGCATTGCTTTGGGCGAAACGCAGTTTAATGGAATATTTGAACAGGCCAGGGGACAGGTTGTGTTATTGGGCTAGGATAAAGAATTGCAAAAGATTGAAGAAAGAAGTCGTGAACATGAAACCACTATTCAAGATCGGTCTGGTCCTCGGGCAAGTATCGGTCGTCCTCGTAGCCTTCAGAGCCGGCGAAGCAATCAAGGCCGGCCAGGTGAGTGCTAAATCCTGGGAGGACTATACAAGCGAAATCGTGCCGGGCGTGGCTCTAAACCCGGTGCCGTTGAAGGTCGAGAACCGTAGCGTGAGCCTGATCATCCGAGGCAGTTACCTTGTCAACGCCAATCAGCACTGTAATTTTTGCCACACCTGCCCTCCGTACGCTACCAACCGTGATCAGATCATGCCGGGCCAGACAGTCGCGTTTAATGCCGTCAACTATATGGCTGGCGGCAGACGCTTCGGCGCGTCGAACGACACCAACGCACCGATATCGGCCAATCTCACCCCGGACCTCAAAACAGGACTGCCTGGCGGCTTGACGTTCAACGAGTTCTTAACCGCCCTCCGGACTGGGCGGTCTCACAAGACGGGGCGCAATTTGGAGGTCATGCCTTGGCCCATGTTCAAGGACCTGACTGATCCTGATTTGTTGGCGATCTATGAGTACCTGAAGGCTATTCCCCATGCGGAACCCGGCACTGATGGCTATCCTTACATACCGGGAACTGGACCCCACAGTCACTGATCTCTGCCAAAGCGGGGGCCATGAAATTCATGAACTATGTCCTTTGGAACCGTGCTGGGGGTGTTCACGAGTCTGGTGCTTAATGGTCAGCAGTGTGAACCAAACCCAAGAATCCAGGTAAAAGAGGACCACATCAGCTGGGCAGACGTTACCAAACTCTATTTAACTTAGTTTTATTCCAAGCCTAGGGCGCTTGTTCGTTTCCTGCCGCGTGGCGGACATCAAGGTGGACACCAACCTGGGCGGAGTGACCGGGATTAACCCCTGGGCTATTTGGGTGTCCGCTCCAGATGTTCAGGCTGCAGACGCCTCGCCTCTAAAAAATCCGCTCGCGCTCTGTTGCCAAACGTGTTGATAAACGCGCTTCGCCATTGCCTTCTTTTCGTCCTCGGTGAATGGCGGCGTGGGCAGCGCCTCAAGCAGGTTGTCCAGAATGAGCACCTCGACCTCGGCCTGTGTTTGCTCCTTTTCCGTCCACCGCTCACGCTGCGCGATGAGCTTGCGCAACGAATCGAGCAGCCCCCGGCTCGCCAACTTCACCTTCTCCCGCTCGGTCTTGGCCATGTTCTCCTTCTGCAACAAACAAAACAGCGCGTATTCGTCTTCACTCAAACCCTCCTTTGCGGCGCGGTGATCTTCGGCGTCGAGACCGCTCATGAAGTCCACCAGCTTCGTGAACGTCTCCTCAATCGTGACGCGGTCCTTGTCGCGGTTGTAATCGGCGATGATCTCGGAATACTTTTTGTAGTAATCCATCCGCTGCGGATTGCGCGCCAGCATTTGCTCCAGTTTCTTTTCCACCATCTGCCGGATGTCCTCCAGCGCCGACGCTTTGCGCTTCACCTTCCTGGCAAACTCGTCGCGCAGCTTTTCCAGGTCAATCCGGCTCATGTCGAAAAACTTCGAGTCCATCTGGTCCTCACCCGGTTCTTGCGCGCGGATCGCCTCGTTGACAATCCGGTGCAACTTCTTGAGCAAGTCCGTCACGTCCGCCGTGTCCCGCCGTTCCTCCAGCTTCACGGTTGAAGCCTTTGAACTCCTCCCCCACCTGTCGCCTGGTAGTTCTCCTGATCTGATTCGATTGGGAGAGGCTGAGGGGTGCACTGGAAAAAGTCCTTGCAAACCTGTGGTTAAGGAAGAAAATTACGAAAAAGGCCCACGCTGGTCGTGGGCAAGAAACCAAATGGGAAATCCCAGATGAAAACCAGACTAATTACACTTGTATTGTTTGCCATCGCCGTCACTGGTTTTGCGGATTTAACTCAGGGCACAAACCAGCCGGCACGCCCAACCCCCATTGACATGCGCGCCATGCAGATGCAAATGGCCATCCTTAAAGATCAGGACATGCACAAGGTTGAGGAACTGCTCAAGCAGGGGGTAGACATCAACGCCCCTATCGGCTGCGGAACATATAGCCCGCTGGACGGAGCCGTAACGACCCAGAACCTGGAGATGCTCAAGTTCCTGCTGGCGCATGGTGCCAAACCTCAGGGCCGCGAACTTGCGGATGCTGCTTTTAATGACGGCCAGCAGACAGCTCTGGACTTCGCCAAAGTATTGTTGGCAGCGGGCGTCAATCCGAACGCGACCAACCGTTACAGCAACGCATTGTCCAGTGCTGCTTATCAGGGGAATCTCGATTTAGTGGCCCTGTTGCTCTCCCAACCTCGGATCAAAGTTGATGCGCCAGACGTGGACGGCTATACCGCCCTAATGTGGGCAGCCGATCACGGTTCTCTGGACATCGTGAATTTGCTGGTGAAAGCCGGGGCCAATCCAGGCCTCAAAAACAATCGGGGAGAGACGGCAGTGGCATTGGCGGAACAGGGCATTGCGACCAGACAAGCTATTATTTCAAAATTACAATCCAACCTCAAATGATGCCTAACCAGATCGCCATAGAAACCGCAAGTTGGCACCAGCCTGCAAACGGCGAAGGCGAATTAACGGGAAACCAAAGCAGCAAGTGAAGCATGACCATTCTGCGACGAGTTCGCAGAAGGTTTTTTGCGGCTAATATCTGTCCCGAAAGAATCTGAACGCGTCTTCGGGTCGTGGATATAGCCGTTAAAATGCGGAAGGTTGCCGACCAATAACTCTCCAATATCCACTTGGTCCTTGTTGGCTCTCATCCGTTCGAGCTGGTCAACGGTGACCAACCCAGTGGTCAGAAGGTATTTTGTCCAACCCTGGTCGCTGGGGCGGCGCGTGAACATGCGGCGTTGGCAGGGAGCTAAGCGGTAGCGGGCCGAAGCGCGGGCTCGCGCTCTTTCCTGCCCAGGCAGGGGCGGCTGGACAGTCCGTTGGAAAACGTTTCGCAGCCTATGGAATTTGGCATGTGCGGAAAAACATTCCGGGCCGGTTTGTCGCAGGGAAAGTGTATTTCAGGGTCGTTCCCGAAGGACTGGAGTTAGTGGCGGCGGTCGTCCACGTAGTCAGGTTTGTTGATTCCTGCAGAAAGACTGTGCCTTCGTAGGGCACATTGGTCACCGACACATTGACAACCTTGCCGGGAGCATTCGATACGCTCACCCCGCAGAGCGGTTGCAGGTACGCCAGAGAGTCATAGGAAACGTATGAAGCGCAACAATACCACCAGGAATTCGGCACCTGCAACTCAGGGAAGTTGTAGTAGGGAAGAACATGAGAGTCGCCAACATCCATCGCGAAGTACTCGTTCGCGTCCGGAACAAAACTGAAGTCCCACGAGAAAGTGCCCGTTGGATCGCATTCGTTGCCCACGCAAGCGTCTGTGATCAACCATCCCGTGTTGGGAAGGTAATATTCCGTCCTAACGTGCCATTGCGGATTGTTTTGCCATGAATCGCCCTCCCAAAAGCCGGAGATGCGGCGCGCTGGAATTCCCGCATTGCGCATGGCCGCCGTCAGAAGTGCCGCATAACCTCCGCAATCCGCCAATCCGGCCTGCAAAGAATTCGTCGCATCGTCGTACGGCGGAGGTTCCAGATAGATGAGACTCCTCATCACAGCATTATGAAGTGCGCAGGCTGTATCATAGGGCGTCATCGTGGTTTTGTAATTTGCGGGAAGGTAGAGTTTGACGAAATTGGAGATGGCCGGGCTGGTGGATTGGCACATCGCGTCGGGGGCAAGCCATTGGGTTATGTTTGTCGGAAGGGCGCTTAATTGCGCCCATGTGTTGGTCCTGAGCATGGCGGGGTTCACCTTCATGCTGCTGAGCTGGGCCGTGAAACTTTCGGATTGCTGAAATACTCCAGCTGGCACATTCGTCCTTGCAACCACGTTCACCGATAAATTGTAGGGAGCCGTGACGATGCAGGAGGAATTTGTCGGCGGCGTCACGGAAAGCACGTTCTGTGCTCCGTGAGAAGTTGGACATCCAAAAACTATCCAGAGGTCGGAAATGGTGCCGCTTCCCGGGACGTAACTGGCTATTGATTCTTCCGTTCCGCCTACAGTGACGGTGTTGTAAAGTTGAAGCGGCACGGAAGGCGGGGTGGGAGTCAAAGTCCCGCTCGCGGTCATGGCGGCCCTGTTCGTACTCCCGCTGACTCCATCCGGATCTAGCGTGATGGTCCACGGTATCGAACCATCCAAATTCACCGACCAATCAAACCCATACCACCAGCCGTTTCCGGTTGTGATGCTGGTGAGATAACTTGAATACCAGGTGACATTCCCGATCGTAAATTTGATCCGAAACGGTTGATAGGGCGTTCCAACGTCGTTGAAGACGACTTTCAGGCCATACAAGTCGCCGACATTTGGAGTGCCCGACACACCGCCCGCGAGGCACGGTTGCGCGCTGGTGATCTGGAGAGAGCATGCGCCTGCCGGGATGGCCGTGCCGGCCGTCACGCTGAGATTGTCCACCAGAAGGATAGAATCGATGGGGTTGGAACCTTGTAAAACAAGCGCCACGGAGCCAAGCAGGCTTCCGGAACTCGGATAGAACGGCATGGACCCGAAGGCAGTTCCATCCATGTAGAAAATCACCTGGCGGCTGGTGAAATTGAGGTCGGCGCGAAGGACGTGGAAATTATTTGTGCCGGTGTTCGGGGCTGTCATAACCTGATTGGGGCTGGCAAAATTCTGGCCAAAAACGACGCCATTCTTGTCAATACCGATGGTTTCGTAGGCGTTGCCGTTTTCATCGTTCAAGACGAGGAAGCCGAACAGCCAACTCGACTGGCTCGCGGTCGGTCCGAGGTTCATCCAGAGGTCGGCGCTCACGGTGACGATGGGTGTGCCTGCCGCGACGGGATCGTAGTTCGTCAATGGGTGAGCAAAATCGCTGTCATAGAAATTGGGCCCGCCGGACGCCACAAAGGGACCAAAGATTTCCAGGGCCTGCCCAGCGGCATACGAGACGATTTGCGCTGCGTTCGAGGAGTAATTGAGACCCGACTCCCACCCATCCTGGCCTACCAAGGCAGCCTGATAATACGGGGAGGGAAAATCCACCCCTGGTTGAAAAAGGATCGTCTCAGCAGCGGGTACCCGCCCAGCCGCTAAACCAAAGAGACCCAGCAAGAATACGAATTGGACGGCTCTTTTCATGATCTATCTATACAGGGTGGTAAGGTCTGCGCCGCCACCCCACTAGCCATTATCAAACCGAGACCGGCTATCAGCGCGGGCAGAAGGAACGTAACTTTCCAATTCGCTGCTGCAAATTGATTATTGACGCACCGCCAGCTGAATGAGGCTGCGGGCGGTGAAAATTTGCCTCTGGCCCAGCCGCCTTCGGTGTTTGGTTCTCTCATTCTCTGCAAGCAATTACACCAAAGCTGCTTCTCGAGCCGTGAACCCGCCACAGACCGGATACGCCCAGCTCGCCCGTTCAGAGTTGGCTCAAAAGTGACGCCCCAAGCCGCTGTGGTCATATTTGAATTTCGCTCACACATGCAATCTTCAATCTGCAAATCCACAGAGCTTTTTCATGCCTTTTCTGTGGAACTCAGGAAAATAAAACACATCTCCAGCATCTTGTCAAAATGTTTGCTGATCGTTCACATAAGCACTGCCTTCGGAGCCCTCCGTCACGGTCGGCTCCTTTACGCCGAGCAGCAGGTTCCGGTATTTCCCGACAATCACGTCAATCCGCTGTTTCGTGCTCGCCTACACTGGATTTTTCCTGAACCTCTTCAATTTGGCCCCCATCGGTTTTCTTGATGGTGGGCGCATTGTGACCGCGCTCTCGCCTTGGCTGTGGCTCGTTGGAGCAGCCGTAATGCTGGGATTTCTGGTAATCCACCCGAACTTCATTGTTGGCTTCATACTCATCATGTCGCTCCCCAGACTCTGGTCCTTGTTCCGCAAGAAAAGCGACGAACAACGCCGCTACTTTGAGGTTACGCCTGGTCGCCGGCTGGCCATGGCAGGAATGTATTTCGGCCTGATTGTGTTTTTGCTGCTCGGGATGGCACTCACGCACATCGTCCCGGCACAGCTTTAACCAAAAACATAATCAGGCTGCTGAAATCGGATGAGCAAGTGGGACATCAAAATCATCTCCGGTGGTCAAACTGGCGCTGATCGAGCTGGTCTTGATTGGGCCATGAAGAACGGCATCCCTCACGGCGGCTGGTGTCCCAAAGGCAGGAGATCAGAGGATGGTCCGATTGATGGCAAGTATCAGTTGCAGGAGAGCCGGTTCTAGATGTGCTCCGTCAGACCCATACGCTTTGACTACCATCGCGCGTCCACTCCCGGTTTAATGATGTCCGCCAGTGCGCGGCCAGTCAGACCGGTGACGCAGTCGTAGGCGGTCTGTGCCTTGGGTCCTGGTACCGCTCCCTCGTTAAGCAGGCCGAAGGCTTTGGCGTTTTCCGGGACCAGAATGAAAGCGGTGAATTTCCGTGTCGCCGCCGGGATGCGAGAGTCTTTTTCCACATAGTCGTAATACCAAACGAGGAAATTAATGACTCCAGGGCTGCGCTTTTGGTCCCAGTCACCCGGGACCGACCAGGTGCCGTTGGGATTCTGAGTTTTAAGCAGAAAATCAATATGCGGTTTGATTCCGGCGCGGAACTCCTTTTTCCAGGCGCGTTGGCCGCAGTAAAGGTCGAACGAAAGCAGGCCCTCGCCTATGTAGGCCGAGTTGCAATAAGCCGTGTTGGTCCAGAGCATGAAATCGTTCTTGGGATCGCCCTTGATGCGCAGATCGGATTTGCCACTCGGATAATTGTAAGCGATCACGCCGTCTTCGCGCATCGTCGAGAGGATCCATTTTTGGGTGTTGTGCGCAATCTGCCGGTATTTTTCCTTGCCGGTCCTGTAATACATCCAGGTAAGAATCTCGCCGCCCGTCAGCGCCGAGGAAGTGGAGTAGTCCTGGCTGTAAGGCTTGATGGGAACGCCGTTGGTATCGAGCAGAAAACCGACATCCAGGGCCCCGGACGGCCGGATCAGCCCATCGCGCTCAATGGCGTCCACATATCGCTGCACCGAGTCGAAGTACTTTTGCTGCCGTTCGTGGTCCACGTGATTATAGAGCACGATGAACAGGCCGAGCGCGCTGGCGGTATCGGCCAGATACAGCCTGCTGTAGCCGGTCAGCCAATAGCCGCGTTGCGATTGCTTTCCGAGCAGCCAGTCTGCATAGCCGATAGCGGTGTCGAGATAGCGTTTCTCGCCGAAGATCTTGTAGCCCGCCACCAGGTCGCGCATGTAATAGCCGCCGGTGAAGATCACCGGGACGTTGGTCTTATTCGCGGCGATATAATCGCAGAATTTGTGGAAATACTCGCGGGTCGCTTTGGTGTCGGCGCAGAAGGGATTGGCGTTGAGCGCGGTCGCTGCCATGAGGCAGAAGAGGACAACGCGAACATGCACGGTGAATTTGACAGTGTTCTCGATTCTTCTCTCACGCTTTTTCATTGTATCTAATTAACCTTTCTTTGGTTTCTGATTTCCCGGCGGAGTCGAAGAAACCCATCGAACCATTTCTTATCAACCGAATCAACAATTCCCGTGGTTTTCGACGCCGCTCCGACCGTCGTTGCCCGGTCACCTCTTCAAATGCCGTCTCCGGACTGATTCCATTTCCTGCTCCAGCCTGTAACTGCGCGCCCTCTTCGAACGCCTCTTTGCTCCAATTTTTTCCCTCGCTTTCTCCCGCACCTGGACCAGGTGCTTCAGACAATAATACCTTCCCACAGCCGGTTCCCCACAAATCCTGCACCGCCGATCCCGCTGCATACGTAACTGGTATTTGCGTTGACGGGAAACCGGCAAATCACTGAAACCTGTCTTTGATTGCTTTAGGCATTCCGGCGTGGGAATCAAACAGCCTCGGGGGTGATCATGGGGCCCATCGATGCCAATGGCCTCTGTGCATGTGTGGCACAATCACCCCGAAAAGGAAGAGGAGAATCATAATTCCAATAACGGTGAGCACCACAATCATAAATCGATTGGCGGCTTCGTCGCCTGAGTTGTCTCGTTCGGTGGGCCTGCTCTCGGCTGGCTGACTCAAGAGCTTGGCTTTGGCCTGTGCGAACTCCTCATCGTTCAGGGTTCGTCTTTGTGGAGCTTGCTCAATCGCTCCAATTCATCGTTCAGGTTCACAAAAATGTGGTTCTCTCAAACAACATCTAACAGCATTATTGGGACATGTCAACGCCGGTGAGGATGCCGGCAAAATCGCCAGTTGAAAACCTTGGCATTTCTTGGCGCGATCGTTGCCGCGGCAAGTTGGCCTGTGCCTTGAATCCCCGACCCGCGCAAGCGCCACCACACCCGCAGTCACCGAAGGCTTGGTGGTCACGACCCGACCGTCAGGCGTATCCTTGCCGAATGTACAGCACGGCTTTGCGTTGGAGGTGCTTAGCCGTAATCTTCTCACTCATTGGCCCCTCCCTGAGACAGCAGCCGTTGGGCTGCCGGACTGAGCAATAGTTCGGTCAATAACACCATCGCTTGGGCCTGGCTCTCCCGTGGCAATCCTCTCCCTATCAGGTGGTCCATCACACCGAAGGCCGCCGCTTGCAATACACGATGAAGGAACGGCTGGAGCAATTGGGCTGGCCCTGTTGATTTGGAGCGCCGGGGCTTACAAACTCAAGCCGCGGGAGGAATGGATCGGATGGTCGGACCGGCAAAAGAAACGGCGCTTGCCCTTGGTCGTCAATAACAGCCGGTTCTTCATCCCGGAGGCGTATCACGTTCCCAACCTGGCCAGCAAAGTGATGAAACTGGTCCTGCAACGGCTCAGTGATGATTGGCAGCAGGCCTATGGGCATGGGGTTTTGATCGCCGAGACCTTTGTGGATCCGAGCCGGTTTCAGGGCACGGCCTACAAAGCCAGCGGGTGGACGTTGTTGGGAAAAACCAAGGGCTTTGAACGTTCGCGTAAAGACTTCTACGAGGCGCATGACCGGCCCAAGCAACTCTGGGTGCGCGAACTGTGGGAGGGGGCGCGCACCCTTTTGCGCGGGCGCAATCTGCCGGCGGCCTGCCAGGCCTGCGAACAGGATCGTCCGCCGGATTGTCCTCAGAGTCCGGAGGAACTAGGCCGGATGCGGAGCTTTTTTAGCGGTCTGCCCGAGTGGCGCACTCGCCGGTGCCCGCACCGTTTGGGCAGCCTGGTGGCGGTGACGGTTGGCGCGATGATGTGCAAGGTATGCCTGGGGCAAAGAGATTTGGCGGCCTTTGCGCGCAATCTCACCCGCGAGCAGATGGAGGCGCTGGGCTTTCCCCGGGATTGGTCCAAACGCATTCACACCTACCTGGCCCCCAGCGAGACCACCTTTGCCCGCCTGCTGCGCCATCTGGACAACCAGGCCCTGCAACGGGAGTTGCTGCGCTGGCTCGACCACCTGCTGGGCAAGCGCGATCCGACCGGCGACCAAGTCTCGGTCGACGGCAAGGAGTTGCTCAACAGTCAGGGTGCGGCCGTGGTGAGCGCTTACTCCGTCCAGACCGGGCGTTGGCTGGGCTCGGAACCCGTCGCCCAGAAGTCCAACGAAATCCCGGCCGCCCAAGAACTCCTCAAGCGGGTGGAGCTGGACGGCTCCCGGGTCACCGCCGATGCGATGCATACCCAAACCGAGACCGGCCGCATCGTGGTACAGGAAAAAGGCGGTGATTACCTCTTCACCGTCAAAGGCAATCAGAAGGGGGTGGCCGACAACGCGCGACAGCTCTACCAGAACCTGTCGCGCGATTTTTCCCCCTCAGCGCATGGCGCAGAGCTGTGAGCTGAACCGCGGACGCACCGAAGCTCGTTGCGTGGTCGCCTTTGATACGACGGCCACGCGCATCGACTTTCCTTTTGCCGAGCAAGCCGCCCGGTTGACTCGTTGCGTTGATAGCCGGCGAAAACCAGCCGAGGAAATCGAAACCGAATACCTGATCAGTTCCAGGTCTGCCGCCCAGATGAGCGCCGAGCAGATGCT
>Ga0187860_1002357_pt1 | contig 15720 bp, 17 predicted proteins | sample June2016WEW_10_4_FD_132981 | JGI IMG/M metagenome (GOLD analysis project Ga0187860, IMG submission 132981) | Peatland microbial communities from SPRUCE experiment site at the Marcell Experimental Forest, Minnesota, USA - June2016WEW_10_40 | ecosystem: Environmental > Terrestrial > Soil >... | reverse complement strand
TGGCCCATCACGACATGCGGTCCTGAGACGGTTGTCGGTCGCTTTCGGCGCATAGCGGACGTGACTGGACCCGCAACTTGCCCGCCCCGGTCGCGATTGACACACTGCAATCGCAGGACGGCACCGCCAAAGAGGGCTTGCACCGGCCGAGACTCAGAGCGATCATCCTATCGTCACGGTCGCCGGCTCTCATCCAGATTGTCGCGTTATATTAATTTCACGAATTCGGAATTAGCCGCGGCTTTGACCTGCATCAAAGCTCGCCATTGCGCCCTCAGCGTTGCCGCCTCAGCGCCTGTGATTGAGCACCTCGTGACAGAACGGTTGCGGCTGCCGATCAAGGGAATGAGGTCGCGCGGTTGAAGCCCATTCTGGTCCATATGATACTTGATCGCCTCCACCGGGTCCGGCTGGCGTGGGCGGCACAGCATCCGCACTTGAGCTCGTGGACCAGCACCGCCTTTGCCTCGGGAGACCGCGCCGGCCGCGTGAAAAATTCAATTGGGCAGCCGTTACATGAGGATCTTGTACGATTATGCGTTGCCGTCGTCACAGCAGCCGATCGAAAAGTTCCTCATCGTCTCGCTCGGCATTTCTGCTCAAAAATGTCCGCCGGCGGGACAGTGTCGCAAATGTCCCTGGGTAGACGATTGTAGTTGCCGGCATCTTCTTCCGTAGAAGCGGTGAAGGCCACAAAAACGCCCGGTAGTAGAACGGCATGAGGCGTGGCAGATGGTCATGCCGCCCTGTCGTAAAGAAGCACGCGCACGCGCGGCTTTAATTGCAATAATAAATCGAGGTCACGGGAATTCCTGCTGACCATGACGGACCCGGTATCAGCTGCCTGCAGAAACAGGAGGGTATCGTTGAGAATTTTACGACGATCTTGCTTTGGAATCGCTTGCGTGCGCGCCAGAATGCCAGCCATCACCGCCGCCTCCAACCACACTTCGTAACTCGGCGCAATAATACGCGAGGGGTTGATCCGCGTAAGCATCTCGACGATCGGGATTAACGTAGCCTGGGTGCGGCGGTCCGCCGGATCGAGGGCACCGATCGTGACCGCGAGCTCGGCAAGTGCCGGTGCACCATGCAGGATAGTTCGCGACGCCATCAAATTGATGATCGACGTAGGCAATTGGCCCTTAAGCTGATCGATATAGACCGTGGCATCGAACAGGAGAGATAACCCGGCGGAAACCTGCAATGGACCAAAAGGAAGATCCGCTTTTGGCCGATGCGCTAGAAGTCGAGGCCAACGACCGGGGTTATTGCGGGCAATGATCGATTGAACGTCAGATTTCAAGCTCAAAATCCTTTGGCAGGCGTCCAGATTGGGCTGCGAACCACGGTCCAAAATCATCAGGTGCGGCAAGCACGGCTAGCGCGGCGTTGACCAATTCCGAGTCATTATTGAGACCGGTCTTAGTGCGAGCTGCCTTGATCAATCCTGGATCAACGCGGGCGCTGAGACGCTCGGTGCGCGAGCCTTCCAGTTTGCCGCTCGCCGCCAATGTCGAGAGCGCAAACTCTACCCGTGCCGACGTTATCGGATCAATTGATTTGGTCCGCGCAAGCGATTGTCTATGTCCTCGCGCTCGAGCTTTCTCGACTCTTTTTGCGGATGTCATCATGGCACTCCTTTGTATGACATTATTATGCGCTATGTCAGACATTTCCGTAAGCCCGCGGATCCTAGCCGCTCTTATGTTGCCGTCTTGGCAACCGCACGCCGGGACACCGCCGTTCTTGACCTGTATTATTTCCGTCTTCGCCTCGTTCGCTAGTATTGCCATACACATTCTGCACGCCGAGATGCGAGGAGATGGAGAGGGCACCGGGCGTTTATGCGCTGCCGCGTGTCGTCCAGGCCGAGCGGGCTGTGATAGCAGGCGTCCGGGAGTTCTGAAGCTCGACCAAGCTTGCTGAAATGACGCTGGCGGCGACGTGTTTGCATTCGTTCAGTTAGATTTTTCTTGGGACGATCCGGATGGGCGAGTCAATATCCGCCGATTTTGAGAAAATATTCGTCGACGACAGCGGTAAAACCTCAACCAACGTTGGCAAGACTAGCCAGCATGCCGCCTCCGCGCTCGGATTAAGAGCTCAGCCAGCAGAGCCGCCGCCAGCGCCCCGCCTGCGCCACATAATGCAGCCAAAAGATTGGACGAGCGATCCGGCGTCAAAGCTTGCAGGCCCTCCAGCAGCGCGGCGGCGGCCATGAGGGCTCCCCCGACCACGAAAGGCCGGGGCCAAGCGATGCAGAACATCGACGTGATCGCGAAATAGCCGAGGAAGTGGTCCATCTGCCATCCGAGCTCCGTGCGGGGTTGCCAATTGGCGGGGCCCAGCGCGAAGATCACGAGCAGGACCATGGCGGCCACGCTGCAAAATTTTGCCATAAGTTTGATTGGCATTTAGTGCGGTAGCACCCTCCACAAATTCGCTTTGCTCACACCTAGAACACTCGCGAATCCAATACCGTCGGCTACGGCTCTCGCTGTGGTTACACAGTACGATCCGGTTCCATCCGACCTCACAACCGGTCGGCATCATTCCCATGTTCCGGGGTCAAGGCGCATTTCTGCGCGCTTCGTAGCTGGTTAGATCTTCCGGTGAATCTATCTCCCCCCAAAATCTGTCGTAGCGGACAGCGCGCACGGGCATTCTTCCCGCGTCTATGATCTTCTGTAGGGTTCCCGTCATGTGCATGTTGTCGCGTTGAAGGTCGGTCAGATCTGCTCTAATGCGACTTATCTCACCCCACGACGCTGGGGTAAAGCGCAGCAACCCCATGTATTGCCCATCGATTTCCTCGATCGACTGCGGCTTGTTGCCGATCTCTGACAGCGTGCCATCAGGCTTCAGGCGAAACGTCTCGGCATCAAGCAACGGATCACCAAACCGTTCTTGCCATGAGGCGAGCCAATTGGCGTCGTAGGTAACTGCTAGTGGGGCCGCGCAGTTCACAAGCAGGCTTACCGCGGACGATTCGTAGAAAATATCTGCGTAACTGACTATGCAGGTATCCGCGACCAACCACGCTTCAGCGCAGGCCAGCGATGACACCATATTGGTTTCGGCCCAACGCGGGTTATGGAACTCGACCAGGCCACGCCCCGCCAGCAGTTCTCGCTTGTAACCGGTAACGATGGCGATCTCATTGACGCCTGCCTCCCGAAGCGCCCCTAGTTGCCATTCCAGCAAAGACTTGCCGCGCAACTCAATAAGACATCTTGGGCGCTCATCCGTCAGCCTCTTCATGCGGCTGCCGCGACCAGCAGCAAGGATTATGGCTCTCATGAGCTTTACATCGATATGCTAGGAGGGTTGTTTGCAAAAGGATTCCCTGAACCGCCAAGAGAGCCGGTTAGTTACCGAAAAGCATTTTCAACCGCCGAATATCGTGTGCGGCGAACGTCTCTTCCCGTTCCGGATGCCACATCCAGCCCTCCCAGAGCAGGGAGGTATGGCGAATCGCTTCAATTGAACCATCTTCGCTGCGTGCAATCACAACGAAATCTGGCGGACAGTCTGAAAGAGCCAAATTGTGAAAGCTATTGACGTCACCCGAAACGTCACCGCGCAAGGAGTGGCGCGTCCGAACGTGCCCAGTGACAGGGTTGAGTTTGACGCCGGACCAAGTGGCCATCATCTGCATCCCTCGACAGATGCCCAGAGCAGGCAGCCGGTTCGTTTTGGCATAGTCGAGAAGTCGACTTTCCGTCAGATCTCGTTCCTCACAAGTACCGATGTCGTTGCCTCCCGAGAGTACAACGGCGCCCGCGTTAACATTTGTCATCCACGCAGTGACGGGATCGACGACCGATGGACGGTCCGTCGTCGCGAGTATCAGTCTGTTGGGCACCGGTATGGGTAAGTATCCAGCCGACGATAGCAATGCGCTTAGCCGCTGATCGAGCGTATCTTGTCGCTCATTGCGATCGGGATGAAGCGTTACACCCTGGCTCATCGCTACCAGCTTCATGCCAGAGCTTCCACTCGACGACCGGCACAATCAATATGCAGACGGGGCGCTTTCGACCAGCGACGATATAGAACCTCGCCGGCGCCGATCACCGCCGGCAAATCTAATTCGCCAGCACGTATCGCCATGTGAGAGTTTGCTCCACCCCAAGCGGTAATCAGTCCCGCGATCGGGTAGGCGAATAGCCAGTCGAACCCAGGGTCGGCATTTGGTATGCACACGATGGCGCCTTCCAGCGAGTGGCATCGGTCACACCCGACCACCGATGCGGTCACGCGCTTTTGTGTGATGAAGTTGGGCGCGGTCACAGGCCACTCGAAAGCCCAAACATCGTCGGGTCGGACGATCAAAGGCGGCAAAGAAAGGCTGAGCGTTTCCTTGTATCTTGCCTTCCCCTGCTCAATGCTCCACCCGAGCACGTCTCTTGGACGCGCTGCGGCAACATACAATTCCGTGAACGCCGCAATATCGCAGTAGGCCAAGTCCTCAGGCGAAAAGCCCCATTGGGACCCGTATGCGGCCACTAGCGCCAACGCATCCGATAGGTTGCGGGTGAAATGAAACTTCGCGAGTTCACGCAATTCGATGCCCGCCTGCAAGAACTCGAACAATCCCATTGGGTCTGGTTGCAGGCCGTGCGCTTCGAGCAAAGTCACGACCTGGCGCATCTGCGGCAAGGTAATGGAGAAGGGTCTGACTGGTTCCGGCGCAGGCGGTCGCTGATTCCAGTCGAAATATAGCTCCGGTGCTTCATCATAGCGCGGCGAGAGAATGTCGTAGGTGCCTGGGCGCAGATGGCCATAACGGGCAAGAAAGGTCGTGCGATCCAGCATGGCGCGATCACGGGCCAGTTGGCGACTAACCGTCGAGATCCCAGCCATGAAGGCATCGTGGTCCGCCTGGGAGAACACCCCCACGGCCACGAGCGATCGCAGCATCTGCACCGCCACAAAGCCGGCGCGCGCCAGCCCCGCAAACGGCAATGTGCCATAGCGCTTGGCGTCTTCGAGCAACCAGTAGATTCGCTCAAGTGGGTCGGTTGCGGAGGAGAGCAGTTCTTCGCGCCGCGCATCAAGGGTTGCGAGCTTGGCCGCATCTTGGCGCCACAAGCCATCCTTGGAATGTATGATGCGGTTGGTCAGCCGGCGTAGGCTGTCAGCAATCTCTTCACGCTCTGCTTTTGCGAAGCCTGCGTCGGCCAGTCGTTCGAGCCGTTGCGGGAGGTCCAGCGTGTAGCAAGAAAAGACAATCTCGAACTCGACCTTGTCGTGCAAGGTTGGTTCCGCCAGAAGCCGATCGATGTAGTAATCCACCAACCGCTTCGCGAGACCTTCCTCGAGATCGGCTGGTATGAACGAGTTGAAGGACACCCGGACGTCGATATACGGCAAGCCAAAGAAATGCAGCATCAGCGGGAAACTGCGCAAGTTGCGATAGCCGTAGTTATGCCGCTGATACGCCCAGATGGCGTCCGTAACGAGTTCCCGGTAGAGCGACAGCGCGAGCGGCTTGGGACGGACACCGATGATTTCCGCTGGGTTCCAATCCGGCATGACCCCATACACTGTGCGGGAGCCCATCAAGAAAGGATGCGGCAAGATTCCGCGCGCCACCTTGTCATGGACTTGTTGCAATAGTGCAGCCTGGTCGGAAGCCGACTCCGGAGCCCGCGGCAGGACCAGTGGTCGCGCCTGCAGCAGCCACAGCACTTCACCCGCTTCCTCAAGGGTGACGACAAACTCACAATCCACCGGCGACGCGCCGAACAGGGAAAGCAACTCCTCGATCAGGTTCAGCACACCTGCCAATTCTATGGGCGGCGCCACAGGCGAAGCCGCAGCTTGCTGCCAGATGCGGCCGCCCCGACCGCCGGTCACAAATGTGGCGTCATCGCCTTCTGACCAGTTCACCACTCGATATGCCGCGCTGGTATTGGGATCGTGCGAGAACGCTACGCCCGAGCGAACCACGTTTTGCAGCATCGGTTGGACCAGCACTTCATCGTCTGGCTGCGCCTCGCGGTATGAGGCGATCACCCGATCGACGGCATTCTCGAAATGCTCCTTGGAAACATATGGCAGCGACAAGTATGCTCCGGCGCTGGATTTATTTGCGCCGTCTTCCCTCAGGCAGCTGGAGCGTACGATCAGCAGCCCGTCGCCAAGGATACGTCGCACGCGCGTCAGGCAGGCGGCGCGGTCACGCCGCCATTCAGCGACGGTGAAGAATGCGAGCAACGCAATGCGAGCGGAGGCGATCTGCCCCTGCAATCCTGCCAACGTACGGGCTTTCGTCGAAAATGCCATCGGCATCCGCGAATCCTCAATGCAACTGGGCAATCCATATGTTCGTTGAGTATGGAACCTGAAGCTTGGGCGTCTTGAGGCTCAACAGGTATTGCTCGATGCTAGCCACCACATCGCCGAATGCCGCACCGGCCTGGCGCTGCAATGTCGCGTGAGAGCGCCACGCTTCGACGCACTCTTCAATCGTCTGCTCGTGAACCACGCGAGAGTCCAAGTGCACCACTGAACCAAACAAGCCGCTAGCGTTAATTATGGCTGTTTGGTCCTCACGGCGGCTACCGTAACTGTAATCTCTGACCCGGTCCTTGATGTTCGCTTCGATTTGCATCTGAATTGGATCATCAAGTTGTCGGTGATTCCATAAGCAGGCAAACCACCCACCTGGCCTGAGGATGCGCGCAGTTTCCTTGAGTGCTGCCGGACGGTCGCAAACGTTGAAGGAACTACCGAACGTGACAATATCGAAGCTTTGGGACGGTTGGCCAGTTTGTTCTCCAGTGCCCTCATGCCAGCGCACATTCGTCAGCTCCTTGGTGCGCTTGATGCCATTGGCACGCATGGCATCGTTCGGTTCCACGGCGGTCACATCCATGCCTCGGGCGGCCAGCATCAGCGTGAGATGTGCAAGGCCCGCTCCAACATCGCAAATTTTGTCACGCTTCCGAGCGCCCGTAATCGCTAGCATTGCGTCAATTGCTGCATCGGCGTAGTCGGGCCGCTTCAGGTAGGCATCGGCCAACGCCGTGTAATCCCATTGTGTTCTCACGCAGGGACTTACCTCGCCAGATGTTGAATTCGAGAGCGCAGGCGTTGCCCACCTTGAGCCGCTAGGCTCAGGGTTGCCAAAACCGCAAAGGAGAGCAACGCCATGACGAATACTACCACGGGATCGTCGACCACGCTGATGCCGAGCCTCGAATTGGCTTGTGAAGATGTGGACAGGCAACGCTCGCCTCGCCAAGCTCAATAAAGCGAGGGACATTCCCTCACGGAGACTTCCTCTCCGTCAACTGATTTATTAATTCGTCTACCATGGCGTCGACCGTCTGCCCAGGCAAAAAATCGAAAATCAAATCTGCTGCTTCGGGTTCATCGAAAGACAAATCGAGGCCGGTAACGTTTGCCAGCTCCCCCGCATCGAAGCGACGATAGATACCTTTCGGATCGCGGCGGCGGAGCTCTTCCGCCGGAACTTTCAAATACACTTCAAAATAACCCGGAAGGTTCTGCCGGTTCCAGGCAAGGACCTCCCCGAACAGCGAAATGGTTGCGATCACCACTGTCATTCCTTGCTTAGCCATGATGCGGCATAAGCGAGCGTATTGCATCGCTAGCGCAAGCCGTCCTTCACGGCCGTGGTTTTGCGCATTAGCCGCAGCAGCACCAAAGACCTCCCGCAACTCGTCACCATCAAGCATCACCACTACGTGGTCCAAAGCTCGCAGCTTTCCGGTCAACTCGACCGCCAGGGTAGATTTGCCTGCGCCTGACAGACCGGTAATCCAAATGGTCCGCCCCTTCGATATCAATCCCGCGCCCCCTTCACAAACGGACCCACTCGGGCCGCTCGCGCCCCGAGAGGATCTCTTCAAGACAATCGACGATGTATGCGGCACTTTTGCCAACGTTAAATACCGTCTCATCACGAAACTGCTCGATTTCTTCGGCCATATCCCGATTGCAAAGCTCTGATGTTTTCTCGATCATTTCATCAATGTCGCGAACCAGTGCCCCAATACGATGGCGGGCATCATATTGAATTCCACTCAGCCCACGCTCAGTTTGGGCGTCAGGCGCAAAAAAGATGCACGGCCTACTAAAGCTGAAACTGAATGTAAAACCCGTACCGGATAAATCCGTCACCATTAGATCGGCCAATGAATAGGATTTGGTGTAATCCACGCTCGCATCCAGAGAAAACTTCGGATTGCCTGCATGAAGCAGGCATATCCGATCAATAACATCGCGGTCTCCAGTTAATGAGAGTGGGTGAGGCCTAAAAATCACTCGGTGTCCTTTGGCCAACAAAGCATAGACAATATTTTCACCGTGATCACGTAGAGCAACAGAGTGCGTCGGCGCGTAGACCACTGTCGACCTTACCGATTTGTCGGTTGGACGCCGTTTCGAATGCAAGGTCAGCATTAGATCGAGCTTGGGGTAGCCGGCTGGGAGTAGCGTCTTTCCTGAAAGAGCTGGACGACGGATGGCGAGTTTCCGAAAAGACTCGAGGTGATGGTCGCCCCCACACAAAATATAGTCATGCGCATCGAAACCATGGTCGAAAAAGAAACCGTCAAGGCTAAGCATTGATATGAGCGAGTGAACCACCCGGGCTTTCGGTGGCATCATTGAAGGCGGTGCATTTAGGCCTGTTGTATAAAGAATTCGAGTATCGAATAAATTCAACGCGCCTATTGTAACGTGAGGAATTGTTGAGATACCCGCCAAATTGAAAGAATTGAGAGGAAAATCCTCCCTCGATCCCGTGAACGCCAGCCCCAGCCTCAAGTCATCATGCCTATGCCTTAACTCCTCGACAACAAGCTCAATACTTTGCCACCGATAGGGGAGGTCGCAAAAGAAGAGAACGTCATACTGTTTTCTGGCCAATTTGTATTCCGCCGGATGTAATAGCGGAAAGGACATACGTTGTAGCCGCCACGAATTTTCAGCACCAATACAAGCCTTAACGGCATGTTTAATCGTACGTTGGGCTAATTTTTTAGAGCGGATTGCATATTTTTTGACCTTACCACGCATAGCCGCTCCGCTTCCCATTTCCCAAACATTTGATTTCTCAACCACGGCTTATTTTTGGCTTTGTCAGTAGCCGAGATAAATCCGCTGTTGATATCGACTGTGCACGTTTAAACAGGGACACTACTTGACCACATAACTGGTGACGGCAAACCTCGCCTGCCCCCCGGTCACCCGAACACCGTGACCGTAAAAGCAGCCGCCACCAAAGGAAAAGCCGACGTTGCCTAAATTTGCCATGGCTTGCTTAAATCCGGCGGCCGCGGCGGGACTCGCATTTGCTTTTTCGCCAAATACGCTCGTCCATTGACTGAGATCAGTCAGCGAGGCCCTAAGGTTTGCTGGGCTGGACGCTAGTCGGTACGCCACGCGGTTCGACCACCACCTAAAGTATTGCTTGCCGTTCGTTCCCGATAGGTCGTCACCTTTCTCTTGCAACAGAAATCGAACGTGCGCCGGATAGGCGCACGTGTTGTCTGATTGATGATTGTAGACGAACACCGCCGTTTCGGTCGTGGTCGCCGAGATGCTGGCGTCGACGTAGCTTGACGCAGCCATGTTCACCGCGGCGAGGACATAATTGACCGAGTTGGGGGCGGTCGGAAAATCGAAGTACCATCCTCCGCCTGCTTGTGCTGTCGGATGCGGCGGCATTCCCGGCGAGTAGAGGATCGACCACGCTTGGGCGTTCATTGGAACGACAGCTGATTGCGGTGCCGGCGCCGCCGATGACCCGTCGTCATTGCAGGCTGCAAGCACCAGCAATCCCAAGATAGACAATACCCCTTTGGTCATCGTCACCGTTCTTATTGCTTGGCCAGGACTACAGAGCGGCCTGATCGATTTCGCCAGTGTCGATGTCACCGCGAGTCGCGCACGAACGGGCACAAGAAGCAATTGGCTTAGTTTTGCAAAACAAAGGCGGCAAACGTTTTTCGCGTTTGCAGCCTCGTGCCAGAGTCGCATGCGTCAAGTTTTTATTGTATATACTAGTAAATCTATCTTCCATTTCGCAGAAACACAACTTATACGCGCATATTGTAACAATACATTCTAGCTCTCATGACCGGTCATCAGCCACGCCCAATCCGATCGCAGCAACGGATGAAAATGATTTCTTGATGAACCGCGAGAGAGCAGCGAGAGCGCGCGGACGGTGTGCACTACGCCAAACTGCGTGCCTGTCACGCAGCTCTCGAAGGTCCTTGGAGACGTTTCGGAGGTGCTGAAGATGACTCGCTCGTAATCGATTTAAGTCCTCTCACCATTAACAATCGTTTGACGCACTTATCGATCATCGCGTCCAATCGCTCTTCGACTTCCAGATCTTCACGCAGGCGTTCAACAGTCGCAGCTTCGCCCATTTCCACCAACTCGTATGTGTCTTCGAGCTCTTGTCGGATTTGAGCCTCTGCGACTTTCGTTGCTGCTTCGCGGATAGCGGGATCGATTTTTCTGATGGGATCAGGCATCGCAAATGCGTCTGGTTCATCTTGCGGAATTTTGGATCTAATTTGATTGCAACGCTCTCGAGCAAGCGCTGCAATTCTGAATGTCGCAAGATTTTGCTTGCGCCAGAGCAGGCGCGCCATGGTCGCAACAATATCGTCCTCAAGCGCACCTTTGGGGGCCAATTCGGCGATCAGATCCCGATACAGTTTCTCGAATTCAACTGCACTTTCCCCGGGGAGGATGGTCGTTGTCGAATAGCCCGCGTGTTTGAGGGCAGGACGAAGTTTCTTATCTTGGATAGGCATCGAACCTCCACACTTCACACAAACGAATCTCGGTCGCACGGCGCCGAATACTTAGTCGAGGATTTCGTAACAAGCTTCGCCATCTTCCCCCTCGAGAGGGGGCGGCGGATCAAATAGGTCAGAGCGCCCGAACGCGTTCGAGACTGACTGGCTCTTTGGTCGTTCCCTCATCGCCGAAGCCCTAATAGTAGGGTACCAGAACAAACCAGGAACTGCAATAGCCCCTGCCTTCTTTCTCTTCTGGCGGCTTTGTCACGCGTCGCGTTTGCGGCAACCGCGCTGTCTAAGGAGTGCATCGCAGGGGCGTCGATAAGTCGAACGCCGGGCTGATTTTCATTGTGAACTCGACGCCGGCGGATCGAAGGCTCGCATGAGAATGCTCGGGGCGGCGCGCGACCTTGGCGTCAAAGGCTACTTTCGTCCTGAGCGTCTCGGTTTTCGAAATCTGACGCCTTCGCCAAACCGCGGAATCCTAGCTTTTCTTCGGTAGCCGCTTTCGCAACCGGACACCGGGTCCACCGCCGTTCTCGTCGATGAATTCGACACCGTCGGCTTCCACGTGAATACGCCGATGTGTGACTCCGACGGTAGGGATATAGATCAACCGCTTGTCGTGCCGATTGGCGTCGTGACGCCACGCCGATCAACAAACGGGAGCATCAGAGCGTCAGGCTGCTCTTTCCGCTCACCTTTGATAAACGCGACTGCACGGGGGCTTTCGCATCCCCGCACAGTCGCGCCAGATCATCTCGAGCGTCGGCGAGCGCCGGCGGTTGAGCACCTCGTCGACACGATTGCGGCTGCCGATGGCGGGAATGAGGTCGCGTGGCTGAAGTCCGCTCTGGTCCATACGGTATTTGATCGCCTCCACTGGGTCGGGGAGATCGAGCGGGTAGTGCCGGGGCACCCGCCGAGCCGATCCACGGGGCGTCAACCCACGCCAGCGGACTGCCTCGTTGGGAGAGGGTTGAATGATGGTCGGTATGCACAACCTGGCTGCATCAGCCAAACAGAATTGTCACTTCCGCGCAGGTGTGGCGTTGGTGTCTAGTCAGGCGTCATTTTACCTTGGCAAGAGCGTAAACGCTAAAAGTGCTGTCTGAAGGAGGCCTGCGCGTTAGCATTTCGCCGACGCGAACCACTTCGAAACCAGACGCGACCAAATAGTCTTCAACTTCATCAGGAAAGAAGTATCGAACAACATGTTGTTCTTGTTCGCGGACTATTTCACCGCTCGTCGCATTTTTGATCTCGATATCGTAGTTTACGTATACTCTGTGGCGCTTATGGTCCAATTCTGGTGAAGCTCTTCGCCGAACATAGCCGTCGCCTATTTGAATTTCTTTCACTCGTGGTTGCGGCGGATCGCGCAGAACGGCTGGGCCATACCAAAAATCGAACAACAAAGCTCCGCCGGAAATCAGGTGCCGTCGCGCCGTCTGAATTGTCGTCCTTAGATCGTTGTTCTCGATCAAGTAGGATATCACATGGAATAAGGAAATAACCGCATCATACTGATGATGGAGGTATAAGCTGCGAATATCGCCTATCTCGAAATGAAGGCGTTGGCGCGCATCATGCGGTTGCGCTTTCTTGTGCTTTTTGGCCACGGCAACCATATTGGCCGAATGATCAATACCCGTTACCGAAATTCCTTGCTGCGCCATCTGAATGGCATGAAGGCCGGTACCGCAGCCGAGATCAAGAATGTGGCGAGGTGCACGCGGTAAAACCGTGCGGAGTTGATCCAACACGAACCGAACTTCCGCCGCATAATTTTTGTCCCAGTACAAAGCATCATAAATGCTTGCATATGTAGCACCAAAGCTCGCGGTCACCTTGGTCCGAGATAGGCGCACGTCATCCAACAAATTTAGCTCACCACCTGCACGATTGCCTCACACACTCGGTCAATCTGCAATTCAGTCAGGGTCAATCCGGAGGGAATGTAAAGTCCTCTCCGTGTTAGTCTTTCGGAAACGGGATACGTTTGCCGTTCGAACAGCCCCTTAGACCGGAAGACCGGTTGTTCGTGCATGCCAAGGAAAAATGGTCGTGTATCAACGCCACGCTCACGAAGCCGGCGCGCAAACTCAGCTGCATCAAATGGCACATCATCATCCAAAACCAGTCCATACATCCAATAGACGTTCTTGGCCCATTCCCGCTCGACGGGCAGAGCTAGTTGACTTAGATTCTTTAGGCGCTCGCGGTAGCATGCTGCGATCCAACGCTTCTTTTCGATATGCGAATCTACTCTTTCAATCTGCGCAACGCCGACTGCAGCTTGCAGATTCGTCAATCGATAATTGTGCCCGATTTCCGTGTGGAAAAATCGCCGGTCGGACCTGAAGCACAGATTGCGAAGGAGGCGCAATCGATCCGCAAATTCAAGATTATTCGTCACAACCATCCCGCCCTCCCCGGTCGTGACAATCTTGTTGGAATAAAAGCTGAAGCACCCCATGTCTCCGAGGCCGCCCACGCGACGTCCGGCCACTTCGGCACCATGAGCCTCAGCAGCATCCTCTATGATGTACAGGCCGCATTTCCTCGCCAATGTAGCGAGACGGCGCATGTCGACCGGATGACCAAACATATGCACAGGCATCAATGCCCGCGTCTTGGGCGAAATCCTGCTCTCGACTTGGTCTAGGTCCATGCACCAAGTCTCCGGATCGCAATCCACGAGCACAGGAATGCAGCCGGCCTCGATAATCGCGATCGCGCACGAAATGATGGTCCACGAAGGCATTATGATTTCGGAGCCGTGCTCCAAATTCAGCGCAGCAACTGCGATTTGAAGAGCAGCGGTCCCATTGCATACAGCGATGCCAAACTCTGCACCGCAGTATGTAGACCACCTACGCTCAAATTCCGGAACGAACCGTCCCTCGGAGGATAGCCAACCAGTGTCGAGGCATTCCCGTACGAGCGGTAGCACATTGTCGCCAATCAACGGCTCTGAAACGGGGATCAAATTAGGTGATTCCGCAATGTCTCGAGCAATGGGACGGCTACTCATAGTTCAGCTTAGCCGGGAGTTTGGATGGAAAGCGTGTCCTGTCTTGGTCGCCAGCATATGGACCTTGCTTGACCTCAACCATATTCAAGTCTTCAAGGACCTCAAATCCATGACCGCCCGCGATGAGCAGAATGACATCGCCGGGACCTAACACCCGACTTTTGCGATATTCACCTTTATGCGAATAGAAATCCAGGCGCACTTTGCCCCTGCGAATGAAAAGGGCCTCTTGGGTGAGAAAAACTTCACGCTTTACCTCGTTATGAATATGGGCAGGGATTATCCGGCCCGCCGGATATGACATAGAAGCTAATTGCTGCGAAAAATTTTGCGGCGTCAAAAACTGGATACCCTGTTGATCAAAGGTCGAAAATAATATGATGGCACATAACTCGCCGTCTAAGATTATTTCTTCTTGCATAATCCAGTTGCTCTCATTTTCTAGACGCGTCGAAGTGCGTGGTGCCGATCCGCACCGCCTAAATCGACCATATTCCAAAAACCGAGCGTTTCAATAACCGTGCACGGCCGCCAATCCTGATGCGATCATCCCTTGCTTTCGATCTTCTCACGCGCAGTGCTCGCCAGGAATGCCGAGCGGGTAAGTCCACGCGCGGCCGCTGATCGAACCAACCTCCGTCGGCATTCATCGCGTCCCGGTAGCAATGGCACATGAACCATCTAACGCGGAACATTCAGGATTTCGAGCCGCTGGGAGCTAGCTCCTTTTCTGTTGCCGCTTTCGTAGCCGCACCCCGGACCCACCGCCGTTCTCGTCGATGAACTCGACGCCGGCAGATTCGAAAGCGCGCCGAACGACCTCAAGCGTCGCACGACGTGGTTCGCTTGCTCCCGATTCGAGCTGATGCACGGTGACAATGCCTACGCCTGCCTGCCGCGCAAGTTCATACTGGCTCCATTCTAGGAGTCCACGTGCTGCCCTGCACTGCGCTGGCGTAATCATCTTCGAAGATTGCCAAAAATGCAGGATTTATACAATTCCATAGGAATTTTATTGACTAGGCCGAGGCATAAATTATATATGCTTATGAAGATTTTTAATGGAGAATAGAATGTCTCAAATCAGCGAATTTGCCTCCACGCGACGAAACTTTATCGGTGGTTCCGACGCACGGATCATTATGGGAGACGACGAGGCGGCCCTGCTTCGCCTGTGGCAGGAAAAGCGCGGTGAGGTCGAGCCCGAGGACCTCTCCGGCAACCTCATCGTCCAGCTCGGTCTAGTGACCGAGGACCTCAATCGGCACTGGTACGAACGCAATACCGGCCAAGTCCTCACCGCCGTCCAGCGCCGGGTGCAGCATCCGGTCGTGCGCTGGATGGCCGCGACTCTCGACGGCATGGTTGAAGCCAGCGGGGCGGTGTTCGAGGCCAAGTTCATGCTGCCGTGGTCATTCAGCGAAGAAGGGGCGGCGGAAAAGCATATGGCCCAACTCCAGCACAATATGTGGGTCACGAACGCCAAGCTGTCGGTGCTCTCGATCATCACTGGGGGCGGCAAATGGGCCGAGATCAGCATCTCGGCCGATTCGCTCTATCAGCACCTCCTGTTGACCGCGGAGAAAAAGTTCTGGCGCTGCGTCGAGAGTGGCGAGACCCCGCGCCTGTTCGGTGTTGAGCCGCCGCGGCCGCGGATCGAGGCGGTGCGCATCGTCGACATGAGCGCGTCCAATTCCTGGGCGGAATTCACCGGCGTATTCCGCTCGACCCGCTCCGCCTTCCTCGAGCATGAGAGGGCCAAGGTCGAGCTCAAAGGACTGATGCCCGAGGACGCCAGGGAGGCCTTCGGCCACGGTATCCGGGCCAAGCGCTCCAAGTCCGGTGCGGTCAGCTTCGAAGTGGTGGATAAGGAGGACGAAAATG
>Ga0187860_1002347_pt1 | contig 15790 bp, 10 predicted proteins | sample June2016WEW_10_4_FD_132981 | JGI IMG/M metagenome (GOLD analysis project Ga0187860, IMG submission 132981) | Peatland microbial communities from SPRUCE experiment site at the Marcell Experimental Forest, Minnesota, USA - June2016WEW_10_40 | ecosystem: Environmental > Terrestrial > Soil >... | reverse complement strand
TTTACGGCAACGGATGCGAGTTGATCGAGACTTTCGGAATGCGTACGGGAGTCAAGGGCGGTTGCGGTGGGTGGCATTGCTTGTCGATTCTCCGGGAAAACAACCTTTGATGCCGGCCAGAGGTTCTCTGATCCGCGTATCGGAGGGCTTGTGGCTCTATTTTAGGGGTTGATGCCGGATGGTGCGCCTGTTCGCAGCAAACGTTCCATTGGCCTACAATCGACGGTGGTTAATTTGGCCATTTGAGAGGCACATTCTGTCATGATGCATTTGCAAAGGAATTTGAGGAAGAGGAGAGTTTTAGCCACAGCAATCTTTGTAGTTTTGGGAGTTGCCGCCACGAGAACCTGCGGCGCCCAAACCCAGAAACCGGCCAGCAGCTTCGGACCGAGCAATCCGTTTTATGCGCCCAGCACGCGGCCCTTTCAGGCGCCGGCCTTCGACAAGATCAAGGACAGCGACTACGAGCCGGCGATTGACGCGGGCATGGCGCAGCAGCTGATTGAGGTTGAGGCGATTGCGAATAATCCCGCGCCGCCGACTTTTGAAAACACTTTTGTGGCGTTGGAGCGCTCGGGCCAGTTGTACGACCGGGCGTGGAATGCGTTCAACTGCGTCACGCAAGCGAATACCGATCCGGAACTCGAAAAGGTGCAGGACTACGAGGCGCCGCGCACTGCCGCGCACCAGGACGCGATTGACCTGAACACAAAACTCTTTGCGCGCATTAAGACAATTTATGACGAGCGCGCGTCGCTCTCGCTCGATGCGGAATCGCTGCGACTGGTGGAGTACCAATACCAGCAATTTGTGAAGGCCGGCGCGAATCTGTCGGATTCCGACAAAGAGAAACTCAAAAAGCTCGACGAAGAGGAATCGACGCTCGAGAACACGTTCATGACCAAGCTGCTGGACGCGACCACTGCGGGCGCATACTCGACGACGGACCCCTCGACGCTGGCCGGGCTGAGCGCAGGGCAGAAGGCTGCGGCAGCAGAGGAAGCGAATGCGCACAAACAGCAAGGCTGGCTGCTGCCGCTGCAGAACACCACGCAGCAACCCGATTTGGCCTTCCTGAGCGACCGCGCCGCGCGCCACGAGATCTTTGAGCACTCCTGGAACCGGGCTGAGCGCGGAGACGCGAACGACACGCGCACGACGCTTGCGCGGCTGGCGCAGCTTCGCGCGGAGAAGGCCGCGCTGCTGGGCTACCCGAATTACGCCGCGTGGAACCTGACCGACCAGATGGCCAAGACTCCGGAAGCAGCGATTCGATTCCTTGATGCGCTGGTTCCGGCCGCGACAGCAAAGGCGGCGAGCGAGGCAAAAGAAATTCAGGCGCTGGGCGATTATCCCAACGGAGGGGCCGCGCCTGATCCGGCGGACTGGGAGTTCTATGCCGAGCAAGTGCGCAAGGCCAAATTCGATTATGACCAGGCGCAGGTGAAGCCCTACTTCGAGCTGAACAACGTGTTGGAGAAAGGCGTCTTTTACGCGGCGAACGAGCTATACGGTTTGACCTTCAAGGAGCGCAAGGACCTTCCTGTGTGGCAGCCGGACGTGCGCGTGTTTGAGGTCTTTGAAGCCGATGGCACGCCGCTGGCGCTGTGGTATTGCGACTACTTCAAGCGCGACAACAAGAACGGCGGGGCGTGGGAAGACTCGCTGGTGGGCCAATCGAAGCTGCTGGGCACGCTGCCCGTGGTATACAACGTGGCCAACTTCGAGAAGCCGGCCCCGGGCGAGCCGGCGCTGCTCAGCTTCGACGATGTAACCACGATGTTCCACGAGTTTGGCCACGCGCTGCACGCCATGTTCGCCAACACTGTGTATCCGAGCTTGTCAGGCACGGCGGTTCCGCGCGACTTCGTCGAGTTTCCCTCGCAATTCAACGAGCATTGGGCCAGCTATCCTGCGGTATTCGCGCACTTCGCGAGGCATTACAAAACCGGCGAGCCCATGCCCGCCGAGCTGGCGGCCAAAATCGTGAAGGCGAAGACCTTCAACCAGGGCTATGATTTCACGGAGATTCTGGCGGCGTCGGAACTCGATATGCAGTGGCACACGCTGCCGGCGAGCGCGCCGCTCCAGGATCCCTACACTTTTGAGCAAGAGGCGCTCAAGAGGACGCATTTGTCGGTCAGTTATGTGCCGCCGCGTTACCGCTCCAGTTACTTTCTGCACATTTGGCAGGAGGGCTACCAGGCCGGCTACTATGCCTACACGTGGAGCGAGATGCTCGACGACGACGCCTTCCAGTGGTTTGAGGATCACGGCGGAATGACGCGCGCTAACGGCGACCGTTTCCGGCGGATGGTGCTTTCGCGCGGCAACACAGAGGATCTGGAGAAGATGTACGATGCGTGGCTGGGCGGGGAGCCGAGCATCGAGCCGTTGCTCAAGAACCGCGGGCTGACAGAGGCGGAATGGGGGAAGTAGGCAGCAGGTCAGCGAGTCAGCAGGTTAGCGGAGTCAGACGCGCGGATCACTATAATTCGTAGCTATGGCCGAGACGAGCGCCGCGAAGAGAATTGAGAAACTGCGCGAGGAGCTGCGGCGCCACGAGCATCTGTACTACGTTCTCGATGCGCCGGAGATCACGGACGCCGAGTACGACGCGCAGATGAACGAGCTGAAGAAGCTGGAGGCGGCTCACCCCGAGCTGGTGACTCCGGATTCGCCGACACAGCGCGTGGGGGGCAAGCCAGCCGAGGGATTCAGGAAGGCACAGCACTCGCGGCCGATGTTGTCGCTGGATAATGCTTATTCAGCCGAAGAGCTGGCCGACTGGGACCGGCGCGTACGCGAGCTGGCGGGCAATCTGCCGGTGGAGTACACGGCGGAGTTGAAGCTCGACGGGCTGAGCGTGGCCCTGAGCTACGAGCCGGGGAGCGGCGGAGCGCGGCTCACAATGGGCCTGACGCGCGGCGACGGGCAGACCGGCGAGGACGTCACCTCAAACATCCGAACGATTCGCAGTGTTCCGCTTAGCATTCCGGCCGAGCGCCTGAAGAAGGCAAAACTACCACAGGCACTCGAAGTACGCGGCGAAGTGGTGATGCCGGAAGCGGCTTTCCTCAAAATGAATGAGGAGCGCGAGCGCGAGGGGCTGCCCGCGTTCGTCAATCCGCGCAACTCGGCGGCGGGCACGCTGCGCACGCTCGATTCCTCCATTGTTGCCAAACGACGGCTGGTGTTTTTCGCGTACTTTCTGCTTGTCGATGGGGAATATTTTGCCGCAGGGCAGACAGCTACACTGGACGCGCTAACCACGCTCAGCTTTCGCGTGAATCCGCATCGCCACCTCGTCAACTCGGTCGAAGAGATGATGAAATTTATCGACGACGCCGAGAGCAGGCGGGCGACGCTGGGTTACGAAATTGACGGCGTGGTGCTGAAGGTGGATGCGCACGCCACGCAACAACGGCTGGGCTACACGGGCCGCGCGCCGCGATGGGCCATCGCCTACAAATTCACCGCCAAGGCGGGCGTGACCCAGGTGAAGAGCATTGCCGTGCAGGTGGGCCGCACCGGCAAGCTGACGCCGGTGGCCGAGCTCACGCCGGTTTTCATCGGAGGCACTACCGTAAGCCGGGCCACGCTGCATAACGCGGACTTTATCGAGCGGCTGGGACTGAAGCTGGAAGACTGGGTAAAGGTGGAGCGTGGCGGCGACGTGATTCCGAAAGTGGTGGAGGTGGTTGAGGACGCCGATCACGCGCGCGGGAAGCACAGCTTCAAATTTCCGACCGAGTGCCCGGAATGCGGGAGCAAGGTTGTCCGCGCGGAAGGCGAAGTGGATTATCGCTGCGTGAACCTGGATTGCCCCGCCAAGCTGCGCGAAAGCCTGCTGCATTTTGGCCGCCGCGAGGTGATGAACATCGAGGGACTGGGCGATGCGGTGGTGCAGCAGTTGGCGGAAAAGCGGCTGGTCAAGAGCGTTGCCGACCTTTATTCGCTTGACGAGAAGGTGCTGGGGTCGCTCGAAAAGGAAGTGGTTCGTGTTGACAAAAAGACGCAACAGAAAATTGCGAAAAAAGAGGCGCTCCTCGGCCCAAAGGCGATCAGGACGCTGATTGAACAGATCGAGAATTCCAAGAAGTCCGGATTGGCGCGACTGCTGATGGGGCTGGGCATTCGATTTGTCGGCGAGCGCACGGCGGAGCTGCTGGCGCAGGAGTTCGGTTCGATCGAAGCGCTGATGGCGGCCTCTGCCGAAGAGCTTGAACGCGTGGAGGAGGTCGGTCCACGGATCTCGCAAGCCATTCTGGAGTTTTTCGCGGACAAGGAAAACCGCAATCTGGTAAAACGGCTCGCGGATGCCGGCGTGGATATGACCGCGGAGAAGAAGCAGCGCACGGCGCAGCTTGCCGGCCTGACGTTCGTGCTGACTGGAACGCTGCCGAAGATGACGCGCGATGAGGCGAAGGAAAGGATCGAGGCTGCCGGCGGAAAGACCGCGAGCTCAGTGAGCAAGAAGACCAGCTACGTGGTGGCCGGCGAGGAGGCCGGGTCAAAACTCGATAAGGCGCGCGAGCTCAAGGTGCCGGTGATCGACGAGGAGGGACTGCTGGCGCTGCTTGCGGGAGATGCAACGCCAAAGTAGATCGCTTGTGCAGCTCAATCGCCAGACCGCGCGGGGTCCTGCGCGCGAGCCGGCTTCCTTGAGAGAAGCGGAAGCAAAGCGAAGAGAGCCAAGACTAGATCAAAACCCATAAAGCAATCCCTTCGGCGATTCGGGAAAAACAATCAAGCATTCGAGGCGCGGCGTGCGGCAATATCGGGACGATTTCCGATGGCGCGCAGCTCGCGCTCGCGTTCGCGCTCCCAGGCTTCGGCGCGCCAATTGCGCGAGGCATAGCGCGGCGTCTCTTCGACGGTGGGAGTGTAATCGGCATGCGGCCGCGGAGGCGTGGTCACCAACTCCGGCTGCGGGCGAAATACCGGTTCAGGTTGCGGGCGGTAAACAGGCTTGGACAGAACAGGTGGAGGCGGTGCGATCGCAGGCGGCGTGATGATGCGCGCCGATGATTCAGGGTCGATGTTGGCCGGACGGGGGTAGGCCGCGCTGGAGGTCAGGCTGGCGTCGCTCACGGCCGGCGGCTCAGGGTCAGCCTCCTCAACGTGGCGGTGCGCCCGCACGGCGATCGACTTGGCCATGAATTCATCGACCAGCTTGTGCAGGCAGGTTTGCCCGCAAAGATGCTTCGAGCCTGGGCGTAACTTGTGGCGCGAACTCCAACCGCTGACGCGCAGCTCTCCGCCCTGCTCGTAGGCGACAAACCAATGGTTGGTCTGGCGTTTCTCCGTTGCGCAGATGTCACACGAAATTGCCTGACGGATCACCTCAAATCCCTCTATCCACTGCAAATCCTCAAGAGATGCCTGGAATCTCCCACGTCTATTTCATCGTGCGGCGGAGGGGATTGGATAAGGGAACGAGTGAAGGAACGCGGAACTGATTCAGATTGGAACAGATGAGCGCGAGATCGGCCTGATTTGGGACATGCCGCGCGCCAGAGCGAGAATCGGCGCAATCGATAGAAAGAGCGCGGAACGATCACGGTTCTCTGGATTGGAGGATTTCAGCTACGACGACCGAGCGCCGCTGCCTCGGCGCCCTGGTTACCTGCCGGTTGCGAAATAGCCCTTCTTGGCGCGCACGGTGTAGCGGCGATCGTAACAGTACAGGTAAATCGTCCGGTAAGCGCCGTTGGTCGTGAAGTCGGCGGGCGTATAGATCAGCGCGTACTGGCTGCGCAGTTCTTCCTCGATGTCCTTAAAGCTGGTGGCCATCTCTTCCACCGAGGGTGGGAAGAAGACCTCGCCTCCGGTTTCTTCGGCCAGTTGCTGCAGGATCTTGTCGCCGGGGCCGCGGCTTGGCGTCCAGTTGGTGCTGATGGCATAGATGATGGTTTCGGCGCGCTCACACTCTTTGATGGCTTCGGGCAGGTAAACGCGGCTTTGGATGTCGTCGCCGTCGGAGATGAGGATGATGGCCTTGCGAACGGGCTCAGGGCCGCGCTCGGTGAGGAGCTTGTCGCGGCAGGCGACATAAACCGCGTCGAAGAGCGCGGTGCCACCTCCTGGTTGCAACTTGTTGATGCCCGTCTCAAGGGCGTCCTGATCGCTGGTCCAGTCCGCGGTGACCGAGGGCGTCACGTCGAATCCCATGACAAAGGCGCGGTCGCTCTTCGCCTTGAGCACATCGAGCAGAAACTCGGTGGCCGATTGCTGCTCAAACTGGAAGCGGGAGCGGATGGATGTGCTGGCGTCGATGACGATGCCCACGCGGAGCGGCAGGTTGATCTGTTGATGAAATGAGTTGACGCGCTCCGGCGCCTTTTGGTCATCGAGAAGGGCAAAGTCGTTCTGGCCCAGGTTGGGAATGTAATGCCCGTGCTTGTCAGTGACGGTAAAGATGAGGCTGACCTCGTTGACGCCGACATGGATGGTCGGCGTGCCCGTATCGGTATTTGAACCTGGCCCCGGAGCTGAATGCGCCGCGGGCTGAGCGGGCGGTTGAGCCGCAGGAGCGCCGGCGGCGGGTGAAGGCTGCTGAGCGGACGCTGCGGAGCAGGCAAAGGCAACCGCAAATGCAAGCGAGGAAAAACGCCGCAGCCGCGCTGGAGCATTCGACTGAAGCGTGGAAAGCTGTGTGTTCATCAGTTCTTATTCTAACAATCGCTGCGCTGGCCGCTGGTCAATGGGGATTGACATTCCAGGTACTTTCGTCAGAGTGGCCCGCCACTAGTTCTGCGACAGCCCAAGAACATTAGACGGATTCAAGACGCTTGAGGAAAGCGGTCAACTCCTCAGGCAGCGGCGCCTCAAGCTGGAGCGGCTTGCCAGTCAGCGGTTGCGCAAATTCAAGCTTTGCAGCGTGGAGGAAGTTGCGGCCGAGTTTCAGCCGCTCGGGGTCCGTTTTCTTGCGGGTGGAGCGCGCGTTTTGCACAGTGGATTGCGCGGCCAACTGCGCCACGCCGCCGTAGAGCGTGTCGCCCACTACAGGGTGGCCAATGGAGGCCATGTGCACGCGAATCTGGTGCGTGCGGCCGGTCTCGATGCGCACGCGCAACAGGGTGAATTTGCCGAAGCGGGTCACCAAGCGCCGTTCCACTTCAAAGTGCGAGACCGCGGAGCGGGCGTTTTCGCTGGGCCGCGTGGTCATGCGCGTCCGGCGCACGGGATCGCGGCTAACCGCGGCGGTGATGGTGCCTTTCTCGCGCGCCACGGCGCCGTGAACCAGCGCGATGTAGGTTTTTTGGACGCGGCGGCCCGAGAACATCGCGCCGAGAGCGGCGTGAGCGCGGTCGTTCTTGGCGACGATGATGAGCCCGCTCGTGCTTTTGTCGAGACGGTGGACGATGCCAGGGCGCAGCTCTCCGCCCGTGGTAGAGAGCGCATTGAAGCGGTGGAGCAGGGCATTGACGAGCGTTCCCCGGCTGCGCGAGTCGAATTCTGGTCCTGCCGCGGCGCTATCTGGATTGATCGCGGCGCCGCTCTGGCCCGCGCCTGCGTGCACCATCATGCCCGCCGGCTTGTTCACGACGGCCAGATCGGCGTCTTCGTAGACGATGTCGAGCGGGATCGCCTCGGGTGCGGCTTTGAGCGGCGCGGGATGCGGATCGCCGGTGATGGTGATCTGTTCGCCACCGCGAAGCTTGAGCGACGGCTTCTCGCGACTGCCATTCACCAGCACATCGCCCTGGTCGATGAGCAGTTGCACGCGGGAGCGGCTGACGCCGGCTAGCTGAGCGGCAAGAAACGCGGCAATAAACGTATCGAGGCGTTGGCCTTTTGCCTCGGCAGGCACGGCGATCGTGCGCGGAAGGCTCATGTCAAGGCTCATGTCGGGGCTCATGCAGCGCCGCGATTCTCCGTCGCGGGCGCGGGTTGCTCCTCAGCGCCCGGCGCGCTTTTGTGCTCGCGCAATACGAGGGCGCCTGCGAGCACGAGAAAGACGGCGGCGATCTGCGGCCCGTCGATGGCGCCGTGAAGGAGCGAGCCGCGGCCCTCCCAATCGCGCCAGATTTCCGTCAAGTAGATGGCGACTCCGGCTCCCATCAGACCCAGGCCTGCCGCGTCGCCGCGGCGGCGCTCAAGAGGCAGCCAAACCCAAAGCAGGATGGCCAGCGCGAGAAACGCGAGCGCCGCATAGGCCTGCACGGGATGCAGCGGAACGCCGAGCGGAGTGCCGCTCCAGATTGCGGCCAAAGGGTTCGAGTAAGTGGCAGCCCAGCCCACGTTGGGCGCGGCATCGGTGCCGTAACCGGAGCCGGCCGCCAGCGCGCCCAATTGCTCGAAGGCCAGGCCCACGGCAAGCGGCGGGGCGAGCGCGTCGGCAGTGGCGCGGAAGGGAAGTTTGCTGTGGTGCGTGTACCATGCAGCGCAGCCTGCGCCAGCGAGTGCGCCCGCCCCTGCAAGCAGCGGATGATGCACTATCGCCAGCCCGAGCACCCAGGCAGGATGACTGCGGAGGACGCTCCAGTTGGCCGCGACCAGGAGCAACCGCGTGGCGGCCAGCGCGGCAAACAGGCTCAGGATGCAGAGATTCCACACCTTGCCGGCGTCCACGCGAACGATATGCGCGGTACGTTGCGTGAGCGCCAGCGCTACGAGCACACCAAACGCAGCGATCGCGCCGTAGGACGGGACCAGAAGCGATCCGATGTGGAAGAGAACGGGATGCACCTGAGTCAGGATAAGGGATTTGACCGGCAGGGGGAGAAATTGCGGCGAGAAAGGGGAAAAGTAGAACCCGACCCACTGGGCCGTGAGCAATGCGCCGGTGAACCCGTCCTAAGACGGTGGAGCTCTCCGCGGTTCATTAGGCATTCCGGACTGGCGGACACTGCACACAGAACCGATTGTCGAGTCGAGCCCCTGTTCATTGAATGTTGGTTCAACCAGCGTTGACCACCCACCTGCTTTGCAGGCCGGTTTCTACTGCGGATAGTACGGGGCATCGAGAAGAATTGCAAGTCTTGTACAAGATGGGCAAGCTGTGGTACCTTCTTGCGCCGCTCATAAAGGGAACGGCCGGCCCAAAATCGATTGTGCGCTACGCGTGCATGAGCGCGCGCGATGAATGCGAGTTGCCGTTGGCATCGGCCGGCAGCAAACTACTGAGGATTCGAAGGAATTGATTGGCCCGCCGACTCCTAAGGTAACCCTTATGCGGAAACTAAAGACTCGCTAAACTACCCCGAAGAAATGTCACTGAAATGTCATCGAGTGACTAGAATCACTTGAGGGCCAGAGGGTCTGGCGTATTCTTGCGCCTGATTTACGAAGCAGTTGGGGAAAATGTCCAGGACAGGTTCACGACCGGTAAGAGAACTGAGGCTCCGTGTGAGTCCTCGTCTGTGCATCGGCGTGTCGATCGCGATCTTTGCGGCGGCGAGTACCTGGCTGCTCGCAGGACTCATCGGCTGCGGAGGTTCGATTGTGGTGTCTCCTTCGCCGCCCGTGCCCGAAAGCACAGTCTCGCCCATTGCCGGTTCGCCCATTCAGCACATCGTGATCATCATGCAGGAGAACCGCAGCTTCGACAATCTCTTCAACGGCTTTCCCGGCGTTGACACGGTGCAGGGCGGAATGAAGGGAAACGAACTGGTTCCGCTTGCGCCGGTTTCACTGGGCGATTCACGCGATCTCAGCCACTCGCACAAGCAATGGTGGCAAGATTGGGACCACGGGAATATGGATGGATTCGCTCAGGATGGTTCGAATCTGGCTTACTCCTACGTTCCCGAGGAAGACGTGGAACCATACTGGGCGCTGGCCCAGCAGTATGTGCTCGGCGACCGCATGTTCCAGTCGAATACCGGCCCGAGCTTTGTGGCGCACCAGTACATGATCGCCGGGCAATCGGGGAATGTGGCAGAGAATCCCAGCGGTTCGGTGTGGGGTTGCGACGCGGCTCGTGGGACGACGGCCGCGACGATAGGTCCTGACGGCACGGAGCTTCCCGGTGTCTATCCCTGCTTCGATTACCAGACAACTGCCGATCTTCTGGATGAAAAGGGGGTGACGTGGCGCTACTACGCTCCCGGGAGCGGTGATCATTTCTTCATCTTGTCGGCTTACCAGGCCGTCCGGCATATTCGTTTCGGCAAGGACTGGGACCAGAATGTGGTCTCTCCATCGCGCCGCGTGCTCGTCGACATCAAGGCTGGCGAGCTGGCTCAGGTGACGTGGATCGTTCCGGATTTTTCGCACTCCGATCATCCGGGATCGGGGACGGAAGGGCCGGACTGGGTAGCGTCGATCGTCAATGCCATCGGCAACAGCCCGTACTGGAATTCGACGGCGATTTTCATTTCGTGGGACGACTGGGGCGGCTGGTACGACCATGTTGATCCGCCCAAAGTGGACGCGATGGGGCCCGGATTCCGCGTACCGCTGCTCATCGTTTCACCCTATGCGAAGCATGGTTACATTACGCATCGCAACCATGAGGCCGCCGGGTTCATCAGGTTTATCGAATATAACTTCGGTTTGGGCACTCTGGGCGCGCGCGACGCGGGATCCGACGCATTCAGCGATTGCTTCGATTACACGCAAAAGCCGCCGGCCTTCGCGCCGATTGCGACCAAGGTCAAGCCGGAACAGCTAATCCGAGAAGAGGACAGCGGTCCGCCCGACGACGACTGAAAGGCAGGAGCCAAGGGACCGGGGGAACGCGCAGACAGACCTCGCTCGGTTTCCGTCGCCGCGGCTATCGCGGAGTTGCGTACAAGCGAATGCGATAGATCTTGAAATCGTGGGCATCGAGGGTCAGCTGCCGGCCCTGATTGCTCTGATCGCCGTTCATGTGCAGCACAACCTTCCAGCCTGAGCCGTCGGGTTCGACTTCGTCGATGCTGGCGATGCCCGCAATTTTGTCGTCGGTATCGGGATCGCGGGTGAACCGTACCGTGAGGCCGCTGCCAATGGCGACAAATTCGTCGGGCGCATTTTGCATGAACAGGACCGCGCCATCGTTCGATTGGAGCGTACCGGTACTCCAGGCGCGCGAAAGGCTCCCCTGAAACAGATAACCGCCGAGCGCGATTGTTTGAGTGGGCCGTGGACTGTTGGTGTGAAGGACCATGGCACGCGTGCGTCCAGAGGCCTGGGCTTCAGGCAGGCGATCACCGAGGCTTGCGAGCGCAGCGTAAACCTGCTCGATGGCCGGAGGGGTGTCGTCGGGCTTCGCCGCAGCGCGCAGGCTGTCGATGGCGAAAGGGCAAAAACCGAAGGCCTTTGCGGCGCCGTAGGCGTAGAGCGCGTTGTAGGAGGCCGTGTCGGCGCGGGCTTCAGGGATGAAGATCGGGTTCCCCGGGAGCTGATACCGCTTGACCCAATATTCAAACTCAGGCCAGTAGATATCGGGCGCGTAGAATTCGATGCGCGAGGCCACAGCTCGGTAAATGTCGAGGTTCCCGGGATGCGGGCCGCCGCTTGGGTAGTCGCCGGGCCGCTCGAGCGGCGCAGGGAGCTGAGCATTCATGTAAAAGGGAAGCGCATATTCCTTCTTGCCGGCCGCCGCGACCGCATCGATGAACGTGGCGTAGCGCCAGGCCATAAAAGCCTCGTCGGCTGCGTCGCCGAAAACTTCGCGCCATGTGCCGCCCCGCGGGTTGAATTGCGCGACGAGTTCCGGGGAGAGTTGCGCACCATCGGCCGTGAGCTTCTGCACGAGATCGGACGGAACAGCACCGGCAAACTCGCGGTTCGCTTCAGGCGAGCGGTCGCGCTCAGACCCAAGGTAGCCGACTTCGTTTTCCAACTGCACGAAGAGCACGGTCTGCTGCGCGGCGTCCTTTTCGCGAAGATGCGCCATGAGCGCGGCGAACGCGCGGCTGTCGCAACGGAGGGTTTCTGCGCCGAAAGTGGAGAGAATCTCAAGAGGCGTACCATCGGCAGCGAGCGCACGCGGGAATCGAGTTATGTCTGACTTGACCCACGTGGGAGCGTACTCAGAGAATGCGTTCTTCCAACTGCCAAACCACAAGAGCACCAGGTGGAGATTCTGTTGCCGGGCGACGTCGATCCAGTGGTCGAGGATGCTGAAGTCGTAGGAGCCCTCGTTGGGCTCAATTTGTTCCCACGGCACGGGCACTAGAACCGTGTTCAGGTGAATTCGGGCGAGATTGGGGAGGATCGAATCTGCCTGTTCAGAGGTTCCGGAGGACGAGTTGCCGAGTTCTCCGCCGAAGATAAGGAAGGGCTTGCCCTGCACGAGCAATATTCCGCTACTTTTATCCACGCGGACGGGCTGCTGGCCGGCGGGCTGGGCAATCATTGTGTGGAGAACCAGCGCGAAGATCAAGGAAATTGAGAATCGGCGGAGCATAGGCAAATCCTTTTCCCGGGCGAGACGAATAAGCAGGCTCGCCAGCGAAGGTTGAAGGGAAGGCGGGCAACCTGCGACCGCCCAATAGGTGCGGCTATTGCGGCGGCGTGTGGCCGATGAATCCATCGGCCCACTGGATGAACCACTTCATATTGGGCGCGTTGGTGTGACCGCCATCGTGCTGGCGCCAGGCAAGCAGGCCATCAAGCAGGCCCTGATTCATCGGCGGCATCTTCGCCGTCTTGTAATCTCCCTCCATAGCAAGGCCCTTGGCACCGAGCAGCGTGAAGACGCGGCTGGCGTCGACAGTAGCCATAAAGCTGCCTTCATGATCGAGCCAATGCGCGTCGCCTTTCTCCGGGACGCCGTAGCTGATGAAGGTGAGCCGCGGCGCGCAGAGAGCAATCAGCTCATTCGAGTCGACGGGAAGGTCGCCGGGGTTCATGCTGCCGAAGGTGGCTTCCGATGCGTCGTACTTGATGAAGTTGCCGTCCAACCAGTAGTACTCGCCGGTAGCGAGATTCTCCACGCCCTCGCCGAAGTTGCGGCGCAGCAGTGTGGCTCCGCCCTTGCCTGACGAGCCGACCAGCACCATGGCGAAGCGATCATTGAAGGCCATGGTGACGAGTGCGGCCTTGCCGTAGCGCGAGACGCCTTCGATGCCGACGTGTTTGGCGTCGACGGCGGAATCGGTTTCAAGATAGTCGAGTCCGCGGTCCGCGCCCCATGCCCATGCGCGCAGCGCCCCCCAATCGTCGGGCTTGCGCGGCTGGCCTTTGTTCACGAGGCCGATGATGCCGCGTGTGAGGCCCTCGGCGTTGTCGGCCTGCACGCTCGCCGGGTCGAAGCGGACGAAACCCCAGCCGGCGGCCACAAGCTGCCACTCATTGGGAGGATCGCCGTCCGCATTCAACTGCGGTGGCACGAAGAACGGGGCTTCCTGCAGCGGCTGCCACGCGGGATGCCGGGCAAAGATGTCCTTGAGCGACGGGTCCTGCTGGATGAGCACCGCCTTCCAGGCTGCGTTTATTTGGTCAAGCTCCTGGCCGCGCGGTTCGTTGGGGTTGGGAAAGCCGGCGCGGGTGAACTCCATAAGCACGGGGACGGGCCCGCTGGCGTTCGCGGGCGTCACCAGAGTCATGTGAATTTTGACGCTGATGGCGGGGCAGCCGGAGTTGTCGACCTCGCCGATCAGGTCCTTGGCGATGACCGGAGTGAATCCGATCATTTCGCGGTCGACCGTGGCCACGGTCCAGGTGACCTTGGGAACGTTGGCAGGCACGAAGCCATAGACGTATCTGGAATACATATCGACGATTTCAGGCCGCCGGTGCTTCCACCACATCTCGGGAGTGGTCACCTTGCTGCCGTCGTTCATCGTGAGCGGGTCGGGAACATTGGTGTAGGGATTGGCCTTCGATTCATCGTAGTTGGCGTGGTTGGGAGCATTTTCGTTCCCGCTGAACCCGGGGCGAAGCGTCTTGATGCCGAGCTGGTCCATCATGTTCTGGTGATCCTGATCGGCCGTGAATGTGACCGGGGAGCAGGGAGCCTGGGCTTGGAGGAGGGTTGCGCCGGCAAAAATCGAGGCTAGAACTAAAGGCTTGAGGCTGGGGTGCATTTGAATGCTCCGGGATGATATGCTTGCAGCGCTTTTTGAGGGACAGGATTTCTTCGAGGATCATACTAAATCATTGCTATGAGACAGATTGGCAAAATCGCATTGATTGCAGGCTTGTTGGCCACGGCAACTTGCGCTCAGGCCAAGCGCGGCGCGGAGAAGTCGGAAGCGTGGGTGGAAAGCTGGGGAACTTCGCAGCAGATTCCGGAGCCCCAGAACGCACTGCGGACGGATGATTTGCGCGATGCGACCGTGCGGCAGATCGTTCTTTTGTCGCTGGGCGGCTCGGCGATGCGGGTCTACTTGTCGAATGCATTCGGCACCGAGGCGCTGCACTTCACTTCGGTGCATGTGGCGCATGCGGTATCGCCTAAGACTGCAGCGATTGATCCCGTGAGCGATCGCGCGCTCACCTTTGCCGGCAAGCCGGACGTCACGATTCCGCCGGGAGCGGAGTTCGTGTCGGATCCGCTCGAAGTGCCGGTAGCGCCGTTGTCGGACATTGCTGTGACGTTTCATCTGGACGCGCCGCCAGCGCAGGAGACAGGGCACCCCGGTTCGCGATCCACTTCGTATTACGAGCATGGCGACGCAGTGAGCGCGACAGATCTTCCCGACGCAAAGCATGTGGACCACTGGTACCAGCTCACGGAGATCGACGTGCGCGCCGCGTCCGAAGCGGGGACGGTCGTGACGCTCGGAGACTCGATTACCGATGGTCACGCCGCAACCACCAACGGGAACGACCGCTGGCCGGATGTGCTGGCGGCGCGGCTTCAGGCTTCGAAAAAGACGCAGGATGTCGGCGTGTCCAACCAGGGAATCGGCGGCAATCACCTGCTTACCGACGGGCTGGGGCCGAATGTGCTGGCACGGTTCGACCACGACGTGCTGGCGCCGGCCGGCGTGCGTTGGTTGATTGTCTTCGAGGGTGTGAACGATCTGGGCGGATTAGCTCGAAACGGCGAAGTTTCCGCCGACCAGCATACCGCTCTGGTGGAGCACGTGATTGCGGCGTACGAGCAGATCATCGCACGTGCTCACGCGCATGGGCTGCGGGTTTACGGCGCAACCATCACGCCCTATATGGGATCGGACTACTATCATCCCGGACAGTGGAGCGAGGCGGACAGGCAAGCGGTGAACGCGTGGATTCGCGCCAACGGCCACTTTGACGCGGTGATCGATTTCGACGCCGTGGTCCGCGACCCCGAACATCCCGATCACCTTCTACCGGCGTTCGACTGTGGCGACCATCTGCATCCTTCGCCAGCGGGATATAAGGCGATAGGAGAATCGATTCCGCTGAATTTGTTTGCGAAGTGAAGAAATCTTCAGGCGGTGAGGCCGGATTTGTACGTTTTCGCGCGCCGTGAGTTCGGCGCTCGGCGAACTCACGCTTATGATTCGGGACTCTTCGTCACGGTTGCGGCGCGGCGCTTCCTGGGCGCGGCGGCGACGGTTGCGGGCTTTTCAGTGCGGGGAGCGCGGAAGCGCAGGCCGTTGAGCGAGTTTTCGCCCATGACGTGGAGACGGAGGAAGTTGGTTGAGCCGGATTTGGTGCGCGTGCCTGCCACGATGGCGATGACCTCGCCCGGACGAACGTAGCCGCCCTGTTCCAGCAGGCTTTCGGCGCAATCGACCAGCGCCTCGGTCGAATTCACTTTGGGACAGCGGATGGGCGTGGTGCCCCACAGCAGGTTCAGGCGGTTGACGGTCACGTCCAGCGGGCTGAGCGCGAAGATGGGCGCGGTGGGGTGGTATTTGGAGAGCTGGCGCGCCGTGGCGCCTGACTCCGTAAAGAGCGCGATGCCGCGCAGGTCCAG
>Ga0187860_1002346_pt1 | contig 15791 bp, 8 predicted proteins | sample June2016WEW_10_4_FD_132981 | JGI IMG/M metagenome (GOLD analysis project Ga0187860, IMG submission 132981) | Peatland microbial communities from SPRUCE experiment site at the Marcell Experimental Forest, Minnesota, USA - June2016WEW_10_40 | ecosystem: Environmental > Terrestrial > Soil > Wetlands... | reverse complement strand
CTCCCGGGAAAAGGTGATCGTGAATGTAGCGGGCGGAAAGGTTCGCCGGATTGAAAAAATTCGCGCCGAAGTCTTCGGATTCCTTCAACGGCATGTGGCAGGCCGCGCAATTCTGTTTCGCCTGATCGGGATAGTAAAAACTGCGCGCGCCGTGCCCGGACACGCCGCTCAACAAGTAAGTGTCATAATGATTTTGGCCGCGGAGAAAATCCTTATAATGGTTCAAGTCGCCGGGAATGCTGACCTTGTGGCAGGTCGAACAAAACTCCGCCGTCCGCATGAAGGGTTTAAGGAACGTTTTCTTGTGAAACTCCGGCTTGCCCTTGACCAGTTGCTGGTTGATGTATTGGAGAAACCGGTTGGTGCTGTAGGCAAACGGATAGTGAATTGGTTCGTCGATCGTGTAGTCCGCGTTGCCCCGGGTGCTGTTGATGTGCGTGATCGCGTGGCAGGCCGTGCAGGTGATGCCGGCTTGGGACGTCGGATCATTGACGTCGTCGAAATGGAGATTGTCAAAAGCGCCGCTGAAGAACGGCACGACGTCATGGCAGCCGGCACACCAGCGCGCGGCTTTGACATTGCCGTCGCGTTTCAAGGAAACCAAGCGGGTTTCGCGCACACTGAACAAGTAAGGTTTGTTGTTGAACGAACTGAAGTGGTGAGCGCTGTGAAACCAGTCTTTGTAGGCGTCCTCGTGGCAATGGAGGCAATAACTGTCCATCATCAGGGTCCGCGCCGGAATGAAATTACCCGAGGCCGTCCTGGCCAGCGAAGGCTCAAAGTACTTTTTTCCTTCCACCGAACCGGCCTGGTTTTTGCGCGGGTGGGTTGAATGCAGGAGAACCATGCCCACAGTCAAAGTGCCGGCCACCGCGCCCCATTGCAAACCCGCCTTCCACTTGATGCGCGGCCCCGCGAGCCGATGCAACAGGTAAAGCCAGACCGCCCCCAGGGGAGTGAGGACATGCGCCCAGTAGGCGATGGAGCGCAGCCGCGGGTCTTTGAGGCCGACGTTCTTGAAGCGGAAAATGTCGATGCGCGTGAGCAGCAGCCCGGTGAACAAAACCGCCAATGCGGTGAAAAAGAGAAGGTAACCCACCATGACGGCCCGTCGATTGGGCCGATCATGGGAATTCTTGATGTGAATAATGCCAAAAATAACGATGGGCAAGACGATGGCCAGTCCCAGGCCCAAGTGCGTGCCGAACATCACCATATAAAACCAGTTTTGATACGTGGTGTTCGGGTCGCTCTTCAGCCACTCCAGGAAGGCAATGGCGCTGAGATAAACGGAATTGGCGGCCAGGACCGAGGCGAGGGCGAAAACGAAATAGAGCAGGAGACGGAGCCGCGGGCCGATAGCGCGGACGTATTTCTTTTTGACTGGATCGGCGGCCATGAATCAGAAAACAAACTCCACCGTGGCCCAGACACTCTCACTGTTCATGTGCGCCGCCGTGATCGACGGCGGCGCTTTGTTTTCGCCGAGATACTGCGCGAATTCGAACGTGGCCGTCCAGTATTTGCCGAATTTCCTGGAGACGACCGCGTCGAACTCCTGGCCGTAGTCGCCGTTGCCGTAATCGGCATAATATTTGTGATAGACGAAGCGGACGGGAATCTGATACGGCAACGTGATCTGGGCGTATTGATAGATGTCCTGCAAACCATCGGCAGGGTGGGTCACAAATACTTCCGCCCAACCATTGAACGGATGAGGGCTGGCCAGCGGAGTTTTAAAGCCGACGCGCCCGCCGCCGGCGCCGGTGTTGGCGCCGCTGCCCAGAACTTCATAGCCTGAACCAATGGCCAATGGCTTGTAGCTGGCGCCCAGTTCGAGGTTGTAATAGTCGGCGCTGTAGCGTTGCGGGTCGTTGGCGTATTGATCCTGCCAGGCAAATTCAGCGCGATAGTCCAGCATCACTTTATCAAAAACGGGCGTGGCCCCGGCGAAGTAACCGCCGTAAGTCGCGCAAGAATTGGCGTTGCCGCCGCCATTGTATAAATCCAGCAGATAAGCATAACCGGTAAAGCGGCCATACTCCCAGCCGGAGTAGGAAAGGTTGACCAGATGCGAGTGCGATTTAAAATCCGTGTTGGCCGCGGGCAGACCGGAGACGTCGCCATAGACGCGGTCCACCTCCCAAATGTAGGTGTAGAGGAGATCGAGGTTTTTGATCGGCGCCACTTCCGCCCCGGCCGCCTCGTAGGTCTGCATGTTTTGTCGCCAGCCGGCGTCGCCGACGAAGCGCTGGTTGTCGAGATTGATCTGCTGTTGGCCTACTTTGGCGGAGAAATCCACGCAGTTAGTGGTGCGGTAGCCGAGCCAAACCTGATCCAACCGCGTCAGAGGTGGATCAGCCACCGAGGGCCGTGCCCCTTGGCCGTTGGAAGCGGCGGCATTGTAGTTATGTTCCGGGCCGAGCACGGAGACATTCACGGCTTCCAGCATGCCGTCGAATCCGTAAAGCTGCGCCGTTGTGTAACCAAAACGTGTCCGGATAGTGGGGACGTAGGAGTTCTTGGTAATGCCGGGGATATTATCGGCGTCCACCTGTTCGTAACGGAGGCGCACGTTGAAGTCGAATTTGCCTCGCGCCAACGCGCCGGGAAGCCAGCCATTGAGAAACTCATCCACAAGATTGGTGGCGGCAGTGGGCGCCGCCATCCCCCCGTCGGTGGCAGACTCGGCAACCCCGGATGACTCAGGAGGCGGAGGAATTTGCCCCGTTCCCCCCTGGAGGAACGGTTTGTCTTGCGCCACGAGCGTTCCGGCGCCAGCCGTGATCACGGACCAGACCGTCAATTTCTTTTTCATTGGGCGGGTGAGCGACGCCGATCGTTTTGGTGGAACGGCAAACCGCAGAAGCAGACCGACGCAAAATTCATGATTCATCCTATCGGATAGCTTTAAATTGTCTTGTGGCGGACAAATAATGCACAGTGGCAGGGAGGAACACACGTTTAATGGGATAAGCGGTTCGGATTTGGGGACAAAAGGTCCGCCGAAGGTCCAGTGTTCCCCGCTGCTGCCGCGGGACAAAGAGGGCTTAATCAATGCCCAGTTGCCGCAACTTGTCCCGATAACGCCGGCTCAAGGTCAGCTTGGTTCCGCCCTGAAGCGTCAGTTCGTAACCACCGTAAAACAACCGCTTCAGTTCTTCGATGCGCCCAAGATTGACGATGACGGAGCGGCTGATGCGGACAAACTTGTCGGGCGCCAGTCTTGTTTCCAAGCTGGCCAGCGTCTCCCGCAGCAAATGCGATTTCGGACCGACGTGCAACTCCGCATAGTTATCGGCTGAGCTGATCCAGTCCACCTCATCGAGCTTCATCCAGACGATGCGCCCGCCTGACTTAACGGCCAACCGATCGGTCGCTTTCGGCGATTTCAACTCGGCGATCAAAGCGGCCTGCCGTTCGATGATTTCGCGGTCCTCGCGGTGCATCACCCGTTCCATCGCCCGGCGCAGCGCCTGCTGAAAACGCTCGCGATCGAATGGTTTCAACAGGTAATCTACCGCGTGGATTTCGAACGCGCGCAAGGCGAATTTGTCGTGTGCCGTTACGAACACCACGACCGGAGCGCAATCCGTCCCGATCGCCTGCACGACGCCGAAACCGTCTAGTTCGGGGATTTGGATGTCGAGGAAAATGAGATCGGGTTTCGTTTCCTGAATGGTGGACACAGCGCCCTGGCCATCGGCGCATTCGCCAATGATCTCGATGTCCGGCTCGTCGTGGAGCAATTGCCTCAGCCGGCTGCGTGCCAGCTCTTCGTCGTCAACGATGAGGGTGCGAATTTTCATGAGGGTTTGCCTGCGGTTCGAAAAGGGAGGGTCAAGCGGACCAGCAACCCGCCTTCCGGCGCTTGGCCAAGCTCCAAGCCGTGCGCGTCGCCGTAAAGGGTCCGCAACCGCGTCCGCGCGTTGGACAAGCCGACCCCTTCGTGTATCGGTTCGGAGGATGGCAGGCCCGGCCCGTTGTCAGACACTTCCAGGACCAGCGCGCCATTGGCGCGCTGGGCGCGCAGTTCAATCCGTCCGGGTTTGGCGCGCAGTTCAATGCCGTGGCGGATGGCGTTCTCGACCAGCGGTTGCAGGATCAGATTGGGCACCAGGGCGTCGAGGAGTTCCGGCGGGGCCTCGATTCTCACCTTGAGCCGGTCGCCGAAACGGATTTGTTCGATGGCGAGGTAGCGTTGGAGAAGGTCGAACTCCTCGCGCAAGGTCACTTCCTGTGTATCGGAACTTTCCAAGGCGGCCCGCAACAAATCGCTCAGGCGCGCAATCATGCGGTCGGCCCCCTCCACGTCTTGGTGCATGAGCGCGGAGATCGAGTGAAGGCTGTTGAAAAGGAAATGCGGATTCAATTGCATTTGCAGCGCCTGGAGCCTGGCTTGGGCCAGTTGTTTCTCCAATTCCGCGGCGCTCAACTCGCGTTCGCGATATTTGCGGTAGTAGTCAAAAGCGAAACTGACTGCAACAATCACCCAGTATATGACAAGGTTGAAATGCCAGGTCTTTACCAGCAGCGGCCGGAATGCCTCCAAAAAGCTGGCGGCGCCTTGCCAGGTCCCCACCCACGCGCGCAAGACGATGAATGCGAGTGAAAACGCGACGCTGCCGCACCCATGCACGACCGCGCTTTTCAGGCGGCTTCCGGATTCAAACCCAAAGCGCCGCGCCAGCGAGACGACGGGAATGGCCAACAGGGCGAAAACGTACCAATCCCCCAGGGCGAAGCTGACAGCTTGTTTCCAGCTCACATCCAAGTCAGCCTTGGCGCTGGAAATATAGAACTGAAAGGCGAACGACAGGCCGATAAACGTCCAAAAGAGGAATCCCAGCAGCCATCGGATTCCGCGTTTTCGCAGAGTGTCGTTGATGCTCATGTTGCACAACCTGTGGGCGTAGAAACGGCTCGCCGCCATCAACTTGCCATCCGGTCCTGCGCCCTGGTGCCCGTCACCTCAGTTATAAAGCGCCAAAAACTTCCGGCGGTACTCGGACTCCTGTCCAGAGGCGCGTTGCCGGAGACGATCGGCCTCAACGGCGCCGTGCTGGAAGCGGCGCTTGGGGAACACCGGCAGGTCCAGACCCGTAATGGCTTTAACCCCGCGCGAGACGATTTCGCCTTTCAGCGCGTAAAGCTTCTCGACCGACATCCCGGTCAGGGCGGCGAATGGAATTCCTTCGGCAACTTCAATGACCTTCGGGCGGGCAAAGGGGCTGAAACCTTCCAAGCCGTAATGCCGGGCCGGGGCATACGTTCGTGAATAACTCCGGCTCAATCCCCCGCTGTAAGTGAGTGAATGCTTGATGCAGCCAACACCCCAACCCTCCTGATAAAGCATCAAATTGTTGATCACACTGCGAACAGTCAATTCCGGGTTTTCTTCAATGGGATAGTCTTTTAAATTTTCATCCCCGCCGTCACCATCAATGAGATGCTTCCACCGGGGATAACGCGCGCGGATGCCGCGGCAAAGCGCCAGGCCCATCGAAGCGCACTCGACATCCAGCGGTTTGTAATCTTCGACCACTCGAAGCGTCTCAGTGATATCCAGCCAGGCGAGGTCGCCTTCGATGGGTTCCAGAAACAGGCCGAGGCCCAGACGTTCCAGAAAGTCGCGCGCCTGCCGCAAGTCCGGCCCCTCGCCCAGACTCAAGGTGAACGCCTTGAGCCGGCTTGGACTCATGCCCAGCCGCCGCAGGACGTGATACGTCACCAGGAAGACGGCCCCGCTGTCAATGCCGCCGGAGAACGCCACCCCGACGGGTTCCATCGGCGGAATTCGCTTCAGCCACTTGGTCACTTCATCCGCCAGCGCGCCGATGTATCTCCGGCCAAGTTCGTCCGGATCCGTCGAAAACGAATTGCGTTCCGGCGTGAAATAGCGAGTGTAAACCGGATCGGGATCCGGACAACCGATGAGATGGAGTTCCACGATATAATGCGCTGGAACCATGCGCGTGTAACTGGGATGAAACTGCTGCTCCAACCCCTCCGCTTTGAGTTGGTTGAAAATGGCATCAATCCGATCGGCCACAATCAGCGCCGGTCCTTCGGCGCGCTTGGCCAAAAAGTAACGCATTGGGCGGTCCAGCGAACGCGCCATGCGGACCATTTTGCCCTCGCGCGCGAGCAACGCAAACGAGCCGTCAATTTCCCGCACCGCGTCGGGTTTGCCGGAGCATATCCGCTGCCGCGCCTCTTCAACGGTCAGGTTGTGTATCCGGTTCAAAGCCGGATCGAGCAGATTCACCACGCGTTCGATATAAACATTCATAAGCCGGTTGTTTTCAGATTTTGATGGTTTCCGCGGCCAGCACAAGCCTGAAATGGCGCCAAGCCGGCCGCGGGGCGCATCTCGGGAAAATCTCCTCACCGCGTTTGAATCACAGTCGTCAAGCGATCAATCAACGGAGCCACTTTTTGGGTCGCGCCGCCCGGCCAACAGACTTCGAGATCCTCCACCTGATGATTGTTGCCGAGGCCAATCGTGACCGGGAGTTCGGATTGAGAAAGATAACTGCACGTGGGCATCACCTGCCGCCACAACGTCCGCCCGCCGACCCGAGCTTTGACCCAGGCGCCGATGGCATCGCGATTGCATTTTGTCCCAACCAGCTTCAACCGGATCCAATGATGCCCCAGATGCTGATCATTGCGCAGCAACAACGGCGGCCCTCCAATTTGGGTGAGCACCACATCAAGGTCCCCGTCGCCATCAATATCGGCATAGGCGGATCCGCGTCCGACAATGGGTTTAAGCAGGTCGCCGCCGCATTCGTCCGGCGGAACCAGAATGAACGCCGGGCGCAGGTTGGCGCCCCGGTTCCAGAACAATTGGGCGGGCTGGCGATACCGCTGGTTCGGCTGGGCGCGGTCGATGTCCGGCTCCAAGTGCCCGTTCGCCGTGAGCACATCGAGCCGGCCGTCGAGGTCATAATCAAAAAAGAAGAGTCCGAACTTCAAAAGATCCTGGCTGGGTTCGCCCAACCCTTCCTTGGTGGCCTCGTCGGCGAACACCAGGTCGTCACGTTGGGCCACATAGAGCGCGTTCATCTCGTTGGCAAAATTCCCAATGGCAATGCCCAGAGTGTTATCGTCCCTGAAACGCGCGGCATCAATTCCCATCGCGCCGCGCACCAGGCCATAGGCATCATACGCAATCCCGGAACGCGCGCCGATCTCTTTGAACGTTCCGTTGTGTTCGTTGTGAAACAAGAAGTTCTGCACCGTATCGTTGGCCACAATCAGGTCTATCCAGCCGTCGTTGTCCACGTCCACCGGTTTCACCCCCAGCGCCTTCGCCACCGGCAGACCGGTCACGGGGCTGGTAATTCTGATGCCGGCAGCGGCCGAGACATCGGTGAAGTGCCCGCCGCCATCGTTGTGATAGAGCCTGCAAAAAGTGCCGGCGAAATTGCGGGGCGGACCGTAGGCCCGGCCAATCTTGGGCAGCACAAACGTGGCGGCGTGATCAATTTCGGGGGACCATTGGACGTAATTGCAAACGAAAAGATCAAGCTTCCCATCGTTGTCATAGTCCACCCAGGCCGCGCCCGTGCTCCAATCATTGGTTGAACCGCCCACCCCGGCTTCCTGCGTGACCTCGTGGAACTTCCCGTGGCCGTCGTTGTGAAACAAGTGATTGCCGCCGACGGCGGTGATGAACACGTCGTCCAGACCGTCGTTGTCGTAATCTCCGATGGCCACGCCCATGCCGTAAAAACTCACGTCCAGGCCTGAACCCTTCGTCACATCGGTGAAATGACCGTGCCCGTCGTTGCGATACAGCGCCATGGTCGGCGCTGGCTTGCCCTCGGGCGCGTGCCCCGGCCAGTAGCACGAGTTGATAAACAACAAACCCTGATGGCCGTCGCCGTCGAAATCAAAGAAGGCGACTCCGCCCCCCATGGTTTCCGGCAACAATTTGTCGCCATAAGCGCCGTTCACGTGAACGAACGTGATGCCGGCTTCCTTGGTGATGTCGGTGAAGCGCACCGTCGGCATTTCGTCAGAAGCGGCGCATGGCCGGAGGCCGACCAGAAATATCGCTCCCGACAGCAGGAGGAGATTGCCCAGCCGGAATAGATGGCCAAAATGCTTCACTTCATTAAAAGGCGCGGGCGTTGCAACACGCCTGCGCCATCCTTGTTTTCTAATATTGGCTCTGGCGAATGACGATCAAGGCTTGACAGCGGAACCAAGATTCCACAGTAACCCGCCACAGGGTGGCGGGGCTGGGCTGACATCCGTTCGCCATCTCTTCGATCATCGCTCCGAACTGTTGGAGCAGCAACCAAAAATCGTTTGGCGCTGGCACTGGGTCCAGCGCAACCGTTGGGCGTCGTCGTGAAAGACGGCGCGGCCGGCGCCCCCCCAGGCAGCGCCGCGGACGGTGGTTGAGTTCATGGGCCGTGACTTCGGCGGCCAGCGACAGGAGTTTTGAGGTGTGGAATGAGCCGCAGTTGACGATGTTCTTTCAGCCACCCCAGGAAAGAACCCTCCCGACGCCTGCTTTGAACTCTATGAACGGACCACTAATTTCCTTATCCGCCGTCGCAGTCCGAACATTTGACGGTCGGTTGAATTTGTTGTGACAGATTGACAGCTCGCATTCGTTCGCGCCGCTTTGCCAGGCACTTGGGGCACTTTGAGAATCGTTGCAGGTCCCAGATGTCGGCGAATACTCGTCCGTCGGCTCGAAGGTTGAGAGCAAGCTCTTGAGCTTTCTCCAGAGTGGCAAGCCGAGGTGGCGCAAACTCGCCTGCCTCTATCAAACGCTCCAGCGCCCCGTTGCCCGGGCGTGTGGGAATCAGCGATACGGCACTCGCGCCGCAGTTGAAAGCAAACTCCGCGGATTTCACTGCCCATTCCAGACCCTCTGTTTCGTCCATAAACGGCGGTTTCACGAGGACGAAGGCGCGCACAAATATTCCTTCTTTGCGCAGAAATTCCACCGCGCGGGCAAAATGATGCAGGGTGAACTTCTTGTTCAAGCGAGGCAGCACTTGCGGATGCACCGTTTCCAACCCCAGCGCCACTTCCAATGAGCCGGCCAGCAAATCACGAAATCTCACGGCCTTTTCTCCGGCCAGTCGCGGATGTGATTCAACAACCACGTGCTCTGTGGACGAGAGTGCAAGGGCGATTGTTGAATAATCTCCAGGTGGTATGGCGGCGGGATCGAAGAAGCTGCCGCTGTTGTAGAGCTTGATCTGCCCTGGCCTGCTCTCCATTCGCGACAGTGCGTAACGGATCTGTTTCGGAATCGCGCCAAGGGGGACGGTTTGCGTGGTCGTGTTCTTCCACAAATCACACATTAAACAACGCCACGGGCATTCTTTGGCGGTTAACAATATCACGCCGGAGTCAACAATGTCGCCCGCAACCGTACGTTCCTGCTCGAGGAAAAAGCCGTGTGGTTTGAACGGATCCACGCGATCACGGGCCGGACGCAACGCCGTAATCCAGGCAGTCTGTTCTCGCGCTGGAAAAGCCAAATGCATAATTAAAGCACCTTGATTCTGTACAATCCTGGCTTTTTAAGCCAACACTTAGAGGTTTTGTCGGCGGCAGAGAGTTGACTCAGATTAAAAGACACCGGGGGAGTGAAACTGGGGGAAGGCAAAAAGGGTCGTTGACTCATGGGAAAAAGACACCAGCAAATGGTGTGAATGAACATGAGCAGAGAATTGAAAAAGGACTGGCTGCCGAAGTTGCAGGAGCGTTATGCCCGTCGTCACCGTGAGGGCAAAAGCCGGATGATGGATAAGTTGTGTGAGGACTATGGGTATGAGCGCAAGTATGCGATTAAGTTGTTGAGTGGAGTTTTGCCGCTGGGTCCTGGGCGGGCTCCGCCTGGTCCGGAACGGCGGTATGAAGGGATTGAACAGGTGGTTCGGCAGATTTGGCTGACCTCGGAGCATGAGAGCGTAAGACTTGGTTGCGGCCATCGCGGGCGCGCCTATGGGCGGGGAGGGCGAGTCCGTTACGCGTGGCGACTGGCGACGACGCGAACTGGAGTTCGGAAGGCCGTCGCCGCCGCTCGCCGCCCGCCCATAGACGGCGCGAGGAGCTCCCAGCCGGTAAAAGAGAATAGCCGATCGTCCAGAGCCGGAAGAATTTACCCATGGATTCTGCTGACGAGGCTTTGATTAGATGTGGCAGGGTTAATTACGAACCGACAAATCTCGCCACCGGGCCGAGCGAGGCAATTTGGCGCCCAAACGGGCTATCAGCGTGAATGCACATCAGTGGTGATGATGTTACTCAAACAGACCCTGAATTTCCTCCCACGTCAGGTTGTCCGCCAGCGTCTCCTCGCCGCCGAGGGTGGCCTTGATGATCGCGCGCTTCTTTTGTTGTAGCGCCAGAATCTTCTCCTCCACCGTGCCGCGCGTGATGAGCTTGTAGCTGGTCACCACACGGGTCTGGTTGATGCGGTGGGCGCGGTCCGTGGCTTGGTCCTCCACCGCCGGATTCCACCACGGGTCGAAATGAACGACTGTGTCCGCGCCGGTGAGAGTGAGGCCCACGCCGCCGGCCTTGAGGCTGATAAGAAAGACAGGAATCTTCGAGTTGCCCTGGAACTTCTCCACCACGGCGCCGCGATTGGTGGTCGCGCCATCGAGGTAGCAGAATTCAATGTTTTCCGCCGTGAGCCTGTCCTTGAGCAGCGCCAGCATCGTCGTGAACTGGCTGAAAACCAGCACGCGGTGACCGCCGTCGATGGCCTCCTCCAGCAACTCGCCAAACATCGCCAGCTTGCCGGAGCTTTCGTCATTAAATTCGGCATTGTCCAGCTTGAGCAATCGCAAGTCGCAGCAGATCTGGCGCAGACGCAGCAGCGCGTTGAGCACGATCATCTTGCTCTTGGCTACACCCTGTGTGCCAACAGCGTCCATGACTTCCTTTCGGCTAACGGCAAGCACCTGTTGGTAAATCTGCGCCTGGTCATCGGTTAGCTCGCAGAAGGAAACTTGTTGGATCTTCGCGGGCAGATCCTTGGCCACCTCGATCTTGAGTCGGCGCAGGATGAAGGGCCGCAATCGCCGCCCGAGTCGTGCCTGCGCGGCCTCGTTTTTATCCCGCGTGATGGGCTGCTCGTAACGCTCGCGAAAGTCCGTCGCCGAGCCGAGGTAGCCAGGCATCAAAAAGTCAAAGATGCTCCAGAGATCGAGCACCGAGTTCTCCATGGGCGTGCCCGTGAGCACGAGCCGGTGGCTGGCGCGCACGGCTTTCACGGCGAGTGCGTTTTGGGTCTCACGGTTTTTGATGTGCTGGGCTTCGTCGAGCACCAGCGTGTCGAACTCCAACTCGCGATACCGCTCCGCGTCGCGCCGGATGAGCGCGTAGCTGGTGATTACGAGGTCGCTACCGGTGATTTCCTCGAAGAGCTCGTGCCGCTTGGTGCCATGCAGCGCGACGACCTTCAACTCGGGCGTGAATTTCTTCGCCTCGGCCAGCCAGTTGAATACCAGTGAAGTCGGGCAGACGATGAGCACGGGGCCGGATAGCTTGCGGTTCGTGTGGTGCGAGTGGATGAACGCCAGCGTCTGGAGCGTTTTGCCGAGGCCCATCTCGTCCGCCAGGATGCCCCCGAACTTATTCTCACGCAGGAATTGCAACCACGCCACGCCCTGCCGTTGATAGGGACGCAGCACGTCTTCGAGCGGGCCCAGTGGCGGACATGTGAGCTTCGCCTGGCCACTCTGTTGCGCCGCGCGCTCGCGCCACCCCGCCGCGGCCTGCACCTGCCAGCCCGGCTGATGGCGTAGCGTGGCGTCGAGGAAGCCCGCCTGCACGTCGCTGAAGCGATAGCCATTCGCGTGTTGTTGCGGCGCGCAGTCGCGCAGCACCTCGGTGAATTCCTCCAGCGCACCCGTGTCAATCAGCGCGATTCGGCCATTCTTCAATCGCGTCGTGCCGTTGCCGGACAGGATGAGACGCTGGATGTCGGCTGCCGAAAACTTCTCGCCGTCTGCCGATGCAAGCGACATCTCGACATCGAACCACCGTTCGCCAGAAGGCCGGATTTCAAATCGCGGTTCGAGCCGTTCGAAGTTCTTGGTTGTGCTGTGCTTTAGCGGTTCATCGAGTGAAACCTCCCATTCCTTCTGCCAGCACGGGTAGTCGCGAGCGAAGAACCGCACGACCGCACTCTCGCCGTGCAAATTCCAGCGCCCCTGCGCATCCGGGCCGCTGAAGCCCGCCCGGCGCATCCGCTCCACCGCTGCCATCTCCGCGCTGAAGTCGCGTGTCGAGTAACGCGTGGTGCTCTTCGGGTCCGGTAGCCAGAGTGACTCTTCTTTCGCCCTTACGCCCACGGTCATTATGCGCGGGCCATAAGCGCATTGGAGGTGTGCCTGCACCTGGACCAACCCGCCGTTGAGCGCCAGGATGAAGCGCGGCGACTGAGGCTCCAAGGTGAATTCATCAATGCCAAAGTTCGCATCCACTTCACTTTCGGCTTCCAGCACAGCCCACTCCTGGCTCAGAAACGACGGAACGCGCGACCGGGGCAGCTTCATTGGCGCACGGAACAGCCCGCGCCATTGCACCGGCAGCCCGACTGGTTCGAGTGAATCGCCACGAAACGCCCACAACGACTCACCTGCAATCAGCGTCGGCGGCTGGAGGCTCGCGGGCAGGTTAAGCCGGATTTCACCGGAGGTTTCGAGTGTGGCCTCCACCGGCACTCGCCACGCAGTCGCGCTCACCACGAGCGGTGGATTACGGCCCAGCGACACCCGCGGATGACCGGCGAGCGCTTCGAGCAATTGGGTCAATTCGCCAAGATTGAGCATCAAGCCGCCGGGCGTTTCGTTGCCGGCGAGTTCCTCGGCCTTGTCGAGCAGGCGCGTGTCCTCGGGCGAAATTGAAAATGCCTGGTCCATGGGCAACGCGCTGAGCGGCACGCGACCTCGGCTCCACTTGCCCTCAAACGTAACCATTACTTTTCCTCGTTCGATGCCTGCCGCGAAGGTCGGTGGCATGATGACGGAGAGTTCCAGACGCTCGCCGTTGGCGCCGCGTTTGAGTTTTGGTCCCGGTTGCGGGTTTGGCTCGAGGGCGATCGCTCTGCCGTCGGGTCGCGCGGCCAGTGGGGTAGCCGTGTCGCTGCCCCGGAGCGGCGACTTTGTGTTCAGCAAATGGTGCAAACCCACCGCTACCGAGTGCGCACAAATCATGCCTGCCTCACGCGAGGCTCGGCAGGTGCAGAGGTTGTCGATATCGACCTGCCCTTTGATGATTAGTCCCGCGCGATATGACGACGTGCCCTCCTGCACAACTCCTTTGAGCAGAGGCGGCGTCCAGTTCGAGGAAATGACCTTGCCGCCCGCCAGTAAAGAGCGGGCGTTCTTGACCGCCTCCCAACCGGCGGATTTCATGAAGAAGCCATCCGACAACTCGGTGATGTTCATCCGCCCGATTGTGTTGGACACCGCGCGTGTTTGGCAACTTCGCAGTTCGGCTACCCACAGCCCGCCATCACGGTGATGATGCCGGACGAGGGGGACAGCGTTCCTAACGGACTAACGGACGGCACGCGCCGACCTTTGAGTTGTGGATAGTGTTTCCAAGGGGTAACCCACCACCACATATCCGTGACTCCCAAGGTCCTCGGCTAGGCTCGTATAGCTTGTGACCAGACTCGCGAGTCCCCCTCGCATCAGCACTGGTGGGACGATACCCTGGCGTCGCGGACGCTGTTCACCCGGATTCGGGTCAAATCTCAAGGGCATGCCCGCGGGCGAGCTAACCCGCTTGGGCATCCAGGACCCGGCCGGCTTGTCCGCGAGGTTGAAGTTATTGCCTCGAATGCTAAAGCTGTGAACGCCCTCGCCTCGCGCGCTTAGGCTGATTCGCAACTTCCCGTCTTTGCCTGGAATGTTGGAAAGTTCAAAATCCAGCGCCAGGCCGGGGCGAAGGTCCAGTTGATAGGCGCCCGTCGGCAGAAAGGTCTCGATGCGTTCTTTCCCATCGTATCGGACGGTGTAACGACCTTCGGCTAGGAATACACGGAACGGGCAGCCCGGGGACCACTGAATCTCATAGGTATGAGTGTTTGAATGGGGTTCAGAAGGTCGTGAGTTCAAATCTCACCGCCCCGACCATCTTCCGCGATTGTAAGCAACATGTTACAGCCCCACTGAGGGATCCTTCCGGAGTGGCGGCGGCTCCCGCCTCACGCCTCGCGCCCGGCCCAAATCTCCGGCGGCGCCGTCTGCCGTTGTTTATGAGATGAGTTCTAGCTTAGCAGGATTTTGCGCACCTCACCATCGGGGTCGTCCACCACGCGGCATACGTTGTCGAACACCATCGTCGGGCACCGAACCGGGTCGAACGGCGTCCAGGTCAAGCCGCGCTGGCTGGGATTGCCCGTGCGAGCGAAATTGGCCCAGGCCGTGGCCATCTTTTTGGCCAGTGCCTGCGCTTTCGGTGTGTTGCCTGTGCCTTGCATGCAGCGCTTGGTGTTGTCGAAGCAGAAGGCAAGCTCGGCCGTGTGCCAGGCACCCGCATCCTCCAGCATCGGCGACTGCCAGGTAAAATAATACGCGAAAACCGGCGCGCCTTTCTGGTCGTACTTCAGCCTCGCCATGCGCGTGACGTTATTGCGATTGTTGAGGCCGGCCACGCCGTAGGAGAGCGTCCGAATGCTCTTCTCTGGATGGGCTTTCTTCATTGCCGCGATCAGAACCGTTGCCCTGGCCTCGCCGTAGGAACGGGAGAGGGTGGCGTGCCACTCCGCCTCGGTGGGGCGAGAATTCATCCGATTCCCCTCTTCGCTGACCGAGCCGATCAGCATGGGTATATTCATCGATATCTCAGGAGCAACGTCAAAGAAAGACCGGACGGTAATGATGCGGCCGTCAACGGTTGGCCCCGCACCCACGCGCGCTACGGCGCCCGGTCCTGGTCCCGAGCCCGGCCCTCCCGGGCCTTGCATGGGCGGATTCATCTTGGTTGCCACGGCATTGGCGGCCTGGTTCAACTTGGACCATTCCATCTTCTGGAGAGCTGCGATGTCCCTGGGTCCCAGACCGAGCTCCGCCATCACCCGTCTCGCAAACTCCCGGGACTGCTCGCCGCTGGGAGGATTGCCGCCGCCCCCGGACTGTATCGACGCGCGATGGAACAGTCCCGCCGCCGAAGGCATGCCCATCAAGCAAGTCACTTTGGAGCCGCCGCCCGACTGGCCATAAATCATGACTGTGTTCGGATCGCCGCCGAAATTCGCGATGTTGTCCCGGACCCAGCGAAGCGCCGCGACCAAGTCGGTCATTCCGATGTTGACCGAATCGGCATAAGCGGGCCCGCCGATCTCGGACAGATCGAAGAAGCCGAGGATATTGAGGCGGTGATTAACCGACACCTGGACGACGTCATGATGTCGCGCCAACTGCGCTCCTTCGTGCGAAGGCAACTCATAGGACGAGCCGAAGCTGAAACCACCGCCATGAAGATAGACCATCACCGGACGCTTGCCGGTCAGGCTGGGCGTCCAGACATTCAGCTTGAGCATGTCTTCGCTCATGTAGCCGTCGTCCCAATCCTGAATGAACGATTGCTCGATGGCCGAGAAGTCATGCAGACGCTGCGGGCAATTGGCACCGTAGATCAGAGCGGGGTACTCGCCGTCCCATGGCTGGGGAGGTTTGACCGGCAGCCATCGGTTCTCGCCGCCCGTATTCTGGCCATACGGTATTCCTTTGAACGTGAAGACGTCGTCATCGAGAAAGCCGCGCACCTCTCCATATTGCGTGTTCGCGACT
>Ga0187860_1002340_pt1 | contig 15810 bp, 18 predicted proteins | sample June2016WEW_10_4_FD_132981 | JGI IMG/M metagenome (GOLD analysis project Ga0187860, IMG submission 132981) | Peatland microbial communities from SPRUCE experiment site at the Marcell Experimental Forest, Minnesota, USA - June2016WEW_10_40 | ecosystem: Environmental > Terrestrial > Soil >... | reverse complement strand
GAACACCGCGAGTTGTTGGCGTAGGGCTAGGTTTTCCAGCAGGAGGCTATGCCGCGTGCAAAAGAGACGAGCAATGGTGCCGAGAACGAGCCTCAGATCTTGGAGCATCGCTCACAAATAACACATCAGCACGCAGCAGGAGCCCGGCCGTAAGCTCTTGATTTCAAAGCCGAGCAGAGTTGTGGCGAGGCACAGCTGTCCGTGACGTCGTCCAACGGTACAAGCCGAGTTCTCAGCCTGCGAATTCCCTAGCTATTCTGAGATCAATGGGTCACTGTAGCAGTGTTAATCCCTCTGGTTTGCGATCGGTCCCGCCTGTTTATTCGCGGCTGTCCTCGCAAGCGCTGGAATCGGCACATGAATGTTCTATCGCAGATCGTGGTGGTTTCTCCGGACATGGAAAGCCGCCGTAGTCTTGCAACCATCCTTACGCGATTGGGTTTCGACCCGATTTGCATTTCAACTGTGGGCGAATGCCGGGTGATGCTCGCGAAGGAAAACGTCGGACTGGTGTTTTGCGACCGGGACCTTGCAGATGGGAATTATCGTGACATTTTGGTTGCTTCGCGAGCTACAAAAAGGCAACCGGGTGTTGTTTTGACCGGTCAACGTCACAACTGCGACGAAAATCACGAAGCGATCGGTTTTGGGGTTTTTGGCGTAACCGCCACGCCATATCATCCCACTGACGTTGAATGGATGGTCATTCAGGCAAGACGCTATGAGCGGAAACGAACTCCTGAAGCAGAGGACGCCGGCCATCTATGGGAAATCGAAGCGATCAACAGCGTGAAGGAGTTCATCTAAGCGTGAGCGCGGCATTGATTGCCTATTTCTCGATGGAGATCGGGCTCCATCCGGCGATGCCGACCTACAGCGGCGGTCTTGGAATACTGGCTGGTGATATGATCCGCTCGGCGGCCGACCGCGAGTTGCCCATGGTGGCCGTTACGCTGCTGCATCGCAAAGGCTACTTCTATCAGAAACTCGACACCAGCGGCTGGCAGACGGAAGATTCTGTCGAATGGATTGTGGAGGATTTTCTGCAAGCGTTGCCGCAGCGGGCCTTTGTAACGATCGAAGGCCGCACAGTCCATCTGCGCGCCTGGCAATACGACGTCCGCGGCGTGACGGGCGCGGTGGTGCCGGTTTATCTGCTGGACACCGACCTATCCGAGAACTCGGACGCGGACCGGAGTCTGACGAATTGGCTCTACGGCGGCGATACGCTCTACCGGCTCTGTCAGGAAGTCATCCTCGGCATGGGCGGTGTGAACATGCTCCGCGCGCTCGGTCACGACGGCCTCCGGCGGTACCATATGAACGAAGGCCACGCCAGTCTGCTACCCCTCGCCTTACTCGACGAACGGGCCAAAAAATCCGGCCGCGCCAGCTTCACGCACGAAGACATCGAGGAGGTCCGCCGACAGTGCGTGTTTACCTCGCACACGCCGGTGCCGGCCGGCCACGATCAGTTCCCTACTGATCTGCTAAGTCGCGTGCTGGGCCGTCCGGAGGTCGCGGCGATGAAGACCGTATTCTCCTGGGACAACTACTTGAACCTGACCTACCTGGCGCTCAACCTCAGTCACTACGTCAACGGCGTCGCCAAGAGACACGCCGAAGTGTTGCGGCAGATGTTCGCCCAGTATCGCATCGACGCGATCACCAACGGGGTGCATGCGACGACCTGGACCAGCCAACCGTTCCAGGCGCTGTTTGACGAGCACATCCCCGGCTGGCGCGAGGAGAATTTCACCCTCCGTTATGCGTTGACCATTCCGCCCCATGAAGTCTGGGAGGCGCACGACAAGGCCAAGCGGCAGCTCATTGCTCAAGTCAACCGCGTGACCAACGTCGGCATGAACGTGCGCGACTTGACGATCGGCTTCGCTCGCCGGGACGCCACCTACAAACGCGGTGACTTGCTGTTCCGCGACCTCGAGCGGTTGAAACACATCGCCGCCAAAGTCGGCCGATTTCAGATCATCTATGCCGGCAAAGCACATCCGCGAGACGATGGCGCCAAGGAAGTGATCAAACGAATCTTTCAGGCCGGGAATTCACTCAAGACGCATGTAAAGGTTGCCTACCTCGCCAATTACGATTGGCAGTTGGCGCAGCTGATGGTCGCTGGTGTGGACGTGTGGCTGAACACGCCGCGGCCGCCGCTGGAGGCTTCCGGCACCAGTGGCATGAAGGCGGCCCTCAACGGCGTGCCTAGCCTCAGCATCCTCGACGGTTGGTGGATCGAAGGCTGCGTCGAAGGCGTCACCGGCTGGGCCATCGGCGAATTGCAGAACCCCTCGAATGTCAGCGAAGACCGGTCACCGCGCGATGCCGACTCGCTCTACGACAAGCTGGAGAATGTGGTCGTTCCGCTGTTCTACCGTCGCGACGCGTTCATTGACGTCATGCGGCACGCCATTGCGCTTAACGGCTCGTTTTTCAACACTCAGCGCATGGTACTGCAGTATGTCACGAAGGCATATGTGTAGTAGGCGACCCGCAAAAGCCACGACCCTGGCGGGGATGGTCGACTGTCGCGCTGGTAAGCAGAAAGTCCCTCGCTGATTCAACTCAAAGGGCGTTCGTAAGATTTAACGGTTTCAGAACGGGGATCCTTGCCCTCCGTCACCAGATCTTAGTCGACTCCATCACCAACTTGCCGTTGGAATCCAAAACGACAGCCGAGATCGTTGCCTGATGAACATCCAGCCCAATATACTTGGCGTCATTCATGAGGGTGCTCCTTTCTGTAGGCGCTGATGCGAACGATCAAAACCTACTCGAAAGGGACGCCCTTTTATAATGCGTTTATCAGGACTTAGCCTGTGGCATTGCGCAGGGACGTCGATCCTCGCTGTTTGCTACAGAAAAAAAGGCGGCTGGGTGGGAGCCGCCTTCTTGGAGGGTGTTCAAAGTTCCTAGACGTTGAGAGAGCTCAAGTGCTAGGAACTGGCTGTCTTGGTCTCTTAGACTACTGAGTGATCAAAAAAGTTGCTCAACTTGTTCGAGCGTTCTAAAAAGAACCTCAACCCGAAGCAAGCACCGACAGCACCTCGTCCGGTAACCGCGTTTTGCCTCAGCCGACTAACTCTTGATAAGTCGGGTAACCGGACATGTCCGGTTGGCGCGTTCCTTGTTCTCAACATCCTCGCCCTACCCGGCGTGTAGTTCTTTCCGCTGGCTCACCGCGTCACCGTCCCCTCTTTTCAATTCGCGGAAAACGATCGTGGAGAGGAGAGTCATCCCGCCAAGCACAAGAAACGCCCGGTGGACACCGTGAATGAACTGTGCGGCATCGGAGGTGTGGCGGTCGGGAATGAAGAACGCAGTCACAAGCGACGCCGCAGCCACGCCAAAACTGATGGACATCTGCTGCGTCGTGCTCGCGATGGAGCTCGCGCTGCTCGCCTGCTCCTCGCTGACGTCGGCGTACACAAGCGTGTTCATGCTCGTATACTGCAGCGACGTGAAGAATCCGTAGCAGAACACCTCCGCCACGATCAGCCACACGCGCGTGCCCTTCCCGATGGTCGCGAAAAGCAGAATCTGCAGGCCGATGATCAGCGTGTTCGAGACGAGCACCGCGCGGTAGCCGAGGCGCGCCAAAATCTTCGGCATCGTCAGCTTCAGGCTCATGGCGGCGATCGCCTGCGGCATCATCAGTAGGCCCGATTGAATCGGCGAGAATCCCAGGCCAACCTGATACAGGAGCGGAAAAAGAAAGGGAATGCCGCCAATGCCAAGGCGGGTGACGAAGCTGCCGCTCACGGCCGCGCGAAACGTGCGAATCCGAAATAGCGTAAGACGCAGCATTGGATGCGCCGTTTTCGTCGCATGAAATCCGTAGCCCGCCAGGAGAACGGCCGAAACCGCCAAAAGCCCCAGAATTTCACGCACGTTCAGCGTATGTTCGCCAAACACCTCCAGCACGTACGAAAGCAGCGCGACGCCCGACCCGAAAAGAATCAGCCCCGCCACGTCGAGAGGATCGGTGTGTTCGCGGTAGTCCGGCAGGTGGAAATAGACCAAGCACAAACCGGCGAAGCCAATCGGGATATTCACGAAGAAAATAAGCCTCCAGTGAAGGTATCCGACGATCAGGCCACCAGCGATCGGTCCCAGCATCGGGCCAATCAGGCTGGGGATGGCGACGAAGCTCATGGCGCGAATGAGTTCGGATTTCGCGAACGTCCGCACGATGGTCAGCCGGCCAACGGGAACCATCATGGATCCGCCGCAGCCCTGCAGGATGCGGCACGCCACCAGCAAATGGATGTCGCTCGAGATGCCACAGAGAAACGACCCCAGCGTGAAGAGGCCGATCGCGGCGGCGAACACGCGGCGCGTTCCGAACCGGTCCGCCATCCAGCCGCTGATCGGAATGAAAACCGCAAGGCTCAAGGTATAGCTTGCCAGCACCGACTTCATGCTGAGCGGCGCAACGTGGAGTGCCGCCGCGATTGTCGGCACCGCCGTACTTAGAATCGTCGTGTCGAGCGACTCCATGAAAAACGCCACCGCGATCAGCCACGGCAGCAGCCGCTTGCTGGAAGCGGCCAGTGAGGGTGGCGCCGGGGAAACTTCGATCGGACCAGGCGGGCTCACATTCGTCGGGCTCGGCTGCATCGGCCTCCGCGATCGCGTTCATCCTTCGTCATTTCGCGAAAACCGATTATCGCCGATACCGGCCTCGATTTCATCGAGGCACATCTAGCTCATCTCCTCCGCGATTTCTGCGTCCCGCCCATTTCCGCCGGGAAAACCCGAGGCTTTCCGCGCCGCACGAATCTCTCGCTCCACCCACGCCGTCTGCCTCAGCCTTTTGGGTCGGAGCTTTAGCTCGGACACAACGACCGTTGCGCGCAGCGCCTTCCTTTCGAGGCGTCTTCGCGCCTTTTGCATCTTGGTCGCCGCTGGACCGGCCGTGAGCCTTCTATTTTTCTTTCGTGCTCAGTTAGGACACTTCCCCACTTCTCCGGTAAGCGCGTTAGGACTAAGCCGCTGTCGCGGCAGACGCAGTAGCGTGTAATAGTCGCGGGGATAGCAGAGGGGTTAGCTTCGGGGTCACAATTACCGATTCAAAAACGGCTGCGTAACTCGGGTTCATCGAGGACCTTCTTCAAGTTTGGACCTTCCAAAACACCGGAACGAACATCCACGCTCCACTCTTCAGTCAGGAGCAAGGCACAATTCAGATCTCGATACTCGATATACAGAGAAGGTCCGTCAAAGGAAAGATTTGCGTAACCATTGTATCCAACGTTGATCGGCTCCCCATTTTCATAGCGTCTGTTGTCCCATGCCAACAATCGACACTCTTCGATATCCGGCTCTAATCCTCGTTCTACGGGCATGCCCCCGTGTCCGATGCACCGGCCGTAAGCCTCGATACCTCCAGGGACGGCGTACTTATCGTAGATCGCAAGCTTGTGCTCGTGTCCCCAAAACCAAATTGTCGGCCGATGAATGATCTCCGATAGTTGGATCGAGGGAATCTGATACCAATCGCTGAACGCGGAATGACATCCGTGATGAGACACCAAGATCAATCCACGCTTGTCGGCGCCCGGATCTATGGTCGTCCGGAGCCAATTGATCAAAGGGTCGGGCAGCTGGCACTTAGGTTTAAGACGCTTGCTCTTGCGAATCCACTTGCTCTTCTGAAAAACTGGCATTTTGCCAAAATCAAATTGAGTCGAGTTGTAACCCGTGTCAATTCCGATTACGCGCCAAAAGCGATTTTCAAGGCAGAAGAAACTGGCCCATTGTCCGATTCCCCACTCGGCATTGGCTTCCTTCAAACCCATTCTTGGCAGAATTGCTCCGTAGTAGCCATTGCCGCGGGCGTACATTTCATGGTTGCCGCTCAGCGCGAAACTTCCTTTCCGGCCCATCGGCCATTTCACGGGATTGTACGGACTTGTTTTCTCGCCTAGGTAGTTTTTCACGTATCTCATTTTCGTCTCCCACGTAGTAGACGTCGCCCAGATGAATTGTGAAGTCAGGCGCGAACTTTTTGGCGCAATCCGCTACTCTTTGTGCCTCGTCGGTTCCCGTTCCCCAATCCCCGATCAGACTAAAAGTCACACGATCTTCCACGGAATAGATGCCGTTTCCCTTTCCGGCGGTCGTGTAGTCACGCAACTCGTGTTTTTTGCGAAACCAATATCGCGCGACGTGAGGAATCCACTTCATCAAGCGCCTGGGGAGCAGGCCGAAAAGAGGATTGTAAGACTCTTCTGAGTAGCAAGCTCCGCCGGCACGGAAATGCGAGGCAAAGCCCGTGTGCAGCATTTCGTGAAAATTCGCGAGGTCTTTGCGAACCGCTCCTTCTCCCTGCTGTTTTGAGGATTTCATCCCACCTCTCGAAACATGGATGGCTCCGATGAGGAGCAAGTCAGCATATTTTACTATCGGATGAGGCGGTGGCTGGAAACTACCTGCATGGACCAGGGGAGTCGGGCTCCCGCGTACGGTAGGGTCAAACTCTTGGTTAGTTCTAAAAAGGGGGAAGTGTCCAATTGCCTCGCGTTGAACACCTCGTCCACGTTGCAAATCTCAGCTAAGTTCACGTTCTAGACGGCTCACTCCGCATCTGACATGCCTGCCGGCGCCGATCAGCCCGATCGGCGCCGGCAGTATTACCCATGCTTCCAGAAGGGTGCTGATCTTCATATCCCGTTTTCACTCGAACGCTTGGGCCGCTCGTTCGATCAGCGCAGCCACACATATCTTGGTTACGCGCTTCGGGTTCGCGGCAGTATCGGAAGTGAGGGTCGAGAATTTCGCGTCGCTGTAGGGGAAGGCGCTCACGCCAAGCACCAGTTCAAGGCACCGGACAGTGTCTCCGGCGAAGCGCTGCCAGTCGCCGATCCACGTCTTGAGACCGTCGAGTTTTATAAGGTCAGCAGCTTGAAAACCATTCGAGGCGGGATTGAGGAGGAAGCGCAGCCACCTCCCTGGTCTGGCGTTCCACCGCCACTTGCGGTCTACCGCGAACGTGGCCACCGGTGACTTGCGGCGCGAACGTACGAGAAAAAGTGTACAGGCTGCATCTGGGGATGCCATATGGCGGTCGAGATGATCATCGATCAGTGGAATCCGAGCAAACGCCGCTATCGAACCGAGACATTCTGTTATGGTCCTCGCTCCTGCCCTCTCTACCGATCCGGACCGGAGCGCAAGGTTCCCGGCCGTCGCGGAATGACGTATACAGAGGAAGATGGGGTGGACGAGGAAGCGACTTCACGCCGCGCCCCCGATGAGTAGCTGCGGCACGATTGGGGAATTGCCAGTGACCTCGTGGAACCGGAGAAATGAGCGACCTGCGGAATTCTTGCGGAGCACAGCGGACATCAGAGACCACGATCGACAGAGCGAGGCAAACCGGATGTGAGGTGAAAAACCCTGCGCGCCGTTTCCAGAAAATTCAGAACCGCTGCCGACGTCTCCCTTTTCCTCCAGGCCATGTAAACCTCTATGGTTAACGGCTCATCGAGCGGGACAACGGCTATACCGCTGCCAAAACTCGGGAACTTGAGAGGCGTGCCTGCAAGCACGTAAATTCCCTTTCCCGATGCTACGAGCGCGGCGCCTGCTTCGTGGGGTACAGCCGTCGTGCGTTTGCTCTTCAGCGTTAGCCCCGCGTTACGGCACATCTGCAGCACCTTCTGGTTGACGGCGGGCGTTTGGTTCGGGAGCAGCAGGACCTGACCGGCAAGTTCTTTCAAGCGCAGCTTCCGGCGCTTCGCCAGGGGATTTCTCTTGGGCAGAACCACCCAGAAGCGTTCATCAAACAGCCGTTCAGAATCCAGGTGTGCTTGATCGATCGGGGGCCAAAAAATACCAACATCGATCTCACCTTCCCGCAGGGCTCGATTCTGCATCACAGCAAAGACGATGTCCTGGTACTGAACATCGACTTTGGGAAATTGCCTCGCAAATTCGGTGACGAGGCCCCGGATGCTTTGAGCGAGCGGTATGCCAACTCCCACCTTCAAGCTGCCGCGCTCTCCTTTGTCAGTCCGGTTCACAGATTCTGCGAGCTCGGCCGCTTCTGCCATCAGGGCTCTGGCCTTGAACAAGACCAAGCGACCGCTATCGGTCAAGTGCACTTGCCTTCGGTCCCGGATGAGCAGCATGACCCCTAATTCTTCCTCCAATTGACGGACCTTCCGGCTGACCGAGGGCTGCGTGATGTGGAGTCGCTCGGCGGCTTTGCGGAAATTCAAAGCTTCGGCTACGGCAATGAAGTACTGCAACTGGCGAAGCTCCACGGTGTGGCCTTCCTGATACGTAGGACGTATCAGTCATAAAAACAAAAAACTTCCGAACAGTCAAATGGGATCCCTGTGGCCCGCGGGCGGCGAATTGTCAGAGCTGTCCTTCGAAAATCCAAGACGGCAGTGAATTCGGGGCGCGCGACTGTAGGATGTCGCGGCGACTCTGGGGCGCAGAAACGCCCGAACGGCAGCGCATGACCTTGTGAGTACCCATCGAAGAGTCTGACAGAGACCTTGTTCGCGTATTGCATAGACGATTTTGTGACTGCGAAAGCACCAAACTTCAACAGGATTCAACGGAGTGCAACAAGCGCGCGGCATATTCGTAGCATTTCTCACAAGCGTTGGCTTCATACGCCTCGTCGGGCAGCGGCGTGTAGGCGCTCACTGATCCGTCCGTTGACCACGCCGTCTCGGCGGGTGTGATCCGAATACGCAGGGTCGCCTTTCGAGTGCGGCGTGCCCGCTCCTCAACGTCATGTCATCATTGAAGTCTAAGTAGCGGAAGTCATACCGAGCAGCCTCGGCTTCACTGCTGGAAGTGACCCGAATCACAAACTGGATTGGGGAGTTCTGGGTAGCCACTCACTAATCACCGTTCCCCGAACTCCTCAGGCGCGCACACTTGCGTTGCACCTTGAATTGTGCCACGTTGTGCGCGGAAGGTGAGCAGTGCGAAGTCGGAAACTGGCAGCATCGAGGCGGCGCGCACGGGCCACTAGCGGCGTCGGGACAATGCCACGCGGGCCTGTCGGCTAACTCACTTGGGCGTGGACGGCTTGATGCTGCTTGATGCGGTTTGTCGAGGGCTAAACATCCATGAACGCGAAGATCTATGCGGGCGATTCGATCCGGCTCATGATCACGGAGCTGGTGACGGCTCCAACTCCCGTCCCTTACGGTACGAAACTCAAGGGCGTCTACTTTGATGGCTACCCGCAGCTCGTGAAGCAACGCGGATCGCAGCCGACCTACGAGGTGAAAACCGAGAAGGACATCATGGTTCGCATGCGCGATGGCGTGCGCATCGCGGTGGACGTGCACCGGCCCAAAGTCGCGGACGACAGGTTTCCGGCAATATTGGCTTGGGGCATGTGGGGCAAGGACCTGCAGGAAGCCGTGCGATGGTTGGCCGACAAGCCCCAGCCCTATATCGACAGTCCTTTCTGGGACGGAACCATGGAGGCCGGGAACTTCATGTACACCGTCCCCCGAGGTTACGCCCATGTCATACCCGACCCCAGAGGGGTTGGTAACTCAGAGGGTGGCGAAGAGAGGACCGACGTCGATATAGGTCTTCTACACAAGAAAGAGGATATCTACGACCTGATCGAATGGATCGCGGCGCAGCCTTGGTGCAACGGCAATGTGGGTATGATGGGTCCTTCCTCGTATGCCGAGGCACAGATGGCCGTCGGCGCCGATCCGCCGCCGCACCTCAAAGCGCTTCACCCCGATGAATGCCCCGCCGGCACGGGCGATCACTTTCACGGCATCTTCGACACCATGCCGTACCACATCATGTACGGTCGGCACGGCAATGACAGCGTGTTCCCCGTACCCAATTATCCGTACAAAGTGAAACGGCCTGAGTTGCTCGACCTCCCCAAGGAGGAATTGCAGGCCAGGCTCGAGGAAGCTCTCAATCATCCTGATATCAAGTACAACAGCAAGTGGTACTCGTACATCAAATACCCGCTGAAATCCGGGTTCACTTTCAACAGCCTATTGAATTCCTTCCATCCCCGGCCCGGGCAACCTGCCCTTGGGGTTTTACCGGACATTGATAAGATCAAGCTCCCCATCTATCTCGGCGCTCCCTGGGGCATCCGGCTCTATATGTTTGGAGCGTTCGAGGCCTACGAACACGTAAGCACGCCGGCACGGAACAAGAAGCTGATCGTCTATCCGCCCGGCTATCCGCCTCGGCCTTACACCTGGTATCACGACGAGATCGTCCGCTGGTACGACTACTGGCTCAAGGGCATCGACACGGGAATCATGGAAGAACCACCCATCAAGATGTTCGTGATGGGGGTCAACAAGTGGCGTTTTGAGAGCGAATGGCCTCTCGAGAGAACGAACTGGGCGAAACTGTACCTGCATCCGGGCGGCCGGTTATCGACAGACTCGGTTTCCGGGAAGCCGGAGCCCGACCGTTTCACTCAAGTGGCGCCGTACAAGGACCCGGCCGTCTGCTGCCTCAGCTACCGCACTCCTCCGCTTATCGACGACACGGAAATCACTGGACCGGTCGCGCTCTACCTGGACGCTGCGATCGATAAGGAAGACACGAACTGGATGATAGACCTGGTCATGGTCGATCCGGACGGCAACAGGCAGCTGATCAGCCAGGGTCACCTGAAAGCGGCGCACAGAGCGCTCGACCAGAGCAAGTCAAAAGCGTACGACCCCATCCATCCAAGACAAGATCCCGTTCCCGTTCCGCCGGGAAAAGTCATTCAGTACGGAATATCGCTCTTGCCGACTGCTTGCGTGTTCAAGAGAGGCTACGCTCTCGAATTGATAATCAGAAACCAGGACGACGTCCTGAGCAGACTGGGCACTTGGGGTATCTATATGTTGCCATTCATGCAAACGGTGACGCACGAGATCCATTTTGGCGACTCCCATCTGCTCGTTCCACACATTCCCGCCGGCCAGGAGCACGGCCTCAAGATCTGACGACGACGGTTCTGTTGCGGCCGGCCGGGCCGTATCCGACCGGGCATCTTGCTTCAGTGGTGATTTCCGCGCTCGGGACGCTCAACTCCTTGATCCTAAGCGCCGCGCGCGTCGATTACGCCATGGCGTGTGACGGGATCTTCTTTCGCCACGCGGCTGGCGGTCGTCGCGATGTTCCGGCTGCGCCGCAACGAGCCAGACCTGCCGCGGCCCTATCGCACCTGGGGATCCCCCCGTCGTACCTGCGCTCTTTGTGGCCGGGCGCTCGCGTTGATCCTGCTCGGTCTGATCTTCTACCGCTAGTGGCGCGCCAAGATGGCCAGTGATAAGCCGTCAATGGGCAGCTAAAACGCCTAGTTTCAAGCTGCCCCAACCGCCGCCGTCTGCGGCAGAAGATCGGCGAAAACAAATCCATCGCGATCCACAATCTCGCCGACTGTGACCGGCACTTCCGCGCGGAACATCGGTCCCGCGCTCACGAAAGTGTGGAACTCTCCGTTTTCGCCGCAGGGATCGACATGGCGAGGAAGAGCCGCGAGCAGATCTCTGTCAAAGTGGCGCCCGGCAAACGTGCGATCAAGCTGACGCGGATCGACGCACGTCAAATACGCAGACAGACCGCCCGCAACCATATCTTCGGCGAGATGGCGCGTGTCCTTCCCCCACAGCGGAAAAACGGGAGCCATCCCACACCTCGCGAGCTGCTTTTCCCGGTAGGCCCGAACGTCCTCGAGGAAGAGATCGCCGAAAATGACGTGCCGGACTCCCTCGGCTCGCGCGCGTGTCATCGCGTCGCTCATCGCCTGCTCGTAGACTTCGTTCGTGCATGGCGACGGGATCGGAACCTTCACGAGTGGCAAGCCGGCCGCAGCGGCCTGCATTTCAAGCAGGCTCTCCCGAACGGCATGCATGGCGACACGGTTGTGCGTGCGATTCACCGTTGTGAGCAAGGCAACGACCTCGAATTCGCGATCCTGACGCACGGTGTAGAGCGCCCAGGCACTGTCTTTTCCGCTGCTCCATGCGAGCCACGCTTTCGGCCGAGCGGCGTCCTGCAATTGTAAGTTGTTTGCCATCGAGTTCTCCGATCGAGCGCTCCAATCAAATGCTTAATGATACAGCCGGAAGGCGACCCGGAACTCATGTACGAGTACACGCACCGCTCTGACGAAAAACTCTGGCTCGGCAGCGAGGCAAGCTTTCTCTTAGGAGGGGTACCGCATACGCAGCGGCGGGATTATGCGCGATTGCTGCCGACGCCTTGCGGTAATATTTAACCGCCTTGCCCTTGTCGCCGGGCGTTTCGTAGGTTTGGCCAATCATGCATTGGATGAACGGCATGAATTGGACGTTTATGCCGGGGCCGTATGCTTGAGTGCAGAGCAACCCACTCCTCAGACACTTTTCCCTTTCGCCCCCCCCGACGGGTGCCTGCGCGAATACGGATTTCGGAGATGTTACGAAAGCGGCGGTTGTGAAGCCGGAGATGAGGAGAATTTGTGCGCGATTGAATTCATATGCGTGTTACTTCGAGGGCCAAAGGATGCCATTTCTGGATCGGGCGCCAAGCGTCCAAGAGGACCGCCAGCAGGAGCAACTAGGTGCCCCTGTCTGAGCGCTGAAAAGGACCCCCTGCGGTGAAAGGCAGCAGTTCGCGATACCCGAAGCCACAGCTATTGTCCAGATACCAGATGGCCCTCGGAACAATTCGGTAGAGCCGAATTCCGGCCAGCTTCGTGTGAATCATTTCGCGGAACGCACCTGGCCGAAAAAAATCGTCCACAAAAGAGAACTTCCTTCTATAGATTCTCCAACCGTGACTCTGGATTTTTGGAGAGCGTAATCGTTCGGCCCATCCCTCGAATTGGATTCCGCGGATCGCTCTCCAGTCTCGGTAATCTTCGTAGATTGCAACACTGACCAAATGATTGGCGGCCAAGTTCACACCGTGACGGGAACGATGAGTCGACAAAAAGTAAAGGTCAAATCCGTCATTGGCATAGAAGACCGCCGCAGCCCAAGGAACATCGTGCTGGCACGAGGCAATCGTCATTGTAGTATGTGCTTCCAGATAAGCGAGGATTCTCCGCTGCAGCTTTACGCTAGCCGCTAGCGGCGAGACTTCGGATCCTTTTGCCTTGGCTCGAGCCATGCGTTCGGCAAGCGACGGCACTTTTAAATTGGCCGATGTCGTTTCCAGGACGGCAAACTGGAAACGATATTTGGTTGGACCTCGACAAGGATTCTCAGCCAAGCGAACCTTAACAGGACGAACCCTCGATTTCCCGCATCGTCGCATAGAAAAGTCATCGAATTTGGCAACGCGCGCCTTGGGTGAAGCTCATTACCCGGAATCTCCGATTTAGACCTCTCGCTTGCGCATCGTATGCTTCTCCTGCCCTCGACACAACGAATTTGCCACCAGAGCGGGCCCCAGCGAGATCAACGGGGTTCCGACGGCTCGTTCTTGCCGTCTGACGAGCCCCGCTTGCTACCGTCGTCTGTGTTTTTTCGTTCCACTGGGGTTGGCAAAACAATTCGGCGATGCACGCGCTGGTCATACCCGGGCGGACGCTTTCGTCCTTACGTGACGAGCGCGATGAGATCGCTTACGCGAGTGCCTTTTTCAGGAACTCGAGCATCCTCTCTCCCACGCTGTCTTTGCGGATACCGCGCCATACACCTGGGGACGGGCTTCGTTCATGAAGGCGTGCTGCGCGTCGTAGCGATAGAGCTCGAACTGTGACAGCCCAACTTGCGAGCAGTTCTCCTGGGCTCGCAACGGGGTAGTCAGTGCCAGCGCCCAAAAACCCCATGAGGCCAGCGAGCGCCACAATTGAGCTGAGTATACCCCAACTGGAATCGCGAGATTTTGGCTGCCAACTCCCGATAAACACATTATAAAAGGGCGCCCCTTGGAGTAGGTTTTGATCGTTCGCATCTCAACCTACAAGAAGGAGCACCCTCATGAACGACGCCAAGTATATTGGGCTCGACGTTCACTAGGCAACGATCTCCGTGGCCGTGTTGGATTCCATCGGTAAGGTAGTGATGGAAGCCATCCTCGAAACGAAAGCGGAGACCATTCTCGCGTTGATCCACGGACTGCTCGGCAGCTTGCATGTGACCTTCGAAGAAAGCACCTGCGCGGCCTGGTTGTACGCCTTGCTCAAGCCCCATGTCACGCAAGTATTGGTCTGTGATCCGCGGAAGAATGCTCTGTTGAAAGTCGGCAACAAGAGCGATCGCATCGATGCACGAAAACTCGCCGAACTGCTGCGCTCGAACCTTCTCCGTTCCGTCACGCCAACGAGATGAATCTGCAGAAATGGGAACATCGCGGATCCGAGCGCTCGGCGGCTTGCTCTGGTGGCAAGTTCGTTGTGTCGAGGGCAGGACAAGCGTACGATGCGCGAGACACAAGTCCAAATGGATATTCCGGCTAGAGGAACTTCCCATGTCAAAACCGATGATCACAGTCCAGCGGCACATCCTCGAGCAGGAGCGCGCCTACCCGCAAGCAACCGGCGACCTGACGGGCCTGCTCTGGGACCTGACACTCGCCGCTAAGGTGATCTCCCATCAGGTAAACCGCGGAGGGCTGGCCGATATATTCGGAGGGACCGGCGAGTCCAATGTCACGGGAGACTTGGTGAAGCGCTTGGACTGGATTGCGCAGGACACGATCTACAGGGCCATGGATCATGGCGGCCACCTCTGCGTAATGGTCTCAGAGGAAAGCCCCGACCTCATCCCCATTCCCGCAAGGTTTCCCAAGGGGCAGTACGTTCTGCTCTACGACCCGCTGGACGGCTCCTCGAATATTGAAGCGAATGTCAGCATCGGCACGATCTTCTCCGTCCATCGCCGAACTTCCTCCTCCGGGGACGGCACGCTGGGAGATTGCCTTCGAAAAGGATCGGAGCAGATCGCGGCCGGCTATTTTCTCTACGGGTCGAGCACCATGATCGTTTATACCACCGGGCAGGGCGTCTACGGCTTTACTCTGGAACCGAGCATCGGCGAGTTCATCCTCTCGCACGAGCGGATCCTCACGCCGCCCAAAGGCAAGTATTACAGCGTCAATGAAGGCAACGTATCTACCTGGGACGAACCGACGCGGAGATACATCGAATATCTGAAGCAAAAGGACGCCGCGACCGGCCGGCCCTACTCGCTGCGCTACATCGGCTCTCTGGTGGCCGACTTCCATCGCACCCTGCTGTATGGAGGGGTCTTCCTTTATCCCGCCGATTGCAGCAATCCGGGAAACCCAAAACCGAAACTCCGCCTCCTCTACGAAGTGGCTCCCATGGCTTTCATCATGGACCAGGCCGGAGGTGCTGCCACGACTGGGACGCAAAACGTGCTGGACGTCCAGGCCGGCTCTCTCCACGACCGGGTTCCCATTGTCATGGGAAGCACGCAGGACGTAGCGGTCTACGAAAAGTTTTGCGCCGATTACAATCGGGTCCCCGCAAATCTTCCAAGTCACGCTCGCTAAATCGTAAGATCACGCTTCTGAAACGGGCCGAAGCACCCCTTCTGGGGTGTCGCAATCGCCGTATAGCTAGCGTTCTGAAAAACAATAATTTCAGCTTCTCATATGACCTCGTAGAATTGTGCAATGGGATAGTCTCGATTCTGTTCGCTTACGACCCGGTGCAGATCCTTCCATTGCGGACTTCACAAAAGCTCTAAGTGCCTGATAAACACTGCCAGCTCAACCGGTCGATGCAACACCATCTAATCAGTTGATCCGACGATACTTCCTCTAGGGAACCGATCTATAAGGCTGTACTCAATCAGAACCTAAGCAGGGCAGTGTTCCGTT
>Ga0187860_1002330_pt1 | contig 15865 bp, 12 predicted proteins | sample June2016WEW_10_4_FD_132981 | JGI IMG/M metagenome (GOLD analysis project Ga0187860, IMG submission 132981) | Peatland microbial communities from SPRUCE experiment site at the Marcell Experimental Forest, Minnesota, USA - June2016WEW_10_40 | ecosystem: Environmental > Terrestrial > Soil >... | reverse complement strand
TATCCGCCCATCAAGGCATTCACCCGGCTTCACAACCAGTTGCATCAGGCCTCGGCGGCCAGCCAGCGGGTATTCGAGCTGCTGGAAACCAAGAGCACGATTGTAGATCCGCCTCATCCTGTGCCCCTCGAAGCGAAGCGGGCGGACATTCACCTCGAGAACATTGATTTTGATTACGGCGAAAAGCCGGTCCTGCGGGGCGTCAACATGACTGTCAAGGCGGGCCAGGTGGTGGCGCTGGTCGGCAGCAGCGGCTCCGGGAAAACCACCGTCACCAACCTCATTCTGCGGTTTTATGATCCGCAGCACGGCGCCGTGCGCATCGGAGGAACCGACATCCGGCAGGTTTCCATCAAAGACCTGCGCAGCCAGATCGCCCTGGTCACCCAGGAAACGATTCTGTTTCACGACACCATCCGCCGCAACATCGCCCTCGGACGGCCCGGGGCCACGGATGCCGAGATCGAAGCCGCGGCGCGCCACGCCAACGCGCACGATTTCATCATGCAAAAGCCCCGGGACTACGACTCGGTCGTGGGCGAGAAAGGCATGGCGTTGTCCGGCGGCCAGCGCCAGCGCGTCGCCATCGCCCGCGCCATCCTGAAGAACGCGCCGATCCTCGTGCTGGACGAAGCCACCAGCGCGCTCGACACGGAATCCGAACGGGCCGTCCAGGCGGCGCTCGAGAAACTCATGCAGGGTCGCACCACCCTCTGCATTGCCCACCGCCTTTCCACCATCCAGAACGCGGATCTTATCGTGGTGCTGAGCGAAGGCAGGATTGTCGAAACAGGCACTCATGCGCAACTGATCGAGCGGGGCGGGGTTTACAGGAAACTATACGAACTCCAGTTCAACAAGTGACCTGCTTCCGGGCGACGGTGCGTTGCGAAGTCAGGGAACGCGAATGGCGCGAAACCTCAAAGAGGTTGATTCCGGCGCCAAACTGGAGAAACTATAAGGAAGGAACTGAGAGACCATGCAGAAGTTTTCGAAAGTATTGATCGGCCTCGGCATTCTGGCGGGGATCGTGGCGGTCGGGCTCCTGATCGGATGGTGGGGCAGCCGGGGGCCGGCGCCACCCCCCACGCCTTCCGTTGCAATTCCAACCCCCGTCCAATCGCCGGATAACCGCCCGCCATCCGTCGGCGCCGAATCCAATCCCCCGGTGGAAACGAAGGCCGCCGCAAACCCAGCCGTCGTCGCGACCAACACGACCCCGACGGGCGGCGCCACGAATCTGCTCGCGGATTGGGAAGACAAGCTGGACGAGATCCTGGGGTCGGACGAGGACGACACCAACAAGGTCAAGGATTTGTTCGCGGTTTTTCCGCGGCTGCCGGAGGAGGGCCAAGCCGAGGTGGCGCAACATCTGTCGAACCTGGTTCCGGATGACAACTACGCCCCGCTGGGCCAGTTGCTGCAGAACACAAATCTGCCCGACTCGGTGCTGGACGTGCTCATGAGCGATGTTTTGAACCGGCCGAACTCGGTCAAACTGCCGCAACTCCTGCAGGTGACACAAAACCCGGACCATCCCAAGGCAGACGAAGCGAAGGATCTGATCGAGCTTTACCTCGACGAGGATGATCCGGCGAAGTGGCCCGACAAAATGCAGCAGTGGCTGAAGGAGAACCCCGATTGACCGGGCTCGAAGCGAGGGCGGGGAGGTTCGGGAACAATACGGGCACGATTGTCTTGTAAGATCGCGTCCTTACAGATTATGTTGCCCGCGAATTCGACCGGGGACCCATGACATGACTCAGCCGATACCCTACTTTGATCTGCCGGCTCAACTGCGCAGTGTCCGCAAGGACATCGACGCTGCGATTGCGCGCACGATCGACAACTGCTCGTTTTGTCTTGGCCCGGACGTGGTCCGGTTTGAGAAAGACTTTGCGCAGTATTGCGGCGCCGAGAACTGTGTGGGCCTCAACAGCGGCACTTCGGCCCTGCACGTCGCCATGCTCCTGGCGGGCGTCCGCCCGGGAGACGAAGTCATCACGACGCCGTTCACTTTCGTGGCGACGAGTTGGGCGATTTCCTATGCGGGGGCCCGGCCCGTGTATGTGGACGTGGACGACGCGACGTTCAACCTGGATGCGGCGCGGGTCGAACGCGCGATCACGCCGCGCACCAAGGCCATTCTGCCGGCGCATTTGTACGGCCATCCCTTCGACCTGGACCCGTTCCTGGAGATTTGCCGGAAGCACGCCCTGCCGCTGGTGGAGGACGCGGCGCAGGCGCACGGCGCGAAGTACAAGGACAGGAAGGTCGGGACCTTCGGCCGGGTTTCCTGTTTCAGCTTTTATCCCGGCAAGAATCTCGGGGCTTGCGGCGAAGGGGGGGCTTTGGTGACGAACGACGCCGGATTGGCGGCGCGAGCCCGCGCTCTCCGCGAACACGGCTCGACCCAGCGATATTATCACGACGAAGTGGGGTTCAATTACCGGATGGAGGGGATTCAGGGCGCGGTGCTGGGGGTCAAGCTGAAACACCTGGAAACCTGGACGCAGAAGCGCCGGACCATCGCCCACACGTATCACGATCTTCTGGCCGACACGCCGCTGCAACTGCCGCGCGAAGCCGGGTATGCCGAAAGCGCGTGGCATCTCTATGTGGTGCGGCACGCGCGGCGCGACGAACTCAAGAAGCACCTGGAAGCCAGCGGAGTGGGTTGTGCCCTGCATTATCCGCTGCCGCTGCACCTGCAAAAATGCTATGCCGGCCTGGGCTACAAGGCAGGCGATTTTCCAGTCGCGGAGAAGGCCGCCCGCGAGTGCCTCAGCCTGCCGATCTATCCCGAATTGACCGACAAGCAGGTCCAGCGGGTGGCGGATGTGATCAAGGCATTCTTCGTCGCGGGGAAGCGCCGGTAAAGCGGGTCGGTGAATATCACTTCCTTGCCTCGCGCACGCGCGGGGGGGTAACCTGCCTGCATGTCGCACGCGGACTTCGTTCATCTGCATTTGCACACCGAGTATTCGTTGCTCGATGGCGCCTGCCGGCTCGACCGGCTGATGGAGAAGGCTCGCGCGTTGAAATTCCCGGCGCTGGCGGTGACCGACCATGGCGTGCTCTACGGGGCGATCGATTTTTACCAGGCCGCGCGGAACAAGGGTCTCAAGCCGATCATCGGCTGCGAGATGTATGTCGCGCCGGGGAGCCGGTTCGACAAAAAGGCCGGCACCGGAGGCCGTGACATCTACAACCACCTCGTGCTGCTGGCGAGGGACGAAGCCGGCTACAAAAATCTCATCCGGCTCGCGACGGCAGCCCACCTGGAGGGTTATTATTACAAGCCGCGCATCGACAAGGAACTGCTGGCCGCGCACAAGGACGGGCTGATCGCGTTGTCCGGCTGTCTGGCGAGCGAAATCCCGGAATGCATCCAGAAGGACCAGTTGCCAAAGGCCCGCGCGGCGATCGATTGGTTCAAACAGACGCTGGGCGCGGAGAATTTTTATCTCGAGCTGCAAAACCACCAACTGCCCGAGCAGGCGAAGGTGAACCGGCATCTGATCCCGCTGGCAAAGGAGTTCGGCCTGAAGCTTGTCGCGACGAACGACGTTCACTACGTCGAACAGGGTGATTCGCATGCCCACGATTGCCTCATCTGCATCGGCACCCAGGCTCAACTCGCGGACAGCCGGAGGATGAAGTATGCCGAAGAGCAGTTTTACCTGCGGTCGGCGGAGGAGATGAAGGCGCGCTTTGCCGAAGTGCCGGAGGCGGTCCGGAACACGCTCGAGGTGGCCGAACGGTGCAACCTCGAGATCGAATTCGGCAAGCTGCATTATCCGGTTTTCAATCCGCCCGAACACTTCACGCGCGAAGGCTATTTGCGGCACCTCCTGGCGGAGGGGCTGTGCAAGCGCTACGGCGTGCACGCCCGCGCGGAAGGCGGGGAATTCATCGTGGACCGGATGGAAGATCCGGGGCGGCTCCCGACGTATGCGGCGCCGGCTTCCGCGGCGGCGGGTTCCGGGAACAGTCCGGCTCGCGATTCCAACGGCGCCACGTCCGGCGACCCCGCGGCGGCGGCGGCGTTGAAAGTGGTGATGGACCGGCTCCAGCTCGAGCTCAAGGTCATCGAGAAGACCGGCTTTCTGAGCTATTTCCTGATCGTCGGCGATTTCATCCGCTACGGGCGCAGCCAGGGGATTGCCTGCGTGGCGCGTGGCTCCGCCGCGGGCTCGCTGGTCACGTATCTGTTGGAAATCGCGAACGTGGATCCGATCCGATATGGGCTGCTGTTCGAGCGATTTCTCAATCCGGAGCGCGTCAATCCGCCGGACATTGACATCGACTTTGCCGACGATCGCCGGGCGGATGTGATCGAATACGTCCGGCAGAAGTACGGACGCGACGCGGTCGCGCAGATCGTCACCTTTGGCACGATGGGGGCGAAATCGGTGGTGCGGGACGTGGGGCGGGTGATGGGATTGAGCTATGGGGACTGCGACCGGCTGGCCAAGATGGTTCCGAACGAATTGAAGATGACGCTGGAAAAGGCGTTGAAGCAATCGCCGGAGCTCAAGGAGGCTTACGAAACGGAGGAAGTGACCCGGGAACTCATCGATACGGCCTTCGTTCTGGAAGACCTGACGCGGAACGCCAGCGTCCACGCGGCGGGCGTGGTCATCGGGGACCAACCCCTGGTCAACCTCCTCCCGCTCAAGCAGGACGAAGACGGGACGATCGTGACGCAATACGCGATGGGGCCGGTCGGCGACCTCGGTTTGTTGAAGATGGATTTTCTCGGTCTCAAGACGCTCACCGTCATTCGCAACACCTGCGAGATGGTCCGGCGCACGCGAGGAATCGATGTTCCGGTGGATCACCTGCCTCTGGACGACGAGCAGACGTACGCGCTGCTGAACAAGGCCAACACACTGGGGGTCTTTCAATTAGAATCGGGCGGGATGCGTGATTTGTGCCGCAAGTTCCAGATCAGTTCGATCGAGCACATCACGGCGCTGGTCGCGCTGTACCGTCCGGGACCGATGGACCTGATTCCGGAATTCATCCGTCGCCGGCAAGGCGATGTGAGGATTGAATACGAGCATCCGCTCCTTGAGCCGATCGCGCGGGAAACCTACGGCATTTTGATCTATCAGGAGCAGGTGATGCAGGCGGCGCAGGTCCTGGCCGGGTACACGCTCGGAGGCGCGGATCTGTTGCGGCGGGCGATGGGCAAGAAGAAGGCGGAGGAAATGGCCAAGCAACGCGCCATTTTCGTGAAGGGCTGCAAGGAGAAAAATGGCATCCCGGAGGCCAGGGCGAACCGGATTTTCGACCTGCTCGAAAAATTCGCCGGTTACGGATTCAACAAATCCCATGCCGTGGCCTACGCCATCGTCGCGTATCAAACGGCCTATCTGAAGGCGAATTACCCCGTCGAGTTTTTCTGCGCGATGATGACCAACGACATGTCGGATACAGGGAAGCTGAGCCAGTACATCGCCGAGGCGCGGGGGATGGGTATTGAAGTGCTCGGACCGGACGTGAATGAGAGCGAGGTGCATTTTGCGCCGGCGCCCCTGCGCGGCCCGGAAGGCAGGCCGGAGGCCGGGCCGGGGCCCGCGGACCCGCCGGCGCCGCCGCAGGCCATCCGGTTCGGCCTGGCCGCGATCAAGGGCGTCGGAGAAGCAGCAATGGAATCCATTTTGAAGGCACGGGGTGAAGGTGGAAGGTTCCGGTCGCTGTCGGATCTGTGCGAGCGCGCGGACAGTCGTTCCGTCAATCGCAAGGTGCTGGAAGGGCTGATCAAATGCGGAGCCTGCGACGGGTTCGGCCGGACCCGCGCGGCCCTGTTGGCCCAGACGGACTGGACGCTGGCGCGGGCCGCCGGCATCATTTCCGACCGCCAGCGCGGGCAGACCTCGCTTTTCGGCGCATTGGAGGAGAAAGCTCCGCCGATGCCGGAATCCCTCACCGACCTGCCCGAATGGCCGCAGCACGAGTTGCTGGCGCACGAGAAGGAGTTGCTCGGCTTTTACGTCACCGGCCATCCCCTCACGCCGTACGTGCCGCTCCTGGAGAAATACGGCCTGACCAACAGCGCGGGGCTGGCGCAACTGCCGAACCGAAGCCTGACGCGCATCGGCGGCCTGGTTGCGGCGGTCCAAAACGGCGTTTCGAAAAAGAGCGGCAAACCCTACTCGATGGTGACGCTTGAGGACCTCGAGGGCTCGGTTCAAATGCTCTGCATGAGCGAGAACTACGAGAAGTATCGCCAGATGCTCGTGCCCAACCAGGCGATCCTGGTGGTCGGCGAAGTGAACACGGGCGACGAGAAGCCCAAGATTTTTCCGCAGGAAATTCTGCCGCTGGAGGAGGCGCCGCGGCGGTTCACCAAACAAGTCCATCTGCGCCTGCACGCCGCGCATCTGCCGCCCGAACGCCTGGAGTCGGTCCGCGAACTGGTGGAGTCGCACCCGGGAAAGTGCCCGTTGTTCCTGTGCTTCAGGCGCCCCGCGGGAGAAGTCGTTTATATCGAGGCCCACGAACGGTTTTCAGTCCAGCCGTCCCTCGAGTTGCAGCAGGCGGCGGATGCTCTCCTGGGACCGGAAACGTACTACGCGAAGGCGGACACCTCCCTGCCCGAGCGCACGCCGCGGCGGTGGGAACGGAAGCCCGAACTGGCGGCGGCGGCGGGGTAGGTCATTTACGATTTACGAATGACGATTTACGCGCCGCGGTTTCGATCCGCCTGCACTCGTATATCGAAAATCCAAAATCGTAAATTGCAGGGTGGTGAGCGCGGGACGGATCCGCCCATTCACGTTGGCGGCTACAGGGGGAGGGGTTCGGACAAAAAAACCGGGCCGATCAACCAGGGGATGGTTGAGGGGCCCGGGGAATTTCGAATTAGGTACAACAGTAGGATAACGGAGAAAATCGGTCCTGACCGTGTACCGCGGAACACGACCGAAATCAGTTTCATTCAAAGAACAATCCACACCTCACCGAAGGAGGTCCTCAAAAAGTGTCTGCTCACATGAGATCATTATCACTAATCGTTGTCAACAATCACTTCATACGTATTAATCCATGTAAACCACATGATTATCGAGAGGAACCCCGTCGCCGGCGGGAGTGTGCCGGTCCGATCGTGTGACGCAGGCCTGTGGGAAAAGATTTTTTTAACATTCCTGTTTACAGGGACGGGTTGGTTGTTAGACTCCGGCTGCAAAGCGGAAGAGTGATGAAAAAGATCGAAGCCATTATCAAGCCGTTCAAACTGGAGGACGTCAAAGAAGCTTTATCCGCCCTGGGAGTTCAAGGGATGACGGTTTCCGAAGTCAAAGGTTTCGGCCGTCAGAAGGGTCATACCGAGATCTATCGCGGCAGCGAATACACGGTGGATTTTTTGCCGAAGCTCAAGATTGAGGTTGTGCTGGCCGACTCGCTTGCGGCGACGACGGTCGATGCGATCGTGAAGGCGGCCAAGACGGGCAAGATCGGGGACGGGAAAGTATTTGTGAGTTCCATCGAGAACGCGGTGCGGATTCGGACGGAGGAAACGGGCGAACAAGCGGTCTGAGTTTTTGTTCGCGGAAATGTGCCGCGAGCGATCCAGCTTCCCCAACCCGACGATTGGATCGCGGGCGGCCGAAAATGTGTTCGAAGGGGACGGCAGGAGTGCAGCGAAACAAGTGAAGAAACGGTATTCATCGGAGCCGCCAACTTTCACCGGAAAAACTTATGAAATGCCTGATTTTATTGGTCGAAATGGGCTGTGAATAACTCGTGAACAAGAGTTAATATGTTGTCCTAGTAAGTTTCGGTCGCATTGAATAGAAACTTGGTCTGCAACACGGATTCTTCATGCGGCAGTGGGCAGCAGAGAAGAAAAGAAGGGCGATCCAGGGGTCGTGCAGTTGTAAGTATTTATCTGTTAGCACTTTATGCATTTACGCAGTGTCGGCTTTGAGGCAGGGTTTGATGAGCGCATTGATTTTATTGGCTGAAAGCGATTTCGATGTTAGAAAGGTCTGGCAAGGGCCGTGTGACGAATGCGTTAAGAAGCTAGGTGAATAAAACGCCCGAAAAACGGGCTTTTGGGAAAAAACGAACATGCAAGCTTCCGCAGAAAGAGTTTGGGGCTCAGCGCAAGAACAATTACGTTCCATGCTGAGTGCTGACACTTACAATCTTTGGTTCGCGCCACTGCACACTTTTTCTCTGGACGGCGGCACTCTTGTGCTGGAGGTGGCGAATGATTTCTGCGAGGTCTGGCTGAAGGACAATTACATGGGGTTGCTGGAGGACGTGGTGGCGCTGGCGGCCGGACGCCCGTTGCAGATCAAATTCAAGGTCGGCGCGGCGGCAAACTCCTCCCCTTCCATGCAACCCGCGCCGCCGAAAACCAAAGTGGCCGAGCCGGCAGCCGAGCGCAATTCGCATCAGGTGGACTTGGGATTCAATCCCAAGAACACCTTTGACACCTTCGTTGTCGGCAACAACAACAATTTTGCCTACGCGGCAGCCCTGGCGGTCGCCCAGGCGCCCGGAAAATCCTACAACCCCTTGTTTCTTTACGGCGGTGTCGGGCTGGGCAAGACCCACCTGCTTCACGCCATCGGCCAGCACGTTGCCGGCCAGAGGAAGGCCGCCCGGGTGGCCTATCTGTCGTCGGAAAAATTCACCAACGAATACATCGACGGCATCCAGAACAATCAGCTCGTCCGGTTCCGGAAAAAATACCGCCAGACGGACGTATTGCTGATCGACGACATTCAGTTTCTCGCCGGCAAGGAGCGGATTCAGGAGGAATTCTTCCACACGTTCAACGCGCTGCATGAGGCGCACAAGCAGATCGTCCTGACCTGCGACCGTCCGGCCAGCGAGATTCAGAATCTCGAGCACCGGCTGGTGTCGCGGTTTGAATGGGGACTGGTCACGGACCTGCAGCCGCCCGACGTGGAAATGCGTCTGGCCATTTTGAACAAGAAGGCCCAGATCATGGGCGTGGCGCTGCCGGAGGACATTTTGAATTTTCTGGCCAACCGCATTCGCACGAACATCCGGCGCTTGGAAGGCGCGTTGATCCGCGTCGCCTCGTATGCGTCGCTCACCGGCAAACGGCTGACCCTCGAGGTGGTGGAAGGCCTGCTGCGAGAGATCCTTCACGAGGAAGGCCGCTTCTCCATCAGCATCGAGGTCATCCAGAAGAAGGTCGCCGAGCATTTCGACATTCGGCTGGCCGACATGACCAGCAAGCGCCGTCCGGAGAACATCGCGTTTCCGAGGCAGGTAGCCATGTTTCTCTCGCGCCAGATGACGGAAGGCTCCTTGAGCTCCATCGGGGAGGCGTTTGGCGGCCGCGATCACGGCACGGTGCTGCACGCCTGCCGCCTGGTGAAGGACCGGATGGAAGTCGATGCGAACGTGCGGCAGGTGGTCAGTTATCTCGAGAAGCAATTGATGCGCTAGAAGCGCTCCCAGGAGGCGCAGATCTCGCAAATAGGTTTTTCCTTTCCATTCATTTGATGCATGTTTGACGGCATCTATGCCGGCAATCGAAGTCAACGGGCTGACCAAGGCGTTTCGCACGTACAAGAAGCAGCCGGGATTCGCCGGGGCCGTCAAGGGCTTGTTCCGGAGGAAATACGAGCAAACGATCGCCGTCCGGAACGTCAGCTTCAAGATTGAGCCAGGCGAACTGGTTGGGTTTCTAGGCCCCAACGGGGCGGGCAAGACCACCACCCTCAAAATGCTTTCGGGGTTGCTCTACCCGACCGGCGGAACCGCGCGCGTGCTCGGGCATGTGCCGTGGGAGCGGGACGACGGCTACCGCCGCCAGTTCGCTCTTCTGCTCGGGCAGAAAAACCAGCTCTGGTGGGACCTGCCGGCCCGCGAGTCGCTGGAGCTCAACGCGAAAATCTACGGCATCTCCGACGCCGCGCTCGAGCGCACCGTCGCTGAAATGTCGGAATTGCTCGCGGTGCGCGACAAGCTGGATGTCGCGGTCCGGGAGTTGTCGCTCGGGGAGAGGATGAAGCTGGAGTTGATTGCCTCCCTCCTGCACCGGCCCAAAGTGCTGTTTCTGGACGAGCCCACCATCGGCCTGGATGTGGTTTCGCAAAAGACCGTCCGCGAATTCCTGCGCCGTCACAATGACCGGGAAAAGACCACAATACTGCTCACCAGCCATTACATGACGGACATCCAGGAACTGTGCGAACGCGTCATCATCATCGATCGTGGCGCGATTTCCTTCGACGGCCGCCTGAGTGACGTGGTGGACCGCTTCGCAGATTTCAAGTTTGTGACCATCCAGTGCGACGTGACAACGAAGTATTCAGCCGAGCATCTGAACAAGTACGGCGAGATTGTCGAGCAAAACCCCGGCACCATCACGCTCAAGGTCAAACGCGACCGGGTCATTCCCTCCTGCAAGGCCCTGCTGGACGAACTGCCCGTCACGGACATCGACATTCAGGAAGTCCCGATCGAGGAGGTCATCCGCCGGATTTTCGCCCGCTAAGCCGGAACGATTCAGTTGGAATTGGGGAGCACACGCGCCCTCGCGTGTTCCGACCGGCGCCTCGCCGGCCGGAGGAGGGCGCAACCCAATCACTAAACGGTGACTGGCCGCACGGCTCAAGAGTGGTTGGCGAGGCGCCAACCACTGCACGCGAGGGCACGTGCGCTCCCCTGCAACTGAATGGATACGGCTAAGAGACCCGCCGGGAGAATCCGGTGCCTCCATCTGCTTCTGCGTGGGCTGCGAGCGGAACGATGCAGAAGCGGAGGAAATGAAACCCGGAACTACCCCGGATCGATTTCGAAGCCCATTTTCCGCCAGCGTTGCAGTTTGTAAATGAGCGCCCGCCGGCTGATGCCGAGGGTTTTGGCCGTTTCGGTCCGGTTGAACTCGTGCTTGCGCAGCGCCTGCAGGATGGCCTGGCGCTCGATCTCCTCCAATTGTTGCGGATCGGCGGCCGAAGCGGTTCCCTGCTCCACCGAGACCCGCACCCGCGAGGGCAGGTGCTCGGGGAGGATGAGTTCGCTGCGCGACAGGAGCACGGCTCGCTCCATGGCGTTCCGCAACTCGCGCACGTTGCCGGGCCAGGGATACTGCTCGAGGCGAATGCCGACCGTGTCGGAAAACCGCGCGCGGCCTTTGGCGAACTCCGCAACGAACAGGCTTGCCAGCGGTAAAATATCCTCGCGGCGCTCGCGCAATGGAGGAACATTCAACTCCACGACGTTCAACCGGTAGAAGAGGTCCTCCCGGAAACGGCCGGCCTTGACCAGTTCCTCCAGATTGTGGTTCGTGGCGGTCAGGATTCGGGCGTTGGTCTGGACCTCGCGGTTCGAGCCGACGCGCTGGAAACTCCCGTCCTGGGTCACCCGCAGCAACTTGGCCTGGAGCTGGGGCAGCATCTCGGCGATCTCATCCAGGAAAATCGTGCCGTCGTTCGCTTCCTCGAACCGCCCGATCCGCTGGGCATGGGCGCCCGTGAAGGAGCCCTTTTCATGTCCGAAGAGCTCGCTCTCAAGGAGGTTTTCCGGGATCGCCGCGCAATTGACCTTCACCAGGGGTCCGGCCGAGCGTGTGCTCCAGGCGTGGAGAACGTCCGCGAGCACCTCCTTGCCGACGCCGCTTTCGCCCGTGATCAAGACCCGCGTTTCGGAGGGGGCGATCAGGGAAGCATCGCGGAGGACCGCCTGCATCAGCGGGCTGCGCGCCACGATGTGGCCTGGCAATGGTTTATCCTCACGGTACTTGAGGGGAACAGACTCCGAGACGCCGGTGGCTTGCTGCACGGAGGACAGCAACTCGTCCAGATCGATGGGTTTCGCCAGATAGTTGACCGCGCCATCGCGCATCGCGACGACTGCGTCACGAATGTCGGCGTAGGCGGTGACCAGCAGGACGGGCAGTGTGGCGTGCTCCTGGCGGGCGCGCCGCAGGGTGTCCAGTCCGGAAAGGCCCGGCATGCGCACGTCGGAAATCATCATATCGAAGCGGCCCGTGCGCAACGTTTCCAGCGCCCGCTCGCCGGAATCCGCCGTCACCGTCTCGAAGCCCTGGGTTTGCAGAAACGAATTCAGCAGGCTCCGTTGCCCGGGATCGTCATCAACGATCAGGATGCGCGGCGTTTCGCCGGAGCCTTTGCTGCTTTCGGACGCCATGGTCAAAGGCTAGTCGAACAGGGTGCTCCGTTTCAAGCGGCAGCCGCACCGAAATTGCGGGGTCGCTTCCCTCGGGCCCACCCATGCCGTCAGGCGCCGGCGATGCAAACGGGTCCTGAGTATTGACACCCGTTCACTTTTTCAGGTGGTAAAACGGGCTGGTTGCATTCAGCAACGCCTCCAGGTCCAGGCGGTGCGTGAACATGGCGAGGCCGCCGTCGCCGCCATGCGGCCATTGCTCGCGTGGACGATCCCAATACAGTTCGACGCCATTGTCGTCCGGGTCGCGCAGGTAGAGAGCTTCGCTGACGCCGTGATCGGCGGCGGTGAGCCATGCTCGCTTTGCCATGTGTTCAGTCCGATGTGATGGTGGTAGCCGCCGGCGGACAGGAACGCGGCCTGGTTGCCGAGGCGCTGGGTCAATTCGAACCCCAGCACGCCGCGGTAGAACGCCAGTGATCGTTCCAGATCGGCGACCTTCAGATGCACGTGTCCGATCCTGACCCGGGGGTCAACCGGACGGGAGGAAGCAGTTTTGTCCATGACACTCTGTACGCTCGATTGGCGGGGGCAACAAGCGGCTTTCACGGGGGGCAGCCGGTGGATTTCACGGCGCAGGCATGGCGCGGCTTTCCGCAAGCCGGATTCAGATCAGGGGATGACGATAGGTATCGTTGGGATCGAACCGGAGTTTTGAAAACTCGATGGCCTGGCCCGGTCTCAGCGTGCGGAGGGCGTGGGCGACACCGGGTTGGAGGATGGCGAGGTCCCCGGCCGCCAGTTGAACGGTTTCGCGCGACTTCGAAGCGACATCCTCGACCACCAACTGCACTTCCCCCTGGATCAGGTAAATGAATTCCTCCTTCATTTTATGATAGTGATTGCCGCGGACCCCGCCTTCGCGCAGTTCGATAAAGGCGATGTAGCGGACCGGTTCGTCCGCGTCGTAGAATTGGGCCACTTCACCCTGCGACAGCAGCAAACGTTTCACCGCCAGCGCCCCGGCGCCGGCCGGATCCCGCAGAACCGGCAGCGTCCGCTTCAAAACTTTTCCCGAGAGAAACGTGGATTCGACCATGTTCAGAAACGAGTTTCCAAGGGGCGGATCATCCGCCGGAACCGGCGCCAAATCCAGCAGATAGTCGATGCGGTGTCCCTGGGTCTATTGCGGGGCGTGTTGCCCAAAGACTCGGAGCGCGGACCGCTGAGTCCGCGCTCCGCCCAATATGGAATGGAGTTTGCCGCAAGAATCGGGTGGGAAATCCTGGCCGCGCATGGCAGGCTGCCGACGTGAACGATTACGAACGAATTGCCGATGTGATCCGTTATGTGGACGAGCATCACACGATGCAACCCGATTTGGACACGCTGGCCGGGCTCCTGGGTTTGAGCCCATTCCATTTTCACCGGCTGTTCACCTCCTGGGCGGGCGTGACGCCGAAGGATTTTCTCCAATGCCTCACGCTCGAGCACGCGAAGGAATCGCTCCGCCGTGGCGACAGTGTCCTGGGCGCGGCGCTCGACGCCGGCTTGTCCGGGCCCGGACGGTTGCACGATCTGTGCGTGAACCTGGAAGCCGCGTCGCCCGGCGAGGTGAAATCGGGCGGGGCGTGCCGGACCGTTCGCGGCGGGCTTGCCGACAGTCCTTTCGGCATCTGTCTCGTCGCGGAAAGTCCCCGGGGCCTCTGTCATTTGTCATTCGTCGAAGCCGGGAGCGGTGAGGCGGCGTGGGGCGAACTTCAGGCGGAATGGCCCAATGCGCAATTGCGTCGGGACGACACGCATGCGAGGCGGGTGGCCAGGAGAATCTTCACGCATCCGGCAGGCCGGAGTCCGCGTCCGCGGATTCGGGTATTCGTGAGAGGGACGGCCTTTCAGGTGCGAGTCTGGCGGGCGCTGTTGCGGGTTGAGCCCGGCCGGCTGGTGACGTATGGCCGCCTGGCTGCGGCGGTGGGCAACCCTGGGGCCGCCCGCGCGGTCGGATCAGCCGTGGCACAAAACCCGTTGGCGTATCTCATCCCGTGTCATCGGGTGATCCGGGAAACGGGCGTCATCGGGAAATATCGCTGGGGAGGGATCCGCAAACGCGCGCTGGTGGCGTGGGAAGCGGCGCGCTTCGTCAACCGGCGGGGGCGGCGAGGTTTGAATGGCTTTTCAGCGCGGCGGCGTTATGCTGGCACTGCGGACTGGCCGATGAAAACAGAGATCGATTTGACCGTTTCCACGCAACATGCGGGGGAGGTCCTTCGAGCGCGGGGGCCCGAACATTATGCCGCATCGAGTTTTTAGTGTTGAAGAGGCTGCGGAGTATCTGCATCTGACCGCCACGGATGTTCAACAGAGGGTGAAGGACCGGGAAATCCCATTCGAGAAGCGGGGGGACAGAGTGGTCTTTCGCAAGAGGGACATCGACATGTGGGCGTCGCAGCGCATCCTTGGGCTCTCCGAGAACAAGCTGGCGGATTACCACTACCAGTCAACGCGCGGGACCCGGGAGTATTTGCCCCGGGAAACCATCCTTCCGGACTTGCTCGAGCGCGGAGCGATTGATTCGGCGATGAAGGCGAAAACCAAGGCATCGGTGCTCCGCGAGCTTGTGGGTTTGGCGGAGAAGACCTGGCAGGTTTGCGATGCCAGGGAACTGGTGGCGAGCCTGGAGGCGCGCGAGCAACTCTGTTCCACGGGGGTGCCGGGCGGGCTGGCGTTGCCGCATCCGCGTTTCCATCAGCCTTATCTGTTCGAATCCTCGTTTATTGTGGTGGGGCGGCCGATTCAGGAGATCCATTTCGGCGCGCCGGATGGACGGCCGACCGATCTGTTCTTCATGATCTGCTGCCAGGACGACCGGCTACATCTGCACACGTTGGCGCGTCTTTGCCTGATGGCTGTGAAGACGGATGTGGTCGCCCAGCTCCGGCAGGCACCGGACGCCAACTCGATGCGCGACTGCCTTTTCGCGGCCGAGCGGGCGGTTCTGCCGGACCGGAAGGAAGCGTGATTAAAAAAAATCGGGGCCCGGAAAGCCAAGCCCCGGCTGAATTCTGATCGCGGTTCAGTAGCGATTCCGTCCGCCGCCACCGCCACCGCCGCCGCCGCCGCCACCGCCATATCCACCGCGGCGACCGCCGCCACCGCCGCCACCGCCGCCGCCCGGACGCTCTTCGCGGGGTCTGGCAACGTTGACTGTGAGGGCGCGGCCATCCATGGTTGCGCCATTCATGGCCTCGATGGCCTTTTGGGCCTCTTCGGGTGTGCTCATGGTGACAAAGGCGAACCCGCGCGGGCGTCCGCTCATTTTGTCCACCATCAGGTTGGTTTCCAGGACCGTGCCATGTGCGGCGAACGCATCTTGCAGGTCGTTTTCTGTCGTGTTGAAGGAGAGATTTCCTACAAACAATTTATTACTCATGCTATGTTTACCTGTTCGACTTGCTTTTGCTGTCCGAGACTGTTCCCGACTATCGGGTCTAAAATCGCCACTGAACCAAGTTCACCTGAGATTCTCCATGCCTTGAAACTGCAAATCATTGTCATTGAACAGTTGCGGATAAGTTGTCTGATTCAATCGAAATAGCAACTACTATTTTCAGCGGTGTCGGCGGGAGTTCAAAAGGAGACTTCCGAGGGAGTTCAAAAGGAGACAACTCAGAGCGAATAATTTCCGAGGATTTCCGGCCAACTATTTTGCGGTGGACGCGGCGGCTCTGCGACGGCC
>Ga0187860_1002326_pt1 | contig 15882 bp, 10 predicted proteins | sample June2016WEW_10_4_FD_132981 | JGI IMG/M metagenome (GOLD analysis project Ga0187860, IMG submission 132981) | Peatland microbial communities from SPRUCE experiment site at the Marcell Experimental Forest, Minnesota, USA - June2016WEW_10_40 | ecosystem: Environmental > Terrestrial > Soil >... | reverse complement strand
TGCAACTCGGAGCTCAGTTCGCGCGCAAACTCCAGCAGGGTGCGACGATAGTCATAACGCTCGCGGTTAAAGAACCTATCCAGCCGCACCTGGATCCAATTCACCATGGGCTGGAAAACCAAGGCGGTGACGACGACGGCCAAAACCCACCCACTCCGGCTGGTTATCGGGATCGTGGATCGGAAGAAATCCGCGAATAACCCGATCACGCTGAAATAGAGGGCCACAATGGTGGCCGTGGCCAAGGTGTAAGCGATCCCCCTGCGGAAAATGACATCCACGTCCATCAGGCGGTAACGCACGATGGCGTAACCAAAAGTGACGGGGAGAAAGACAAGTGAAAGTGCAGAAAGGTTCATCCAGGCGTTGGGAATAAACCCGAGGAAATAGGGAATCGCATAGAAGGTCGCAAAGGGTGCGATAGCAAGCCAGGTCCCTCGCGTCACCCATTTCAACTGCTGCTTCAGCAGAGGCACCTGCGCTCGCGAATAGGCTTGTTGGAGCACCACTGCCCCCGCTAAGAAGTAGACGGCTAGATACACGAACTCGACGCGGTCAAGAAGCCAACGCACCTGGAGCAAGGGCATGGGGAGAACCATGAGCTCCGTGGCCACAAGAACATGAACAGCCGCCAGGGCTACCGCTGGCCCATAAAGGGAGGGAATCACATAACGCCGACCGCGCAGGAAAGTCTTTTGCTCGGGAAAACCAAGGCAGAAATGCAGGAAGAGCGCGGGCTGAAGGAGCAAGGCAAGAACTTGCAGCCAATACACCGTCCAATCGAACAGATTCAGCTTTCCGGTATAGGAGAACGTGTAAAGGATAAAGGACGCCAAGCAAAAGATGTAGAAATGAAGTGATTTAGGAGCTGTCCAGCGTCGCAATAGTATAAAAGTCCCGATAACCAGGTATATCAGGCCCACTAGGCTGAGATAATATCGCACCGTCGCGGCCGCTTTTTGCGGAACAAGAACCAGCGAGGTTTGGAACTTTTCGCCATTTCGCACTAGGATATAGCTTGCCTGAGACCATACGTCGTCGCGGAAGATCTCACGACCGCCGTCAGCCGCCGCGTGAATCGGTTTTCTGTCGACTGACTCTAAGAGATCGCCCTCCCGGATCCCCGCCCGGTCACCTGGACCATCGGGGGTGACAATCCATGCCTCCACTCCCCTTTTGGAGTCAACCCAGGATACCCCATCGTCCGGCAGCCGATAGCGGACCCGCTGCTGGAGATTGACAACGGCAAACACGATAAGCGTCAGGCTAAGGATAGCCAGCGAAACGGACGTAAACCGGTAAGGCGGAGCTTTTGTCATCTGAACGCAGCGACCTGTCCGCTGCCGTTTAGACTACCACCTCAGACCCCTAGCAAGTTAGATTCCAGTAGTCGGAGTTCCAAGAAACAAATAAAGTTCCTATTTTCAATCATATATAACGTCAACAGGGTAGTAGCAGCGCCCGCTACAAAATTCGGGATATGGCCTCCACTTTTCCGTAACTCTGTTCCCGTCCTTTGGAAACCTACAGGTACGGAAACACTTGGATTTCTGAAGGCCGCCATGACGAATCGGTTTCAAGGCAGAGACTTTTAGCCCACTAACTATTCGCCAGAAGTTAGAATTCTACGGAAAAGCCCCCGCGGAGAGACTTATAAGCTGAACTCAAAAGCAGAGTCATTTCGCCGGATTGCGTCAAGGGCGAGTAGCCCTGGGCTAATAAATTCCGGAATTCCGCGACGGCTTCGATGTGGGCGGGGAGGAAAGCAAGGGCAGGGAGGGGCTGGCGGACCTGGACATCCAAGAATGGTTGCAGTTGCAAATCGGCTTGGCCGTAAGGATCCACCATGGTTACGCGGCCACGCTGAACCCATTCGTACGAAGTCGTCAATTGAGTCCGAGTGACAGGAATACGGGCCGAAACTCCTCCGGCCAAGGAGGCGCTGCGAACGGGCTTGAGCACACCTTGTAGATCTCCCTTTGGAGCCTGGTTGAGGAGTCCGTGTGCGGACAGGGAATCCCCCACGGAGTAGGCGACGAGAGTTTCGACGTGATTTCCTATGCGTTGTACATAGGCCGCCCGATATCCGGAAGAGTGGTAATCACCCACATTCACAAAAATCCCACCCACGGCAGGGTTCACCACGTAATTACCCGCAAGCCAGCTTCTTGCCGCGGCATTGGCCGATCCCCAAACAGCCGCGTTCCTGACCCCATCGTGGTAAGCGGCGAGCTCGATCCGCGCGGAACCACTCAGAAGGCGGCTCACGGAGATCTCGGAATGGACGCCTTGCTCAAGCTCAGGCCGATAGCCTCGCAGCGTCAGCAGCGGGAAAGAATCGAGCCTACTGACACGTTCCAGCAAAGTCCCTGAACCGTCGGATGGTCCCTTCCCAACCTGCAGGGCAACGTCGGTGGAACGGGAAAGGTGGTAAGCCAGCTTGATTCGCGGTTGGGCGGCCATCACATCCCCAAGCGCATTTAGGTAATCAATATCCATGCCCGCCGTCAATGTCAGGTGAGGATAAATGTGACGGGTTTGGGTGTAGCTTGCCACTAATCCCTGCGCATAGGAATCGGGAAGCTGTCCGCCGCCACCCGTAGCGGTCACGCCCCTTGCGTAACCCAATCGGTGCACGACCAGAGAGATTTCCTCAGAATCACCCTTGATCAAGCCCTTTCGATACTCCGTCCCCACTGAAGATGTCAGGGTTCCGTTGGCCGCGACTGAACCCACCGCCAGAAGATCGGAGTCCAGGGACAGCGAGCGAAGATAAGCCAAAACACTTCCCATGCCTGGGTCCGTGGCCAGTGGCTCCCAGCCAGAAGAACCCGGCACCATGCCAACAAGACGCTGGCTGGCAGGCAGAGGAGGGTTTACAGCATTCGGGGTGGTCTCTGCAACCTCCTGCCGGTATCTGAGGATAGGCCGGGTGGCTGCGGAAGTCCTTAGCACCCACTTCCAATCGTCACCCAAAGAGGTTGCGCCAGTATCGGGAATCTGAAAACGCAAAGGAGCAAAGACGTCACCTAAAACAAATTTCAATGTGGACGTCTGCCCGGCTTCCACCTTAATCCCGTTCCGATGAGCGGGTAACCGCGTTGGGGAAATAATCTGAAGGGAGTACCAGCCCGGAATGAGGTGCCCAACTGCGAACTTGCCTTTGGCGTCAGTGATGACGCGCTCCACCTGTTCCCCGGCGCTGGCAGTGGGAATCAACAACGGCCCGATGATCAGAACCGTGGCACCCATCAAAGGATTGCCATGATTGTCCGAGACGATGCCCGAAAGACGCCCATATTCCGACGCGAGGGCCCGGACCGGATTAAGCAAAGGGGAAACAAGGCTCCCCGCCAGAAGAATGGCTGACAGCCTGATTCCAGATTTTGGAGCTTTCATGTGAATCGTCTAGGTCTCCCGAAACCGCCCAACACCTGACCGGCAAAATAACACGCCGTGCTCACTGTACCTCAAAAGTGGTCGAAGGTAAAAGGGTTTGTTTATTTATTTTGTCCGTGACCTTTATCTGCACCGTGTATTTGCCAGGTTGAAGCACACTCAATGGCATTTGCTTTTCCAGCGTAAACTGCTGCGTGGCGTCCTTCAGTTTGGCTGCGTCCTCTGATTGCGCTAGAAGGGATTTTCCATCCTTGAGCAGTTCGTATTCTACATCCAACGATGGCTTGTGCGTCTTCACGTCCAGACCCAGGTTATAAACCTGCATATAGATGCCAAGCTTCTGGTCGCGCGTAAAGGTTTGGTTGACGCTGGGGCGAACCTTCGTCCCCCCGATTACGAACGGGCCCGTGCCAACTTGATTCGTAGGCAGAGGCTGAATGAGGTCCGCGAGAATCAATGAACTGTTCGATAGTTTATTTTCGTCAAACCGCGGGACCACCAGGCCGATTTCCATCGATCCCACGTGGCCGCTGAGGTTGTCCTTCATCACCAAGCTCAGCTTGTAGCGACCCGGGCGCAATGGGATGGCTTCTTGATATACTGCCTTGCGTTCCAAAAACCGCTGAAATTCATGCTCTGGAACGTCCAAGACCAGGCTCTTTTCAAATGTATTGACATTCCTGCCACCCAGGCTGGTCACCTCACCATAGATATCCATGACGCCATGCATCACCCCGTCCTTGTTCTGAAATTGCAGGTCTCGGTAAGCTACTTGAAGAGTAATGGGAGTGAGCACGGTCTCATCTGTCACGCGGAGAAAGTCTGTACGAACGTCGAAGGGTAAAAGCTGCGCGGAAATCTTAGACGTAACAATAGCTTTCAAATCTTTAAACTTGACATCCGGCGGTTTCCAGATCTTCGCGTACAGATCTAGGCGGGTGAATTCATTCATGCTCTCGGGTTCTCCAGTCATGGACTGGCCAATCGTCATACCGTCAGTCCGGCTAAAGCGGTCTGCCTTGCTGGCCATGCCCATGGATTCCATGTCAGTTAATCCGGCGTTCGGGACGTGGAGCAAAGCATCCTTCTCGCCTGGATCCATGGTGAGGTGATATTCTCCGCTCATCGTCGGATCGACGAATTCCAAAATTATATTGGTCCCGATGCCGTCAATATAACGATACCGCCATTGCTCGAAGGGGTAAGTGGCGGTCTCTCCGCCACCCTCTTCCTGAGGTCGAACGTAGCTGCCGCCGCTGGGGTGAGAATCTACCTCGTCCGCCGGGCCGTACATGATATAGATTCGCCCGCGGTCGGTTCTCCAACCCTGGATACCCGAGGCATAGTGCTCGTTTGCGTAGGCAATGCGCCGGTAGTATTCCTCTTTGAACTCATTCTCGGGACTGTTAGGATTCGGATTGCGCCGCTCCCAGAACGCCTCAATGAATTGTTCCCTTTCATCGTCTGTAGTGAGCTTCTTGAAAGACGCTCTTTCCTCCCCGGTAATAATGTAAGGGACTTCTTCACTGAGCCATTTCTTATAAGGGCTCTCCATTTCTTTCTGGATTGCCTTCTGGCGGCGTTTTTCCGCCTTGCTTTGCTTCTCGCTCTCTTGAGGTACCGCATTTAAGACGGGAAGAACCAACCCCAATGCCGTGAATCCCGAAAACAGCACCCAAAGCCAAACACACCACCCGCGCCGGCTGATAAATTCAATCCGGTTAAACACCAACGGCTCTCCTTTCTCAACCTCGGTCAGTGCCGATTGTATTTTTTGAGGTTTGAAAAGTCAAGGACATACTCCCCTGACGATATAGTCGCGCACCCCTTTTTGACTGACATGAATATTGATGCCGCCCAAGCATGAAGGGTGGCTTGACCAGGAGGGAAGCTCAGCCCATCGAAAACGAGCTGACATCTCCGCCGCAGGAACGTCTAATAGGAGAGGGGGACTCGGCTGGACTCCCCTTCGACCGCGCAAGGAGGGACACAACCGAGGTCCTTTCCAGTACCCTGGAAAAAGAACCCGGACAGAACCCTACCCTCCGACGCTGCAAATGACGGGGCGTGCCGTTGTACGCGTTAAGTGATAAAAAACAGGGTCGAATAAAGCAGGTAGGTTCGCCACTAACGCCTCGGATTGTGACTGCCAAATTCGGCTTTTCTATGCCGCTGGGTAGAGTTAGAATAGATAGGAACGCCCTGGAGAATCTCCCAAGGCAATGAGCACGAAAAGTGATGTCACTCAATCTTCCTTGTTATTGCTTGGTAGGACACACGCGAGCGAGGCCCGCCAGCCTTGCGGATAAACCTCGAGTTCGACCGGTAGGCGCGGGCAATCTTTTGGGGAAACTTTTTGGACCTGAAAAGCGTAGTGTGGTTAGAAGCCGCCATCGTGGCGATGGGGTGTGGGTGTCGGTCCGAAGCGACAGCGGCTTCGTAGGCGCCTGGTAGCCCAGCATGACGAGGGGGAGTTTGATGTCTGCACGTACACTTGAAGAAAAGGATGAAACAGCCGTGGCCCAAGTAACTGGACTGGAACTCGGACGAACCACTTCTCCTGAAGGGGCAAACGAAACCAGCGGGGCTCCTTCCCGGCCTCGCAATGGGAAGGGCAAGAAGTCAAGAAAGAAGATGATCCTGGTGATTGTGGGAGCGCTAGCTCTGGTGGGGCTTGTGGCAGGCGGGATTATCTGGAGCAAGGGCGGTGTCGTCACTGTTCAGACTCTCAAGGTCACGCGGGCGGATTTGCTTTCGGCCATCGTGACGGCCTCGGGAGAGATTAAACCGCCCACGGCCAGCCTCGCCAACGTGAATGCGAACTCCTACGGCAAGATAACCGATATTTTCGTAAAGGAAGGCGATACGGTCAAGAAAGGCCAACTCCTCTTGAAGACGGAGGCGGTCCAGGCGAATGCCACCGTTGATGCACAAAAGGCAACCGTTTCTAGCGCCAAAGCAGACGTGGAGCAGTTTGCGGCGACAGTGCAGGCGCAGCAAGCAGCTTTGAACACTGCGCTGGCCAACGTGCAAACGGCCCAGGCGAACCTTGTCCGCAACCAACAGGAGTTCAAGCGGGGGGAGGATTTGCTGCGCGATAAGCTGATTGCCCAAAATGAATTCGACACGCGCCTGGACAACGTCAAGGTGGCGCAGGCCACCTTGGATGGAGACCAGGCGGCGGTGGTCCAGCAAAGAGCCTTACTTCAGCAGGCCAGGTTCAATCTTGACAGCGCGCGCGCCAAGGTAGCAATGCAGGAGGCCCAACTTGTTAGCACCGAGGATGTCCGCGACAAGACCATTTACAATTCCCCCCTCGATGGCATCGTGACGTCCTTACCGGTACACGTGGGCGAGAACGTGGTGCCGGGAATTCAAAACGCGGTCGGAAGCTTGCTCTATCAGGTTTCCGATCTGGCGGTGATTACCGCCGAGGTCAAGGTGGATGAAACCGACATCGTCAACGTGAAGCTCGGGCAAACGGCGGAGGTGACGATTGACGCCATCCCGAACAAGACATTCAAGGGCAAAGTCACGGAGATCGGCCAGAGCGCCGTTGGCCGCACCTCCGGGGTGACCACAGGAACGAGTACATCTACGACGGAAGAAGCCAAGGACTTCAAGGTGGTCGTGACCTTGGATGATCCCCCGCCGGGTCTCCGCCCAGGGCTTTCTACGACCGCAAAGATCACCACCGCGACGCGCCAGAACGCTGTGACCATCCCCATCCAGGCACTCACTGTCCGGACGCGGCGTCAATTGGAAGAAGAGGAGAGCAGCAAGGGGGCCAAAGGCAAGGTGCAGGCCGCCACTTCGCAGCCCACCACTGCGGCCAAAGACAAAGGAAAGGAAGAAGTGCAGGGAGCCTTCCAGCTTAAGGACGGTCGGGCGGTCTTTGTCCCCGTCGAATCCGGCATCATGGGCCAATCAGATGTGGAAGTGCTCAAAGGCGTCCAACCCAATGAGGAGATTGTTTCCGGTCCTTTCAGTGTGCTCCGCACGTTGAAGAACCACACCAAGGTGAAGGTGGACAATAGCGCCCTCAAGCCGGCTGGATCTACTTCCTAGCAGGATCCGCTGTCATTCCGATCCCGCAGTCGCGGGAGAGGAATCTCGCTCTGGAAACAAAGGAACTGAGAGATTCTCCTCCCGCGACTGCGGGATCGGAATGACATGCTGGACGGGCCGGAGGCGAGTGGAAAGGAAACACGCATAGCGATGGGAACACAAGTGGCGACGTCTTCAACTCAGGTAAGCATGGCCCCACCCGTGGGGGTAATGATCCGGACGGAAGATCTCTGGAAAACTTACGACATGGGCGAAGCCATTGCAGTGCACGCGCTCAGCGGAGTGACGTTTGAACTCGAGCGCGGCGAGTATGTGGCGATCATGGGCCCCTCGGGCTCCGGCAAATCCACTCTGATGAACTTGATCGGCTGCCTGGATACCCCCACCAGCGGGAAATATTGGTTGAACGGCCGACTGGTCAGCGAACTCTCCGACGACGAGCTGGCTTACATCCGCAACAAGGAAATCGGGTTCGTCTTTCAGACCTTCAACCTTCTTTCCCGGGCCAGCGCCTTGCACAACGTGGAACTGCCTCTGGTTTACAGCGGAGTCCCCGCCAAGGAGCGTCTGGAAAAAGCTCAAGAGGCTCTGCGTAAGGTTGACTTGATTGAACGCATGCACCACAAGCCCAACGAACTTTCCGGGGGACAGCGCCAGCGCGTGGCGATTGCCCGCGCCCTGGTGAACAATCCTTCCATCATCCTGGCCGACGAACCCACAGGGAATCTGGACTCGGCCACCGGCGAGGAAATCATGGGCGTGTTCGAGCGACTCTATGAGGGCGGAAACACTATCGTCCTGGTGACCCACGAACACGATATCGCCGCTCACGCTCATCGCATCATTCATGTCCGCGACGGAAAGATCGAACGCGACGAGACGGTCAAGTAAATTGCACCTCAAAAGTAGCAGGCAGGAGGAGGTCTGGTGGCTGTACTCAGCCAACCTCGAGTGCTTCTCCACAAGCTGAGCCCCCCAGTGGGTCGGAGCACCGGCGTTTGGGTCACATCCCGCGAGGCCTTTTGGATTGCGCTGGAGGCGCTGCGCGCGCACAAGCTTCGTTCCTTCCTCACCCTGCTGGGCGTGGTGATTGCCACCACCACGCTGATCGTCGTGATGTCCGTCATCAACGGCATGAACCGCTACATCCAGGACCACATTGCTAACCTGGGGGCCAATGTCTTCATCCTATACCAGTTCAACTGGACCACAAGCTATGAGGAGTTCCTAAAGGCGCTCCGCCGCAACAAGGCCATCCGCATCGAAGACTTCGAATTCCTTCGCGACAATATCAAGGGCTATAAGAATATCGGCGCAGAGGCCGGCCTTGATGGGGGTGCCGAAGTAAAGTACAAAGGACACCTCATGCACGAGGTGAACCTCGCCGCTGAAACCCCCAACATGATTGATATCGGCCAGGCGAAGGTGGAATCCGGGCGCTATATCAATGACACAGATTACGCTCACGAGTCCATGGTGTGTTTCATCGGCCAGGATCTCGCGGACGAGTTTTTCCCCAGCCTCGACCCGATCGACAAGGAGATCAACGTACGCGGCATCCCTTTTCGAGTGATCGGGGTGGCGGCTCGCATCGGGACAACGTTTGGCCAGAGCCAGGATAAGTTCGTCCAGATTCCTCTCACCACCTTTAAGAAGGTCTTCATGGCGCGCCCGGAGCTGGCCGTGAATGTGCAGGCCTGGGATGCTCAGCAGATGATGGTCCTCGAGGACCAGGTCCGGGCGTTGATGCGGGCCCGGCGCCACATTCCGTACAAAGAGGACGATAATTTCGGGCTTAACGCCTCGGACACCATCATGGCCATGTGGCATCAATTGACGGCGTCCGTCTTCGCGGTCACCGTGGGGATCGTGGCCGTTTTTATGGTGGTGGGCGGGATCGTCATCATGAACATCATGCTCGCCAGTGTGACGGAGCGCACGCACGAGATCGGCATCCGGAAATCCCTGGGCGCCCGGCGGGGCGATATCCTGATGCAATTCATCATTGAGGCCAGCCTTATGGCGCTGACGGGGGGCGCCACCGGCGTCTTGCTGTCCCTCATGATCAGCAAGATCGTGAATATCTTTTTCACCTCCAGCGTCCCCTTGAACGCGGTGCTGGTGGGACTGGTCCTCTCCACGGCGGTGGGGCTCTTCTTTGGGATCTATCCAGCCAGCAAGGCCGCGAACCTCGAACCCATTGAAGCCCTGCGCACGGAGGCGTAGGCATGACCCAACGACGCCAACCTGTTCGCGAAAACCTCCTCCTGGCCCTCGATACGCTTCGGACTCACAAGTTCCGCGCTTTCCTGACTATTTTGGGCGTGCTGATCGGAACGGCTACGGTCATCGGAGTGGCTTCTATCTTCAAAGGCCTCGACCAGCAGGTGGTGGAGATGATGGAGGGTTTCGGGACCCGCACCCTGTTCATCTACAAGTTCGATCCCGGGATCAAGACCAGTCTGACGCACGAAGAGGCCATGCGGAAGCCCCTGACTTACGAAGACGCTATGGCCATCCGTGAGCTGTGCCCCTCGGTGGAATCGGTTGCGGTAGAGGCCCGTCGTTGGGGACCCGCAGTCACTGCCAAGTATAAGGGCCAGGAGATGGTGGACACTAATTTCTTCGGCCCATCGCCCGAACACTTCCAGACAATGAACTCCGAGCTGGTGGACGGCCGCCTCTACACCACCGTTGACGATCTCCACCGGCGGGATGTTGCCGTGCTAGGCCCCGACGTCGTCAAGCGTTTGTTCGCGAACGAAGATCCCATCGGCAAAACCATCAACGTCGATGGCCACAATTACGAGGTTATCGGCACGCTGGGGAAACGCAAGCAATTCCTGGGCGAGAATGGCAACGATCGTATCGTGTATGTGCCCTATTTTACGTTCAGGAAATACTATCCGGACGCCAAGGAAAACCTCATCACGGCAATGGCTTATCCCGGCAAGCTCGAACAGGCCAAGGATGAGGTGACGGGTTTGCTGCGCCGCCGGCGAAACGTGAAGTGGTCTGAGCCTAATAACTTCGGCATCGCCTCGGCAGACTCCATCATCCAGCAGTTCCGTGACATTATGGGAACCGTAGTCCTCGTGACCATCGTGATCTCCTCTATCGGCTTGATGGTGGGCGGCATCGGCGTGATGAATATCATGCTGGTTTCTGTGACGGAACGGACGCGGGAGATCGGCGTGCGTAAAGCCATCGGCGCTCGCCGCAGCGATATCACCTGGCAATTCCTGCTGGAGGCCATGAGCCTTACGGGAGCAGGTGGGGTGATGGGAATCCTGGCTGGCTATACCCTGAGTTTCCTTATCCGAGCCCTCGTTCCGTCCCTGCCTTCCACCGTTCCCCTCTGGTCGGCGATCGCGGGCTTTATTGTCTCGGTCAGTATCGGCCTCTTCTTCGGCCTATGGCCCGCCATTAAAGCCTCCCGCCTCGACCCCATCGTGGCATTGCGGTACGAATGATAACTGGAGGAGGTCTCGTGGCTGTACTCAGGCAACCGCAAGCGCTTTTGCACAAGCTGAGCCCCCGAGTGGGTCGGAGGACCGGCGTCTGGGTCACATCCCGCGAGGCCTTTTGGATTGCGCTGGAGGCGTTGCGCACGCACAAGCTTCGTTCCTTCCTCACCCTGCTGGGTGTGGTGATTGCCACCACCACGCTGATTGTCGTGATGTCAGTCATCAATGGCATGAACCGCTACATCGCCGATCGCGTCGCCAACCTGGGGGCCAACGTCTTCATCGTCCACCAGTTCAAGTGGGCCCAGGGATACGAGGCGTGGCTGAAGGCGCGGCGCCGTAACCAGGCCATTCGTATTGAAGATTTCGAATTCCTGAGAGACAACCTGAAGGGTTATAAGAACATAGGCGCCGAAGCCTGGATTAACAGTTCCGACAATCAGGCGCGTTACAAAGGACGCACCATTTACGAGGTCCAAATCTCCGGCGAGACCCCCAACATGATCGACATTGGGCAAACCAAGGTCGAATTGGGGCGCTACCTCAACGATACCGACTACACTCACGAGTCGATGGTGTGTTTCACGGGCCAGGATTTGGTCAATGAGTTCTTTCCGAGTGTCGATCCCATTGACAAAGAGATTCAGGTTAACGGCATTCCTTTCCGGGTCATCGGAACCGCACAAAAACTCGGGTCGATGTTTGGGCAGAGCCAAGATAATTTCGTTCAAATACCACTTACGACCTTCCGCAAGGCATTCCGATCTCGCCCCTCTCTGGCGGTGAGCGTCCAGGCATCGAATTCCCTTCAGATGTCAGTGCTTGAGGACGAGGTCAGGGCTCTCTTGCGTGCCAGGCGGCACACGCCCTACAGCGAGGATGACACCTTTGGCATTAATGCTTCAGAAACGCTGATGGACTCGTGGCATAAATTGACCGGCTCAATCTTCGCTGTGACCATCGGAATCGTTGCCGTGTTTATGGTAGTGGGCGGTATCGTGATTATGAACATCATGCTGGCTAGTGTGACGGAGCGCACCCACGAGATCGGCATCCGCAAATCCCTGGGAGCCCGGCACCGAGATATTCTGATGCAGTTCGTGATCGAATCGGCAGTGATGGCGGGTGCAGGAGGAGCCATCGGCATCCTGCTGGCCCTCATTATCAGTAAGATTGTGGATGTGTTTTTCACCTCCTCGGTGCCCTTGAGCGCAGTATTGGTCGGACTGTTCCTCTCCACGGCGGTGGGACTGTTCTTCGGAATCTATCCTGCCAGCAAGGCCGCGAACCTCGAACCCATCGAAGCCCTGCGTACGGAGGCCTAGGCATGACCCAGCGACGACAGCCTATTCGCGAAAACCTTCTTCTGGCGCTGGACACACTCCGCACCCACAAATTCCGTGCTTTCCTGACGATTTTGGGCGTGCTGATCGGCACCGCGACGGTGATCGGAGTGGCTTCAATCTTCAAGGGACTCGACCAACAGCTTGTGGAAATGGCACAGGGCTACGGTACTCGGACCCTGTATATTTACAAGTTTCAGTTCGGGATCCATTTCAATCTTACACGTGAAGAGCGGATGCGCAAGCCGCTGAACTACGAACAGGGCATGGCCGTCAAGGAACATTGCCCCGCGGTGGAATCTGTGGCGGTTGAGATCTTTCTGTGGGGGCCCGCCATGACAGCAAAGTACAAAGGCCAGGAAATGGTGGATGCCCAGTTACAGGGTAATACGGCTGAAGACTTCCAAATTACTAACACTGTTTTGAAGGATGGTCGCCTGTTCACGGACATTGACGATTTACACCGCCGGGACGTGGCCGTGGTCGGGGACGATGTCGTCCAGAGGCTTTTCCTCAACGAAGACCCTATTGGGAAAGAGATCAATGTGGACGGCCATACTTACCAAGTCATCGGCGCTCTCGAAAAGCGCAAGGCATTTTTGGGCGACAACGGAGACGACAAAGTCATCTGCATCCCTTATTTTACCTACAAGAAGACATATCCAAACGCCAAGGAGAACGTCATCACCGCATTGGCCTATCCGGGGAAGGTGAATCAGGCTATTGACGAAATAACAGGCTTGCTGAGGCGGTTGAGGAACGACAAGCCCTCCGACCCTGATAGCTTCGGCATCGCCACCGCTGATACGTTCATCAAGCAATTTCGGGACATGATGGGCACGGTCGTCCTGGTCACTATCGTCGTCTCCTCCATCGGCTTGATGGTGGGCGGCATCGGCGTGATGAATATCATGCTGGTTTCAGTGACGGAACGGACGCGCGAAATCGGGGTACGCAAGGCCATCGGGGCCCGTCGCAGCGATATCACGTGGCAATTCTTGCTGGAGGCTATGGCCCTTACCCTGTTGGGTGGGGTGATGGGAATCCTGGCCGGCTACACCGTGAGTTTCCTTATCCGATACTTCGTTCCGTCCCTGCCCTCCACCGTTCCCCCCTGGTCGGTGATGGCCGGTTTGGTTGTCTCGGTCAGTATTGGCCTCTTCTTCGGCCTGTGGCCCGCCGTCAAAGCCTCCCGTCTCGACCCCATCGTGGCACTGCGATATGAGTGATGCTGCGCAAAAGCCTCAGAAAAGCAACTGGTAGCACCCGTAGCCCAGCCCGGCGCCGATTAAAGACCCGACTACCACATCGCTGAGGAAGTGCAAGCCCAGAATGATCCGGGAAATCGCCACGCTGAGGGCGCATAAGATTAATCCGTACATCAGGGACGGCTCAAACAGGCCGATGGAGACGGCGAAGGCGAAAGCATTGATGGAGTGGCCGGAGGGAAAAGAAAACTGATCGGGGGGCAAGAGCGTGGCCCAGCAATGGGGGGCAACCGCGCAAGGCCGCTTACGCCCAGTCAGCTTTTTGAGGGCAAGGAAGAGAACCGTCCCTAGCCCGCAGGATACGCCGGCAGCCGTCACCGCCGCAAATCGCGACGGCCCGCCGAAAACCAAAACCACCGTCCCCAGAAGGTACCATAGCCAGCCGTCGCCCGCCCGTGTTGCCAGAATCATCCAGAGCCTGATCCAGCGCGGTGGTTTCCAGCCGTTCACGCGCCGCATCAGGCGCTGATCACCGCTGGAAATGATGGTCAACATGGTGGCTGGGAAAGTCATGCCGTCGCCTCCCCGGCCGCGGGGCGGATGGGCCGGGCTGCCGCGTCGGCATCCAATCCCCGCATGCAAGCCCACGTCTGTCCCCACTTGCGGGCGAACCGCCCTTCCAGAAGGTGATTGATGAGGGTAAAGGCGGTGATACCGACCAGGAATGGGGCGAGAAGGAGTGCGAAGGGGTTCTCCCGGAACATCTCGGCGCTGACCGCTAGAATATCGAGAGTCAGTTTCCAGTAATTCCCCGACTCTCCACGCACTCGAGCGCAACCCTGGCGCAGCCCCTCCAGGAACTCAGCCTTGTTGCGCGCCTCACGAACTTCCGTCCAGACAGTGCCCGCCGAACTCAAGGAATGTGCGTCGCTACCGCCGACCGTGATCCTCCGAGCGTGGGATGCCAGCCGGGCGGCAAGGTGATTGTTGCGGGCCGGCAAGTGTCCGTTCAAGACTTCGACAGCGGGGAAACAGGATTCGAACCAGTCGAAGTCTTCCGCCGCGCGGCGTCCGGTCAGAGCCGAGAAGATGTGGTTAACGCTGAAGAACACCCGCTGCTCCTCAAGATAGGCCACCAGGCGCGGAAGGTCATTTCGCCGGCGCTGAATCTCTACGTGCTGGCTTTCCGTAATGTCGTAAACCCCAACGTGGACTTCGTTCCCACTGGGCGCCCGACAGGTAACCTCCTCGCTAACGAAAAAGTCCGGGTGCCGCCGAAGGCTCTCCCCCGCATCGATCGAATCGTGATCGGTTACAGTGACCAAATCCAGCCCCAGGCGCTTGAGCCTCTCGTAGAGGGCTTCGGGCGGGTTATAGCACTCGCGACAAAAACGTCTCAGCACCGGCACGGTAGCCATGCCGGAGTGAACAGTGTGGACGTGTAAGTCACATCGCACATTCTAGATTGCGTTTCATATGTTACAAATCAGTAGCTTGGACATGAAGAGTTGGTTAAAGGTATACTTTTCGCTTCTTTATACTCTTAGGGCTATGCGAGAATGCGTGCAGATGGGAAGAGTTGAGTTCGTCTATTTTGACGCTGGAGGCGGGCATCGCGCCGCAGCAACTGCCCTCCGCAGCGTCACCGAGCGACAGCTCCAATGGAACATCCACCTGATGAACCTCCAGGAGCTACTCGATTGCATCGACCCCGTTCTCAAGCTTACCGGTCTCCGTTTACAAGACCTCTACAATGGGTTGCTGAAAAAGGGCTGGACTTGGGGGCCGGGATTTGGATTGCGTTTGCTGCAGGCCGCCATCCGACTCTACCATCAAGATCAAGTACGCCTGCTGGAGGCGTACTGGCGGAAGAGCCAGCCCGCCCTGGTCGTCTCCCTTGTCCCGCATTTCAACCGAGCCCTCTTTGAGAGCCTGCGGCGGATTACGCCCACGACGCCGTTTGTAACAATCTTGACGGATCTGGCCGATTACCCTCCCCACTTCTGGCTCGAGCGGCAGGAGCAGTTTTTTATCTGCGGCTCCGAGCGCGCGGTGGCGCAAGCGTGCTCTTTGGGTCTTCGCAAAGACCAGATTTACCAGACCTCGGGAATGATTCTCCACCCCAAATTCTTCCAGCCGATCACAGCGGACCGCGCTGCCGAACGGCAGCGCCTGGGCCTGGATCCCGATTTGGCCACCGGGCTGGTAATGTTTGGCGGACAAGGCTCCAGCGTCATGGTTAAAATCGCCAGGAAGCTTGCAACCTCCAAACTGAACCTTCAATTGATTCTCATTTGCGGCCACAATGAACGGCTGGCCGCAGAACTGCGAGGAATCCAGGGACGGAAATACGTTGAAAGCTTTACGACGGAAGTTCCCTACTACATGCACCTCTCT
>Ga0187860_1002321_pt1 | contig 15920 bp, 13 predicted proteins | sample June2016WEW_10_4_FD_132981 | JGI IMG/M metagenome (GOLD analysis project Ga0187860, IMG submission 132981) | Peatland microbial communities from SPRUCE experiment site at the Marcell Experimental Forest, Minnesota, USA - June2016WEW_10_40 | ecosystem: Environmental > Terrestrial > Soil >... | reverse complement strand
TCCAGAGCTCCGTCTGGGCGAGGCCTACATGGACGGCACCTTCGTCATCGAGCAAGGCTCGATCGCGGACGTGCTGGAAATCCTGCTGCGACAAGAGCACATCGCCCCACCCAGATGGGCGCTGCCGTCGCGGTTCGGACGTTATTTGATCCGGCGCATCCAACAGTTCAATCCGCCATCCCGGTCGCGGCGCAATGTGGCGCACCACTACGACCTCGACGGCAGGCTCTACCAGCTCTTCCTCGATGCCGACCAGCAATATAGCTGCGCCTATTTTGAGACTCCGGACCAGTCGCTCGATGATGCACAGCTCGCCAAGCGGCGCCACCTGGCCGCGAAGCTTCGACCCGAACCCGGCGCCACGGTGCTCGATATTGGATGCGGCTGGGGCGGCCTCGCCCTCTACCTCGCCGAGATTGCCGGCGCGCGGGTGACCGGCATCACGCTGTCGCAGGAGCAGTTCGCGCGGGCGCAGCAGCGCGCGCATGAACGCGGCCGGACGCCGGACGCGGTTTTCCGGCTCGAGGATTATCGCCACGTCGCCGGTCGCTTTGATCGCATCGTGTCGGTCGGCATGTTCGAGCATGTCGGCGTCGGCTTCTACGACAGGTATTTCCGCAAGTGCGCCCAACTGCTCGACGACAACGGCGTCTTTGTCATGCACACAATCGGCCGCAGCGGTCCGCCGAGCGTCACCAATCCCTGGATCGCCAAATACATTTTTCCGGGCGGCTACATCCCCGCACTCTCCGAGGTGCTGCCTGCGATCCAGCGCGCGCGGCTCGTCGTCACCGACGTCGAAATCCTGCAACTCCACTACGCCGAGACCCTCAAGGCCTGGCGCGAGCGTTTCCTCGCGCATCGCGAAGACGGCGAGCGGCTCTACGATGCGCGCTTCGTGCGCATGTGGGAATTCTATCTGGCGTCCTCGGAAATGGCGTTTCGCGAGAGCGATATGGTGGTGTTCCAGATCCAGATGGCGAAGCGAAAGGGCGTCGTGCCGCACACGCGCGACTATATTGGGCGCGAGGAAGCGCGGTTGCGTGCGATCGAATCGGGCTATTCCGAGCCGCTTCGACTCGCCGGCGAATAGCGCGGGTAACACGGCGCTGCCGGAACGGGCACGTCAAGAGTCATTCGCGCCTGTCAACGGCGGCTTGGCGGCACACAGTGAGTAGCGGGGAAAGCCGCAATGAGCATTTCCCAACGCGCCGTTGCTCGACTATCGACGATGTCCTCGTGGTTAAGTGCAACGGTGCGAGTTTCGACAGTGACGCCGTCGTTGAGTGATCCGCGATGTTGAGTGACCGCAAATCGGCCACATGCAAATCCCCTGATTGGGACCATGGCAGCATTCGATTCGACCGCACGCAAGATGGCACCCGCGGAGCCGATGTTCCGCGCGCCGCCGCACAACATCGAGGCCGAACAGGCGCTGCTGGGCGCAATTCTGGTCAATAACGAAGCGTTCTATCGCGTTTCCGATTTCCTCGAGCCCAAGCACTTCCTCGAAGGTATCCATCAGCGCATTTTCGAGCTTGCCGGCGGACTTATCCGCGCCGGAAAGCTGGCCACGCCGGTCACGCTCAAGACGTTCCTACCGGTGGACCTCGATATCGCCGGGCTCACGGTCAATCAGTATCTTGCTCGGCTTGCCGCCGAGGCGACGACCATCATCAACGCCGAGGATTACGGCCGCACGGTCTACGATCTGTCGATCCGCCGCGATCTGATCAACATCGGCGAAGACATGGTCAATCTCGCCTACGACGCGCCCGTCGACGCAACGCCCAAGAGCCACATCGAAGAGGCCGAGCGCAAGCTGTTCGAGCTGGCCGAAACGGGCCGTTATGAGAGCGGCTTCCAGCGTTTCGCCCAGGCGCTCACCACGGCAGTCGACATGGCGGCGCGTGCTTATCAGCGCGACGGCAGCCTTTCCGGGCTGGCGACCGCGCTGACCGACCTCGACTCCCGCATGGGAGGTCTGCAGCCCTCGGACCTGATCATCCTCGCCGGCCGCCCGGGCATGGGTAAGACCGCACTTGCCACCAATATCGCCTACAACGTCGCCAAGGCGTGGGCGGGCGAGGTGAAAAGCGACGGCCACACGGCAACGGTCAATGGCGGCATTGTCGGCTTTTTCTCGCTGGAAATGTCGGCCGAACAGCTCGCCACTCGCATCATCTCCGAGCAGACCGGAATACCGTCGAACAAGATCCGCCGTGGCGTCATCGACGAAGCCGAGTTCGAGAAAATCAAGGACGTCTCGATCGAACTACAGAGCTTGCCGTTCTACGTCGACGAAACCGGCGGTCTTTCGATCGGGCAATTGGCTGCCCGCGCGCGCCGGCTCAAGCGGCAACGCGGCCTCGATCTTCTGGTGATCGATTACATTCAGCTCCTGCAAGGATCGACCCGCCGCTCCAGCGAAAATCGCGTGCAGGAGATCACCGAGATCACTACCCGGCTCAAGGCGCTTGCCAAGGAGCTCAACATTCCCATCCTTGCGCTCTCGCAATTGTCACGGCAGGTCGAGTCGCGAGAGGACAAGAGGCCGCAGCTTTCGGATTTGCGTGAGTCCGGCTCGATCGAACAGGACGCCGATGTGGTGCTGTTCGTGTTCCGCGAGGAATATTACCACCAGATGCGCAAGCCGATGGAATCGAACCGGGAAAAATTCGACGAATGGCTGGCCGAAGGCAATCGCGTGGAAGGCAAGGCTGAGGTGATCATCGGCAAGCAGCGCCACGGCCCGACGGGGACGGTCGAATTACAGTTCGACGCGGCGGTCACGCGCTTCGCCAATCTCGATTCCGCGCATCGGTCGAGTTTTTAGGCCGCCCTTCCCTCCCCCTCCTTTACCGCCGCCGCGACCGCCGTCATAACGCGGGTATGGCATTCGCAGAACCGCTGCCCGAATCGGCCGACCCGCTCGCGGACCTGGAGACCGGCGGCACGCTCACTATCGACCTTGATGCCGTCGAGGCTAACTGGCGGACGCTGGCGCATAAACTCCTCACCGCCGAATGCGCCGCCGTGGTCAAGGCCAATGCCTATGGCCTCGGTCTCGAAGCGGTGACCTCGAAGCTCGCAAAGGCTGGCTGCAAGACCTTTTTCGTGGCCGACATTGCCGAGGCACGCCGCGTGCGTGCGCGGGCGCGCGAAGCCACCATCTATGTGCTCAATGGTTTTGTGCCTGAAGCGGGAATGGCGTTTGCCGAACTCAATGCACAGCCCGTGATCAACAGCACGGCCGAGCTGGCGGAGTGGGACGCCTTCGTCTCGGCCCAGAACTGGCGCGGAGGCGCGGCCATCCACGTGGACACCGGCATGAACCGGCTCGGCGTCTCGGCCGACGAAGCTGCGGCGCTGGCGCTCCGGGTGCAGAGCGAGAATCACGGCATCACACTGTTAATGAGTCACCTCGCCTGCGCGGAAATCGCCGATCACCCGCTCAACGCCAGCCAAATCCGGCTCTTTCGCGAACTGCGCATGCTCTATCATGGCGTCCCCGCCTCGCTCGCCAATTCCTCGGGGATATTCCTCGGCAATTCGGCGTATTTCGATATGGCAAGGCCGGGCGCCGCGCTCTATGGCATCAATCCCACGCCGGGCCGCGCCAATCCGATGCGCAGCACCGTCGAGCTGACCGGGCGCATCCTGCAGGTGCGCAAAGTGGAGCAAGGCGAAACCGTCGGCTATGGCGCCGCTTGGAAGGCAAAGCATGCCTCGCGCATCGCCGTCGTCGCGCTCGGCTACGCCGATGGGCTGTTGCGCGCCGCAAGCGGAACCGACCGCAAGGCCGGCGGCACAGCGATCGTCGTCGGGAAACGCTGTCCAATCGCCGGTCACATTTCGATGGATCTGGTTTGCGTCGACGTTACCGATCTCGCGGATGGGCCGGTTCGCCGCGGCGATAGCGCGACCTTCATCGGCGAGAACATCTCTGTCGACGAGGTCGCAGTATCGGCCGGCACCATCGGCTATGAAATCCTCGTGCGGCTCGGGGCGCGTTGCCATCTCGTCTATCGGGGCGGCTGAGGGCGGTTGAGATGGCCGCGCGCGCACCGAACTTCGTCTGCCAGAGTTGTGGCGCAGCCTATGCGCGCTGGTCTGGCCGCTGCGATGCCTGCGGCTCGTGGAACACGCTTGTAGAGGAAGGGGCGGCAACGCCGACACGTTCCTCGCGCAAAGGACGCCTGTTTGTCATCGAGCCGCTCAGGGGCCAAACGCTCGAAGCGCCGCGCCTTGCTTCCGGCGTCGCCGAATTCGACCGCGTGACCGGCGGCGGCCTGGTGCACGGCTCGGTACTGCTGCTTGGCGGCGATCCGGGCATCGGCAAATCGACGCTGTTGATCGAAGTCGCCGCCGCCTTCGCGCGCCACGGTCATCGCGCGGTGTATATCTCCGGCGAGGAAGCCGTCGCCCAGGTGCGGCTGCGCGCCGACCGGCTCGGCCTTAGCGATGCGGCCGTCGAGCTCGCCGCCGAAACCTCGGTCGAGGACATCGTGGCGACGCTGTCCCAGGCGCGGCCGCCGCAGCTTCTGGTGATCGATTCGATCCAGACCATGTGGACCCAATCTGTCGAGTCCGCCCCCGGCACGGTCACGCAAGTGCGCGGATCGGCCGGCGAGCTCATTCGTTTCGCGAAGCGCACCGGCGCTGCCGTGATTTTGGTCGGCCACGTCACTAAGGATGGACAAATCGCCGGGCCGCGCGTTGTCGAGCACATGGTCGACGCGGTGCTGTCGTTTGAAGGCGAAGGCTCCCAGCAATTCCGCATCCTGCGCGCTATCAAGAACCGCTTCGGTCCTACCGATGAGATCGGTGTGTTCGAGATGACCGGTGCCGGATTGCACGAAATCGCCAATCCCTCCGAGCTGTTCCTTTCCGAACGTGAACTCGGCAGTGCGGGCACCGCCGTCTTCGCCGGGATTGAAGGAACGCGCCCGCTGCTAGTGGAAATTCAGGCGCTGGTCGCGCCGACCTCGCTCGGCACGCCGCGACGCGCAGTCGTCGGCTGGGACCCGAGCCGGCTGTCAATGATACTTGCGGTCCTCGAGGCGCATTGCGGGGTTCGCCTCTCAGGCCACGACGTCTATCTCAATGTCGCCGGCGGCCTGCGCATTCAGGAGCCGGCGGCCGACGTCGCCGCCGCCGCAGCCTTGGTGTCTTCACTTGCCCACGCGCCGCTGCCCGCGGATGCGGTCTATTTCGGCGAAGTGTCGCTGTCAGGTGCGGTGCGGCCCGTGGCGCAAACTTCTGCGCGGCTCAAGGAAGCGCAGAAGCTCGGCTTCGCCAGAGCGATTGTCCCGGAAGCCGCGCGCAACGAAGCTCCCGAGGGCTTCGCGCTCGCGACCATCGGCACGCTTGCCGACCTGGTTGCCGATATTGCCCGGGACGGCGTGCCGCCGCTGCGGCGCGTCGGCCGACAGGACAATTAGACTGGTTGAGCCGCCACCGCACAAAGGGCACCGATCTCCGGAGCTCGTTTCACCGGCATGTGAAGCCTCCGAAAACTGGGTTAAAGACGCGTGTATGCGAGATATCAGCCGATGATCTTGGCCGATATCGAGTGATCCGATTGAGCGTACGACAAGGCGGGTGACGGGGCCGCACGGTCCAGCTATACACGCGGCGGACCTCTACCTCCGAGCCACCAGCGCACGCGGCCGAATAAGGCGGGACTAGCGAGCGGACCAGCACAACATGCCGATTACGCTGCTCGACATCGTACTCATCCTCGTCATGCTGGTTTCAGGGCTGCTCGCCATGGTGCGCGGCTTCATGCGCGAGATACTCTCGATCATCGCCTGGGTGCTGGCCGCCGGCGCGACGCTTTACGCGTATTCCAAGCTTCTGCCGGTCGCCAAGCAGTATTTCAATAACGACATCGTCGCCGCCGTGGCCGTGATCGGCGGCGTATTCCTGCTGACGCTGCTCGTGGTCTCGGTTCTGACGGTCAGGCTCTCCGACATGGTACTCGACAGCCGTGTGGGCGCGCTCGATCGCACGCTTGGCTTTTTGTTTGGGCTCGCGCGCGGACTCGTCATCGTCGTCGTGGCATTCATGTTCTTCAACTGGCTCGTTCCCGATCGTAGCCAGCCGGAATGGGTGAAAAGCGCTAAATCGCGGGTCGTCCTGACCGGGACCGGGCAATGGCTCATGTCGATGTTGCCGGAGGACCCGGAAAGCACCATCTTGAAGAAGCTGAAACGGCCACGCCCGGAAGACACCGAAACGCCGGAAAGCGCGCCGGATCGGCACAGCGAACGCGACAAGCCCGCCGTCGGCGGTGCGGACGCGGGCTATAACAATTCGAGCCGCACCGGGATGCAGCAATTGCTTGAGGCCATGAGAATCGTGCATTCAGAGGATCGCGGGCCTAGGCCATGACAGAACCTGCTCATCTCAACCTTGACGGAGACCGGCTGCGCGAAGAGTGCGGCGTATTCGGCATCTTCGGCCATCCCGACGCCGCCGCGATCACCGCGCTCGGTCTGCATGCCCTTCAGCATCGTGGCCAGGAAGCCGCCGGCATCGTCTCCTTCGACGGCAAGCGATTTCACTTGGAGCGGCGCCTTGGGCTCGTCGGCGACGCCTTTTCAGGCCGCGAGGTGATCGATCGCCTGCCGGGCAATGCCGCGGTCGGCCACGTGCGCTATTCGACTACCGGCGAGACTATTCTGCGCAACGTGCAACCGCTATTCGCCGAGCTCAATGCCGGCGGCTTTGCCGTCGGGCATAACGGCAATCTCACCAACGGCCTGACATTGCGCCGCGAGCTGGTGCGCGAAGGCGCCATGATGCAATCGACGACCGACACGGAAGTGATCCTCCATCTCGTGGCGCGCTCGCACCGCAACCGTTTTGTCGATCGCTTCATCGAGGGGCTGCGTATGCTCGAAGGCTCTTATGCCTTCGTCGGCCTGACCAACAAGAAGCTGATCGGCGCCCGTGATCCCTTGGGCATTCGGCCGCTGGTGCTCGGCCAACTGGACGGCTGCCCCATTCTCGCCTCCGAGACGTGTGCGCTGGATATCATTGGCGCGCATTATGTGCGTGATGTGGAGAACGGCGAGGTTCTCGTGTTCGACGAGGAAGGCGCCCATTCGCACAAGCCGTTCGTCCCGGTGCCGCCGCGTCCCTGCATTTTCGAATATGTTTATTTCGCCCGGCCTGACTCGATTGTCGGCGGCCGCAGCGTCTACGACGTGCGCAAGAATTGCGGGCAAGAACTCGCGCGCGAGGCGCCGGCCGCGGCCGACGTCGTGATCCCGGTTCCCGATTCCGGCGTACCCGCGGCAATCGGATACGCGCAAGCATCCGGCATTCCCTACGAGCTCGGCATCATCCGCAACCATTATGTCGGGCGCACCTTCATTGAGCCGACCCAACAGATCCGCCAGCTTGGTGTTCGTCTCAAGCACAGCGCCAACCGCGCCGTGGCCAATGGCAAGAGCATCGTGCTGATCGACGACTCGATCGTGCGCGGCACGACATCGGTGAAGATCGTGCAGATGATGCGCGACGCGGGCGCCCGCGAAGTGCATTTCCGCATCGCTTCGCCGCCGATCACCCATCCGGATTATTACGGCATCGACACGCCCGAGCAGGACAAGCTCCTGGCGGCGACCCACGACCTTGACGGCATGCGCAAATTTATCGGCGCCGATTCACTAGCGTTCCTTTCGGTTGAAGGCATCTACCGTGCGATGGGTGAAAAGGCGCGCGATCCGGTGCGTCCGCAATTCACTGACCATTGCTTCACCGGCGAATATCCGACGCCGCTCACCGACCGCACCGCGCAGGACGCCCCGCCCCATCAACTCTCCCTGCTCGCCGAGGCGAGCTGAGGGATGTCTCTACCGCTCGCCGATCGGGTCGCGCTCGTTACCGGCGCCTCGCGGGGCATCGGTTACGCGACGGCGCTCGCCCTGGGGCGCGCCGGCGCGCATGTGGTCGCGGTGGCGCGCACGGTCGGCGGTCTCGAGGAACTCGACGATGCCATTCGTGCCGCGGGCGGCTCCGCAACGCTGACCCCGGTCGACATACGCGATTACAGCGGCCTCTATCGACTCGCCACTGCGCTGAACGAGCTTTACGGGCGGCTCGATGTGCTCGTCGGCAATGCCGGGATGGCGGGCGTGCCTTCCCCGCTCGATCACATCGAGCCGAAAGCATGGGACGACACGATGGCGGTCAACGTCACCGCCAATTGGCATCTCATCCGCGCTATGGACCCGTTGCTGAAGCGCTCCGACGCCGGCCGCGCCGTCTTTGTCACATCGGGCATCGCCACGCTCGCCTACGCTTATTGGGCTCCCTATTCGGTGTCGAAAGCAGCCCTTGATGTGCTGGTGCGAACCTACGCGGCGGAAACGAGCTCGACATCGGTGCGCGTCAATCTGTTCAGTCCCGGCGCGACCCGCACTCGCATGCGCGCGATGGTCATGCCGGGCGAAGACCCGATGACGTTGCCGACACCGGAACAGGTGGCGGAAAAAATCCTCGATCTGTGCCTGCCGAGCTTTTCCGAAACCGGAAAGATCTACGATTTCCGCAGCGGCAAACTCCAGGAGTTCATGCGGCCGGCGTGAACATCGCTGCCGATCGGGCGGTGAGCCGCAGTCGACCCGACTATGGGCGCGTCCGTGTCACCCACAGGGCGAGGATTCCGGCAAGCGCCAACAGCAGTGTCGCGATCAGAAACGGTGCGCCGGGAAGCTGCCAGTCCCGCCCGGCGCCGATCGCGAACGCGAAGGTCTGGGTAAACAACGCCGGACCGAACAGATTGGCTATGCCGTTAACGCTTGAATTCGCGCCCTGAAGCCGGCCCTGCTCCGAGCCGCCGACCAAACGGCTCATCAACGCCATGCACGCCGGGCTCTCCAAACCCCACAGTGCCAGGAGCGGGATGCCGATCCAGAATTCGGCGTCGGTTTTTGCCAGAGCGAACACGAGAAAGCCCGCGACGCCGAAGGCAAGACCGAGCATCAATGCGGCACGCTCGCCGATCCGCTTCGTGACCGGGCCGACCACGGCGCCTTGCACGATGATTGATGCGAACCCGACGCCCGCGAGCGTCAGGCCGACGATGCGTTCGTTCGAGCCGTAGCGGTACAACATGTAAAGGACGCTGATACTCGGCAGCACGGCGTGGGCGAGATTGCCGAGGAAGTTGACGAACGCGAGCCCGAATAACTCGGCGTGTGAACGCAACAATGTCAGCGCACCGAACGGATTGGCGCGCCGCCACCTGAAGCCCGCGCGCCGCGAACGCGACAGCGATTCCGGCAGGACCAGCAGCCCGTAGCACGCATTCGCCAGGCTCAAGCCGGCGGCAATCCAGAACGGCAGCCGCGGTGAAATACTACCGGCAAATCCGCCAAGCGCGGGCCCGAGCACAAATCCGGCGCCGAAGGCCGCGCCGAGCAGACCAAAGCGCGCGGCGCGTTTGTCCTGCGGCGTCACATCGGCGACATAAGCATAGGCGGTCGAGATGCTTGCGGCTGTGATGCCGGAAATCACGCGGCCGACCAACAGCCACCCCAGCGTGGGCGCGAGCGCCATCAGCACATAATCGAGGCCGACGCCGAAGTTGGAGATCAGAATCACAGGCCGCCGGCCGAAGCGATCGGAGAGCGAACCTTGAAACGGCGAGAACAAAAATTGCATCAACGCCCAGGCGGTGCCGAACACGCCGAAAATCTTTGCCGCCTGTTGCGTGTCGCCGCCAACGAAATCCACCACGAGCTTCGGCAGCACCGGAATGACGATGCCGATTGCGAGCATGTCCAAAAGCACGGTCGCGAAGATGAAGACAAACGCAGCTTCCCGTCGCACCGCGCTGATTTTTACTTTCGGTGCGTCTGTCGGCCGCTCCATCAGCGCCGCTTCCGGCCCGCGTAGGGGTTGGCCTTGGCGCGCAGCGTCAGCCGGATCGGCGTGCCCGGCAGCGTGAAGGCTTCGCGCAGACCGTTGATCAGATAGCGCCGGTAGGTTTCGGGGAGCGACGATGCGCGCGAGGAAAACAGCACGAAAGTCGGCGGCCGCGATTTAGGCTGCGTCATGTAGTCGAGCCGGATGCGACGGCCGCGGACGGCAGGCGGCGGATGTGCCTCGACCACTTTTGCCAGGAAACGGTTGAGTGCGGCTGTCGGCGCGCGGCGATTCCAGACGGCATAACTTTCCATCACTGCCGCCATCAGCCGGTCGAGCCCCTCGCCGCTGCGCGCCGACATGGCGACCACCGGCACGCCCTTGATTTGCGGCAGTATGCGATCAGCTTCTTCACGGAGCCGCGGGCGGACGCCCGGGTCCCGATCGACCAAATCCACTTTGTTGATGCCAAGCACGATGGCGCGGCCTTCGCGCTCGACGAGGTCGGCGATCCGGATGTCCTGTTCTTCGAATGGCGCCATCGCATCGACGAGCACGATCACCACTTCGGCAAAACGGATGGCGTGGAGCGTATCGGCGACCGAAAGCTTTTCGAGCTTTTCTTCAATGCGTGAGCGGCGGCGTAGCCCGGCCGTGTCGTACATGCGTAAGTGCCGGCCCCGCCAGTCAAGATCGACCGCGATCGCGTCGCGCGTGATGCCGGCTTCGGGACCCGTCAACAATCGCTCCGCGCCAAGCAAACGATTGATCAGCGTCGATTTACCGGTGTTCGGGCGGCCGACGACCGCGATGCGGATTGGTTTGTCTTGCTCAGCGGAATCCGGAACTTCGTCAGGCTCGGCCTGCGCGGTCGCTTCGGGCAGCGCCGCGCGGATGGCATCATAGAGCCCGGACAAGCCCTCACCGTGCTCGGCGCTGATCGTGATCGGGTCGCCGAGGCCAAGCGCATAGGCTTCGAACGCGCCGGCTTCTCCGGCCCGCCCTTCGCTTTTGTTGGCGACGAGGATCGCAGGCTTGCCCGACTTGCGTACGAGGTCGGCAAAGGCGCGATCGGTCGGCGTTTCGCCAGCACGCGCGTCAACGAGAAAGAGCACGACATCGGCCTGCGCCATGGCGGCTGCGGTCTGAACCTGCATCCTCCCGGAAAGGGTTTCGGCCGCGGCATCCTCAAGGCCTGCCGTGTCGATGACGCGAAAGGACAGGTCGCCGAGCCGCCCCTCGCCTTCCCGGCGGTCGCGGGTGACGCCCGGCTGGTCGTCGACGAGCGCTCGCCGCGCGCCAACCAGGCGGTTGAACAGGGTCGATTTGCCGACGTTGGGCCGGCCGACAATGGCGACGGTAAAAGACATGAAGCGATCTGAGGCCAAGGGCCAACGACACTAACGGCGCGTCCGCGCCGCATGCCGCTCTTTATCCTGAACTGATCAGCGTGAATACGCCGGAAGCGGCGCCATAGCCCAGTTAGGTGTGCGCGTTGTGGGCCTACTTAGCTTGCCCCACCGGCGGCGGGGCCGGCCAGTTGGTTTGAGCCGGCTGTGCCGCTTGCTGGGCTTGCCCAGCCAGCGGCGGTGCGGGCCAGTTCGTTTGAGCGGGCTGCGTTGAGGGCGGGGCCGGCCAGGACGCCTGCGCAGGCCGTTGAGCCTGTGGCGGTGGGGCGGCCTTTTGATCCCAGGCAGCGTCATGCGGGGGCGTCGCCGGTGCAGGCGCGACCTTGGGTTTCGGTTTTACCTTCGGCTTCGGCTCGGGCTTCACCGGTGCAGCCGCGGGCTTTGCAGCAGCGGCGCCGCCGTCAGCAGCCGCCTGCTCCGGCGGCGGCTGATAACCTTTCACTAGATCCGGCGGCACTCCCGTTTCCGCACCCGGCACACCTTGGGGGAAGAGCGGCTCGCGCTCGCCCGACAGCTTTTTCTTGGTATTGAATGCATCCGTGGAAAGCACTTCCGTCGGGTCGAACTGACCACCCGGCGTACAACCGCCGAGCACCAGCACCAGCGCAAGCGCCGAACCGACTCCAACCAGCGAGGAGGAAAAACGTCGCGTCGGCATCCGTCAGCCCTTGCCACCGGAGGCGATGAGTTCGCTCAAAACCTCGGCACGGCTGCGCGCGCCCGGCGGTGTTTGCGGATCGGTGATGATCATCTCGACCCATTTCCGCGCCGCGTCCGTGTCGCCTTGCTTCCAGGCAGAGAGCGCCAGCAATTCGCGCGCGCTGTGCCGGAATGGCCGATCCGGCGCCGCCAACGGTTCGAGCCGCGCACGCAGGTCGCCAAAGGAAGAGCCGTCGACAAGGAGGAACCCGGCACGAAGGGCGGCGAGATCCTGGATAACTTGTCCGGCGCCCCTGTCAGCGGCGATCTCGTCATAGGACTTAACCGCGGCTTTGGGGTCCGTCCACGCCTGTTCGGCGGCTTCACGCAGACGCGCCAGCACGCGATATCCTGCGGTGCCATCGATGGCGAGTTTGGCGAACGCCGCTTCCGCCTCCTGAGGCTTGCCGGTTTCCGCCAGTGTCACCGCTTGCTCAAAAGCGGCGCCGGAATCAGCCGCCCTCTTGGTTTCCCACCATTCGTAGCCGCGCCAGGTGCCTACGCCCAGGATGACGAGCACGCAGGCGGCAACGATGTAATTGCCGTAACGATCCCACAGCCGCTTAAGCTGATCGCGACGGACTTCCTCGTCGACTTCTTGAAAAATATCGGCCACGGACCCCTGCCCCAGCACGAGCCCAAGTTCGGACAAACCGCCCCGCTTCCGACAGGCACCGCCGGAAGCCAGCTTTCCGAACCGAGGATCGACAAAACCAAGGAATTCCGCGCGCTTAGGCCCGGAAATCCACACCGGGAGCTAGAATAGGCATGTGGCACGAGCAAGGCAAAGCCCCCGCCCCGGCTGCGGCGATGGCGCTGACATTAGGTCTCTACGAAGAGCTCGACTACACGAAGCCGGCGGACCCGGTGGCCCAGCCCGTTAAGATTTCTTCTTCCGCATCGGGTAGACGTTGTCGGTGCCGGGAAAACTGCGCGCACGCACCTCGTCGGCATAACCCTTCACCGCCTGCTCGATCGACGGACCAAGTTCGCCGAACCGTTTGACGAATTTTGGCACGCGGGGCGAAAGCCCGAGCATATCCTCGAGCACGAGGATTTGGCCGTCACACGCCACGCTCGCACCGATACCGATTGTAGGGATCGCGACCTCGCCCGTAATCCGGCGGGCAAGCGGCTCGGCGATCGCTTCGAGGACGACGGCAAAAGCGCCGGCGTCTGCCACGGCGCGCGCGTCCGCCTCGATCGGCGCCCAATCGCTCTCGTCACGTCCCTGCGCGCGGAATGAGCCGATGGTATTGATCGCCTGCGGGGTCAAGCCGACGTGGCCCATCACCGGCACGCCACGCTCGACCAGAAAGGCGATCGTCTCCGCCATGCGCCGGCCGCCTTCGAGCTTGACGGCGCCGCAACCGGTTTCTTTCAGCACCCGGGCAGCGGAAGCGAAGGCCTGTTCCTTCGAGGCCTCATACGAGCCGAACGGCAAGTCGACGATCACCAGCGCGCGCTTCGAGCCGCGCATCACCGCGTGGCCTTGCAGGATCATCATGTCGAGCGTGACGGGCACTGTAGTGTCGAGCCCGTGCATCACCATGCCGAGTGAATCCCCGACCAGGATGACGTCGCAATAACCGTCGAGGATGCGCGCCGTATGCGCGTGATAGGACGTCAGGCACACAATTGGCTCGGCGCCCTTGCGGGCACCGATGTCCGGCGCAGTGAGCCGGCGGATTTCGTCATGCACCGACATCGGTCAATGTCCCAGCGCCGGCGTTCCAAACGCCGGCACCCCGATGACGATGGGATGAAACACGAAGCCGAGCGCAAGATAGACGATGGTGCCGACGGCAATCGCGATGAAGTCGTTTCGCCGTCCGCCTGAGGGAATTGGCGGCGATCCGGCATCGCTGCGATGCTTCAACGTGATGCGGTCGTAGACTGCCCAGGCGAGCACCGAGCCGAACAGGATCATGCTGCCGAGATCGCCGTTGGCACAGAGGTGCGCGAAAGCCCAGATTTTAACCCCGACCAGGAACGGGTGTTTGAGCACGCGCTTGATGTCGCCGGGAATATAGGCGGCAACGAGCGCGATGCTTGCCGGCCACATCAGCGCGACCACGATGTGACGGGTCCATGCCGGCGGATACCACACCGGAATGAGGCCTTCGGCGCGGTATCGCGCAAAGCCATAGCCGATCAGTACAAGACCGATGACGGAAACCAGGGCGAACAGACCCAGATATGGACCCCGGCCGATAGTCGCGATCAACGCGGCACGCCGCTCGCGCATGGAGACAAACCCATGCGCGCCGAGAAACACGACAAGGCCGATGATTTCGACAGCGAGGCCCATGGCTAAGCCGCCACTCCGCAGTTGAGATTTCAGCGTAATTGTATGGAGACGCGTCGCGGCCCCGGTTGCACGCCGCGATCATGACGAGCAGCACGCTCTTGTCAATGACAGGCGCCGACCATGATCGGACGGGGCGTCACATTCGCCACGGCAGGCGCTGATGGCTCCCCGCCCCCTCAAAACCCCAAAGCCTCAAGGCCCGCCGAAGCGGAAGTTCAAACCCGCCTTGATCTCCTGAACGTTGAGACTGGCATTCGACGTGTACAACGGTGTGGTTGGCGTCGTGAAATTCAGCGCCTGCGAGCCGAAACCGAGATAATCGTATTCGATCTTGGCGGACCAGTTCTTGCTGATGCCATATTCGAGCCCGGCGCCGGCGGTCCAGCCCGTCCGCATGAAAGTGGTGCTCGCGCTGTTTCCGGCGAGATCGGTGAAGCCGCTCTGGTCCCGAGCGAAGGCCACGCCGCCCTTGCCATAGATCAAGAGGCGATCGAAGGCCGCGCCGACCCGGCCGGTGACGGTCGATGTCCAGTTCGTGTTGGTGTTGATCGTGTCGCCGATTGAATCGGTGCCGCTGCCCTTCAGCCCCGAGTAGCTGAAATCGCCTTCGACGCCTAGCACCAGCATGTTGAATTGCAGATTGCCGCCAACCTGTGCGCCGCCGAGGAAACCGGTGCCGCTTTTAAATGTGTTGTTTGCTCCGGTGAAAGGATCGCTCCACGAGGAGTTACCGAAACCGCCACCGACATGGCCGCCGATGTAAAAGCCGGTCCAGTTATAGATCGCGGCGGGAGCATAGGCGACGGGTACTACGGGAGCCGGAGCCTGCGGCACCGGCAGATCGGCCGCCGTCGCCGAACCGACGGAAAGAGCGGTGCCGGCGGCGAACGCAACGCCACCAACGAACGCACGCAATGTCATGTCGACCTCCACCCTCGCCCCGAAACACGCTCGCTGCACGGGAACAACGTGAACCACTCGCCCCGCTCTCAGGCCGCAGAAAGCCGCACCTCTTCGGACAAAGCGTGGTCGGACGGTGGCGGCAAAATGACACCAGACTTGTTGTTAAAGAAATTGCAAACTTGCAATCAAATCGCGAAACCGAACGAGAATTGCGACCCGGAACCAACCGGTGCCCGGGCAAAGATCACATCGCCGCCGCAATGATTCGAGTTCCGTCGCGTTCCGGTCACGCCACCACTCTTGGTCGATTGCCAGATCTCGTTCAGGCTGTATCATCGCCGGCATCGGGGAACAGCGCGCCAGCGCGTAGTTAACCATTGCGGGGGACGAAAGAATGACGAGCACTTTGGCCCAGAATGTCTTTCAAATCGGCTTCGTCGTGCCTGATATTCAGAAAGCGATGGCCTTTTTCAAGGAGACGCTCGGCGTTCCCGAATTTCTGTTCATCGACGATCCGGGCCTTGAAGATGAGACCTACCTCGGCAAGCCAGCGCCGCTGAAAATTAACCTCGCCTTCGGGTGGTGCGGCGACACGCAAGTCGAACTGATCCTTCCCATTGCCGGGGTGAGCACCTATTCGAAGTTCCTCGATCACAACCCCAAGGGCGGCATGCACCATTACGGCATCGAAGTCGCCAACTACGCGCAAGGGGTGA
>Ga0187860_1002307_pt1 | contig 15974 bp, 10 predicted proteins | sample June2016WEW_10_4_FD_132981 | JGI IMG/M metagenome (GOLD analysis project Ga0187860, IMG submission 132981) | Peatland microbial communities from SPRUCE experiment site at the Marcell Experimental Forest, Minnesota, USA - June2016WEW_10_40 | ecosystem: Environmental > Terrestrial > Soil >... | reverse complement strand
GCGCTCATCCCCGCTCGGCCAATTCCCGTTAAAAAGTGACAGCGCCTGCTAAGCCCGCTAAGTTTCCGCTCCTCTGCGTTTAGTCTTCCACCAAAGGATCCGCATTTCATGACGATCTCTATGTACAAGACTTCCGTGCCCATTTTCGTGCAATTCCTCACCAGCATCTCCACGGTGCTCGACAAGGCGGCGGCGCATTGCGAGGCGAAGAAGATCGAGCCGGCAACGCTCCTCAACATGCGGCTTTATCCCGACATGTTCCCGCTAGTGCGGCAGCTGCGCGCGGTAACTGATCACGCCATCAGCGCCACCGCCCGGCTCGCCGGTGCGGAACTCATCACTTTTCCCAACAATGAAGCGAGCTTCCCTGAGGTCAAGGACCGCATCGCGAAGACCGTTGATTTCGTCAAGGGCTTCAAACCGGAGCAGATCAACGGCACCGAGGACAAGGAGATCATTGTCAAGTTTTCGGGCGGGGAGCGCAAGTTCAATGGGCAGACGTTCCTGCTAAATTTCTGTTTGCCGAACTTTTATTTTCACGCCACTACCGCCTACGACATCCTGCGCCATTGCGGTATCGAGCTCGGCAAGCGCGATTTCATGGGAACGCCGGTAACACTCTAGGGGAGGGCGCGCCGCAATGTGCGGCGGCATGACCCATGTCGCGCCCCGAATTGTTGCGGCCGGCGCCTGATGACCGGCTGCGCCTGTGCCCGTTGTCGAAACGCGTTAACCGCACCAGCAACGTCGACGATCCGACTCTGATCGAGGAAGTCTCGCTCGATGCCGTCTGATCCAACGCCGGTTACAGCGCCGCAAATAAATTCCAAAATAAAACGCCAGCCAGCCAGGGGTTCGACCGATCGGCCGGCTAATGGGGTAGGCAACCAGACTACGAATCTGGGGGTCAGGAGTTCGAATCTCTTCGGGCGCGCCATAACTTCAATGTTTTCCGAAAGAATTTTGGCATCGGTTAACCTGCCATGCAGAATGAAAAAATCTGCATGGCATTTGCATGGCTGTGCGCAAACTCGTTGCAATTTGCTAATACCTCTCGTGCTGCCAGAGCGCCGAGCGGCGCAACTGGCTAGGAAACTACAATTTGCTTATCAGTCGCAACCGAGTTTCGGTTGGAGGAAAATGGCAGGCGCTCTACCGACTCATCGAGGTCTACTGAGCGGTGAGGTAGTGGATTTTGATTCCGCCATGCGGAGGTTCGAATCCTCCCGCCCCAGCCAAGTTTTTCCTCATGAAATTCGATACTTAGAGGTCACGCGGCGCTTCGGTGCCGTTTTCATGTTGCATCGTGTTGCAAAAATTTTCCAAGCAATTTCAAGGCTCACCATTTCGTGTCGGCGGCTCCACGCAACATGGACGCAACATGATCTGCCGGATAGAGCGTGTTGCAAGGACGGGAATATCGAAGGCGCCAAGTTACGCTGATCAATCGATGGCTGAGAGGAGCACTTCATGGCTCGCATAGTCCCTTCCCAGATTGTTGCTCTCATCGATCAGAACCCGCCTAGCGGCTCGGCGACTCTTAGTGTGGGCCATGGCACCGTCGGAATTCTGACGGCAATTACTCGTTTGATTGACGAGCTTCCGGCGGAATTATTGATGATTAGCGGAGCGGATTACATCAACCTTGTGTGCAGCGTAGAATCTATCAGAACCTCAGTTGCCTTTTGGCAGCTAAAAGGAGCCGGCGAAATTGGTAATTCTGGCATCCGGGGCAAAAACGTTCTTGTGCTTATCCGCGAGGTCTTAGCCAAATGTCCTGATCAGGCCCCGTCTCCTGCAACAACAGAGTTGGCCTTTATCACTGATGATGATTTGCAAGTCAGCGTCCGACTGGACATAAACACGGCAACGAGCGCCTTACATAATGGCGAATGGAAAGCGGCAACCGTTTTGGCGGGAGCTGCTGCCGAAGCTATGCTTCTGTGGGCTATTCAAAAAACGCCTGCTCTGGCAAGTTTGCCGACCAAGCCCAAGGGGACGCCCGAAGGTTGGGGCCTTGGAGATTATATACGGATCTCCGCCGATCTCGGCCTTATTGAAAACGCTACCGCTCAACAAACCGCTCTAGCCAAGAATTTCCGCAATCTCGTCCATGCCGGACGCGCTCAGCGTCTTGATGAGGTTTGTGACCGGCGAACAGACTTGACCGCACTCGCGGCGGAGGAACTGATTGCTCGCGACTTGAGCGCATAGCCTCGGCCGCGTCCCGAGCGCTTCTCGCCAGGGGCCTTCGCTCTACGTCATGTTCGGACCAGAGAAACCACACGCAAGGCTTAGCCCGGAGCGCGTTTGGATAGGCTTTCCCGTTCGGAAGTTACCTTGAATTCCAGAGTCTCTACCCAGGACGACGAGGGGCTGCTAGAGATAGCAACCTAGGGTAGGGGTACGAATGAAGAAGAAGAAAACTGCCATAATTGGCGCGTTCACGCCGGAAGCGGTTCTGAAGCGCAAAATTCGCGCGCATCTTCGAAAGCTCGGCTTCCATAAGTCGGCGGACGGGGCCCTCTTGCCGCCCTCATCCTCCAAAGAAAGCGTCCGCGCACTCCATTTCGAGCAACGCAAAGCGGGCTTGAAAGCGCAACGCGAATTCGTTCGGCGTGAACTCCCGAAGCTGCAACACCACTTTGCGGAGGGCAACGAGATTGATCCTGAGAAGGTTGAGGCGGCCCTCGAACTGATCGAAGCCGACACCTGGCAATCAGACCTGTTTCGCTTAGCGAGCCTGTCCTGGTCTGTACCCGTGTCTGCGGGATTCGGCCGACGTTTGCGTTACCTGGTATGGGACAAGAGCAACAACAAGCTGATTGGCATCATCGCGCTCGGCGATCCGGTCTTCAATCTCAAAGCGCGCGACGATCTCATTGGATGGAATGTGAACGACCGCGGAAAACGCTTGGTCAACGTGCTGGACGCTTACGTCCTTGGCGCTGTTCCGCCGTACAACATGATCCTTGCGGGAAAACTAGTCTCGTGCCTCGTCCGGTCCCGCGAGGTGCGGGATGATTTTGCGCGGAAGTATGGCAAAAGTTGCGGCGTCATATCTCGCAAAAAGAAAGGTGCGAAGCTTGTCGTCGTGACGACTAGCTCGTCTCTGGGGCGATCGTCGGTCTACAACCGCCTGAAGCTTGATCGTGAAACTTACTTCGTATCAATCGGATACACGCAAGGATGGGGCCATTTCCATGTTCCCAATACGCTCTTTGCGGAACTGCGCGATTATTTGAGAAAGCGAAAGCACAAATACGTTGACGGTCACCGTTTCGGGCAGGGTCCTAATTGGCGCTTCCGAACAATACGGGTCGCGTTCAATGCCCTTGGCTTCCGAGCCGATCTGCTTCGCCATGGCATCGGCCGGGAAGTGTTTGTGTGCGAATTGGCGGTCAACGCTCGAAAGATTCTGCGGGCTGAAGCTGTCAGACCGAATTATCGCGGATTGAAAACGGTCGCTGAAATTGGCGGCTTAGCCCGCCAGCGCTGGCTTGTACCGCGAGCAGCACGTCGCCCAGAATTCAAGGAGTGGAAACGGGATCAATTCCGCGCCTTGGTACTTTCTCCGCGTCAACGTGTCGAGGCAATGGCAAACTTCGAACTCAGATCAGGGAGCGCGGATCGAGCGAGCGCGTAGATGTACCACGCCAAGGAACGTCGAACCGGGCAGATCATCAGTGCGACTAAGGCTTTGCCGCGGGGCAGCTACCGATGCCCGACGTGCAACGTCGAAGTTTCTTTACGTTCCGGCGACTACCGCGCCGCGCATTTCGCTCATAAGCCGGGACAAGGAAAGCCGGAATGCGAGGAATTCCACCCATCCGACGACCTCAGCCATTCGTGGCGTGACACCGACACTTATCAGGGTCCCGCGATTGAACCCCTAGGCTTGAGCATCGAGCTTGAGCCCGACCACGACGCACGCCGTGGTCCAAGAAAGTGGGGTCTACGTCTTACTGTGCCGAAGTCGCCCGACGAACACGGCGTTGTCCAGATCGATTGCGGCGGAGGCGACGTAAGGAAGATAGCTCTTTCGAAACTCTTTCTTGGATCGCAGACGTATCGGGCCGATCCTGCCGCTCCGGATTTCGGTGCAAGTTGGATCAGCCCCGAGGTGCGTCAAACATATCGGTCCGCCGTTGAGCAGCGCATCCCAGGATTAAGCAGTCGCGTTGCAAACGTATTCACGGCGGCAGGCGGCGCGAAATTGAAGCCTCAAACAAACGTCCTGCACTGGGGCGAAAGCTATTATCTGGTCTGGCCAGAAGGCAACTCGATTGCGTTTCCGTCAGTTATCCTGACTCACACACTCGCGACAAGTCTTGGCTGGTGTTGCTCCTTAGTTGGTCTGCCAGACAAGTCTGACCCTGAAATTGCGGTTTGGCTAACTCAAACCTGTGACCTCCCGCTTGCGCGTGCCAAGAGAGAATGGGCGTTGGTCTATCCACCGCCCTATGCCGTCGACGACGACGGCGCCTTGCAAGTACCGTCGGTCTCGCAGCTTGTTCTTGCAATCAAACCGGTCGACGAAGCGGGCGGCAATGAGAACGAAGTGACCTGTGTGGCCGGTCAATATTCAGGGTCCACGACCTTGAGGGGTACGAAGCGGCATCTTATTGAAATCACGATCTCAGACCAAGTAGCCCAAAAGCCGATCCACTTGCGATGGGATGACGCGTACCTGGCTACAGTGAGGGCCAAACCGTATCCGGATGCGCCGGACGAACCAACCGTCACACTCAGATTCGACGGGGCCGAACCCACGGAACCAATCGCCCTGCATCGCGTGAAGTGCCACGAATTGCTTGAGCAGGTGCGGCTTGGGCGCCGTCGAATTTCAGAAATTCGCGGGCATCCTGTTTTGACCGGTTACCTCCGTTGGAGGCGCGCAGATGAATTCGAACCTGAGAAGGAGCAAATCACCTTCTCACCCGCTGCTGTCGCGGTCTCCGTCAATTTGCCAGTTGATCGACAACTTCTAGAGCGCATCAACGCCATCTTGGAGGACCGTTCGCTCGAAGTCGGATTGGATTTTGGCGCCTACGGGGCCTTCCACTCCTGGATGCTAGCTTCGGAAGGAACCCATCCCGAAGAGTTCAGGATTGCCCGCGATCTGCGCGCACGCGTGGAATGGCTGTGCAAGGCGTCTGGCGCATTTGTCATGCCTGAGCACGGTCCTCTGCAAGTTCTTGATGACTACACCCTGCTGCGCCATTTCTCCGAAATATCCGTCCCTCGTGCGCTTTTGGGACACCGCCGCGCGCTTCAGCACGAGCTTCGGATCGTCGCAAAGGTGACGCCACCGTGAGCGATGCCCTCACACCCGGTCCTGACGCCAGGGCGCGTATCCAAGCGCTCGGACAAAAGACTCTGTTGGCCTTCTTTGGGGAGGTACCTGCGGGAGCGATGCAGCAAGTCGCGCGATTTCTCCCGAGTGTCGATGGGTTCCGTAAAACCAGCGACGCAGGAATTGCCAAGCAAAAAGAAGCGCTCGCCCGAAAGCTCAGCCGTTCCGGAGCAAACGACCGGGACTATCACGGGCTTTATTTGATCTGGCGGTCGTGGATTGACGCCAACTTTCCGAACGCAGAGTTGGCGCATGAACTCATCGATGGCGTTGAGGATGCAGCCGACGCTGCAGGCGGTCCTGAAGACCGCCGCCTGGCCATCGAGACCCACGTCGATTCACTACTCGAAAAGCTAAGGGAAGAATCCCAGCAGAATAAATGCACACGGGAACAAATCGATCGTCTTTTCACGTTCAGTCCTTTTCCAGAGACGAGTGCCGGACGCGGCTTGATAGCGGCCGCGAAGCCAGCTTCAGAGGTTAATCGGGACGCTGAGCTAGGCGACCTGCCGAAACGTTTGCGACACGATGAAGATGAAATCCAATCCTTAAAGGCTGCGTTGAAAGCGCTTTCCAGCCGCCTCGACCCGCTTGCCGCTTCGGTTGAAGCGGCATTCGCCAAACTGCCGGCATTGGAATCAAGCATCGCAAAGGCCCAGACGATCGCCGAAGGTGCGCGCACCGCCATCCAAGAGGAGATCAAGCGAGCGCAGGCCGCCGAAGCCACGAAGCAGGGAGCCAAAACTGACGACGGCCGGGCTGCAATAGAAGCCTGCATGGAGGCCGTAGCTGGTGAAGTTGACACCGTCTCAAACGAGTTGCGGAAATTGGCATCATCGTTCACGGCCGTCGACGAGCACGTGGCAACGGTCCAAAAGGCTTCTGCAGAAAACACGCAAAGCCAGAACAGTCGCTTTGAAGAGCTGTCCCGCGCAATTAAACAAATTGAGCAAGACATTGCCGCGTGGAGTGAGGATCGCACGCTTGCAGAGCAGTTGGCAGCCTTCGGTGAACGGCTTCGTGAGCTGGAGGATCGCGAGAACGTCGCATTGCCCACCGCGTCCAAGGCCTATGAGACGAAGGACCTCACAACCTACCAAAGTGGCGAAGTCATCGATCTTCGTTCAGGCCTTCGTTGGGTGGGTCTTCAAGCAATCAACGGAAGCACACCTGCAGCTATTCGATCGCACGCCGATATCGCGGGCGCGTTCGTCAAAGCTCTGCAAGCCCTTGGTTTGCGGAAGACGACGGGGCAGATTTTTGCCGAGGAATGTGCCGCCGCCGTCCTCAGCAGGCAGGCCATCTTCCTCAAGGGCGCGTTTGCGACGCGCGTTGCGCGAGGACTTGCGCGCGCTCTCGCCGGACCAGCCAGCGCCAGGCTGGCGATTCCTATCGGCCTGCAGGATGGCGAAGAACTTCGGTTTTGCATTACGTCCGCGCTCGACCGCCATCCCCAACTCGTCGGGGCGCTTGCAATCGAAGGCATCAATCGAACAGCGATTGACGTCACGAAGGAGGTTCTCTCGGACTGGATAGATCGACCTGCGAGCGCCGCGGATGGCCGAGGCGGGCGCGCAGCGATTTTTGCGACGATAGCGGGAGGCATCGCATCGCTTCCTATCGAGGGAGGTTATTTCGAACTCGGACCAGTTTTTGATCTCGATTACCTTGATTGGCGAACAAATCAACCTGCGGAGCCGGAACCAGCGGGGAATATCCTATCGATTGAAGCTGATCTGTCGATGCAGGGTCAGGTTATATCTGGGGGCGCCAATACCGAAGAAGCAATCCGTCTTGCCCGCCAGTACAAGCAAAAGCGTAACCCCGCTATCGAGCGCGCATTCGCGCGAGCATACCAAGCCCTCCATGCAGCCCGCTCGGATCAAAAGGCAGTAACGCCACTTCAGTCGCTCTGCTACGGTTGGCTTTTGCCCTATTGGCGCGCGCTCAATCTATCCAAGGACCAGATCGATTCTGAGTTGGACGGCGGGAAATGCAACGGAACGGCGCCTGACCCGCGCCTCGTCGCAATGTTGGCGGGTGAATTTGTTGACGAGAAATCGGACGGTCCAGCATGATCGCGATCGCGGAGCGCAGCGGCGAAAGCATAGAATCCAGCCTCGATGGATTCTTGCACTCATCATGTGACAAATGCGCTCTCATCGGTGCCGCGGCCGCCGAGTATTTTCGAGCTATGATTTTCGGCGCATCGCTTCCGCTGCGGGAACTAAGCGTCGCCCGAACCATCCACACAACACGTCTCACGACGAGCGCACGCCGCGCGATCGACCTTATGTGGCCTCGCCGTGGCGGAGGCGACCAATCAGACGCATCCGATGTTTGTTCCGTTACTCTCAAACGAATGGGCGTTCTTGGCGATGCAGCAAATATCGGCCAGGCGCAGTGGGTAGCTGCGCCGCTGCGGATCGTTATCCCCGAAAACGGCCCATCCTGTCTTTTGATCGGGACGGCTCCCATGCCGGTCGCTCGGAAAACGATAGGCGCTGAGGCAGCTTGCGCTGGCGCAGGGCGGTTTTTGGGTCAGCGGGTACTCGACAAGGCAAGCAACCGCGACATCGCTCAATCCGTCGATGCCTGGCTTGGACAGTTTCCGCCGTTGACAGAGTGGACCGCCCAGGTGCTCGGCGTTCATGAGGCCCGTATGGACGTGACGCAGGGGGTCTCTGCCGAACAGCTCGAAATTTACGCTCCCGACGTGCTCCGGAACCAACGGCGTCCAGGGCGATGGATTGCGGCCGGAGAGGTGAATCGTCCCCTCGATGGCGTGCGTCTGTGCCAGCCTCAGGCGCGCTACGCGAGAAACTACGATACGCCGCATTATCTCGCGCATTTCGACTTCGAAAGGGGTGCTCTTTCGCTACGCCGCTCGGTTTCTATACGGCGCGACCTGACGCTAAGGCTGCGGTTTGGCCTTGATGTCCTTCTCAGCAGCCCGCGCGATCTTTCTATTGTGCTCACCGGGCAGACATTCAGGATCGACCGGCCGACGCCGCTTCCTCAGCCGGAAGAGCGCGTCTATGCGCTGGGTTGGGAGGACCCAATGTCGGAAGCGTCGGACAGACTCGTCTTCCACCGGGATGCGTTGCCGATCCTGCTGCACGCCCTTCGGCGCTTATCGATTACTCCGTCCATCACGCCACGGATTCCCTGATGACCCAGCGCAACCCAACGACCGATCACGGCGTTCACACCACGGCGCTACGATTGACGGAAAGCCTTCGGTCTTACATCGAGGCCCAATACCACATTCGCAATGAGAGCCTTATACGCGAAAGGCGCCGCTTGCTCGAAGAGCCGGGCGCCGTTAGCCAGCGGCCCTTTGTGGAATCGACGCCTGTCTACGAACTGGACAGGCACTACGCGGAGCTTTCGATTTCCGCCCCGGTGAAAAACGTTCTTACCCGCTTGTCAGAACTGGAGGTGGGCATCTTTTCGAGACCGTACGTTCACCAGGCGGCTGCACTCGAAGCTTTTTTTAGCCGCCAACGTGACCTCATCGTTGCGACCGGCACGGGTTCGGGCAAGACCGAAAGCTTCCTGATGCCGATCATCGGGCAACTCGCGATCGAAGCCGGCGCAAGACCTCAGTGCGCCGCCCTGCCGGGTATTCGCGCACTCTTGCTTTATCCGATGAATGCGCTGGTCAACGACCAACTTTCGCGCATAAGGCGATTGTTCGGCAGCACGCGCGCGTCGGAATTGATCTCGGGCAGCCGCCAATATCCCGTACGGTTTGCAAGTTATACCGGCCGAACGGCTTATCCCGGGCCACGCACGTCGCAGCGCGATACTGAACGCATTGAGCCGCTATTCGAAGAATTCTATCTGCCTATCCTGGCGCAGCCTGCAGCAGAGGCTCGACTGCGCGCCATCGGTCAACTACCCGAAAAGGACCTGGCGGCCTTCTTTGGGAAGTCCTTCGAAGAGACGCGAACCAGCGCAGCCGGCCGGACGAGCCGCTACCGACATTGGGGCCGACGGCTACTGACGCAAGACAGCGATCGCGAACTTATGACGCGCCATGAGACGCAAGCGCGCTGTCCAGAAATACTGATCACTAACTATTCAATGTTGGAGTATATGCTGATGCGGCCAATCGAAAGGCCGATATTCCAGCAGACTCGTGACTGGCTTCGCGCGAACGCCGCCAACGAACTCATACTCGTTCTCGACGAAGCCCATATGTATCGAGGCGCTGGAGGCGCCGAAGTCGCGCTCTTGCTTCGCAGGCTATTGTCGAGGCTGGACGTTTCACGCGACCGCGTCCGATTTATCCTTACCAGCGCCAGCCTCGGAACTGGTGAAGACGCGACCCGCGCTATCACCCAATTCGGTCGCGATCTCACGGGTCTGCCGGAAGATTCAACGCGATTGTTCGAAGTGGTACGCGGCACAAGAGAAGTTCGATCTGGACAGCGCGTCGCGAACCACGTCGAGACTCAAGCCCTTGCCGCCTTCGACCTTGCGGCTTTTGAAAAGTACGCGACCGACCCGCCGGCGGCCCGCCGAGCCGTGACCGACCTTTGCCAAGCCCTCGGATGGAACCCGCCGCTCGAAGATGCCGATCTGGCGGACTTTCTGTTCGACAAGCTAACGGCTTTTGGCCCCTTGGAGCTTTTGATCCGGTGTGTCTCGGGGACCGCCATGCCGTTGGAAGAACTTCAAACCCGCCTCTTCGGCTCATCCGCCGCGGCGGAACCCGCTACGGCGGCCCTCTTGGCTATCGCCACGTTTGCCAAACGCCAGCACGACAGACGCGTCCTCCTTCCTACTCGATTACACATGTTCTTCCGCGGACTTCCGGCGCTATTCGCGTGCGTTAACTCAAGATGCGAGCATGTACGGGAAGCGCATGCGCACCACATACTCGGGCGGCTGCATACGCATGCGCGGGAGCGCTGCGAATGCGGCGGGCGCGTCTATGAACTGGCCACCCACCGTGAATGCGGGACTGCATTTCTACGCGCCTATATGGAGGGTCCGCACGGTGACTTTCTCTGGCACCTTCCATCGGGACCATTGCGCGAAGGACATCAAACGCCGCTGCTTGAAGTGGAGTTTTTGGTCGAGGGTGAACCTCATCGCGATGAAACGGATCAGTGCACAACTGCATGGCTCGACATCCGCAGCGGGCGTCTTCTTTATCAGACGCCGGCGAACGCCACCGGCTTTCGGGAAGTCTATCTTCCAGGTGCCGGCGCCGAATGGGGCCGCGCCGCACGATTTTCGACATGCCCGGTGTGTCGGGCGAATACGTTGCGCGAAGATCGCTCCAGCATCATGGATCACTCGACGAAGGGCGAAGCGCCATTTGCAAACCTTGTAAAGACCCAACTCGATGCACAGCCTGCGGTGAAGCCTGAATCACGGGAATATCCTAATGGTGGCCGAAAAGTCCTGCTTTTCTCCGACGGCCGCCAAAAAGCGGCGCGCCTGGCCCGCGACATTCCGCGCGAGGTTGAGCAAGACATATTCCGTCAGGTGCTTGCTGTCGCAACATCGCGATTATCGGCCATCGGCCGAGAGCCGCGTCCGAATACGCATCTTTATACGGCCGTGCTAACCGTCCTGCGGGATTTCAATCTTCCGATATTTGACGTCGATGATGCACGCCGCATCGAAAACGAAATCCAACGACTTGAAAAAGATCATGAGGGAGACAGTCTCCAGGACTTGCTGAATGATTTCTCTCCGAGCGACAGCCCGCCCCGCTACAAGATGGCGTTGCTGCGGCAACTGTGCGGCAGATACTATTCCCTGACAGGCACGTCGGTTGGCGTTCTGCTTCCTACCCAACGCGCTCAGCAAAAACTCCGGACGACGATACGCGGCGCTGCGGCTGGTCTTTCCGATTCGGACGTTGATCAACTTGCGGCTGCCTGGATTTCAGAGCTGTGCGACCGGTTCGCTTTTGACCGTGACATTCCCCCTACCATCCGGTCGCTGGCCGCGGGTTATTGGACAACCTCATGGGGTAGCGACGGCCGTTTTGAACGTTCCTTGCGGTCTAAACTCCCAGTGGTTCTCGGAATCTCGCCCGAGACAGTTGAGGCGCTCGAAACAGCGCTCACCCATGAACTCGCGCTTCGTCACGACGACGGCGCCTATTTCGTTGATCCTGCTAAGGTTCGAATCCGTATCGACCTTGAAGCGCCGTGGTACCAATGCCGCGAATGCACCCAATTGATGCCGATGCCGATCCGAAACCGGTGCATTTCGTGCGCTTCAGATTTGCTTGATAACCTCAACCCGACCGATAGTGAATACATCAGATCACGCAAGGGCTTTTGGCGCGAGCCGGTGCGCGCCGCGTTGGAAGCGAGACCGAAGCTCCGCAGCATTTCTGTCGAGGAGCATACGGCGCAACTCTCGAACCGCGACAATACGCGCGTGCACGCGACAACTGAGAAATTCGAACTGCGTTTTCGGGATATTTCGATTGATCAGCGCGATCGTCCGATCGATGTTTTGAGTTGCACGACGACGATGGAGGTTGGCGTCGACATTGGATCGCTCGTCGCCGTCGGCCTCCGCAATGTGCCGCCGCAGCGGGAGAATTACCAGCAGCGCGCGGGCCGCGCGGGCCGCCGCGGGTCCTCTGTCTCAACAGTTCTCACTTACGCTCAAAATGGGCCACACGACAGCTTCTACTACAATTCTCCGCAAGACATTGTCGCGGGCCCGCCCAGAAATCCCGAAATCAAGATTGACAATCCGAAGATTGCGCGACGGCACATCACGTCGTTCCTCTTACAAACGTTCTTTCACCGATACATGGATGAGCACAACATACCCATTGGAGGAGCGACTTCGGCTCTGTTCCGGGCGCTTGGGAAGGCGCATGACTTCTTCTTCGGGGATGGACAGTCTGGGCCGACATTTCAGGGTTTCCACCAGTGGGTCGAGCAAAACGTGATCGCGCCCAACGGCGGGCTCCGGGAACAAATCCGATCGTGGCTGCCCGCCTCGCTACGAACCGCTCCGCAGACCATCGATGAGTGGATCGGCACCGTTGCGCAGGAACTACTCGATAAACTCGGCGCCGTCATGCGGGAACTCGCGCCGGCCCACGAGGCCGAAGAAGAAGATGATGATGACCGCAACGCACTCGGAGAAGAGGAACTCCTCGAATTTCTCTTTAGCCGGGGGATGCTTCCGAGTTATGCCTTTCCGACCGACCTAACGAGCTTTTTGGTCGAGCGTCTAACTCCGGTACAGGGCAGCCGCCAATGGAAGATGCGCATTGTCGAACGACCGCAGCAGGGCGTCGGCAAAGCGCTAAGTGAATATGCTCCCGGCCGCTTGATCGTGATCAATAAGGCGACGTACCGCTCAGGCGGTGTCGTCGCCAATGTTTTACCCACCGTTCATGACAGAGCTGTGCCGCTCTTCGCCGAAGTCGCGGACCTTATTCATTGCGACAGTTGCAGCTTTGTGCGCGATATCGAGAGCCACGAGGAACCCCTGCCAGCTTGCCCGGTATGCGGCGGCACGCTGCAAGCCACACGCATGATTGTCCCGCAAGTTTTTACGCCGGAGGATGGCAGGCCGCTCTCCGAAGATGACCGAGAACAAGACATAACCTACGCCACGGGCGCACAATTTCCCGTCCCAATCGGAACAAACGACTTACCCGAGCTTAAATCCGTTGGCGCGCGGCTTGCATATGCTGTCACGACGGATCGCAAACTCGTCACGGCTAACAAGGGGCAGCTTCAGAACGATACCTATCGAGGTTTCTGGATTTGCGAGAAATGCGGCAAGGCCGGAACCGAAGAACCTGTCGCTGGTCCGCACCGCCGGCCTTACGAGATTGAATTCGCGTTTAACCAACCGAAGCCGTCCAAGCAGTGCAATGGCGAGTTCCGCAACGTTTATCTTGGTCACGTCTTTGCGACAGATCTTCTCCTGATGCGAATGACCGTCCAGCCGCCAATGGCGAACGACACGAACAATCTTGTCATACTGAGAAGTCTTGAAGACGCTGCCTATTCAATTTCCGAAGCTCTCCGGCTCGCCGCCAGCCGTCATCCGCAACTGGACCTCGACCCATCCGAATTCGGAGCCGGTTTCCGCATTGTCCCGTCAGGTAACGCCGAAGGACATGTGTTCCTCGATATTTACCTGTACGACACTTTAGCGGGCGGAGCCGGATATGCCGAGCTTGCCGGGCAATATCTGGAAGATATCTTACGCGATGTGCTGAGACTTTTGGAGAATTGTCCTGCAAATTGTGATCGATCATGCGAGAGCTGTCTCTCCCATTATCATAACCAGCATCTTCGCGACCGCTTGGATCGCTTCGTTGGGGCGCAATTGTTGCGGTATGCAATGTCGGGTGAAATTCCGCCCGAGGCGCCGCTCCAGGCACAAGCAGCGAATCTTGATGGCCTTGCGCGTTTGCTGCAACTGGATGGTTTTCGATGCAGCCCGATGGCAAGCCTTGGAGGCCAAACCGTACCTCTGATGATCGAAAAAGACGGCGCCCGCGCCGTCGTAGGCGTGCAATCAGCGTTACTGGCGCCGCACTGGAATGGCCATTCCCTCCAGCGCCTATTGGGACCGGGGCGCGTCAAAGGCACAGTTCTCAATGACTATATTCTGCGACGAAATCTTCCGGACGAACATCAACTTATTCGATCGCTTTTCAGTTAACGCCCTGATGCGAATTTCCGAACCTTTGGCGCTTAGCACCGGCTAAATATTGCTTAGAATGTCACTTGTTGGACCGGTCGGAAGAATTCGACCGGTCCAACAATCGAGCCGTCCCGAAGAGCGCTGATCCCGCTATAGAACGGTTGTATCAGTTCGAAACGGCCGATTTCTCGGACGAGCGATTGCCCGCCGCGAGCCACCGCGACGACTTGCTGAAATATTTTTTCCTCGATGCCAAAAAATGTGCCGCGCCCTACATCGAGTCGCAGCGGGTCCAACAGGTCAAAGATAATGCTTCCGTTCACCTCTCTTATTGGCAATGACCCTCCCCCGGAGGGATAATAGCCGCCTACGAATCGAATGCCCTGAAGCGGCTCCGTCTGGAACGTCCAAACTGTCACCGGGAACCGGATTTCGTTCGGGACGTTAAAACCATTCGACAAAGCGGATGCCAAGATAGGCTGATTAAGCTTCGCTGCTATTTCTGCATAGTGCGCCGAAATCACGATCGCGCCCAGCTCGAAGGCCTCCTCACCTCCGAGTGCCCGGTCGCCGGGGGACTGTGGGTCCTCGGCAAAAAGCTTGGAATTGATTGTCAGCTTTGATTCGGTCGCAAACCGAGTAGCAACGATATAACCTTTAACACTACGAGAGTGCCCCGTTCGGTCCTTGATCACCACACGGGTGAATTGCGTGCGCCACGAAGCAAATTCTGCGCTGCCAAAGCTTATCGACGAATACCGTCCTTTGGCTTCCGAAAGGAAAATTTTGTCCACGCTCTCGGCGCAAAAATAGTCTGGAGTGTCGCCCGTGCTTGTGCGTTCAACTCGATGACCGGCAAAGGCCCGGTGCAGACTGCGGTTGAGAACATGTCCCATGTGAGCGAAGTAGGTAATGTTCAGATGGTCATGCAAGAACCAGCGGCAGAATGCGTGGCCTAATTCGTTGGAGCGGTGACGACGGACGCTGGTTGAAACTCCGATCCCATCGCCCTGAATGCGAAAATCATTTGTTGGTAGCAGAAATTGCAGATGTTCGAATTGAGCAGGATCAGGATTGGGCGGCGCCCTACCGTGCGAATCGAGGTAGTAGTGGTGATATAAGCTCGCGAGAGGCACCAATAAGGTCGGGCTAGCTGCATTGATTTCGGGTAATTCCCTTAGCGCGTCAGGAACGACCGGAAACCGGTTCAGTGCGAGCGCGATGGCTCTTTCCATTGTGGAAACCTAATAAGTAATCGTTGCTTTACCACCAGCCGGCTCCTTTTGCCGCGAAAATCAAAATGACCAGCACGAGCAGAACGACGATCGCAAACGGTCCTTCGGCCACGGCTTCGACGAGCCAGGGAATGCGGAGCGAAAGCCGGTTGCGCCTGTAGGACATTGCGTCTCGCTACATCACTTTTGCTTTGGCTGCGGCACCCGCGTTTATGCCGGTTTCGTCATACGAAGGCGCGCCCAACCGCCGACACAAGCGACGTTTCGGGTGTGTTTCGGCGTGGAATAAGGACCCCGTTTTCGGGGTAATCGGCATCCAATTACCCACAACGATCGCGCGCGCGAACGTACTCGGAACGCTTGCGGCACCGTAGTCTGCCATTCGGCCCAGCTCATCACGATTCCCTCTAGATCGACGCGTAGATGCGCGGCCGCTGCGGAACTACACATAACCCGGAATTATTGTCGCGCGGATCGCGCGTCCCGATTTCCGGATGCGATCTTTGCCGAGCCGCGACAGCCTGGATTTTGTCCGCGTGCGCGTCAATTCGTCGAGTTCCGCGAGGGCGCAACCAGCCTCGGCAATCAAAAGGCCCTTGGCAGTTGCGGCCGTAGAAGGGTTCATATGCCGCCCTTGAGGAAACCGGGCGCCGCGCCTTAACCGGTCAACGCGGTGCAGCCCCCGAAGCGCATCGAGGTTGACGCGCGACGGCCGTATATCCGAT
>Ga0187860_1002305_pt1 | contig 15975 bp, 10 predicted proteins | sample June2016WEW_10_4_FD_132981 | JGI IMG/M metagenome (GOLD analysis project Ga0187860, IMG submission 132981) | Peatland microbial communities from SPRUCE experiment site at the Marcell Experimental Forest, Minnesota, USA - June2016WEW_10_40 | ecosystem: Environmental > Terrestrial > Soil >... | reverse complement strand
CAACGGCCGCTCTTTGTCTTGATCCTGTTCGCGGATTCGAATGTGGAGTCTTCAAACATGGCCAGCCTCGGAGATCAGGTATCTTACTCCTATTTTAGACACCACGGGAGGGGGAATTGTTCCCGCCGGGAAAAAACTCGCAAACGAGCGAGTAAACCTTATCAGAAGTGCACTCCTGCTGCCAAGAGTGCCGCAAAACTGGTGCAACCTTCAAGTGCCCGAAGTACCCCCTGAAAGCGCCCGCAGGCCGCCGCGGTGAACCTCCATCAGGAGTGATTCCCCCTTGAGAATGGGTGCACAAATCGAGCTTTGCGGCCATGGATTCTAACCTTTTGACCTTCTCGCTGCCGGCAGGGAGGCGGCTCTGCCTTTTCCGGCGCGGTATTCCTGCCAGGCCACCAGCATGGGGGCGGCAATTGCGATGGATGAGTAAGTTCCGATGAGGATGCCCACCACCAAGGCGAAGGAGAATCCGTTCAGCACCTCGCCGCCAAAGATAAACAGCGAGAGCACGGTGAGAAAAGTCAGGCCGGAGGTGAGCACGGTCCGGCTCAGGGTCTGGTTGATGCTGCGATTCACCAGGTCGGTAAGGCTTTCGCGCCGGCTGAGGCGAAGATTCTCGCGGATGCGGTCGAAGACGACGATGGTGTCGTTCATGGAATAGCCGACCAGGGTGAGGATGGCGGCAATCACGGTGAGGCTGATCTCGCGGCCGGTGAGAGCAAAGGCGCCGACGGTGATCAGCGTGTCGTGGAAGCAGGCCACCACTGCGGCCACTCCGTAAATCAGTTGGAAGCGGAACCAGAGATAGATGAGCATGCCGAGCATGGAGTAGAGCGTGGCCAGCGTGGCCTGCTTTTCCAACTGATGTCCCACTGTGGGGCCGACAATGTCCACCTTCACGCCTGTATTGGGGTTGAAGTAGTTGTTGTAATGGGCTTGCAGGGCCGATTCAATCTGCTGGCGGCCTGTATCGAGAGCAGCCTCATTGGTTTCTTCCGGCAGGCTGATGAGCACCTGATGGTCCGCTACCGGTCCGAAGCTAGTAATGACCGCGTCCTTCACGCCTGCCGCTTCAATTGCGCGTCGTATGGCATCGATGTCCGGGGAATTGGTAAACTGCACATCCACCTGCGTGCCGCCGCGAAAATCCACACCCAGAGGAACCGGGCTGCTGATGTGCGACCAGTTCCAGCTCATCTTCACGATGCCAGCCACGCTGAAGATCATGGAAAAGGCGAGGAAGTACCACTTCCATCCCAGCCAATTCACATTTACATTACGAAAGAATTCCACTTCTTGATTTCTCCTGGTGCCGAATCACTGGCTCTAAATCGAAACCATCTCGCCGGCTTTCAACTTGTTCAAATGCGCCTCAAAGATGACTCGCGAGACAAAGACGGCCGTGAAAAGATTGGCCGCAAGACCGACGGTCAGTGTGGTGGCAAAGCCTTTCACCGGACCGGTGCCAAAGATAAACAGGATCGCCGCCGAGACGATGGTGGTGACGTGGGTATCAACAATGGTGACCCAGGCGCGGGCGAAGCCCTGGTCCACGGCCGCCGAAGGCGCCTTGCCGGCGCGAATCTCTTCGCGGATGCGCTCGAAGATCAGCACGTTTGAATCCACGCCCATACCGATGGTGAGGATGACTCCGGCAATGCCGGGCAGGGTGAGGGTGAGCACCAGACCTCCGCCGCCGGAGGCGCTGGAAATCGCGGCAGAGAGTCCCATAATGCCCAGCAGAATGACCAGGTTAAAGATCAAAGCAAGGTCGGCATTAATGCCCGAGCCCTTGTAGTAAATGAGCATGAAGGCCATGACGACGACGATGCCGACAATGGCGGCCGTGACGCCCTCGCGGATGGAATCTGCGCCCAGCGTGGCGCCCACGGTGCTGGCCGAGATGTAGTTCATCGAAGCCGGCAGCGCACCCGTGCGCAGCAGCTTGGAGAGCTCCATCACTTCGTTCTGGGTGAAGCCGCCCTCGATGAGCCCCTGATCGCGAATAGGCTGCTTGATGACTGCTACCTCGCGCACCGTGCCGCCCATCACCACCGCCATGTCCTTGCCGACGTTTGCGCTGGTGTAGTCCCAGAACTTGTCACCGGCTTCGTTGGTGAGGGTGAAGTTCACCGTTCTTTGCCCGGTATTTGAATTCACGCCCGGATCGGCGGAGCGGAAATCGCTGCCGGCCACGATGGAGGAACGCTCGATGACGTAATAAGAAGTGCCGTTCGAACCGCCCAGATCGCCCGAAAAGGGCAGAATCTCATCATTGGGCGGGAGGGCGCCGTTCACGCTTTGCAGGGCCGCGTCTTCGCTGGGAAACGGGCCGCCGTCGACGGCATGAATCTCAAGGCGGGCTGTGGACCGGATGATGCCTTTGACCTGGTCCAGATCGCTTACGCCGGGCAATTCCACCAGGATCTGGTAGGCGCCGAGGCCGTATTCCTGGATCAGCGGTTCGCTCACGCCCAGCGCATCCACGCGGTCGCGAATCGTCTCAATGGCCTCGTCGACCGTACGCTTGTCAAGATCGCTCTCGAAGAGCGGCTTCATGGTCAGGGTCCAGTTGTTGTCGGAACCGCCGGAGAGATCGTATTCGTTGGCGTACTTGGCGGTGCCGAGCAACGAGCTGACAGCGTCGGTCTGCGCAGGAGACGTGCCCTCGATGCGAATGACATCCGGCTTGTTGGGATCGGGTTTGTACACCTGGGAAAAGGTCAGGTTGGCTTTCTTCAAATCCTGCTGGATCTCCTGCGCGGAGTTGTCGGTCTCGGCATTCACCGCCTCCGACACCTGCACTTGCAGGATCAGGTGCGCCCCGCCCTGTAGATCGAGGCCGAGATGAATGCGGCTGGAAATGGCGCTCATTAGCGCCTTTCCGCTGATTCCCGATGGAATTCCGAAGATGCCGTAGAGGCAGATCAGAAGAACCGCGACGATCAGGGCAATTTTGCTTTTGAGATCCTTCTTCATTCGTTTCTCTAGTCCAAAAGGTGAAAGCCCGGAGGGCCTTAAGAGCCCCGGTGGGTCTTAGGAATTTGAAGCGTCCTCTTGAGTGACCGAGGCAATCGCGCTTTTGGCCACTTCAAGCTTGAGGTTGTCGGGGGGGACACGAATCACAATGGAATCGTCCTTGATGGAGAGGATGGTACCGCGAATTCCTCCCGCGGTTGTGATCCGGTCGCCGGATTTAATGTTGGCGAGCATCTGCTGCCACAGCTTTTGCTTTTTCTGTTGCGGGCGGATCATCAGCAAATAAAGCAGCGGAATAAAGAGCAAGATGGGCAGCAGCATGGATAGGCCGCCGCCTGCTCCCGGGGCGGGCGCAGCCGCCCAAAACGCGAAACTCGTGGCTACATTCATCGTTGGCTTGCTTTCCTTACTCGCTCTTACGGCCGGCGTTGGCTGGCTTCAGGGCGCAGGCTTACCCGGACCTTGCCGCCGGCGCCTGACAACAGATTTGTCTCCGGGAAAGGTTCCCTGGCCTCGGTCTTCTCCGGCCCGGGCTTTGGAAGGAGGGTCCGGTAACGGGGGCCGAAACGGGATTCCCGTCCTGCCCGCACGCATCACGAAACCCAGCTGCCGCATACTTCCTGTTCGACACAGCATCCCTGCTGGCATCCAGGCGCAAGGAAGGAGGTTTGTGCCACGTTCGTCCCGCCCGGAATGCCAAAAGAATACCTAGAGAGATAAGAAATGCGCGGTGGGTTCGGTGTCAAGGAGGTCAGACACCGGCGAGGCCCAGATGACAGCCGTTCTGCCTTAACAAACCCCTTACAAATTGGCTACTCGTTCTTTACAGAAATGGGCGTCATCTGGATGTACGAGGTCCTCCGGGTAAGCGCTTGACGAATTCCGCGCGGCGCACTCGAGGCCGGAAAGGGAAATCGTCTCCATGACGCTGGAAATTCATGAGCAGACTCTCTGGCTGATTCCCGTAGGTCTTGCCGTCAGTTTTATGATCTGGGTGCTTTTGAACTGGTGGCGGGAAGAGCGGCGCCCAAATGACGGAAACCGGAATTATTCTTCCGGCGCGGAAGCCTTCCAGTATCGAAGTTCCGGGCGCGCACAGGGGAGGCAAAGCGACTCTCCATTGATAAGCACAACCCGCCCGAAGCTCACTCCCTCGCCGCAACGCGGGCAAATGATGCGCTCGCCCGAGTGACCGGGCAGATCGGCCGGATCGATGGTGACGCGCACCGATTGTTCACGGAAGAGCTGCGCATCCGGCAATTCGCGATAGGCCTGCAACTGGCGGCGGCTCTTGTTCTCTTCGTGCGGGTAGAGCTTGCGGGCCAGTTCGCGGGAATCTTCGAGAGCGACGATGCGGACCGCGCGGCCTGAGCTGAGATCGACGAAAGTTGCTGCCAGCTTGCCCCAGTCTCGAAACTTTAACGCGCGCTTACCCAGGCGGCAGCCGGTGACGAGCGCAATGGCGTCGGTGGCGCAGCGATCGATTTCGACGTAGGTGACGAGACGCTTGCGGTCAGCGCCGCGCGGATCGGCAATGCCGAGCCGTTCAAGACCCAACAAAGCCATGCGCACGCCGAGAACCTGCCCGGCGCACAGGTGCCCGTGCGCGGCTTCAGCCTGCCGCAAAAGTTCGTCGATCGATTCCATACCGTTGTAGCGACTTGCCGACGTGCCTGCTTGCTGACGTGCTACTTCGCGGGGCCGGCTTCGGGCGTCGCATCTTCGTCGCCCGAGTCTTCAACCATGACCGCCGAGCCGGGGACGATGTCGTAGCTTACCGCATCGCTGCCCGCGGGATGAAATGCGATGCGCAGCGGCTCGCGCTGCCAATCGGGCGGCGCACAGGCCGGGTCGGGGTGATTTTCCGCGTCGAAGGCCGCGAGCTTCTTGGCGAGAACGGGCTTGCGCGCGGCGATTTGCGCCACAACGGCATAGAGGCTCTTGCCGCTCGCTGTGAGGCCGCAGTAGGCAGCATAGTCGCGGAACCAGCTCACCTGGCTCACGCCAGGAACGTAGTCGGGCAGGCGGAGCGCGGTCACGCGGCCGGTGACGCGGTCGACCAGCAGCCACGGCCCGCGCTGCCACACCCAGTGGCTCGCTTTGTCACTGGGGCCAGGCTTGTCAGTGGGCAGTGCGTCGTTGAGCCGGATGACGCGCCGGACGACAAAGCTGCGATCGGTGACGTCGTGCGCGTCGCCCGTGGTCCATTCCTTGAGAACGCCGTCGACCAGGAGGGCGCGGACTTTGAGTGCGTCCTCGCCGGTGGCTGCGCCGGAGGGGTCGCCTGTTTTGGAGTAAGGCACGTGCTTGACCGCGCCGAGGACGACGCTGTGGGGCTTGCGTGGAGCGGCGTGGGCCGAGGGTCCCGCACCCATTGTTGCCGCCATCGCCAAAACCGCGAAAAATGCAGACTTGCTCATGGCTCTTGCTCCTAGATTCCCGCTGCCTCCACGGCGCGCGCGACGCGGAAGGCCGTGCTTTCGCCAAAGTGGCGGGCAAGAACCTGCATTCCCACAGGCAGGCCAGCCTTGGTGGCTCCGCAAGGAACCGAAACGCCGCAGATGCCGGCCAGGCTGGCGGTGACGGTGTAGATATCGGCGAGATACATGGCCAGCGGATCGCCGGTCTTTTCGCCGAGCTTGAACGCGGGGAAGGGCGAAGTGGGCGTAACGATGGCGTCAACTTCAGCAAAGGCGCGGAGGAACTCGTCGGCCAGAAGGCGGCGAACCTGCTGCGCTTTGAGGTAGTAGGCGTCGTAGTAGCCAGCCGAGAGCGCGTAGGTGCCGAGGAAGATGCGGCGCTTGACCTCGGCGCCAAAGCCCTCGTCGCGCGAGTGCGAGTACATGTCGGAGAGCGTGGCGGACGAGGGCGAGCGGTAGCCGTAGCGCACACCGTCAAAGCGGGCGAGGTTGGCGCTGGCCTCGGCAGTGGCCACCAGATAGTAGGTGGGAACGGCGTACTTGGTGTGCGGCAGCGAAACCGGCTTGATGGAGCAGCCTGCAGCTTGGAGCGCCACGGTTCCTTTTTCGACGGCCGCGCGCACTTCGGGATCGAGGCCGTCAGCAAAATATTCGGCGGGCACGCCGATGTGCAGGCCCGCGGCTGGCTGATCGCTTTCGGCGGCATAGTCGGGTACGGGAGCCTGGGAACTGGTGGCGTCACTCGGGTCGTGGCCGGCGATGACGCCGAGCATCGTGGCGGCGTCGCGGACGTTTGCAGCGAGGGGGCCGATGCGGTCGAGCGAGGAGGCAAAGGCGATGAGGCCGTAGCGCGAGACGCGGCCGTAGGTGGGCAGCACGCCGACCACGCCGCAGAAGCTGGCCGGCTGGCGAATGGAGCCGCCGGTGTCTGTGCCGAGCGTAGCCACGGCCAGGTTGGAGGCAACGGCCGCGGCCGAGCCGCCGCTGGAGCCGCCGGGAACGCGCTCCGAATCGACGGGATTGCGCACAGGACCATAAGCCGAGTTCTCATTCGAGGAACCCATGGCGAACTCGTCGCAGTTGAGCTTGCCCAGGATCACCGCGCCCGCAGCCTCGAGCCGGGCGACGGCCGTGCAGTCGTAGGGCGGACGGTAGCCTTGAAGGATTTTGGAGCCAGCGGTGGACGGCGCGCCCTCGGTAACGAGCACGTCTTTGATGCCGACAGGAATTCCGGCCAGCGGTGGGAGCGGGTCGCCTTTGGCGGCGATGGCATCGATGCGCGCGGCTTGCGCGAGGGCGCGCTCTTTGGTGAGGCTCAGGAAGATATTCAGCCGGGGGTTGAGCTTCTCAATGCGCTCGTAGTAGGCGGCTGCGAGGTCAGCGGCTTTGGTGCGTCCCGACGCGATCTCCTCACGCAAAGCGGCAAGAGTTCCGGGCTTTTCGACGTAGCGTTCAGCGGTCATGGTTTCGGCTGACAATCGATCTTCCTCTTCGGGTCTTTTGTTCTTTCGCTCCGGCCGGAAAATTCTTTATCGCTCAATCACTTTCGGAACCTTGAAGAAGACCTTGTCGGTCTCCGGGGCCTGGGACATGACGGAGTCACGCTCCAGTGAAGGCTGCACCTGGTCGGCGCGAAGAGCGGCGACGGCGCCGCCCTCCAGTTCGCTCATCTGGGCCAGTGGCACGACGTTCGATGTGTCCAATTCATTCAGCTCGGCGACGTAGTCAAGGATCGCGTTCAGGTCGCGCAACATGGGCCCCACCTCCTCAGGCGCCAGCCCCAGATGCGCCAATTCGGCTACGCGCTCCACATCTTCGACGGTTACTTTGGCAGCCATTCTGGTCCCAGTCTCGAAGCTCAAGTATAGCCGCTACACGATCGCAAATCGGATCGCAAAGCGCCCGGTGATTAATCGACCGTCAGGGTCACGTTCAACGAATGCGTGATGCCCATGGAGGTCACGCTGACGGGAATCGTGTACGTTCCCGCCGGAGTCCTGGAGCCACCACCGTTGCCTCCGGAACCTCCGCCACCTGTGCCTCCGCCAGAGCTGGTGCAACTGGAGAAGCCACCCACAAAAACTGCGAAAAGAACCATCAGCAGAAAGAGCTTGCGGCGCTTGAAAAATGCGAGCGGCACGAGAAGCAGCCCGCAGGCCAGAGGCAGGGCGCGCGGGAGTGCCATACGGCCGGAACTCGGCCCGTCGAGATTTGGTTTGGCAAAATCCGGTTTCTCGAGCCGAACGGTCGATCCGTTGCCTGTGGAGATTTCGATGAGGACGGTGCCCTGAACGCCGGCGTTGAGCGTCTGCGTGGCGGGGTTGAAGAGGCAGAGCGCATTTGTGGGTAGCGTGCCGCAGGAGAATGCAAAAGCGCCGCCGGAGCCGACTGGCGCGACGATCATGGTGAAGCTGGCTTGCTGGCCACTGGCGACGGTCTGGCTCGTTGGGCCGGTCATGCTCACGGCGAAATCGAATCCGGTGCCCGAGAGCGGTACGGTGGCCGGCGTGGCAACGGCGGAAGAGGTCACTGTGAGCGCTCCAGTTGCGGAGCCGCCGGCGCTGGGCTGAAAGACGACCGAGGCGCTGCAGTTGGCGCCCGCAGCCAGGGTTCCGGTACAAGTGTTCTGCGTAACGCTGAACGGCACGGCGGCGGCTAGAGAAACCGCGCTGATGGCGTAGCTGGAAGAGTTTGTGACAGTCAACGGTTGCGCGATGCTGGACTGGCCTGCTGCCACGACAGGAAATGCGATCTGGGCCGGGTTGGTGGCCAAGCCGGAGGCGAGGATTCCCGAACCATTGAGCGGCACCGAAATCGGGGCGACGCCGGAGGTTGACGAAGAAACCGCGAGCGAAGCCGCGATGGCGCCGGTCGCGCCGGGCGTAAAGACAATCTGCACCGTGCAACTGCTTCCGTTCGCGAGCAGCGCCCCGCAGGTTGTGGCGGCAATGGAGTAGCTGGAGGCGGCGGCGCCAGTGATCGAAAAGCCGATGTTCGCCATGGGCGATCCGCCTGTGTTGCTGACGGTGACCGTTTGCGGCGCGCTGGGCACGCCGGGCTGCTGGTTGGTGAAGGCCAGGCTGGTGGGATTGATGCTCAAGGCCGGAGGCGCAAGTCCCGTCCCGCTTAACGCAACGGTCTGCGTGCGCAAAGCGTCGGCGATGCTGAGCGTGCCGGGGACCGCGCCCGTTTGAGTAGGAGCGAAGATCACGCTGATGGTACAGGCTGCACCGGCTGCCAGTTGCGTTCCGCACGCGTTCGACTCCTGGAACTGCGCGCTCGCTGAAATGGAGATCGAAGTCAGCGGCAGGCCGCCGGAGTTTGTGATTGTGACGGACTGGGCGGAAGAAAGCTGGCCTTCCGGCGTCGATGGGAAGGAGAGCGATGCGGGATTGAGAACGTCAGTGGGCGCAGAAGCGCCCGTCCCGGCGAGTTCCACGGATTGCGTACCCGCCCCATCGGCAAAGGTGAGTAGGCCGGAGGCCGGACCGGCTGCGGTGGGCGCGAATTCCACCGCCAACTGGCAATCGGAGTTCGGCGCCAGGCTAAGTGTTCCGCAGGAGTTGCTGGAGAGGACAAACGGAGGCGTGATGACGACACTGCTAATGGGCACTGCCACTGCACTACTGCTGGCTGCGGTCACCGAGAGTGGTGCAGACGTGGTTCCCACCTCCACCTGGCCGAAGGTAACAGTGGCCGGGGTCAGAATCACCACGCCCGCCGGGGCGCCGGTTCCGGTGAGGTCGACTGTCAGTTGCCCGCCGTAGAGGTTGGCGTAGATGGTCATTTCGCTGCTCAGCGGCCCCGTGGCTTGCGGCGTGAACGTCACCTGGATGGCGCAGCTTGCGCCCGCAGCGACGGTCGCATTCACGCAGTTGTCGGTCTCGCTGAAGCTCCCGTTCATCGCGATGGACGTGGGTGTGAGCGCGAGGCTGCCGGTGTTTGCGAGAGTGACGGTGAGCGAACTGCTGGGGGTATTGAAGACCTGGCTGGGAAAGGCAAGCGACGAAGGGGTAGCGGCGGCAGCGGTCAGGCCCGTCCCCGCGCTCCATAGCGGAGTCTGCCAGATTCCCCGCCCGTAAGTGCCCGCAACCAGCACCGGCGCGGAAGACAAGCCGGGAGCGGCGCTGAGGGCCACGGCCGGAGCGGCGGGCAATCCGGAGCCAAAGACCGACCAGCAGTTGGAGGTCGATTGCGCGCAGTTAGCAACCTGCGTGGTGAAGTACACGCCTTGATCCGTGGCCACGTAGACCGTATTCGCATTTTGCGGGTCGATGGCAAGACTGTTGGCGGGCGCGAGAGGCAGGTTGGCCGAGATGCCGGTCCAGGTTGCGCCTCCGTTGGTCGAGCGGTATACGACCTGGATTTTTGCAGAGGAGCTGTCCATGCCTGCCACAGTCAGGTACACCGTGTCGCCGGTTAGATCGTGAGCATCGATGGTGACGCTGGAGATATCGAAGTTTTGGGAGTTGAACGTGCGGGTGTCGTTGACGACGGGATTCAGCGTGAGATCCTGCCACACGGGCACAGCGCTGGAGGAGGGAACAAAGGTCGCGCTCAGAATATGGCCGGGCAAGTTGGCGCCATTGCTGGCGGCGCCATACATGCCCACATAGATGACCTCGCTGCCGGAGGGGAGCAGCATGGCGGCCATGGCTCGGATGAGTCCGTCACCATTGCAGGGAACGCCGGTGGCTCCGCTATCCAGGATGGGGCTGATCGCGTTGCCTGCGGTCCAGCCCGCGCCGTTGGCCGGGCCGCGCCACACGCGGCAGGTACCGATGAGCAACTGATCGCTGACGACAGGGTCGACCAGGAACGGCGCCGGCGTGGGCATGGTGTCACCGTCGCCGCCAACGTCCGCGTCCGTGACCACCGGGCTTGTGCCGAACGAGGCGGACGTGCAGGGATCTGGCTGCGAGCACAGATAAATGGCGACTCCTGCTTGGTTGTTCACGTACCAATTGGTGCTTTGGCTGGGATCGATGGCCACAGGGCCGCCGTAGCCGGAGAGAATCTGCGGCCAGTCCGCAGTTGCGGATGAACTTTTCACGCCCGCGGTTCCGTTCACGCCCAGACCAGCCATCAAGTTGTACTGCGACTTTACGACCGGAGACAGGCTGACAACTTCGGCCAGCGAGCCCAGGCTGCCATTCAGGTTCTGGAAATGCGTGGAGTCCGTTGCGGCGTAGGGCGATCCGGTCTCACCGATGGCGTCCGTCGAACGCCAGAGACCGCTATCGTTGCCCAGAAACATCTCCAGTGGATTGGCGGCGTTCCAGGCCAGCGCATGCTGGTATTCAGCCACTTGCGCGCTCATGCAGGTGGTTGAGTTGGTGGTATTGCGCCACACGCATCCCATGGCCAGGCTGCACTTCCAGAGGTCGTTGGCCCCGGCCAGCACGAGCGTGTCCTGCTGCGATGGAACCGCGGACAGAGTGAGGTTGTAGTCGCCATCGAGGATGGTGGCTGCGCCCTGGAGCGTGCTGGTCTCAAGCGCCGCCGTGTTCCACTGTTTGGCGAAGGTGATGGTTGGATTGCTGCACACGCCGCCACTGAGGTCGCACTGATCCTGCCAAAGTCCCTGGTCCTGGTTATTCAAGTCGACGGTCCATGCAAACGTGTCGCCGGTTTGGGGATTCACAGCCAGCGCGCCGCGATAAATGGGACAGGCGATCGAGCCGATCTGCCCAGTGTTAGTGGGGCACATCTGCGTTGTGAGTCCGGCGCCGGGCTGCGCAGCCATGCGCGTCCAGGTGATGCCGTCCGGCGACTGGTAATAGCCGTGATCGCGCACTGCGGCCACAAACAACTGCCGTACAGGATTCCAAACCACCGCAGTGGCGGCGTTGCCCTGCGATGTGAGAGGAGTGAGCGGACCCTGAAGGATTTCGCCAACGCCGTCGGTGATGGTAGCCAGGTGCCAGGTAGCTCCACTATCCGTGGAATAGAAGAGGCCCTCGAAGGTGTTGTCCGGCCAATCGGCGCCCACCAGCGTGCCTTCATAGGCCTGTGAGACCGCGGCCACCACAAGCTGCGGATTGGCGGTACTCCAGGCAAAGCCGGCAAAGCCCTGCCCGACGAAGCTGGCGTCCTTGGCGCTGAGGTTCTGCTCCTCGTCCACGGTTTGCGGGATCAGGCTCCAGGTGTTGCCGCCGTCGGTGGAGCGCAGGATGCCGGCGCCGTAGTAGGAGTCGAGCACGTCGTTGGGGTCTCCAGTGCCGGCAAGAATGACGCCGGTTTCGCCCGGCTGCACCGTAAGAGCGCCAATGCTGATGGATGCGTCATTGACTCCGCTGAGAGCAGGGACATTATCGGTGAGCGGAGCGAACACGATGGAGGCAGGCACAGCAACACCGGCATTGTTGGCGACCCACACACCGCCGCCCGTCGTGCCGATGTACAGGCGGTTGCCGGTGGCATCGGAGGGATCGAGGGCGATTGCGGCAACGCGGCCCGTGACGAGGCCAAAGTCCGCCGTTTGAACGGCTGTGGGGCCCAGGGGTTGCCAGGAGTTTGCGGACGCGGCGCTGCCAGCGCTTTGGATCTGGACTGCCGGAGTGCTGAATGGAGCGCCGAGGTTGATCCCGCCCAAGCGGCGGAGGGCGCTCGACCTGGGCGGCACTCGATGGCCGGGCGCAAAGCCGCGCTGGGCGAGAAAACGCTTTGCCTCAACAACGCGGGGAGGGATGCGTGTGGATTGAGGAGATTGTTGTGGAGCAGGATCGGCTTGCGCGTTCGGTGTCTGCGCTTGAGCCGCCGGGCCAGGCGAGAGAAGCGCCAGGAGGCACGCGGTCAAGGCCGCGCCCGCCCATGCGCCAAGGGTTGAATGTTGCCCAGGCCGCCTGGCTCGCTTCCATGCCCCGCCGCCACGGACCGGGCCCATGCTCTTCGGATCGAACATTGGATTCGTCTCGCGTATCCGGACTTCGATTCCGGCTTCCCCTATTCTGAAAACTTTCCAATGGGGATGAGCACAAAATCCATCCGATAACGCTCAACGAAACACGCAATTTCCGGGAATGAGAATGTGGCCCATTATAGGACAGCTTTCACTGCGGCCAAATGTGATGCCGGATACATGGCGTTGCAGAATCTGCGAGCAGACTAACGGAGATCGCGGCACTTGCGGATGTAGGCACCGGAGTCGAATTTGCGGGAAATCGATGTACCCGTCATCGGCCGCACCAGCCCGAAGACCGGTCGATTGAACCATGGCCGGTCGAGCTTGCCGACGATGGCCCAGGCAATCCCCGCATAACCGCTCGGATCGCGCCCGTCGAGTTCGTAGCGGTCGTTCAGGATCACTGCCCAATCGAAGGCTGTGGCCGGGTCTGGCGCCCATTCCAGAATTTTTTTCGCCCAATACATCCGCATGTAGTTGTGCATCCACCCTGTCACGACCATTTCGCGCTGGGCGGCGTTCCAGAGTTCATCGTGAGTTTCGGCCAGCTCCAATTGCCGCAGAGTGTATCGGTATGGGCGCGGGTCGGAGGCGTGCTCTAGAAGCGTTGCGCGCGCCCACGGCGCGGCGCACTCCCAGTTGTCATAGTTTGGCTCGTTGCGGACGAACAACAGTGCCAGTTCTCTCCAGCCAATGAGCTGCTCCCGGAATCGCTCGCTCACTTCAGGCGCAAGACGGCGTTCGTTCGCTGCCTTCTGCACCGCCAGCGCGACGGTTAACGGGCCGATGTTGCCGAAGTGGAGATAGGGCGACAAGCGGCTGGTGCCGGCCACTTCAGGGTGGTTGCGCGTTTGATCGTAGGCGGTCAGATCGTTCCTGATAAACGACCGCAGCCGCTGGAGCGCCGCGTGCGTGCCGCCAGTGAATGTGTCGACGGGGCCCACGGATCTGTCAAACTTCGCGAATCCAGCGGTGATGTCCCCGGAAAGCGCGAATGTTGCTATAGCCTTGCGTGGCTGCCAGCGATGAAGAGGCTCATTCTTCTTTGGAGCAACGAGGAAATTGGGTAATTCAGCCTTAAGGCGCGGGCGAAAGTGGTGTAGCAGCGCAAAGCTGCGGCTGAAAACGCGCGAAGGAACCACGACATCGGCATCGACCGTCCAGTAGGGAATTCTGAGGCGGCGAGCGAGAGCTTTGCGCCAATGCTCGGGCTCGCGGCACGGATTTTCATCGCCGATGAGGAGCGCAGCCTGGACCTCTTCAAGAAATACCTCCAGCGAAGCTTCCGGCGGCCGGCGAACAACGAAACCCACGCCCCGCTCTGCCGCGTCCTGAGCTGCGTCGCGCAATCCCTGCTGCAGGAAATGGTAATGGCGCAACGTGGCGTTGGGATCGTTGGCAATGACACCGAAGTAAACAACAACGGGAAGATCGAGAATGTTGGCCGCCTCGACGGCTACATCGAGGGCAGGGTTGTCCTCAATACGAACGGCGCGTTGCATCCAGTAAACGACCGAGCGCGCGGCCTTGCGCGGAGTGCCGGCGCGGCGCACCAAAACGCGCGGCTGCTCAGTCAAACGAGCCAGCTCGACAGGAATCTTATGGTCCACGCGCATGGAATCCACCCACGATATCTCCCTAAACCTGTTGCAAGCGCCACCCAAACCGCTGCGGCACACTATTGGCAAAAACTTCATGCTAATGCCGGGGTGCGCCAATTAGGATGAGGTGATTGCGCTCGAGCTGTGCAAGGCCCTCCTCGTTTCCATGCCGTTGATCTTTATGCCTGGGGATTTTGATGAGACGAATTCTGCTCGCTTTGCTGCTGGTTTCTGCATGTGCCGTCCCCCAGGCCGAGGACTATATGCTTGGCCCCGATTCGCAGCCGCAAGACGGCGTGCCCAAAGGCACGGTGACCAAATTCACGCTGGCGCCGGGCAAAGACTATCCCGGCACGCCGCATAACTGCGCAGTCTATGTGCCTGCGCAATACGACCCGGGCAAGCCGACGCCGTTCATGATCTTTCTTGACGGCAGCCAGGCGCTCGGCGACAGCATGCGCGTGCCGGTGGTCCTGGATAACCTGATCGCCAAACACGATTTGCCGCCGATGATTGCGATCTTCGTCGATCCCGGCATTTTACCTGTGGTCTCGGATCCATCGCACGCGGATATCGCCCAGAACCGCTACAACCGAATTTATGAATATGATTCGCTGACGCCGCGCTTTTCGGATTTTCTCGTCAACGAGCTGATCCCCGAGGTGGCGAAACACTACAACCTGTCAAAGAATCCCGACGATCGCGCCCTGAGCGGCGTGAGCACGGGCGCGGTGGGCGCATTCATGGCGGCGTGGAACCGGCCCGACCAGTTTCACCGCGTGTTGAGCCTCATCGGCACGTACGTTTCGATGAAGGGCGCGGACGCGCTGCCTGCGCTGGTGCGCAAGACGGAGCCCAAGCCGATTCGCATCTTCATGCAGGACGGGACGGCGGATCACATCGTTCTCGCCGAGCCCTACGGAACATCGTTTGCCGGGAGCTGGCCCATCAACAACCAGGTGATGTATGAAGCGCTGGAGTTTGCCGGCTACGACGCCAAGTTGGTGATGGGCACGGAAGGCCACAACCTGAAGCATGGCGGCGCGATCCTGCCCGATGCGCTGCGCTGGCTGTGGCGCGATTATCCGCCGCCGATCGTGGTGCACGAGCCTGCGGCCGCGCAAAAGCCGGGATGGGATCCTTCCGCGACGGTCTTCTCGACGATCTTTGTCGACATGCCGTGGCAACAGGTTGGCGGCGACTACGGTTCCATTTCGAGCCTGACGAGCGACCGCGAGGGCAACGTCTACTTTGCCGACTCCAACGCGGGAAACATCGAACGCGTTGATGCAAACGGCAAGATCACGCAATTCGCCGAGCCGCCAAACGACACATCGATCCTGCGCGTGGGCGCGAACGATCGCCTATACACTTACTCGCCTTCTACGGGAGACATCGTCTCTTCGAACGTTGCAACCGGCACAGCCAGCGACCAAAAGACCATTGCCAGGAACATGGCGGCCGTTGTCGACTTCGTGGTTACGGAGACCAGTACGATCTACTTTCTAGACGGGTCGGCGGCCACCATCGGTGTCATCGATTCTTCGGGCCAGTCGCGAGTAGCACTCCACTGGACCGAACTTGGAGGCAAGATGGCTGCTCCCAGGGGGCTGGCGCTTTCGCCGGATCAATCAATGCTCGTGGTGACCGACACGGTCTCGCGCTATAGCTGGTCGTTTCAGATCGCGGCGGACGGCACGCTCGAAAACGGTGAGCCGTTTTACCGGCTGGAGCTGCCGGAGACCACGGTGATGAGCTGGCAAAGCGGAACGCGAGGCGCGGTCGAGGACGTGAACGGCATGGTGTATTTTGTGACGCCGCTGGGCATTCAGATCGCGATGCAAAACGGCCGCGTGGCGGAGATCCTGAATCCGCCCGTGCCGGGCGCGCCGATTACAGCAATCACTTTTGCGGGCACGGGCGATGCGAGCTGGCTTTACGTTGCGGAGAACGGCAAACTCTATCGGCGGCCGGTGAAGGTGACCGGGGCCAATGCGTGGACGGTGGTGAAGCCGCCCAAGCCGACGCTGTAGGCATGCAATCAGCGGAACGAAAAGGGCCGCGCATT
>Ga0187860_1002294_pt1 | contig 16022 bp, 17 predicted proteins | sample June2016WEW_10_4_FD_132981 | JGI IMG/M metagenome (GOLD analysis project Ga0187860, IMG submission 132981) | Peatland microbial communities from SPRUCE experiment site at the Marcell Experimental Forest, Minnesota, USA - June2016WEW_10_40 | ecosystem: Environmental > Terrestrial > Soil >... | reverse complement strand
GCGTCACAGGCGGCGGGGCCAAGTCGAAATTCTGGCGGCAAATCATGGCCGACGTGTTTGACGCCGAAGTGGTCACGGTGAAAGTGAGCGAGGCGGCGGCCTACGGCGCGGCCTTGCAGGCGCTGTGGTGCTGGCGGCTGCATCGGGGCGAGCGTGTCAAGATCAATGACATCACGGCGCGCTTCGTGCGTTTGAACAAGGGCGAGATCGCGCGTCCGGGCAAGGCCGCGGTGTCGGTCTATCGCGAGGCCCAAGCCATTCAGGACGAGCTGTCGCTGGCCTTGCGCCCGGTCTTCGCGCGCCACCGGCGGTTCGTCAGCCGCCTGGCGTGAGCGCCTGTGAACGTGGAATCCCAGCCGGCGAGCGACCCGACCCCGATCTACCGCTATCGCGACGGATTATACGCCGCCGATCTGTTGACAGCGGCGGTGTGCCATCTGGACTTGTTCAGCCGGCTGGCGGAGGAGCCGGCGGACAAGCCTGCGCTTTGCCGGGGGCTGGAGTTGCGGGAACGGCCAGCGGACGTGATGCTGACGTTGCTGACGGCGATGGGACTGCTGCGCAACGAGGGGGGCACATTTTATTTGACGGAAATGGCGCGCGAACATCTGGTGGCGTCCTCACCGTGGTTCATCGGGCCTTATTTCGCCTCGGTCAAGGAGCGTCCGGTCTGCCGGGACATGGTGGAGGTGTTGCGCACGGATAAGCCGGCCAATTGGGCCAGCTTGCGGGAGGAGAAGGACTGGGCCAGGGCGATGGAATCGGACGGTTTTGCTAATCGATTCACCGCCGCCATGGATTGCCGGGGGACGTATCTGGGTCCGGCGCTGGCGCGCGCGCTCGATTGCGCGGGGCGCCGCCGCCTTTTGGACATCGCGGGCGGTTCGGGCATTTACGCCTGCGCGCTGGCGGGGCGGCATCGGCATTTGCGGGCGGGGGTATTGGAGAAGCCGCCGGTGGACGGCATCGCGCGGCGCAGCGTGGCGGCACGGGGCTTGGCGGATCGGGTGGAGGTGATTGCCGGCGACATGTTTGGCGACCCGTTGCCTGAAGGTTACGACCTGCACCTGTTCTCGCATGTGCTGCACGATTGGGAAGAGAGGCGGGTGAGAGAGTTGCTGGGCAAATCGTTTGCGGCGCTGCCGCCGGGGGGGATGATTGCCATTCATGACGCCCATATCAACGCCGACAAGAGCGGGCCGTTGGCGGTGGCGGCCTATTCGGCCTTGTTGATGACGACCACCGAGGGCAAATGCTACTCTGTAAAGGAAATGGCCGATTATCTGTCGGGGGCGGGGTTTGGGGATTTCAAGTGCGCGGCCACCGCCGCCGATCGCAGCGTCATCACGGCGCGGAAAGGGGATTGAAGTGTGAAGACTGAATTGCTTCTGACGACGTTGGTTGGCGCGCTATTGGCGCAAGGCAGCGGGGCAAGCGATCTGGTTTTGTGGTACCAGCATCCGGCCAAGCGCGGCATGAATGAACCGCTGCCCATCGGCAACGGGCGCATGGGGGGATTGATTTGCGGCGCGCCCGCCGAGGAACGCATCATCATCGACGAGGACAGCTTTTGGACCGGCGATGACAATCCTTCGGGGGAAGACAACACGATGGGCGCGTACCAGTTTTTCGGCGACGCGGTCATCGCCTTGCCGGATCACACCAACGTATCCCATTACCGGCGGGAGCTGGACCTCGGCACGGCGCTTTCGGCAGTGAGTTACGAGGCCAATGGAGTCAAGTATAGGCGCGAGTTTTTTTGCGGCCATCCAGCCGGGGTGCTGGCGGCGCGATTGACGGCGGACAAACCGGGGGCTTGCAGCGGGCGGATCGAACTGGAGGATTCGCACGGGGCAACCGTTGTTGTTTCCAACAACGGCCTGCGGGTGGCCGGCGCGCTGCCCAACGGGCTGAAATACGAATGGCGGCTGGCGGCGCTGCCCGAGGGCGGGTCGCTGCAAACCAACGGCTCGTCGCTCGTTTTCAGCAAGTGCGACGGCCTGACGCTCCTGATCGCGGCGGGCACCGATTACGCGATGGATTACGCCCATCATTATCGCGGCGCCGATCCGGACGCCCGGCTGGCCGCCTGCCTGGACGCGGCGTCGGGCAAAAGTTATGAGGCGCTGAAGGCGGAACACGAATCGGATTATCAAGCCCTCTTCAACCGCACCGCGCTCGACTTGGGACCCTCCAGCGAGGCGCAACGGGCGCTGCCCACCGACGAGCGCCGGCTGGAAGCATTTCGGACGACCGACCCGGAGTTGGAGGGGCTGCTGTTTCAATATGGGCGTTACCTGCTGATCTCGTGCTCGCGGCCCGGCGGGCTGCCGGCCAATTTACAGGGCCTGTGGAACGACCGCAACGATCCGCCCTGGCACAGTGATTATCACGCAAACATCAATGTCGAGATGAATTACTGGCCGGCGGAAGCGGTCAATCTGGCGGAGTGCCAGGCGCCGTTTTTTGACCTGGTGCGCAGCCAATTGCCGGCTTGGCGGCAGGCGACGGCGGCCGAGCCGGAATTCAAAACCGCGGCCGGGACGATGAGCGGGCGCGGCTTCGCGCTGCGGACCTCGCATAATATATACGGGGGCATGGGATGGAAATGGGACAAGACGGCAAACGCGTGGTATTGCCAGCACTTTTGGGAGCATTACGCATTCGGTCAGGACAAGGAGTATTTGCGGCAGACCGCCTACCCCGTGATGAAACAGACGTGCCAGTTCTGGGAGGATCATTTGCGGGCCTTGCCTGATGGGCGGATGGTCGTGCCCCAGGGATGGTCGCCCGAACACGGCCCGGCGCAGGACGGGGTGAGCTACAACCAGGAGATCGTGTGGGATTTATTTGACAACTACACCCGCGCGGCCGATGCGCTGGGGATCGACCGGGAATACCGGGACAAGATCGCCGCGTTGCGGGATAAACTGGCGACGCCCGGCATTGGCAGTTGGGGGCAATTGCTGGAATGGATGACGGAGCAAACCAACGCCAATTCGGGCTTCCCGGAATTGGACACGCCCCGCGATCATCACCGGCACACCTCTCATTTGTTCGCGCTGTATCCGGGCCACCAGATCACCGCCGGCAGAACGCCGGCCCTGGCGGCGGCGGCGAAGGTATCGCTCGACGCGCGGGGCATCGCGGCGGACAGCGACGTGCGGGAGTGGTCGTTCGCCTGGCGCACGGCGCTCTACGCGCGGCTGGGCGACAGCCCGAGCGCGCACCGGATGTTGCAACAGCTTTTTTCGGCGCGAAACACCTGCCCGAATCTTTTTGGCCTGCATCCACCGATGCAAATGGACGGCAATTTTGGCATCACGGCCGGCATGGGCGAGATGCTTTTGCAAAGCCAGGACGGCGAAATCCTGTTATTGCCCGCGTTGCCGCCGCAGTGGCCCGCCGGCTCGGTCAAGGGCCTTCGGGCGCGCGGCGGCTTTGAAGTCGATGAAGACTGGAGTGCGGGCAAACTGGTTTCCGCCGCGATTCGAAGCGCGCCAGGAATGCGCTGCGCAGTGCGTTACGGAAACAAGCTGGCCAAAATCTCCATTGAGCCGGGAAAACCAGCCCGGCTGAATGGGGATCTAAAAAGCGAGTAAGAAGCCCGTCAATACAAATTCTTCGCCCGCAGCAATGGCTCCGGGACATTCAATGCGCATTTGGCGCCTCATAAGCGCATCTTGCCCCAGTCTCTTCAGCCCCGCACGCCCCTAATATGGACAAAGCTATGGTTGACCCCATTGATGAGAATCAGAGGGAAAGGCGGGTTGCGTGCCGGGACGTTTATGTTGCATAGGCGAAGCCCCAATGCCATGATAACCTCACAAACAATGGAAAAAGTCGTCTATTTGCTCGGAGCAGGCTTTTCGGCACCCCTTGGGTTGCCGGTGATGTCTAACTTTTTAATCAAGTCGAAGGATGCATTTGCCCAGGACCCAGGAAAATATGCCCACTTTAGCAAGGTCTTTGACACGATCAACGCGATGCACGCCTGCAAATCGTACTTTGAGGCGGATCTTTTCAATATCGAGGAAATCTTATCCATTTTGGAGATGCAGGAAGGATTGGAGAAATCTCCTGCAGCGAGGTCGTTCACTCAATATATTAAGGACGTCATTCAGCATTATACACCGCGCCCCCCGAGTCCTGACCAAATGCCTAACGAAACGGATACTAACAATAGAGTCGGAGCATGGCAACATTGCATGTTTGGCGAAGTTGATTGGTCCCCTTACGGTTCATTTGTGGCAAGCCTCTTCTGCTTGCAGGCAAAACCCAGTTGGATTGGCCAAACAGATCCTGGAAGAATCCAATTCGTCCCTATTGAAAGGCCATCATTTGATTATTCTGTTGTGACCCTCAACTATGACTCCGTTCTAGAAGACGTATGCTCCTTTATAAATAAGCATCATCCATCTGCTCGTAAAGTCCAGTTTCAACGCGATCCACAGTGGGCTGGTGATGAAAACGTAATACATATACCACTCGCCAAGTTGCATGGGAGCGTTGGCACTGAGAGCATTATAGCACCGACCTGGAACAAACACCTTTACCCTCAAATCGTCTCCGACTGGAGGATGGCACACGACCTGATCTCACAGGCTAACCACTTAAGGATATTAGGTTACTCCCTCCCAACAACCGACGCTTATATCAAATACTTGCTTAAGTCTGCGGTGTCAAAATGCCAGAATCTAAAATCAATAGACGTCGTGTGCAAGGGGTCCACAGCCAAGAAACACTATGATGACTTTATCACATTTAATTTCTACCGTTTTAAAGATGTGGATATCGCAAAATATCTTTTTGAGATTCACGAAGCATCACTGGGTATGAAATACTACGGTTCTGACAGACCTTTCGACAAGATCGAATTTGTTCACAAGGACTTTATGAACCGCCCATAAGGGGTGCCAGTGTTGCCGGTGTCCTCGCTTTTTGCACTTTTGTGGCCCCGGCCGAGGGTCTTCTAAAAGTCGATCAACGCTTTCGCTCAATATGTGCGCTCACTTCTCACCAAACAAGGCGTCTATGTCCTGCGCGCCGTGGTAGATGTGGTTCACCTGAATACCGTCGGCAACGCCACGGTAAAAAATGAGGTAATTCTCAAAACCTGAGATGCGCCAGGAACGGACATCACGGAGCCTGGGATTGCGAAATTGTCGCGGCCTGCCAAGGCCGGGATTGGCGGCAAGCGTTTTGAACGTCTCGTAAGCCGCGTCAATGACACGCGTCGCGGCATCAGGATTATCTTGGGCGATGAAATACCAAATGCCCCACAGTTCATCCTCGACGCAAGGATCAAGGATAAATCTAGGCATCAGAGCGGGATTCTCTTATCCGTTTGCGGAGTCGGCGAAACACTTCCTCGCCGTCAACGCCTTCGCCGCGGTCAAGGCGGTCAATGCTTTGCAGCAACTGCGTCTCCAGTTCCTCAACGGTCTTGGGGGCTTGGCTCAGGCGTGCGGCTTGGTCATCCTTGAGACGGCGGAGACCGGCGCGGACAACTTCACTGGCAGTCTGATACAGACCGCTCTCGACTTCTTTTTCCACAAATTTTGCCAATTCCGGCGTTAACGATATATTCATGACGGAACCTCCATAAAATCAACTTCACTGGTATTTTACCACGAATAACAGGATTGAGTCAAATCTTGTTATTGATGTTTTTTGGAATTTCTCCCCTCAAATCCCCTTATCAAAACCTCCTTTCCCGGAAGAACTTCCACTTCCCGTAACCGGCTCTTTCCGCCCCGGTCCGGCCCCTCCAAAAAAACCTTCAAAAAGAACTTGCAAATCCCATAATAATATGGGACATTACGCAGTGTCGGATTGCTCTTTGACATATCGGCAAGCGCCAGTCGCCCGCCCGCCGTGCGAACGACCCAAAACCATTCAACCCGATCCGCGTTATCGTTAAAGCCAAACCTCCCAGTCAAGCCTGGTCAAGGCAAGTCAAGCCTGGTCAAGGTTAGTCAAGGTATCGCTGATTGTGCTGCATCTTCCTCATAATCATAGCCTTGGCTCCGTCCCAAGCTCCGAACCGTCAAGAAGAAGTCAAGGTGAGTCAAGCCTTGTCAAGGTGCCCAGCCTTCCAAGTCAAGGCTTGCCCTTCTCCGCGCCGTCCGCGGTGCAATTCCCAAGAACTCTGCATTTTTGGCAAAGTTTTCCCCTGTCTTCGTTTGCTTCGTTTCCTTCTGTAAACTCTTTTGGTTGCGGCTTGCCCCTCCGCGCCTCCGCGCGAGCCTGCCTTTTTTAGACTCGCTCAGACCCCAATATCCTCAGAAATGCCAATGATTGCTGATATTTGCGACCCTTTGCCGCCACTGGCGCGGGGCGCATTCGACCCCTGTTCAAATCCTTCCCTTGCCTGCCTTCGCGAAGTCGCCCCGTTTTCGCGCGCGGCCTCAAGAATGGACTTTCCCGTTCGTGCGTGGCAAATTATGTTGTGTCTTTGAGCAAACTCGAACAATTGCAAAGCGTTCTGCGCTCCTACGGTTCCTGCCTGGTGGCCTATTCCGGCGGCGTCGATTCCGTCCTGCTGGCCTTTGTGGCCCGGCAGGTCTTGGGAGACAAATCGCTGGCCGTGCTGGCCGATTCCCCCAGCCTGCCACGGCGCGAGTTGGAGGAGGCCATCGCGATCGCCGGGCAATTCTCCATCCGCTTGCGCATCGTGCGCACCGATGAATTTGACAACCCCGCCTATCTCTCCAATCCCACAAACCGCTGCTACTTCTGCAAACACGAATTGTTCACCCACCTGGCCCCGCTGGCGCGGGAGGGACGCTTCGCCGTCATCGCCTACGGCGAAAACGCCAGTGACAACGGGGATTTTCGCCCGGGCGCCCAAGCCGCCCGCGAATTCCAGGTCCGCGCCCCGCTCAAAGAAGCCGGGTTGGCGAAGCCCGACATCCGCGCCTTGTCCGCCCAGTTCGGCCTTCCGACGGCCGAGAAGCCCCAAATGGCCTGCCTAAGCTCCCGCGTGCCCTACGGCGAGCCGGTCACTCCCCAAAAACTGCGCATGATCGAAGAGGCGGAGTGCGTCCTGCGCGACCTGGGTTTCTACGACGTGCGCGTGCGGCACCACGAGCTCAAAGGGGCCAATGGAACGGCGCACCTGGCCCGCATCGAGGTCGGCGCGGAGGAGATTCCGAAATTTTTAGTTGACGGCACGTACACCCGCGTGGCCGAGGCGCTCAAAAAAACCGGCTATGCCCACGTCACCCTGGATTTGCAGGGCTACCGCCGCGGGAGCATGAATGAAACCCCGCCGGCCTGACGGCTCCCCGCCCGTTTGGCGGCTTTCATATTCTCACTTTGAATTCCTCGTTCTTCTTCAATGAGCGGGCGAAAGCGGCCAATAGCTGCGGGATTTGTTCCAGGTCTTTCAAACTCACCACCTCGACCGGCGAGTGCATGTAACGGTCGGGCAGGCTGACCAGCGCGCTGGGGATTCCCCCCCGCGTCCGAAAAATCACGTCCGTATCGGTGCCGGTGCTGCTGGACGCCGCCTCGTGCTGAACTTTGATCTTGTGCGCCCCCGCCACTTTTTCCAGCCGCGCCACCACCTCCGGATGATTGCAGCTCCCGTGCGTCAACGTCGGGCCGCGGCCCACTTTGACGTCCCCATGCTGCGCCTGGCTCACGGTCGGATAATCGGTCGCGTGCGTCACATCGACCACCAGCGCCACATCCGGCTTGAGCGTGTAGGTGATTTGCCGCGCCCCCAGCAAGCCCACTTCCTCCATAATGTTCGAGACCGCCAGCACCTCCGCCTTCAGGCGCCCCTTCTCCTGTTTCAATTGCCTCAGCGCCTCGGCCACCGCGAAGGTGCCGACGCGGTTGTCGAAGGCCCGCGCAATGGCCAGTCCGTTGCGCAGCAGTTCAAACTGGTCGTCCAGCGTGATGGGATCGCCCACCCGGATCAGCCGCTCGGCCTCCTTGCGGCTCCCCACGCCGATGTCCACAAATAAATCCTCCATCTTCGGTGCCTTCCGCTCCGGTTCGCTCTTGGTCAGGTGCGGCGCGACGTTGCCGACGACGCCCTTGACCGGCCCGCCGTGGGAGTGGATGATCACGCGTTGGGCCTTGGTGATGGCGGGGTCAATCCCCCCCATTTTTCTCACGTACACAAAGCCCTCGTCATTGATATAATTGACGGTCATCGAGATCTCGTCGGCGTGGGCCGCCAGCATCAGGCGCGGCGAGCCGCCTTTGTTCAGCGCCGCCACCGTGTTCCCGTAGGCATCGCTGTACGTCTCGTCCGCGAAAGGTTTGACATAATCGAGCCAGACCCGCTGTCCGCGGGACTCGTGCCCCGAGGGACTCGGCGTATTAACCAATTGCTCCAAAAACTGCAGGGATTCCTCGCGCATCGGGGCATTCTACCGAGCCGCAGTTGACAAGCAACTTTCGATTTTGGATCGCCCGTTATTGTTCGGAACTTTCCCGGCGGGGTTCGACGCGTCCGCCGTCGGCGGTCCGCAGGGACCAACCGCGCGGGGTCACCCCCAGCGTCAGCGCGCCGGTGTCCCGGCAATAAACCACGCGCGCCGGGCCGCGCTCCAGGCGGCTGCGCAGTTTGGGCGAGGCACGGCGCGTGGCTGGAGATTCGGAATCGACTATAATAACCAGGCCCGGTCGCAGCATCTCCAGCAGAGGCTGGCTCAGTGGCTCGTCGCGCGCCGGCAATCCCGCCACCACAATCTCCGCCCTTAGCTCCGGGCGCCGCCCAACCAGCGCGTCCTGGCCCTCGCGCCCAAGGGCGGGCAGCAACAGGATCGAATGGCCATTGAATTCGCGCCACAGGGCGCACGCGTTGTCGTCGGCTTGCGCAAACTGATTTGTTCCGGCGGGGTGCAGCACCTGCCAGCCCGCAACCTCGTCGCCCTCGTGCAGCATTTGACAGCGCGATCGGGAGGCGAGTTCGTCGAGCAATCCGCGATACGCCACCGAGCGGGCCGGCGCCGGCGCGGTGTAAATCCGGCCCACGGAAAAATTGCTCCGGACAATCTCCGCCCCGCCGACGTGGTTTTGGAGACCGACCGCCAGGCAAAACGCTGGCAGCCGGTTCACGCCCTGCCCGCACAAAAACGGTTTCAAGACCCTTTCGACGCTTGCGGCGTCTCCGCAATCGAGCAACAAGTTGTTCCCCCATCCAGGAGACTTCACATAAATGGCCGCCGCGCCGTTGAGGGGCAGGACGTCAATGCGCGCCGCGCGCGATGCGATGGCCCAATGCGCCATCAGGCAAAGTCCGGCCGCGCCGATGGCGGCCAGGGCGGGCCGTTTGAATTTGGAGCGGAAAATCCACCCCGTCACCACCAGCATCAACACCCCGTAATAGAATACAATGGTGGAAAACGCCGGGGCGGCGGCATTGAAGTTGCCGCACGGCCAATGCGCTGCCCAGCCGCTGAACCAGGTAATAAACTTGAGCAACGCCCAGGTCGAATTGTTCAATAGCCCCGCCAATCCCGGAAGCCACGCCCCCGCCGCCAGGCTGCCCAGGCCGCTCATCAACGCCAGCGCCGTGGCCGGCACCACCACGCAGTTGGCCGGAACGCTGGCCGGGGTGAACAGGTGGAAATAGCAAGCCGCCAGCGGAATCGACCCGACCCACGCCGCCAGCGACACGGCGAATATGTCCGCCATCCAGCGGGCCGGTTGGTAAAACATCGCCGGCCAGCGTGTTTGCAGCGTGTCCGGCAGAAACGGGTCTCCTTTGAAAAACCTGTCCCACAGCGCCTCATGCAGGCGCGGCACCATCAAGACAATGCACAGGACGACCAGGAACGAAAGCTGAAAGCCCGCTTGAAATAGTTGGCGCGGCTCCCACAGCAAGATGATCAACGCCGCCGCGCACAGCGAATTGACCCCGTCACCCGGTCGCTTCAATACCCAGCCCATAATGACGACGCTGGCCATGATCGTGGCGCGCACCGCCGACGCCGGCCAGCCCGTCAGCCCCGTGTAGAACCAGAGCACCGGCAGCACCATCGCTCCCCGCCAGGCCCGCGGGACGCGCAACACGCGCAACAAGCCCAGGCAGATGCCCGCCAGCAACCCGATCCGCAACCCGTCCACCGCAAAGATGTGGTAGGTGCCCGCGCGCATAAACGGGTCTTCCACCGCCGCGCTCAGGGGCGCCTTCCAGTCCAGCAACAACGTCCGGCTCAATCGCTGCGCTTCATCTTCATACGGAAGTCCCACCGCCAGCGTCTTTGTGGCCCACCGCCGAAATCGTTCGGAAACCGGCAACGTCACCCGCGCCCCGTTGGCAGACACACTCCAATCGTTGGTGCCGCCGGTGCGCAATTGGTAATAAACGCCTTCCCGCCCGTAGAATGTCCGCGGATCAAACAATCCCTCCGCCAGCGGCCCGCGCGGAACCTGCAATACGCCCGAAACCTCGACCGATTGGCCCTCGAAAAAGCTGGCCGGCAGTATCTCCGGCGCGGTGGCGATGACCGTCCCTACGGCCGGATGCCACTCATTATTCGTTGAAATCGAGTTGACTCGTATCAGGGCCGCCGAACTCCATTGCTCCCGCTGGCCGCGCGTGAATATGCGTTGGGTAGGCGGCGCCTCGATGCTCCCGCGTAATCTGGCCGCTGCTGCCTCGCCCCCCGCCACCACCCGCAAATCCGCCGATGACACAATAGCCTCGCGCCAGGTGGCGTTGGTCCATCCTGTCAACACCAACAGCACGCAGAGCAACGGGAGCCGCAGCCGCGTCCAGGCCAGGGCGGCCGCCGCAACCGCGAAGGAGGCGATAAACAATACAAGCAGAGAGGGACGCGCGCACTGGCCGCACAGGACGCCGCCGACATAGAGCAGCGCCACCGGAAGCAGCGGGCGCTTCATGGCTCAGGGCGTTTTTTGCGCACGGCGCTGGCTCCAAGCGGCCGCCACGCCGAAGCCCGCGCCGCAGGTATCCAGCAGCACGTCCAACACCGCCGGCTGGCGGTTGGGCACAAACTTCTGGTGAAATTCGTCCGTCGAGGCGTAGAAAGCGCAGAACAAAAGCGCCCACCACAATTGCCGCCCCGGGCTGAATGCCGAGAACGCCGCGTCGCGATGAAACAGCCGCCAGGCCAGGACTCCCAGGACCGCGTACTCCGTGAAATGCGCGCATTTCCTAACGATATGATGCACCCGCTCAATCGTTTCCTCTGACATCCGCGGATTCAGCCAGAGCAAAAAGGGCCGCACAAATCGCGACGTGTGGGCAGGGGCGCCGAGTCCCGTCGAGGCGCTGAATATCAAACACATCCACAGGATCAACGGCAGCCAGTATTTGCCAATGCGCCGGCGCACGCTCCAAAGAAACATCGGCCGCCGCGCAAAATCAACCGCAAAAACTATGCGTTGCGTGTTGCATCGCGCGCCGCGGTGCGCGCCATTCCTATTGAAATAATCAATGTTCGCCTCAGTATTATCAATTACCGCTCGGCGGGCCGACGGGGTATAAATTGGAGTTGATGAAATACACCGACATCCAGCGTCTTCACGAAGCCGGACTGATCTCGGAGGATCAACGGCGGAAAATCATCGCCCACTTCCAGCTCAGGGAAGAGGGCGGAAAACTGCTCGCGATTTTGTCGATGGTCGGCGCTGTGCTGATCGCTGCCGGCATTGCCCTGCTGATCGCGGCCCATTGGAACGGAATCTCCCGTGGCGTCAAAATCGCCGCCGGCATCGTCTTGATGCTCGGCGCGCAGGCGGCCGGCTGGTGGCTGCGCGAGGGTCAGGGCGAATACCGCAAGACCGGCGAGGCCCTGCATCTTGTCGGCTCCTGCCTGTTTTTGGCGAACATCGCGCTGCTGGGGCAGATCTACAACATGGTTTCGCGCCCGCCCAATGCGTTTCTCGCCTGGTGGCTCGGCATCGCCGCGCTGCCTTGGTTGCTCCGCTCAAAGGCGCAGCACATTTTGCTGCTGCTCGGCTTCGGCATCTGGTTTGGTTTTGAGATCAACCAGGCGGACAGTTGGATTCGTTGCAATTCCGAACATCAAGCGCTGCTCTACTCGTTGCTCGGCCTCGTTTATCTGGGTGTCGGATGGATCTTGCGACGCTCTTCCTTTGCCGAATTCGCGCCGCCTTCGGAAAAACTGGGCCTGCTGATTTTCCTTGCCTGCGCCTATCCTTCGACGTGGAAAAACTTTTTCGGGACCGCAATCTCTCCAGATGCCCACAGCTGGATTTTTCCCGCGCTGGCCGCGGTGGCCATTCTCCTGATCGCCAGCGGAACCAGAAATCTCACCACACTTGACCGGCAGTGGCGATGGACGTGGTTTGGCGCGTTGGCTGGCCTGACGGCGTTTATGGCGACGGTCTGGTTCGGTCTTTGGCAACTCGCCGCCTTCGGCGGCCCGCACCATGCGTATTGGCAGGAATCCTGGAGTTACGTCCCGGGCGCGCTGGCGCTCTTCGTTTACTGCCTGCTGCAAATTCAGGTGGGAATCCAGGAACGATCTTCTTTCCTCGTCAATCTCGGCGTCGTCTTCATCGCGCTGGACATCATCGCCGCCTACTGCGACCTGTTTGGCTCAATGGCGCGCACCGGCTTCATGTTCGTGATCGGCGGCGCTTTTCTCATTGGCTTCGGTGTGTATCTCGAAAAGAAACGCCGGGCCTTTATGCGCCGCATTAAACTCCAGCCGCAGCAATCGGACATCGACTAACTTCACCTCACATGAAACTGAAACTCCTCATCCTTGTGCTGGCGCTGCAAAGCGCGTGGTTGCTGTCCGTAACCTTTGTCCAGGAACGCGGCCTGTCCAGCGGCAAAGTCATCCTGCTGGAAACCGCCCCCGTCGATCCCCGCGATCTGATGCGCGGCGATTACCTGATTCTGAATTACAAGATCAGCGACGTGGCCACCAATTTGTTCTCGCCGCCGGCCAAAACAGAGATACCGCCCGGCACGATAGTGTTTGTCGCCGTGGCGCCGGGCACCAACGAGTTCTTCAGAGTCACGCGCGCTGGCACCAACCAGTTCGCGCCCGCGCCGAATGAAATCATGCTGCGCGCCCAGGCCGCTTATCCGTGGTGGAACAGGCCCGGCTCGGTTCATCTTTACTATGGCATCGAGCGATTCTATGTCGCCGAGGGCACTGGCCGTCCGACGGGCAAACTGACCGTGCAAGCGGTGGTGTCCTCCTCGGACCGCGCGATGCTGAAACAACTCTTCGTTGACGGCAAACCATACGCCGACGCGATGAAATCCCTCTCCCCCTCAGGAAACTAACCGACCACCCATCACGATCTCCCGCCCTGGCTTTAAAAAGTGACCCTAATGCCCTCGACTCGATTGAACCCAGTCCCGGCGAACCTCGTTCAAAACGAAATCCAAATTCGGCGACTCAAAGCTGATTCCCGGCGTCACCCCACTCTTTTTTAATGCAAGTTTGACCAGTTTTACCCATTATCTCCCAATGCCGCGCATTTTCGACAATATCGAAACTGAACTGCTGCCAGCGATCGAGCAAACGTTGCTGGTGTCCGCGCGGGCGGATTTCATCATCAACTACGACATCAAATATCGCCTCGGCCGCGACAGGGAGGAGGAAGAAGAATGAGCAACCCCACAGGGCACGGAAATCACTGGGAATGTCTGGGTGGGACGGCGGAGGAGCGGGTCAGCCAATTCATTCCGCTGGTCACCATCGAAGGTAAAGTCGGAGCGTCGGCGAAACGCGCCGCCGGCTCTGCTAAACTAGCTGGTATGACGAAGGAGGAAATCGTTCCGCTTATCTATCCTGCGACTCCGCTTTGTTGCATGGCTCTCATTGTCTCAAACCCAACGCGCAAGAAAAACGAATTCTATAGCGGGTTTCCCTACACGGCTTCCGGCGGCAAACAGCGACTGCGGATTGAGCAAGTGCGCGACTGGGGCGACCAGGTCGAAGGCGTGTTGTTTTGTGAGACGGCGGCGCACGGTCAGCCCATAGCGTTTTTCGATCCGCATTTCTACGCCAACCACGGAAAATACAAAGTTGGCCAAGAATATGATTTCGTCATCGCCGGTTTGATTTATTGGGCCGAATGCGGCAATGAGAAAACCGTCACGGTGACCGACCAAGCAGTGTTGCGGGAAAGGTACGCAGCGATGAATGAACATCCTGAGCCTTTGCCCGATGGCGCCTTGCCGCCGGAGGTTTATCACTTGGCTGGGCTTACGGCGCTTGTCCCTGGTGAATCGGTGATGGAGGACGCCGAATTCTACTGCGTCGTTGATAAAGTGTCCGAATTCGATTTGGAAGACATTCGGATCTTTCAAATCACGCCACGGTTTGATGACGACTGTCGCCACAGCCCGCTGCCGACCGTAATCTACGGCGCGGCTTCGAAATTCAAGGACGGTTATCTTCCAAAACCCGGAGACAGCATTTGCGGCACGTTGTGGGTACAGGGTTTTTTGCACGACGAGACAGCGTTGCCTACGTCATCGCACTTGTCCGGTCCAGATCATACACACGAATGAGTGAGAACATTCCCCAGTTCATTAGCTCGGCTTTCGATCGGCTGGTGGTTGAAGTCCGCGCGCACTCCACGAAGGCAGAAAACAAATGAAGGTCGCCATCCTCGGCTGGGGTTCGTTGATATGGGACAAGCGGGATTTGCCCATCGTTGGCGATTGGCAGGAGGGTGGCCCGGTTCTTCGCATTGAGTTTTCCCGGATTTCCAGCGATGGGCGTCTGACGCTGGTCATTGACGAACGAAACGGCGTTGAGGCAAAGACACTTTACGCCCGCGCCGAAAGCGGCGACCTCAACGGTGCAATAGCGAGTTTGAGGAAACGCGAAAACAACCCGCCCAAGGAACGGATCGGGTTTGTCAATTTGGTCGGCAATTCTGTGCGCGAATGGTCGCGGGCGCATCACCCCATCGCGTGTGGCCACATCAAGGAGTGGGCACAAAAACACAACTGGGGCGCCGTCATTTGGACGGGGTTGATCTCCAATTTTGCGGAGAAATTTGGCGAACCGTTTTCGGCACCTGCTGCGTTCCGGTATTTCAACGGCTTAACCGGAGAAACAAAAGCTCGTGCCACGGAGTATATTCAAAACGCCCCACCCGAAATTGATACCCCCTTCCGCCGGCTCGCTCTCGCCGCTGCCAATCCCCACCGTGAGCCTGCCGCCTAAAACCATCTCGCGTGATGATCTCCTCTTTCCCGCGCTCCTACGCAATCGCTTGGGCACAGAGACGCCTGCAGAATTGACCGCTCTCGAGAAACCTTGACCTGCTCGCCCTGCCTGAAACCGCACTCTTCTGTTCTTCCCGCTGTCCCGGCAACGCCAACCTACTCTCCATCAATGGATTGCGCCTATCCCAATCCGTCATCTTCGTACTCTTTGTGCTCCTTCGCGGCCAACCTCTTCATCTTGGTAATCTTGTCAAAACCTGCTTTCCATCAACCTGTTCCGCCTCCCCCGTCTCCCTTTCAATCCCTGTTGATCCGTCCAGGAGAGGTCAGGCCGAAGTCTTTCGCGTCTTGCGTCTCGAAGCCGGGCGAATGGACACAATGTGCAGCGGGTCAATAATATCCAGATAACCATTCGGGTGTTCCACCACCACGTTATGTCGGCCGATGAGAACAAATTCCGGGTGCGGCACGGCATATTGGCGCCCGTCCGAGGTGCGGATGATGGCTCCCTCATGCGAGGCCAGGTGCTGGCGGATCAGGTCGCGATTCATGGGGATTTATTGGCGCATAAACCCCGCGCCGTCAAGGGCCAACCGGAATCCCGAATCTGTCAAAACCTGCCTTCCCCAAATCCGTGTCAATCCCTGTTGATCCGTGGTCGAAATAAATCTTCAACTTCCAACTTTGAGCCGGAACCCGTAAACTTCCCGCCGTGTCGGATGACGTCGCCAGTCTGCGGGCTGCCCATGACCGCCTGAAGTTGCTCTATCAGGTCAGCAACGTCATCCACTCCACCCTCGATCCGCAGCAGGCCCTGCAACTGATCTTGCGGGAGGCCGTGCGCCTGATGCGGGCCTCCAGCGGC
>Ga0187860_1002292_pt1 | contig 16034 bp, 13 predicted proteins | sample June2016WEW_10_4_FD_132981 | JGI IMG/M metagenome (GOLD analysis project Ga0187860, IMG submission 132981) | Peatland microbial communities from SPRUCE experiment site at the Marcell Experimental Forest, Minnesota, USA - June2016WEW_10_40 | ecosystem: Environmental > Terrestrial > Soil >... | reverse complement strand
GGTGGTGTTCGTCCTGGTCGGCCTGTCCGCCACCATGGTCGGCCAGACCATCACCCACGACAAGCAGTTGCTGACCCGCATCTCGGGAGCCGTCGTGCTCGTGATGGCGGCGGTCCTGGCAGCCGGAGTGCTGCTCCGCCTGCCGGGCCTCGGGCGCGAAGCACGCTTTCACCCCAACCTGTCGAAGCTGGGACCGTTCGCCGCACCGGTGGCCGGCGCGGCGTTCGGGTTCGGCTGGACCCCGTGCGCGACACCCGTGCTCGCTTCGGTGCTGGCGCTGGCGGCGTCAGGCTCCAACATCGCGCATGCCACCGGGCTCCTCATCGCCTACTCGCTCGGGCTCGGCCTGCCGTGCCTGGCCGTGAGCCTGGCGTTCGGCCGGCTGGCGGGAGCCCTGGCGTTCATGCGGCGTCATGTCGGGGCGATCATGGCCGTCGCCACGGCCTGCATGGCGGGCTATGGCATCCTGCTCGTCCTCGACCGCTTGAGCTGGCTGACGACCCACCTGCAATCCTTGTAGCCGAAAGAGCCATTACAACTTGTTGAAGTGCTCTCCGGCCGGTAGATTTCTCGGCTTCTCGGGGGGACCGCCCCGTATCGCTCAACGAAGAGGGGATACATGAACAAGCTCGTTCGTCTCGCCGGCGTGGCCGCCGTGTGCGCGCTGGTGCAGGGGGGGACGGTGGCTGTGACGGCCGCTCAAGCCGTCCACGGCATGGTGAACACGGAGGCGCATCTGAAGGTGTTCCACAACTCGGTGGCTTCCAGCAACTGGTCCGGCTATGGCGTCGAAGGCTCTGCCAAGTTCACCGATGTCCAGGGCACCTGGGTGCAGCCGACCGCCACCTGCAAAGGCAAAGGCACAAAGTACTCGTCCTTCTGGGTTGGCATCGACGGCTACAACTCGAATTCCGTCGAGCAGCTCGGGTCCGACTCGGACTGCGACGGCACGGCCCCCACGTACTACGCCTGGTGGGAGATGTACCCGGCAGCATCGGTCAACCTCTCGCCGTCGAAGTACCCGGTACAGGCGGGCGACACGCTCACTGCCGAAGTCTCGGTGTCCGGCAGCAGCTTCACGCTGAGCCTGAAGAGCAGCCGCGGCTGGACCTTCACCAAGGTCAAGACCGGTAGCGCGTCGCTGAAGCAGGAGTCGGCGGAGTGGATCGCCGAATCGCCCGAGGTCGGTGCCTCGCTCGCCAAGCTCGCCAACTTCGGCACCGTGGGCTTCACGAACTGCGTCGCCGCAGCCGGCGGTTCCGACGAGCCCATCTCCTCGTTCACAGGCAAGAGCGGCCCGCACGAGATCACCATGGTGACGAGCAAGGGCGTGACCCGGGCGGCGCCGTCGGTGCTCGACAGCGCCGGCAACGCCTTCTCGATCACGTGGGCTCACGCCTGACCCGACCGGAGCTCGCCGGTTGCCGGTGAGGCGACTGGCACGCCGATGACACGAACGGGGCCCGCCCCTCCCGGGGGCGGGCCCCCGCTACAGGCCGATGACGATCCGGCTGATCCGATCGATCACACTGGTCGGGGCGACCTGCGACACTGCCGCGATCACGAAGGCGTCGGCGCCGACGAGATAGCGCGCCCGGGGCGAGCGTGTCTCGAGCGCGTGAGCAATTACGCCGGCGCACGACTCGGGCCGACCCATGAACGGAGCGGACAGCCCGATCGTCTGGCGTGCCCGCTTGTACGCCGCCTCGTACCGGGACCCCTCGCGCCCGTCGGTGTCGCGATCGAACTCCTCCCAGATGTTCGTCTTGAAACCACCCGGTTCCACCAACACCACACGAATTCCCTCGGCCGCCACCTCCATGCGCAGGGCGTCGGACCAACCTTCGAGGGCATGCTTGGCGGCCTGGTACCAGCCCGACAACGGTGTGGTGACCCTGCCGTAGATGGACGAGATGTTGACGATCGTGCCACCGCCAGACAGCCGCATGACCGGCAAGGCAAGCCGGGCGAGGCGGGCCGGAGCGATCACCATCGTCTCCAGCAGGGCCCGCGCCTCGTCGTCGCTGACCTCCTCGATTGCGCCGGTGGCGGAGTAGCCGGCGTTGTTGACGAGACCGTCGAGTCGGCCATGCCGAGCGACCACCTCGGTGATCGCCCGCTCGCAGGCGGCTGCGTCGGCAACGTCGAACAGGACCGTGTCGACCTCGACACCCGCCTCGGCTGCAGCCTGGCGGAGCAGTTCGGCCTTCGCGTCCGACCGAGCCGAGCCGACCGAGCACCAGCCTCGCTTAGCCATCTCAACGGCCGTCGCGAGGCCGATGCCCGATGTCGCACCTGTCGTGAGCACCACGTTCTCCATAGCCGCAGGCTACGCCGCCGCGCCGAGCCGGCGGTCCTCGTAGCCTGATCCGGTGAGCCGTCCTGTTCGATCTGACCGCCTCGCTGTCCACAGCGAGATGCTCCCCGCTTCCGACGACCAGTACGACGTGCTCGCCCGATGGGTGGCCGAGGTCGCCACGGGAGCCGACTCGCTGCTGGACATCGGTGCCGGCGATGGCGACGACGACTACCGGGCACGTGTCCGCCCGCTCGTGGGCCGCTACGTCGGGATCGACCCCGATCAGGTCGGCTCAGCCCGAGGCTCAGCCGACGGCGGTCTCGACGAGTGGCACCAGACCACCGTCGAGGCGTTCGCAGCCGAGCGCGCCGGCCACGCCGGCAAGCCGGCGTTCGATCTCGCCCTCGCCGTCTACGTCGTCGAGCACGTGACCGATCCCGTCGCCTTCTTCCGGGCGGCACGAGAGTGCCTGCGACCCGGAGGCTCGCTCTTCGTCGTCACCCCGAACCTGTGGCACTACTTCGGTGTCGCCGCCAAGGCCTCGATGGCTCTCGGTGTCGAGGACCGGTTGCTCCGAGCTACCCGCGCCCGCCACACCGGGCACGAGCACGACCACGTCGCCCATTTCTCGGTGGCGTACCGAGCCAATTCCGTGAGGGCACTGGCTCGGGTGGGGGACGAGGTGGGTTTCTCGGGGTTGGAGATCCGGCATCTCGAGAACCCGGCGGTCTTCGAGACCTACTTCCCCGGGCGATCGGTGGCGTTCCCGCGCTGGTACTCCCGGGCGATCCACCGGATCGGGCGCCCCGAGCTGTTCGGAACTCTCATCTGCCGCTTCGTCAACTGAGCCGAGTAGGCCTCGGCCGGTGGGACGCGCCAGACTGTCACCATGACCGACACTGCCGCCGCGACGTCAGCCGGCCCGTCCACGACCGTCAACGAGCGCATCGAGGCGCTGCTGGCCGAAGCCGATCCGGCGACCACCGACCCGGTCACCTTCCGCCACAAGCAGTACGACATGGGGTTGGCGTGGGTGCACTTCCCGGAGGGTTTGGGTGGGTTGGGGCTCCCGCCGCACTTCCAACGAGTGGTCGACGGCCGCCTCGCCGAAGCGGGTGCCAAGCCGCATGGCTTGTTCGAATTCTTCGGCCTGGCGATGGCCGGGCCCACCATCGTCACCCACGGCTCCGACGAGATCAAGGCCCGCCTGCTCCCGCGCCTGTTCACCGGTGAGGACTCCTGGTGCCAGCTGTTCAGCGAGCCTGGCGCCGGCTCAGACCTCGCAGGGCTGTCGACACGAGCAGTGCGGGACGGCGACGAATGGGTCGTCACGGGCCAGAAAGTCTGGAACACGCTCGCCCACGTGTCCCAGCGGGGCATGCTCGTCACCCGCACCGACCCCGAAGCGCCGAAGCACAAAGGCCTCACCTACTTCGCCCTCGACATGGCCTCGGCCGGCGTGGAAGTACGGCCGCTCCGCCAGATGACGGGTGAGGCGGAGTTCAACGAGGTGTACCTCACCGATGTGCGGGTGCCCGACGCCGACCGGGTGGGCGATGTCGGCGATGGCTGGCGGGTGTCGATGAGCACGCTCATGAACGAGCGGACCTCGATCGGCGGGAGTGGCGCACCGGCTCGTGGCTCGGGGCCGATCGCCGAGGCCCTCCGGATCTGGCGGGAGGAGCCGGGCTCGAGGACCGCCGTGGAGCGGGATCGGCTCGCGCAGCTGTGGATCGAGGCCGAGGCGCTGCGCCTCACAAACCTGCGGGCCGGCTCGAACCGCCGCGCCGGCAACCCGGGCCCGGAGGGCTCGATCGCCAAGCTCCAGTTCGCCGAGCTCAACAAGCGGATCTACGAACTGTGTGTGGACCTGCTGGGGGCAGCTGCTCTGGTCGGCTACGACTACACGATGCGCCGGAGCGAGCACCTCGGGCTGGTGGGCCCACCCGGATCAGGGCGGAAGATGTTCCTCCGGGCGAGGGCGAACTCGATCGAAGGCGGCACGTCGGAGATCCAGCGCAACATCCTGGGCGAGCGCGTACTCGGGTTGCCGGGTGACGTCCGTACGGACAAGGACCTGCCCTGGTCGAAGGTGCCGCGCAGCTGAATTCGCTTGGGCGGGCTGAGCGGCCGACGGCTGACGGCCAGCGGCCGGCCTAGCTTCCGGTGCCGGTCGGGAACACCCGCGTCACGGTGCCGCCGGCGTCCCGCCAGCCCCGCGCCATAGCAGCTGAGTTGAAGCTGGCCGAGAACGTGCCGTCCGACGTGATAGCGATCCCGCCGCCGTCGCCGCCGAAGCCGGCCACGGTAGCCAGCGCCCTCGCCATCGCAGTGTCGAGGTCAGCGCCGGCTCGCATCTCCCAGTCGACTCGATGAGAGAAACCCGCCACCACAAATGCCTCACCAGCCCCCGTAGCCGATACGGCGGCGGTGTCGCACGCCGCCCAGATCCCTGCTCCAGGGATCGGTGAGTCGCCAACCCGCCCGCGCATCTGCCCAGCGCGACCGCCGGTGCTCGTCGCCGCGGCGATACGGCCGTCGCCGTCGACGGCAACCGCCCCGACAGTCCCGGCCTCCGACGAGATCTCGTCGCCGACGTCGGTCTCCGCCGTCGCCGACGCCAGCATCGCCGGGGTCATCGGCTGGAAGCCCTGCTCGCTGGCGAAAGAGTCCGCGCCCGCTCCGGCCAGCAGCGTCGGCCCATCAGGCGGGCCGCCGATCTCGGCCACCTTGCGGGCAACCCGCACAGGGTTGGCCGGCCACGTCGACGCGCAGATCGCTCCGACCCGACCCGTCGACGCGTTCATCACGCTCGCGTCGAACTCGACCGACCCGTCCGAGGTCGTGACCGAGCCGCGGCCGGCGTTGAAACGACCGCTGTCCTCCAGGTAGGCCACGGCCTCGACGACGGCGTCGACGGCCGAGCCCCCCGCCGAGAGCACAGCCCAGCCCGCATCGAGGGCGCCCGAGAGCCCGGCGCCGATGCGCTCGACGTGTGCGTCGGTCCTCACCCGGTCGAACCGCCCCGCCCCGCCGTGCACCACGATCGCCGGGAGCGCGAGCCGTCCGTTGTCAGCCGATACGGCGCGCTCTTCCTCGGTCATGGGAACCTCCAGGTCGCGTCTTGGTGAGGACGCCCGACGTTAGCTCCGAGCACGGCCGGACCCGCCCCGGAATTCCGGCAGGATGAAGGCGATGACGCGTCGCGGCTGGGTGCTATTCGTGGCACTCGGCGTCATCTGGGGAATTCCCTACCTGCTCATCAAAGTGTCGGTACGGGAGATGAACCCGGCGCTGCTGGTGCTCTTCCGCACCGGCGGCGGGGCGCTGATCCTCCTGCCCATCGCCGCAGTCCGCGGCGCGCTGCGACCGCTGCTCAAGGCTTGGCGGCCGTTGGTCCTGTACACGGCGCTGGAGATGGGCGGTCCGTGGTGGCTGCTGTTCCACGCCGAGGAGCGGCTGCCGAGCTCGCTCTCGGGCCTCCTCATCGCGGCAGTCCCGCTCGTCGGCGCCCTCCTGGCATGGCTGACCGGATCGGACCGGCTCGACCGGCGTCGGCTCGTCGGCCTGGCGACGGGGTTCGGTGGGGTGGCGTTGCTCGTGGGCTTCGCCGTCGGGGGCGCCGACCTCTGGGCGGCGGTCTCGATCGGCGGTGTCGTCGTCGGGTACGCCCTCGGCCCTTGGGTCGTGGCGCGCTATCTCTCCGACGCGCCGCCGGTCGGTGTCGCGGCTGGCTCCCTGGCCTTGTGCGCCGTGGTCTATGCCCCGATCGCTGCGTTCCAAGAACTGCCGAAGACGCTCACGGCCCCGGTCATCGAGTCAGTCGTGGCGCTGACCCTGGTCTGCACGGTGGTCGCGTTCATGGTGTTCTTCGCACTCATCAGCGAGGTCGGGGCGATGCGAGCGACCGTGATCACCTACGTCAACCCGGTTGTGGCGGTGGTTCTCGGGGTGACGGTCCTCGGGGAGAGCGTCGGGGTGGCGACGGTCGTGGGTTTCTTGCTGATCCTTGTCGGGTGCTTCCTGGCCACCGGGCGCGTCGGCACGAAACAAGCGCCGGCGGGTCCCGTCGAGCTCAGCCCGCTCGACGTCGCCGGCCAGCCGCTGAGCTCGGACCCGTAGGTGGCGCCTACGGCCTCCGCCACGGGAGCCCTTGCCCCCGCCACGACGCCAGCCGCTCGAGGTTGAGGTCGCCAAGGACCGCGCCCAAGCCCCCCAACAGCTCAGCTGCGCTCGAGACCGCGCTCGACTGGCCGGGCATCCCCCACGAATCGGACTTAGCGAACGAGCTCGCTCCACCGGCGTCGAGGTCGTCGTTACCGCCGATCCCGACCGGGCCGCCCGCCGAGCCGATCCCGACCGGGCCGCCCGCCGAGTCGCCGGCTGGCCGAGTCGCCGCCGGGCCGCTCCCGACCGAGTCGCCCGCCGAGTCGCCGGCCGGCCCGGTGCCGGCGTCTTCACCGGCTCGAGCCGGGGACGCGTCGCCCGAGCGGACGAGGATGTCGCCACTCACCGTGTGGCACGAGATCCGCAGGGTGGCAGCAGGCTTGCCGTCCCCCTCGGTCGGCAAGGTGCAGCGCGTCGTACCCGACACGGTGACGAGATCGAGCCAAGTGCCGACTCCGCTGCCGACGCCGATCTTCACGTCACCGGAGGCGGTGTTGACCGTCAGATCGCCTTCGAACGCAGTGCCGATCGAGACATCGCCCGATGCGCTGCGGATCCGCGCATCGTGGGCGACCGCCGCAGCCCGCACGTCGCCGCTCGCCGTCGTGATCGACAACTGGCCCCCGATCGCGTGCGTGAACACGTCGCCACTGGCGGTCCGGATCTCTGCCTGACCGAGGACGCCGGCAAGCCGGATGTCGCCGCTCGCCGTGCTGATGTCGGCGTCGTCGCAGTCGTCCTGGATGAACACGTCGCCGCTCGCCGTCTTGACCTCGAAGACTCCGAGCGTCCCGGCACAGGCGATGTCGGCCGACGCAGTCTTCACACGCACGGCGGAGCGCGCCGGCAGCACGACGTTGAGACGAAGCTGGGACTCACGCGGCCAACGCTTGGGCACACTCACCTCGAGGCGCGAGCCGTCGCAGGTGACCTCTGCGTGCTCGATCTGCTCCCGGGCGCGATCACTGTCGGGTCCGAGCGGCGTGAGGCGGACCTTTGCCTCGTCAGTCGAACCGAGCTCTACTTCGACGCTGCCTGCCGCGAGATCAAGCCGGGCCGCGATGGGACCGCTGACCGGGAACGTCCAATCCATCGTTCATGTCCTTTCCCTGATGTGGGCTGGAAGATGTCGTCAATGGCAAGTGCCGGATCACTGCTGCCGGTGGCGGCGAGGGCGTGTCAGGGCCGCCGTCGGTCGGCGGCGTTGGCGCCGAACCTGTGATCATCCACACGTCCGCATCACCCCCGTACGAAACCCGTCATGCGCTTCGGCCCGCGCCTCGGCACCGCCGGCATGCGCAGTACGTGCGCGGCCGCGTCGACGAGCCAACTGTTCACGGAGACACCCTCGCGGGACGCCGCCCGCTCGATCTGAGCCTTGAGACCCTCCGGAAGCCGCAGCGTGATGCGGGCGACCTCCTCGTCACCGGGCTCTCCGAGCTCAGCCGATTCCGCTCCGGCACCGCTCGCCGAGGAGATCGACAACGACAGGACGGGGTCGCGGCCCTGCAGGTGCACCTCGACCGAGGTACCGGGCAGTGACGCCGTCAACTCGTCGGCGGCCTGCTGCACCGCATCCAGGATCCGTAGCCGGACGGCGGCGCCAAGGGACTCGACCAGGATCTCAGCCGCCCTACGGGTGTCGTCGCCCCCGATGGCGGCAGCCCGCTTCAAGTCCTCCTCGAGGCCTTCGACAATCGGTGCCAGCAGCATGACGTCATAATGACATCATACTTGCAGTCTGTCAAGCGTCAGTCCGATGTCGTTGTGAAGTCAAGTCCTGCCTCCCAGCTCACCCGGCTCCCCACCCGGTACGATCCGCTTGGTGACGCCCGTGGAAAAGGCGCGTCGGCCGACGCTCCGGAGGAAGCCGACTGAGGAGGAGGCGACGCGGGTGCTCGCAGGCGGCGACGCCGAACGGGATCTCGTCCGCCACGCCCTCGGGGCAATGTCGGCACTCGTCCCGATCGGCATGTTCGCCGCCGACGCCGACGGCCACTGCTGGTACATCAACCAGCGGCTCATCGACGCGACTGATCTGAACCTGCAGGACGGCGGCGGTGACTCCGTAGCGCTCGACATCCCGGTGGACGACTTGCGCGGTGGCCGACACGCTTCCGGTGCCGGCCGAGGTATCGGCGATGCGGTCATCCTCCGCATACGGGTGCCGGCGCCGCCCGGGGCCGAGCCGACCTCGGACGCGACGCCCGTGTCGTTGCGGGCCCGCGTGCTCCCCCAGATCAAGGCCGACGGCACCGTCGCCGGTTACGTCGGGATCGTGGTCAGCGACGCCGACACCGACGACCCCGACGCGACCGCCTTTGCCAGCCCGATGTTGATGCACGCCGGCGAACGGCTCGTCGACACGCTGCTCGACAGCTCCCCGAGCATCATCACGGTCCTCAACGCCGACGGCTCCTGGCGCTACTCGAACGCGGCAGCATGGCGACAGCTCGGCTACCAGGAGGACTTCGACCCGACGACGGGCGTCTTCGCCCTCGTCCATCCCAACGACGGGCCCGTTGCTCTCGAGGCGCTGCGCCGGGTCATCGCAGGCGAGCTGCCACCTGGCGAGACGTTCGAGCTCCGGGTCCGCGGCCGGGACGGCGACTGGCGGTACCTCCAGAACACCGCCGACAACCTCACCGACGATCCGATCGTTCATGGGATCGTGGTCCGCTCCGAGGACGTGACCGAGCAGCGAGAAGCCCGCATCCGCCTGCTCGACGCCAACGAGCGGCTCAGCACCGTTGTCGGCTCCTTGCACATCGCCGCCATCGTGGAAGACACGAACCGGGCAATCGTGCTGACGAATGACGCCTTCCTGGACCTGTTCGAGCTTATAGGCCCGCCGGCCAAGCTCGTGGGGCGAACGTTGGAGGAGCTGGGCTCGGAGCTGACGAGGCGCTTTGGTGATCCGACGCGTGCGCCGGACCCCGACCGGGTGACGGCGATCCTCCGGCAGCGGCGCCGAGTGATCGGAGACCGCATCGCCATGCCGGACAGTCGGGTCCTCGAACGGGACTACATCCCCATCTTCGTGGACCACGAGTACAGGGGTCACGTGTGGCTCTTTCGGGACGTGTCCGCCCAAGCCCGTACCGAGGCCGAGTCGACACAGCTCCTGGCGTTACAGCGGGAGGAGAACCGCAGGCTCGTGGAGCTCGACCGCGTGAAGGCGTCGTTCCTGGCGGAGATCTCCCACGAGCTGCGGACACCGCTCACCTCGATCTTGAGCTTCACCGAGCTGCTCCGCGATGGCCTGGGGAAGGACGAACCTTCCGAGCAGGTGGAGTTTCTCGACGTGATCACGCGCAATGCCGACCGCCTGCTGCGCCTGGTCGACGATCTCGTGCTGCTCGACCGGGCCGAGACCGGCGTGCTGCCGGTGGACTGGGCTCCGATCGACATCCCGAGCCTCGTCGAAGCATCGGTCGCCACATTCGCGCCGCAAGCCGAACCAAAACGCATCTCCATCGAAACCGACCTCGGCGAAGGCCTCCCCCTCACCGGGGACTCACAGCGGCTCGCGCAGTTGCTCGACGTCCTTTTGTCCAACGCCGTCAAGTACACGCCCGAGGGAGGGCGCATCACGGTGTCAGCCACGCCGGGCGACCTCCACTGGTTCGTCTCGGTCGCCGACACGGGTATCGGTGTGCCGGCGGCCGAGCGGGAGTCGCTGTTCGAGCGCTTCTACCGCGCATCGAATGCCCGGGCGGCCCGCATCCCCGGCTCGGGGCTCGGCCTGTCGGTGGCGCGAGCGATCGCCCAGCTGCACGGCGGGGAGATCACCATCTCCAGCACGGACACCGGAGGCACCGTCGCGCTCGTGGCACTGCCGTTCGGCACGCGCCCAGCCGCCGGCGAGGAGCAGTCCGCTGATGAGTGACGACACCGGAGCGCGCGCCGGGAACCCCACTGGGCCGGTGCCCAGCGGAGGCACGATCCTCGTCATCGAGGACGACGAGGACATCGGCTTGGCACTGTCGACCTTGCTCGGGCGGGCGGGGTACGAGGTGATCGTCACGGCCGACGGCCTCGAGGGGTTGCGCCGGTTTCACGCCGTTTCCCCCCAAGTCGTGATCCTCGACATCGGGCTGCCCTCGCTGGACGGCTGGACGCTGCTCGACCGCATCCGCGAGCTGAGTGAAGCTCCGGTCCTGATGCTGAGCGCCCGCGACGCCGAGGGCGACAAGGTCCGAGGGCTGCGAGGCGGCGCCGACGACTACCTCACCAAGCCGTTCGGGAACCAGGAGTTGCTCGCTCGCGTGGAAGCGGTCCTGCGGCGGCGCGGCGGCGGCGCCTCCGCCGGCGCCAGCCCGACGGCGACGACGGCGGCGACGACGACGGCGGCGGGCCTCAAGTTCGATGAAGGTGGAGTGATGATCGACATCGCCGCCCACCGGGTCCAGGCGAACGGGCGCCAGGTCGATCTCACACCGGCAGAGTTCCGGCTGCTCGAGGTGCTGTTGCGCCACCGCGGCGCCGTGCTCTCCACCGAGCAGATCCTGCAGCTCGCCTGGCGCGATCCGACCGCGACCGGGCCGGACCGCGTGAAGTTCACGGTCCTCAGGCTCCGCCGCAAACTGGGATGGTCCGGATCGGGGGACGGGCCGGTGGAGACCGTGAGGGGTTTCGGGTACCGGTTCCGGGCCTGAGGTTTGCTACCGGATTGCAACCGAACGAGACCCGGGTTCTCACCTGCACCGCCCATCATGGAGTCGATGGCCGCGAGGGAAGCAGGAGCTGGGCGTGTGCTCGTCGTCGAAGACGACGAGTCCACGGCCCTCTTCGTCACCCGGGTGCTGTCACGCAATGGTTTTGACGCTGCGTGGGTGATGGACGCCGAGCAGGCGACCGAGCGGCTCGGGTCCGAATGCTTCGACGTACTGCTGGCGGACTACCGGCTTCCTGGCCAGAGCGGCATGGAGCTCGCACGGGCCACCCGGCGTTCTCAGCCGGACATCGGCATCGCCGTCATGACGTCGTTCGCCGAGACGGGCACCGAGGAGGAAGTGCGGACCATCGGTGCCGACGACTTCTTCGAGAAACCCCTCCACTCCTCCACCCTCGTCACCCGCATCCGGGACCTCGTCTCACGATCACGAGGCGTGCGCAACCGAGTGCCAGTTACTCCGCCGGCTCGGGGGGCCCTTGAGGCAACACCGGCGGAACCGGCTCCGGAGGTCTCGCCCTCAGGCGAGGCCTCCGGGCCGCGAAATGTCGCAGAGAGCGGGTCCGAAGCGCGAGCGACAGCGAGGGAGGCCGCTCGCGCATGGCTGGGCTTCGAGGTGGCCGAGGATGCTCTGCATCCCTGGCGCGAGGACACCGAGGATGCACGCCGGACTCGCTTCTCTGCGCTGCCCGAAGGACCCTTGGTTCCCGAGTCCGGCTGCGAGGGCCTGTCGGAGGCGAACCCGCGTGAGGAGGCCGATCGTCACCAGCGGTACCTCCTCGCGCGGGCGTCGCACCCCGCTATCAGCTACTTGCTCGCCCGGCGATTGGTTGCCCAACGGCTGGTTGCCCAGCGATCGGTTGCCCAGCCGATCCTCGTGTGGGCCTCCGGCGCACCGATGGTCTCAATCAGCTCGCGGGTCAGCACCGTCACCGACGGCCGGAGCGGCCCCGACTGGTTGTTGTCGAGCTGAACGGCGCGGTCCGGAATATTCCGGCTCAGGGAGCCGGCATGGTCCCCGAGGCCGTCGTGCTCCCGCTCGCCACGGTGACCGCAGCCGTCGCCGAACCCCCGTACAGCGCCCACGAACCCTTCACATATGCCGTCGAAACACCTGAGGTCGACACCTGCAACTTGGCCGTGACGGTCGTGCCCTTGACCGTCACGGTCCCGGCGACGCCGACTCCGGGCACCAGCTCGTCACCGGTCAGTGTCAAAGTCCGACGTATTGCCGTGACCTTGCCGCCGTACAAGCCCGAGTCGCGCGTCAAGCCGATCGACTCGTAACGAGCGACGGCATCGCCCGCGGTCTGCACGGCTGCCGCAGCGAGCTGGAGCGTTGCGGCGGTGGTGTCGCCGGACGTCACCGTGAGCGGCGGGACGGCACTCAACTGGTCCGGGTACGAGCCGACCGCCCGGATGCTCGGGACTGCGGCAGCGCACGACGTGTCCATGCTCTGGATGGCGGCGGGATCGGCCACGAACGCCTGGATGATGGAGGTGGCACACCCGTAGGGGTCGGCCTCGCCGACGACGTGCGTCTCGTTGGCCAGCTGCACGAAGCGCGTGTCCCCGCCGATCTCCGCCTCCACCTCACCCACGCCCGCCGGCGGGGTCCACGTGTCGAGCTCGCCGCCGAGGATCAGCACCGGGAGGCTCGCCGGGAACAGCGGTTCTGAGGTGGTGACCGGGGGCTCGGCGATGGTCGGCTTGGGCCAGTCCAGGCAGGCGGTGTAGTTCTCCGTGTTCTGATCCATCGCCAGCCATTCAGCCGTCGTGAACGGAGCAAACGTGCTCGGCGGGAGCGTGGCCTCAGCAGCCGCGAGGTCCTTGGCCCGGACCGAGTCGGGAGCGGACAACGGGTACAGCTGCGGGTAGTCCAGGCAGGACACCGCCATGTACAGCTCGACGGAGTACTCCTCGACCGGGACACCGAAGTACGCCTCGTCAAAGGCGAGCCGCTGGGCATAGAGCCGGAGCAGCGGAGCTGCCTGGTCGTCGTCGAGCAGGGAGCGGCCGGCGGCGTCAATCTCCCGGTAGATGTACGGATCCTCAGCGGCGTCGCTGACGAGGTTGACCAGCCCCTCGATGCCCATGGTGACCCGCTGGCGGGAGCCGCCCGGGCCCGGGACCTCGCCGGACACCGGCGCTGACCGGAGCCGGGCGGCCAGCTGCCCGATCCGATCCCAGGCGGAGCCACCCACGGCGGCACACGCTGTGCTCCTCGAGCACGCTGTGTCGAAGTCGGGGGGCATCGTGGCAATCGTGATGCGGTACCACGGGTCGAGCGCGAGCACCGGATAGGTGGAGTCGAGTATGACGCTGCGTACGAGGGACGGGAAACGGGCAACGAGAACCTGAGCGAACCACGAGCCGTAGGAATCGCCGTACAGATCGACCTGATTGACCTCCAGCGCGTTGACCACGGCGGCGACGTCCTGGGCGGCGGCCGCGGACGTGAAGAGATCGGAGGCGTGTACGTAGCTGCCGCCTGGCGCCTTCCAGCGGTGATTCAACGCGTCGGCGCATGTCCCGACCACGGCTGCGAACGCCGGCGTGCCGGACGGGCCCGTGTACTCCTGCAGCTTCGGGCAACTGAGCACGGTTGAGCACCCGGTTCCCCGGAGGTCGATCGCCAGCATGTTGTAGTGCTGCAAGATGCCGCCGTACATGGCGCGGTAGCCGTCGGGCGCGACCGACAAGATCGATGGATAACCGGGCCCGCCCTCGACGGGGAGCACCGTCCCCGCCGGTGTCCCGCTCTCGGTCGCCGGGTACCACCGGAAGCACACGGAGATGTCCGGGCCGCCGGGCGAGGCCCAATTCAGGGGGACTTGCAGCCTGCCGCAGTAAGCGGCAGGTGAGGTGGCGCATCGCTGCAGGGTCTGCGAGCCGACTCGTAGGGCGGTGGGATCGGCGCGCTGCTGCTGGGCGACCGCTTGCATCGTTGCCGTGGCGGCCGTGGCGGTCGCAGCGGTCGCAGCGGTCGCAGCGGCCGTGGCGGTCGCAGCGGTCGTCGTGAGGACGGTCACGGCACCGAGCGTTGCGGCGAGCAGGAAGGCTACCGGCGCGACCGATCGCGGCGCTTTCGAATGGGCTCGCTGCCGGGTCACCGGTAGGGACTGTAATTTGCGGACGGGGGATCCGCCATGAGACACCACAGGTCACCTGCTGCTCGGGCGTTCGCGACGGCCGGCGCCGCCAGTTCGTACGCTCGCCGCACCGGTTGCAGCATCGACGAGGCCTCTGGCACGGTCGTGGCAGACGGCCGTCCCGAGGTGGGGGTGGCGGTTGGGGTGACTCGGCGGGGTTTCTTGGGGGGTGGGCTGGCGCTCGGGGCTGGGGCACTCAGTCCCGGGTGGCTCACCCGACCGGCCAAACCGGCGAGTCCCAAGCCCCGGGTGAGCGAGCGCGTCGTCGTCATCGGCTCGGGGATCGCAGGGCTCAGCTGCGCCTACCGGCTCTGGCAGGAGCACGGCATCGCCAGCGAAGTCTACGAGTACAACGCGGACCGGCCGGGCGGTCGGCTGTACACGCTGAGGGACTACTTCGACCAGGGCCAGTACGTGGAGGAGCATGCCGAGTTCATTTCCACTGAGCACGTCGAGACGAGGGGACTGGCCGCGGCGTTCGGGCTGACGCTCGACAACGTCAACCGGTACCCCGTGGGTACCCATGGGAGCGAGTACCAGTTCCGTTTCGGTGGCCGCGGTTGGTCGCAGGCGGTGCTCAATCGTGAGTGGCACGAGTGGGCCTACGAGTTGTTCGCCGACGCCGCCTTGCGCCAGGCGCCCTGGCCGACGCTGTACAACCGGAGCACGGCCCGGGCGAAGCAGTGGGACACCATGCCCGCGACCGATTGGATCGATGCGTTCGTGCCCGGGGGGCTCGAGTCCGACTTCGGCCGGCTCTGCGTCGCGATCCTGCTCGACGAGTACGGCGGTCCGGTGGAGGGTCAGTCCGCCCTCAACCTCGTGTACCTCCTCGGTACGTACGACAGCGTCCCCAGCGATCGCCAGCCGAAGAGCCAGCCGCAGCTGTCCGGCACGGACGAGAAGTGGCACATCCGTGGCGGCAATGACCAGTTGATCGCCGGGCTCGTCGAGCGGCTACCCGCCGGCACCGTGAAGCTCGGCCACCAGCTCGTTGCCCTCGCCAGCCGGGGCAACGGGCGGTACGCCTGCACCTTCACCACTGCCTCGGGCACTCGCGAGATCGTCGCCGACCAAGTCGTGCTGGCCTTGCCGTTCACGAAACTCCGCGATGTCGAGCTCTCGCGCATCGACCTGCCGGCGCCGCAGCTGCGGGCGATCCAGGAGGAGCCGCTCGGCTCGAACTCGAAGATCCAGATGCAGTTCTCCCGCCGGGTCTGGAACGCAGAGCACTGGACCGGCAACACCTACAACGACGAGATCGTGCAAGGTTCGTGGGAGACGACCATCGATCAGCCCGGTCCCTACGGGATCCTGATCGCGCTGCCCGGCGGCGCAGGCGGGGCTGACATCGGCCGGCGGTACCAGCTGTCCTCGTACTACGGGCCGGCACCGGAGGCGATGGTGAGGGACTACTTGGCGTGCTACGAGCAGTTCTGGCCGGGTGTGACGTCCGCGTACGCAGGGAAGGCCTTCTACGCCTGGTCATCGGGCGACCCGCACATCGAGGGCGCCTACTCGTACCTGAAGGTCGGCCAGTACACGGGGTTCAACGGGATCCAGGGCCGGCAACACGGCAGGCTGCACTTCGCCGGGGAACACACGTCGGTCAACTTCCAGGGCTATGTCGAAGGTGGGCTCCGTAGCGGCTACCGATGCGCGAAGGAGATTGCTGGGTAGGTCGGTGGCGGGTGGCTGGTAGGGCGGGTGGCGGGTGGCTGGTAGGGCGGGTGGCGGGTGG
>Ga0187860_1002291_pt1 | contig 16039 bp, 14 predicted proteins | sample June2016WEW_10_4_FD_132981 | JGI IMG/M metagenome (GOLD analysis project Ga0187860, IMG submission 132981) | Peatland microbial communities from SPRUCE experiment site at the Marcell Experimental Forest, Minnesota, USA - June2016WEW_10_40 | ecosystem: Environmental > Terrestrial > Soil >... | reverse complement strand
GGGTCGGCGCGGCCCGCGCACGCGCGAGGAATCGGCGCCAGTAAGACCAACGCCGCCCTAAACTCCTGATCTTTCAATGCCGCCGGTTTGGCGATACCCCGTAGCTCCCAGCGCGCGCCCGGCTACCCCGTAGCTCCCAGCGCGCGCCCGGCGCCGCGGTGCCCGACCTGTTTATGGGTGGCACCCATTGTCGCCATCGACGGCGGCCAACCGCCCCCAGCCGGCGCCAGCGGGTCGGCCTGATCGCAAGTCGCTCTGCTGACCACCTGATTGTGGGTGCCGTCCCTAAACGCCTGATCTTTCAATGCCGCACCTTGGCGATGACCCCGTAGCTCGCCGCCGCGGATGTGGAACGTCTAACCGGGAAGTGGCTGCAATCGAGCACGCCGGGGGGTGAGACTTTTAGTTGCCGTCGTGGTCTCGCCGAGCGAATCGCGGCAGTCAAGATCGAGCCGCAAGGCTTCGCGGATCACGGAAAGTTTTTCCTGTGAGCCCGTACAGAGCCGCCGTCGAATTCGCTTTCAGCCTGCCGACTGGGCGCGTACATCTGTGCGCGATACATCCGACCAAAACCGAAGTGAACCGATACGAAAGCTGACCGCGATCATTCGCGGCAAGAGTTCCGCGCCTCAATCCCCATCGACCGGCATAAACACTTTATTCCGCCGGTCAAAGAGGCTGATATGGATGTTCGACGAATTTCGCCTGAAATATCTCACCGCTTCCTCGCAAACTAAGGCTATCGCCGCCAATTATGAAAGTGCTCTAGCTGCAGAAATGCCGCGGCGCCGAGCAGTTTCCGGATGCGGCCGCACGATCCGGTAAGTCGGAATGGCGGCGAGGTAGCCGCGCATCCGGCCCTTGGCCTCGAACCGGGAGCGGAATTCGGATTGCGCGAAGAATTGCGGCCAGCCGCGGCACGATGCCGCCGGCGATGTAGACGCCGCCGCGCGCGCCGAGCAGGTGGCGCGAGCGGATCGAGCCGGAACTTGCTTTATCATTCCGTCGCCTTGAGCGAGCTGAACAGCTCGTATGCCTCTTTCGGCTTCGCGTTGTTATGCACGACGGCGTTGACGGCGGCGATCATCGCCTTCGGCGCTTGCGATTGGAAAATGTTGCGTCCCATGTCGACGCCGGCCGCGCCCTGCTGCACGGCGTTGTAGGCCATGGTGAGGGCGTCAAGCTCGGCGAGTTTCTTTCCACCCGCCATCACGATCGGCACCGGGCATGACGCGGTGACGGTCTCGAAGCCCTCCTCTACGTAATAGGTCTTGACGTATTGCGCGCCGAGCTCGGCGATGATCCGGCAGGCGAGCCGGAAATATTTGGCGTCGCGCACCATGTTCTTGCCGACCGCGGTGACACCCATGACCGGAATGCCGGCACGCAGGCCGGCATCGACCAGCTTGGTCATGTTATGGACGGACCGCGTCTCGAATTCGCCGCCGATAAAAACCTGGATGCCGACGCTGGCGGCGTTGAGCCGCACCGCATCGTCCATGTCCATAGCGATCTGCTCGTCCGACAATTCCTCGCGCAGGATGCTCGGACCGCCGCTCGCCCGCAGCACCATCGGCTTCGTCGAGTCCGCCGGAATGATCGAGCGCAAAATGCCGCGCGTGCAGAACAGCGCATCGCAGAACGGCAATAGCGGCACGATAGAGAGGTCGATGCGCTCGAGCCCGGTGGTCGGGCCCTGAAAGTAACCGTGGTCGATCGCCAGCATCACAGTGCGGCCGGTTGCCGGTGCAAAGACGCGGGCGAGGCGATTCTTCATCCCCCAATCGAGCTGGTGGGAGCCCTTGAGATAAAAGCCCGGCGTCTGCTGTGGCCGATCGGCCGAATACCGCTCCCCTTCCTTGTCGACTTCAGGCATGGCGCTCCTCGTTTCGCACGTTCTCCGATCACGTTGCACGATCGACCGGGAACCTCAAACTAGCGTGGATGATAGCGATTTGCTGGGTTCCGGGGAAGCTGCGCTGGGAGGTGTGGATGGCAAGCGGCATTGCGGGCGCTTACGGGCTCCCCAAATGGCCTTTCCGGCCGTCTTCCCAGCATTTGGGCCCGCTCTCCTCTGGTTGCTCTCAAACGCATGATCACCGAACGTCTGACGCTGGCGCTGGTGCAACTGCGGCCGCCGGTTGCGCGATGAAGCGGCAACATCGAACGCACCGTGCTACACCGACTGTAGCCAACCCGTTCAAGGATTTTTGGCCGGAGTAAACGTTACGCGAGACGCGTGTACTTTTTGACTATGTCCTTGTCAACCCAACTAGTCGAGCGCTTCCGAAGTTCGAATCATAAGGGACTCTCGAAACTGCCTCATTCCGTGGATGGAAGGCCAAAGATGCAATTGAGTGGTTTCATGGAATCGGTCGTCTAGTCAGCTATCTCGCTCACGGCGCGGGTGACTCGTTCGGTAGCGAGCAAGAGCTTCGTGGCGGCCTAGGAGCGGTGGCCAAGCGTGCGCTCGATTGCGCCGAGTATGACGACCGCCGAGGCTGCCCCGGGGTCAATATGGCCGATCGCACGCTCTCCCAGCCGTGACGCCCGCCCTTTCGATGCCACCATTGACTTGGTCGCCTCCGCGCCCGCTTGGGCAGCAAACAAGGCGGCGTCGAGACATTCCGAGAGATCGCGGCCTGCTATGCGTGCAGCCTCCGCCGCCTCCGCCGCCGGAAGCCAGGCGTCGATCATGGTCTTGTCGCCGCGGTCCGCCTTGCCGCGGTCCCGAATTCCTTTGACCATCGCGGAGACCATGTCGACGACGGCATCGCGATCGAGAACTGGCCGTCCCTTGATGGCGGCGGCCGCTCGAATGAAGGCGGTCGCGTAGAGAGGACCGGACGTAGCGCCTACGGCGTTCAGAAACGCCTTGGCAGACGTGCTCAGCACGGTGGCCGGGTCGGCGCTGCCTTGATCTAGTCGCGAGAGCGCCTCGTTGACCGCCGAGAATCCGATCGACATCGTCACGCCGTGGTCTGCATCGCCGATAACGCCGTCGAGCTCCGAGAGGCGCCCCTTCTCGGCCTCGATCGCGGCCGCGATGCCGACGAACATGGTTATGAGATCTTTGGTTGTGATGTCGCTCACGCTGTGCTCTTGATTGTGGTGTACGTATAGGGCTGGCGCGGTCTTACGGCACGCGGAACATCGCGCAGTCGCAGGGATGGTCTAGAAGCGAGATTAATTCCTCGTCGAGCAGCATCAAGGAGATCGAGGCGCCTGCCATCTCCAGCGAAGTGCAGTAATGGCCCACCCACGTCTTATGGACGCCGATGCCGTTGGCGTCGAGGCGCTGGCGCACCCGGCGATTCATGACATAAAGCTCCATCAAGGACGTCGAACCAAGGGAGTTTACCAAAATAGCGACCTTGTCGCCGCGCGACGCCGGCATCTCGGCCAAAATTCGATCGAGAATCTCGTCCGTTACCGCGTCCGCGGATTTGAGCGGCTCGCGCGCGACGCCGGGCTCGCCATGGATGCCCAGGCCGATTTCCATTTCGTCAGGACCGATATCGAAATTAGGCTTCAGTGTCTGCGGCAGCGAGCAGGGTGTGAGAGCCACGCCCATCGTGTAGGTCTGGTCGTTGGCCTTGCGAGCCGCTCGTTCGCATTCGTCGATCGCCCACATTTTGTCGCAAGCACCGCCCGCGGCCTTGAAAATGAAGAAGTTGCCGGCGACGCCCCGCCGGTCCCCGCGGCGGTCGCGCGGTGCCGACGCGACATCGTCGGTAGTGAGCACGGTGCGGACCTCGATGTTATCCATGGCGGCGAGTTCCGCCGCCATGTCGAAGTTCATGATGTCGCCGGCATAGTTGCCGTACATGAACAGCACGCCGGCGCCGCCGTCGACCGCTTTGGCGCATTCGTGGATCGGATCCGGCGGAGGCGAGGCGAAAACGTTACCGATCGCGGCGGCATCCGCGAGGCCCTTGCCCACGAAGCCAACGAAGGTCGGCTCGTGACCCGACCCGCCGCCGATCACAAGCCCGACCTTATCCCGGCGCGGACCGTGGCGCGCCACTACGACGCGAGGATTGCGTGGCAGTTGACGGAGGTGATCGGGATGCGCCGCCATGATCCCCTCGAGCATTTCCTCGATGACGTACTTGGGATCGTTGATGAGCTTCTTGGTCTTCATCAGGTTTCCTTCCTATTGACATCCATAATAGCGTGGTTCTTAACTTTACCGCAAAATCCCAGTGCCTCAGGGGAAACCATTGATTGGTGCGATGCACGCCCGGTCAGCGATTGGTTCTGATGGGACATGGCGGTTCACGAAGGGGGGAAGTTATGGCAACACGGCAGATCAACGACACATCCGGCTTGCTCGTCCCGCGGCGCACGCTTCTTAAGGGGACGGCGGCGCTGGGGCTCTCGGGCGTCCTGAGCGCGCCCTTCATCAATCGGCTGAAGGCCAAGGAGGCGCATCCGTTGGCTGGCCAGAAAGTGTCAATGAACGTTCTCGGCATTGCCGGATGGCTGCCGTCCTCGCTCGGCGTGAAGATGTCGCCGCTGTTTGCCGACTACGTGAAGGATCGCTACGGCTACGACGTAACCTTTGGCTTCGCCGAGGCACCGTTCTCCGACCTCTTCCAAAAGGCCGCCACCTCGCTCGCGACCAGGAGCCAGGAATACAACATCATCATCTCGGACTCGCAGTGGTTGGGCGCCCTCGCCAAGGCTGGCTGGATCCTAAAGCTCAACGACGTCATCGCAAAGAACAAGGATTTGGACATCGAATGGTATTCGCAGACGATCGTCGACGCATATCAGATCTATCCTGACGGCAGCGACCAAAAGTGGGGCTTCCCGCAAGAGGGCGACACCTATGCTCTCTACGTGCGCAAGGATTTTCTCAACGATCCGAAGGAGCAGCAGGCTTTTCAGGCTAAGTACAACGCGAAGTTGCCGCAAACCTTCGAGGACTTCGAGAATCTCACCATGGAAGAGTTCGAGAAGGTCGCCGACTTTTTCACGCGACCCGACAAGCAACTTTGGGGCACGGCGATGCAGTACAGCCGTGTCTACGACTTCATCACCTGCAATGTCTATAACTTCATGTTCAGCCTGGGCGGCGAGATTTGGGATCCCAAGACGGGTCAGGTCGAGGGCATCCTGAACTCGGACGTCAACGCCAAGGCGTTGGAGCAGTGCAAACACTGGCTGAAGTACCAGCCGCCGGGCGCACTAAACTATGGTATCTCCGAGGAAATCGACGTCTTCACCCAGGGCAAGGTCTTCTCCTGCTTCAACTGGGCTGCCGTGGGTCTTGTCATGATCACGCCCGAGAACAGGGACAAGGTCATGGTGGTGCCGCCGCCGAAGATGGGCCAGGGGGCTTCCGCCAAACGCGTATACACGATCGGTGGACAGCCATGGGTGATTAACGCCTTCAACGACCCGACCAAGATGCGGGTCGCGATCGACTTCATGAAATGGTGGTATTTGCCGGAGACCACACTGGAATATGCAAAGCGCGGCGGCAATCCCTGTGATAAGGCGACCCTGTCGAAGCCCGAGTTCGACGGAATCAACCCCTGGAATCGCGCCTACAAGCACATGATGGAGCCAGGACGCTCGCGCGACTTCTGGCACGATCCGAAATATTCGGAGATGCTGGCGCTTCAACAGGAGGGATTCACCTCCTACGCATCGGGCCAGAGCAAGAGCGCCAAGCAGGTGCTCGACTACATCGCGTGCGGCCAGCAGCAGATTCTCGTGGACGAGGGAACCGCCAAGACTCCCGCGTCGGCCAAGTGCGCCTCGACCTCGCTCTGACGGCTCACCCCCGACCCGTGCGCACGGCGATTTGCCGTGCGCTTCGGCTGCGTGGGCGGCTCGGCCGGCGTGGTCGGAGTGGATTGCGTTCGGATGGAATCGAACACCTCTCCCCATGTCGTCCCGGCGAGAGGGCCACCCGCGGCTGTTGCGCCGTCGTGGGTACCCGCCAGGCGGGGATCCAGTAGAGAAAGCCTTGTGGGTGGTTACTGGATTGCCCCCGCTTGCGCGATCACAAGCGTTACGGGAATAGCGCGAGCGACTCGGCAGAGCGATGAACCGTTTCCAAGTTGCCAGAACATGGCGGCTCAGCCGACCGGGTGACTTCCGTATGAGGAGCACGCCGACTGGATCGGGTGTCAGGCACAGGCTCGGCGATCGCCGCGTGCTCGTCCTTTCGCTGCTGGTGCCAGTGCTCAGCTTCTTCGTCGTCTTCAACACGATTCCGACACTCTGGCTTCTCGGATTGTCGTTCTACAATTACTCGCTGACGAGCGGCATGCCGCCGCAGTTCATCGGCTTTCGCAATTTCATCCAGATCTTCAACAACCGGAACAGCATCTGGGGGGACCTCTCACGAACCTTCATGTTCGTCGGCCTCGGCGTAAGCATCCAGACCATTCTCGGTGCCCTGCTCGGATTCCTGTTCTGGGGTTCGAAAAACATGCCCGGGCGGCGCGTCGCCTTGACCATGCTGTTCGTGCCCATGGTGCTCACGCCGGTGGCAGCTGGCACCTTCTTTCGCTTCATCTACGATCCGGACTTCGGCGTGCTCAACTTCATCCTGCATGGGTTGTTTGGCGCGCGCCCGATCGCGTTGATGGTCGACCCGGCGACCGCCTTTTGGGCGGTGCTGGCCGTCGATTGCTGGATGTGGACGCCGTTCATGGCGCTGATGACGCTCGCGGCGCTCGGTGCGGTCCCCAAAGCCCAGCTCGAGGCCGCCGAGGTCGACCGGGTCCCCTGGTACGGACGCCTGCGGCTCGTGATCTGGCACCACGGGAAGTTCATCCTGATGCTCGGGGTGCTGCTGCGCACCATCGACAGTTTCAAGACGCTCGACCTGATCATCCCCATGACCAAGGGCGGCCCGGGTCAGCAGACGCGCCTCGTGGCGGTCGAGCTGGCCGAGCAGGCCTTCGAGAGCTTCAACATGGGCTGGTCCTCGGCCTATTCGGTCCTGTTGCTGCTTATCTCGATCGCCATGACGTCGGTGTTCATCTTCATCCTCCATCTCCGGCGGCGGAGGCACGCATGACCCGAGCGAAGCTGCGCGATTATGGCTATTATGCCGTTCTGTGGCTGGTCTCGCTGTTCTTTGCAGCGCCGGTTGCCTGGATCGTGCTGGCGTCGTTCAAGACGCGGAGCGATATACTGGCGATGCCGCCCAAGCTGATCTTTTCGCCGACGCTCTCCAACTACGTCGATCTGTTCCGCCGTAACCAGCTCGTCCTGCAGATCTTCAATTCGATCGTGCTTACGCTCTGCTCCGTCATCATTGCGGTGGTGGTGTCGTTCCTGGCAGCGTTCTGCTTCTCCCGTTTTAAGCCCAGGGGCACCAATTTCCTGATGTTCCTGTTGCTCTCCATCCGCATGCTGCCGGGACCGGCCGTGGTCCTTCCAGTCTATCTGATGTATGCCGCCTTCGGCTGGAAGGACAGCCATATCTGGCTTATTCTGTTCTACGCAATGTTCTCGATTCCGTTCTCCGTGTGGATCCTTAAAGGCTTCATCGACGGGGTCTCGGTGCGCTACGACGAGACTGGGCTCGTCAACGGCGGGTCCTGGCTGCACGTCATCTTCAAGGTTGTGCTGCCCCAGGTCAAACCAGGATTGATCGCTGCGTTCATCTTCAATCTCATTTTCGTATGGAACGAGTTTATCTTCAATTTCATCATCGGCGGCGTGAAGACGCAGAACATTCCGTATGCGCTGGCGGTCGGCACCTATTCGGAAGGCGGCATGGACTGGGCTTTCATCTCTTCCATCACCACGATCTACATCATCCCGCCGGTCGTCTTCATCTACGTCTTCCAGAAATATCTGCTGGTCGGGATGACGTTCGGCACAGTACGCGGCGAGGTTTAAGATGAGCAAGAGCCGCTCCTTCCCGGAGCGCGCAGAGACAGTGCTGATCGTCGGGATGCTCCTGGGGATCGCGCTGATCGCTCAGCGCTACAGCATCGATCTGTTTCGCTGGGGGCTCGGCATTCTCGTAGCATCGACTATTCTGGAGATTGCGGTGGGAAACCTGCCGGAGGAAGCCTCCTTCGGGCGCAGCGTGATTCTGATCGTCGTCATCCTCTGCATCTTCGTCACTGTCTTCGCGCTCGGCGTTTGGATGGTGCCGGTGCTCTCGCGAATGGGCCGGTGATGTCGTCCGTGGCGTTCCGTGCCGTGTCCAAGACGTATCGGGGAGGCGCCGCCCTCGACCGCTTCGATCTGGTGGTCGAGCGCGAGAGCTTGACTGTGATCTGCGGTCCGCCGGGATCGGGCAAGTCGGTCCTGTTCCGGCTCCTCGTTGGTCTCGAAACGCCAGACGCCGGCAGCATCGAGATCGACGGTCACGACATTACCGGGCTGAGCGCGGCACAGCGCCCGATCGGCTATGTCCCGCAAAGTTTCGCGCTCTATCCGCATCTGCGCGTTTACGACAACATCGCCTATCCGCTTACCCTCGCCCGGGTACCGAAGGACGAAATCGCCCGGCGGGTCGACCGGACGGCCGGCATCCTATCGATCACACATCTCCTGAATAAGATGCCCGACCAGCTCTCCGGGGGGGAGAAGCAGCGCACCGCGCTCGCCCGCGGTCTCCTGAAGGAGGCTAGCCTGTTCGTTCTCGACGACCCGCTCATCGGCCTCGATTTCAAGCTGCGCGAACGACTGATGGACGAGCTCAAGAGCCTGCGCCAGGAACTGAAGGCGACGTTCCTCTACGCGACTGCGGACTCGCTCGAAGCTCTAATCATGGCGCAGCGCCTAGTTGTAGTCGACAGCGGGCGCGTAGTGCAACACGAGGACGCGATCCGGGTCTATGATGAGCCGCGCCACTTGCGCTCGCTCGAATTGATCGGCTTTCCCCGGGCCAATGTCTTGCGCGGCGTCGCCGCCGGCAACCGGATCAGCGCCGGCCCACTGAGCTTCGTGGTGGCCGGCTCGGTTCGCGACGGGGCGATCGTAGTCGGCTTCCGGCCGGAGGCGATCAAGCCGGCGACCGGGCGGGGCATCGAAGGAAGCTGTCGGATCCGGCTGGTCGAGAATCTCGGCGGCGAGTACGTGATTTATGTCGAGGCGGGAGGGGAGATGCTCACCATGAGCTTCGCGGTCGCCGACGGCGCGGCTCTGCCAATTGACAGCGAGATCCAGTTCACTATTGATCCGCGGGACATGCTTTTGTTCAACCCCGTCGATCTGCGTCGCGTCCTTCCAAGTGGATAACGGCAATCCGGAAGCGACGCATGGCCGAGATCGTTGTCGATCACATTACTAAAAACTACGGCAGTCTCGCCGCAGTCGACGATGTTCAGATTATCTTCACCGAGGGCGAGGTCGCCTGCCTGCTGGGGCCATCGGGCTGCGGCAAGACAACTCTGATGCGCGTGATTGCCGGCCTCGAGACGCCTTCCGCCGGCCGGATCCTGTTCGGCGGCCGAGACGTCACCGCGGTTCCGACGCGCCGGCGCGACATTGGCATGGTGTTCCAGTATCCGGTGGTCTATCCGACCCTTTCGGTTGCCGAGAACATTTCCGTTCCGTTGCAGCAGGACCGATCATTGTCAGCAAGCGCGCGAGACCGACGCATCGATGAGGTGCTCGACATCCTCGATATGCGTCATCTCAAGGACGCCTTCGTCGACGAGCTCGACGCCGGCAGCCGGCAGAAAATCTCCATCGGGCGCGCCGTGGCTCGGAGGTCGGACGTCGTGCTGTTCGACGAGCCCACCACGAATGTCGAGGTCAACGCCAAGCTGCAGCTCATCCGCGCGGTGAAGAAGGTTGCGCAGCGCACGCGGCAGACCATCGTCTACGTCACTCACGACCAGACCGAGGCGATGACGCTCGCAGATCGCATCGCCCTGATGCGCGACGGGAAGATCACCCAATACGACCGCCCCGACACCCTCTATAACGAGCCGGCGACCGAGTTCGGCGGCTGGTTCCTCGGCAATCCGGGCATGAACTTCGTGCCGGCCAAGGTCGTCGCGGGCACCATCACGGTCCCGATTCTCGCGAAGGCGCTTCCAGTCCCGTCGGGCCTCCCGTTGCATACAAAGCTCACCGTGGGCATCCGCCCCGAGATGATCGGCATGAGTGCCGAACCGAGCGCGGCGGCGGTGGCGGGTCGGCTGTGCGAGCAGACAGTCGGTATTGCCGGCCGTTATCTCGCCCAGGTTGCCGTAGGAGAGGTGACCGTGAAGGTGAAGATGGACGGAAGACCGCCAGCGCCGATCGGCGGCACTGTGCATCTCACAGTTCGGCGTGACCATCTGCTGCTGTTCGCCGATGGTAATCGCGTCGTCCGTTGATGCGGGGGATCAGAGTCATGCGCTACGACGTCTCAGTGATCGGACTTTTCATCCTCGATATCCTGGGCCGGCCGGTCTCCAAGATACCAGAGCGGGGCAACGTGGAGTTCATCGAGGAGATACGATTGACCGTTGCCGGCACAGCCGGAGGCACAGTCGTCGACACCGCCAAGCTCGGCCTGAAAAGTCTCGCCGTTGGCGCTGTCGGCAACGACGAGAAGGGGGACTTTGTCCTTGCTACGCTCTCGAAGTTCGGCATCGATACCTCGGCCATGCAGCGCCTGCCGGGCGTGCCGACCTCGGCCACGATCCTCAATGTGCGTCCCAATGGTGAAAGGCCGGCGCTGCATGTGCGCGGCGCCTCCGATCATTTCGATGTTCCGCCTGCGATGTACAGCCAGGTGTTCGATGCCGCCATCGTTCATCTCGGCGGAACGGGGTTGCTGCGCAAACTCGACGGCGATGCGAGCCGCGTCCTGCTTGCCGAGGCGAAAAAGCGCGGCGCCACCGTAACCTTTGACCTGATTGCCACGACGCCGGAGACGATCCGCATCGTCGGACCCCTGCTCCCGCATATCGATTATTTCCTGCCCTCGATCGAGGAGGCCAGAGACATGTGCGGGCGTTCGACGCCGCAGGACTGCGCCGCCTTCTATCTCGACCGGGGCGCGGCCTGTTGTGTCTTCACGCTCGGCGAGGAGGGTGCCTATTATGCGCATCGCGACGGCACGCGCCTTCATGTGCCCGCATACGGCGTCAAGGTCGTTGACACGACCGGCTGCGGCGATGCCTTCGATGCGGGCTTCATCGCGGCGCTCCACCACAAGATGGACCCGGAAACGGCCGTCCGTTTCGCCCAGGCCGCCGCCGCCCTAGTCGCGACCGGGCTCGGTTCCGATGCCGGAATCAAGTCGTTCGACGACACCGTGCGCGTGATGGAAACCACACCTTCGCGACGGGTGTGAGGGAGCGGCCCGGAGCGGGAGCCTGAGGGCCGCCGCAAGCGGTCTGATGGACACGGCCGCGATAACGTCGCGGGATCAAGGGCCCTGGAAGATCGCGCGGCACCGGTGGCGCCGTCCGTGGAATCAAGTCTGTTTGCGGAACTTCGCGTCCAGCGCGTCCATCTTGGCAACTTTCGGCGCGGAACGGCCGCCCTGAAACTCGGTGTTGAGCCAAATGTCGGCCAGCTTCTTCGCGACCGCGGGGCCCACGACAAGCTGACCGAAGGTGATCACTTGCGCATTGTTCGAGGCCATGGCTCGCTCGGCCGTGTAGGGATCCGCTACGGCAACAGAACGGATCCCCGGCACCTTGTTCGCGGTAATCGCCATTCCGGCGCCGGTGCCACACACGAGGATGCCGCGCGGAAACTCGCCCCGTGCGACGGCCTCCGCCACTCTGACTGCGATGTCCGGATAGTCGACCGGCGCGGTGTTGTGCACGCCCATGTCGACGACCTCGTACCCGTTCGCGCGCAAATGCTCGGCGAGCGTGTTCTTGAGTTCGACGCCGAAATTGTCGGCACCGATGACGATGCGATTCGGTTTGGTCATGACAGTCAAACCTCTTAATCCCGTGGAAGGGCGAGCAGTCGGCAAACGAGCCCGATATTGAATTCGCCGGCGAGGCTCCTGGTATCCGGCCGGTTATATATAAAGTCTCGCGATCTTCGGGTCTGGATCGGCGGATGTCAAAAACTGCACCGCCGCCGGTTCAACGTTTAGCCTGCCCGGATAGCCCTCGATGGCCTTCCGTTACCGTGCCTCGCTGTCCTTTCCGCCGCCCACATTGACGTTGGATCGGGCAAGCGGGGCCGGGTTCAAGGCGACGCGCGACATGATTGCCAAGATCGGCAGCGCAAGATTGCGCGAGCGCTCGCGTGGCACGCCCGACGCTGACGCAAGATCATGTCGTCTGCCTCTGAACACGTTGTCGACTCTCTAGAGATGCGGCGGCGGGCGGGAGGTGGGATCGCTCATGCCTTGAGCGCAGCGACGACACTTTCGACAATTCCGATATACCCTCTCGCCTCCCATGCCGACCGTCCGATGAACAGGCCGTCGATATTTTTCTTGGCCGCAAGCTCGCAGCAATTGGCAAGATTGACGCTGCCGCCGTAAATAACATCGACGGGGTTCACAAAGCGCCGCAACGATTCTTCCTTGATGAAAGAATGTTGACGGTCGGCGAAATCGGGATCGGCGGGAACGCCGCCTTCGCCGATGGACCAGACCGGCTCATAGGCGAAAACGATGCGGTCGCGGTCTTGCGCCGTGGCAGCAGAGAGCGCGCTGCGGACCTGCTTAGCCAGCACGGCGGATGTTTGGCCCGCCTCGTATTCCTGCCTTGTGTCGCCGACGCAAACCAGCGCGAGGAGACCATGGGCGAGAGCGGCCTTTATCTTCAGCGCGACCGTTTCATCGCTCTCGGCGAAATGCGTGCGCCGTTCGCTATGGCCGATCTCTATGAGCGTTGCGCCGACATCTCCAATCATCACCGGCGAAATTTCGCCGGTCCACGCGCCGGCATCCGCCCAATGCATATTTTGCGCACCAACTCGCACCGCAGTCCCTGCTAGAATAGAGGCGACGTCGGCAATCGACGTGAATGGTGGGATGACGAAGGCGCGCGCGCGCGTCGACGCAACGCTCGATGCCTTGAGTGTCTCGGCATAGGAGCGCGCCTCCGCTCGGGTCTTGTTCATCTTCCAACTTGTTCCGATCCAGGGGGTCTTCATCGGCCCTCGCGCTCCCGCTTCCACGAAGTATTGACGCGTCCCTCGCGCGACTTAAAGGGCGACCGATTCTCTGATCATGACTCCCTGCCATTGCGGTCGGCGGGTTCTCGCTCGAGAAACGCAAACTCCATACACAATTCGTTGTCGCTGCTGCCGCCCCACCTGATTGCCTCGATCAGTCTTTACGGTGTGATCCGCCTATCGCGATTGTGATGGGTAGTGAACGGCCAATGGCCGCGGAGCGGTGTCCGATGCACCCCGCTAGTTAATCGCGGGCTGTGATCCCACATAGCCATTTGGCGCCGCGTCGATCGAGGCACACTTGATCAGATTTAGATGCAGATGCAGATGCAAAGCTCCCAGATCAAGAGAGGCAGACGTGCGTGGCGTATCCGATGCCCTTGCAGCGATCGGGCTCAGCCTTTTGACCGCGCCACCCTACAGCAGGACATGCCAACAACTCTAGCCCGTATCCTCGATACTGGAATATGCGCGACCACTAGCCGTTTGCCGTTCTTGTTTGCGAAAGGAATCCCGGCTGCTTCTGCCGACAAAGGCATTCAATTCTTGAGGACTCAGACTGCTGGGACTATGGCCGCTGTCAATGCAATCGCTGCGCCTGAAGCCCTCTGCCAGAGTTAAGAGGAATAGCAATGCGCAGCATGATAGTGATGCTGATATTCATGGCCACGATTCGCACGACCAGTGCTTCCAGCGTCCAGGTACCGGGGGTCGCCCTCCACGCGTTCGGACGCACGGCCGCAAACATCGTCGCACACCCTTAAAGACCAGATCTACGCGATCCTGAAGAATGTGATCCTGTCGAGCGACTGAGCGGCGCTTACCGCATCGCCGCGGCGATGTTGCCGCCATCAACTGTAGTGACGCCGGCTGTGGTCTTGAGGGCCAGCGCCTGGTGCAGAAACGCCTGTGCGACGTCCTCCGCCGTCACCTCGCGGCCGAGCAGATTGCCGCTCATATAGTCCTTTTCGCTGAGACCGCGTGCTTTGGCGCGTGCGGCGATCATATCTTCTGTCAGCAAGCCCGAACGGATGCGGTCGGCGTTGACCGCGTTGGCGCGGATCCCGTCGGAGCCGTACTCGAGCGCGTATTGACGCATCAGCGCTAGCAGCGCCGCCTTGGGCATACCGTAAGGGCCGAAATTGGGGCCTGGATTGACCGGCTGTTTAGAGACATTGAAGAGGAGGCACCCGCCGGTGCCCTGCGCCAGCAGGATCTTGATGGCAGCCTGTGCCACTCGCTGATGGCCGTAGAAATTGAGCTCGAAGCTTTGACGCAGGATTGCTTCGTCGACTTCGCCGATGCGTCCTTGCCAGGCCGCGCCGGCATTCGAGACCACGATATCGAGGCCGCCGAAGGTCGCAGCCACCTGATCGAGCGCCGCGCGCACGACCGCCGCGTCCGTCACGTCGCACTGCACCGGCAGTGCGGTCGAGCTGATCGCTTTGGCCTTTTCGCTGGTGGTGGCAAGGTCAACGTCGAGCAGGGCGACTTCCGCCCCGGCGGCGGCGAACGCTTTCGCCGTTGCGGCGCCGATCGCACCCGCGGCGCCGGTGACGGCGACGACCTGTCCGGCGAGTGGCGGCTCCTTTCGTGCGCCGAGCTTGGCCTGTTCGAGCGGCCAATACTCGCAATCGAACATGTCGGCCTCGGAGATCGACTCGAAGCGGCCGATCCGTTCTGCATCGGCGATAACCGCCATCCATTCCTCGGCAATATCGGCAGCGATGGCGGCATCCCGCTTGGAGCGACCGAGGCCGAACAGGCCGAGGCCGCGCACCAGCACGACGCGGGGCAGGGGATCGAGTTCCTGCTTGATGCCGCCGACGCGTTTGTTGTGCCGTTCGAAATATTTCCGATAGTGCGCAGCAAATATGCTCGCTGAGTCGTGGGCTGTGCGCTTGAAGTCATCGAGCTTGCCGGCCTCCGGATACGGCAACACAAGCGGCCAGTTCTTGGTGCGGATGGTATGATCCGGAGTTACCACGCCGCTTTCACTCAAGCGGGCCAAGTCTTTGTTTTTGAGGAAATTCAGCACAGCCTCGCCGTGGCGAAATTCGAGCACCAGCCGCCGCCATGCGCCTTCGATATGGTCGTCTTTTTGGCTGCAGGCGCCACGCACGATCGGCGCTACCTCGGCGACGGGCGCGAGATTGCGTGGCGTAGGCGCGCTGACGGCCACGGTCTTGCACTGGCGCGCGATAAAATCTTCCGCGACCGACACCATCTCGATCATGCGCTCATAGGCCTCGCGCGCGCTGTCGCCGAAAGTGACGATGCCGTGTTTGCTGAGAATGAGACCTTCGCTCGCGGGCGCCCGCTCAAAGATTTCGATCGCCTTCTTGGCGAGGCCGAAGCCCGGCATGAGGTAAGGCACGAATGCCAGCCGGTTGCTGTAAACCTCAGCACATTGCGCTTCGCCGTTCGGCTGATCGATCACACTGAGCACCGCGGTCGCATGGGTGTGATCGACAAATTTGTGCGGCAAAAATGCGTGCAGCATGATCTCGACGGACGGATTTGGCGCCATCGGATCGATAAGATTGGCGCGCTCGATGCCGACGAGCTCATCATCCGCGACCGTGTCGAGTGCGCGCAGCCGGCGCAAGGGGGCGAGCCGCACCGCCGGGAGGCCTTCGGATTCGATCACCGCCATGTCGGCGCCGGAGGCTTTTACCCGCAACACCTCGACTTCTTCGCCGAGGCGGTCGCGCGTACGGGTCTTGAGAGAGGTGTTGCCGCCACCATGCAGCACCAGCTTGGAGTCGCGGCCGAGCAACCTCGTCGTGTAGATTCGCAACGCCAAGTCAGGCTCGACGCCGGATTTCGCGCCGTGCGCAACTATTGCCTCGGCGTCACGGTCGACCCACCCGCTTTTCATGGCGCGCTCGATTTGTCGCGGCGAACCTGTTCAGCCAGCATAAACTTGGGATTCCCCATATGTGGACGGCCCCCTCCTCGCAAG
>Ga0187860_1002290_pt1 | contig 16041 bp, 14 predicted proteins | sample June2016WEW_10_4_FD_132981 | JGI IMG/M metagenome (GOLD analysis project Ga0187860, IMG submission 132981) | Peatland microbial communities from SPRUCE experiment site at the Marcell Experimental Forest, Minnesota, USA - June2016WEW_10_40 | ecosystem: Environmental > Terrestrial > Soil >... | reverse complement strand
CCCTGCCGCGGACGCGTCGTGAGATTCAGTACCTGCTTATTACCTGGACCGGCTTCTGCGTCTACTGTGGGTGCAATATCGAGCGACCTCGCTCTCCTTAATACTTAACGTAGTAATACTAGCAGGATGTTTCAAACCGCTGTTTTCTATCCCTCGTGCATCACCCGGCAGGAGTGAGTCTTGATCACGAGATATATCTGCTGCCCTTCCCGCAGTTGCAAAGCATCGACCGCGCCGCCCGTGAGGTGCACTCGGAATGGCACCGGCGGCGTGTCATCTGCCGGAGCAGTGCCGGTGGCTTCCGTGTACGCCTCGATCAGCACGTCCATACGACGCAGAGAGCGAATCGTGGCGGGCAGAATGTTGCGCGCGCTCAGCCCCTCGGGTCTGGCCAGGCTCACCATGATGTCTCCGGCACGGATGCCAACCCTGACCGCCATGCCAAGTTCGCCGCGATGCAGGGGACATTCCAGCGTCACGCCGGCCGCTTCCAGGGAAACGGTCATCGTCCCCGCCTCCGGGTGCTCGCTTTCGACCCGTGCGCGAAGCAGATTTTCAAAACCCGCCAGCGATGCGATGAACTCGCGCCGCGGCTCTTCCAGCACCTCATAAGGCGTTCCGGCGGCCGCGATGCGGCCTTGATCGAGCACCAGCAGATGCTCGCCAAGACCAAAGACCTCGGAACGGTCGTGAGTGACGTAGAGCACGGGCACCTGGCGCTCACCATTCCAGCGCCGCAGGTCATCGATGATGCCGCCCTTGGTTGCGGCGTCGAGCGCGGTCAGCGGTTCGTCGAGCAGCAAGTATTCCGGCTCCCGCACCAAGGCTCGCGCCAGCGCCGTTCTTTGCCGCTCGCCACCGGAGATTTCGTTAGGACGCCGCCCGGACAATCCCGCAATGCCGAACCTCTCCAGAATCGCCTGCGCTCTGCGCCCGCGCTCTGGGCGCTCCAGCTCAGCCAGCCCATACTCAACGTTTTGCAGCACCGTGAGGTGAGGGAAAAGCGCAAGCTGCTGGAAAAGATATGCCACCCGCCGCTGCTGCACAGGGACGTCGATTCTCGCGTCGGAATCGTAGAGCACGCGGCCGTCGACGGCGAGGCTTCCCGATTCCGGCTTCAGCAGTCCAGCCAAGCAGTTCAACAGGGTTGTCTTGCCTGCGCCGGAGGCTCCGAAGAGAATCGTGATCCCAGCCGGCAGCTCGAAAGCGACATCGAGCGCAAACGCGCCCATGCGCAGTTTGAAGCGGCTTGAAAGCGAGAGCTTCCTCCGCGGCAATCCAGGAGCGGGATTATCTCGGCCGCCGATCACCGGATTGCCCACTCATGCGGCGGCTTGCGCCGGCGCCGGTTGAAGCCGTAGACCACGGAAAGTATGGCAAACGAAAGCACCAGCAAAAGCAGCGCGGCATGATTTGCCGAGGCGTAGTCCAACGCCTGCACGTTGTCGTAAATGGCAATCGAGATGGTCTGCGTCACGCCCGGAATGTTGCCGCCGATCATGAGGACCACGCCGAATTCGCCCAAGGTGTGCGCAAAACTCAAGGTGAAACCGGTAAAAATACCCGGCCCGGAAAGCGGAACAACCACTCGCCAGAAGGTGCGCCAGCGCGAAGCTCCGAGAGTTGCGGAGGCGCGAATCAGGTCCGGGTCGACTGCCTAAAACGAAGCTGCAATCGGCTGCACGGCGAACGGCAGGCTGTAGATCACGGAGCCGACGACCAGTCCTTCAAAGGTAAACGCCAGCGAATGCCCGGCCCATCTCGTATACCACGCACCGAGCGGGCTTTGCGGCCCATGGCAACCAGCAAGTAGAAGCCAAGCACAGTCGGCGGCAACACCAGCGGCATGGCCACCACCGCGTCCAGCAGAAACTTCCATCGCCAGCGGGAAAACGCCAGCCAATAGGCTACCGGCAATCCCACAATCATGAGCAGCACGGCAACAATGCCCGCCAGCTTCAGCGTGACCCACAGGGCTGGCAGATTCATTTACTGCTCTCCCCGGAGGGACGACGAAAGCCATGGCGCGCCAGAATCTCGCGCCCCTGGGCGCTGGCGAGGAATTCCAGGAACTTGCGGCCTGCCGCCTGGTGCGCCGCCGATTTCAACAGCACCGCGCCTTGGTCCAGCGGAGGATAGAGCGAATCAGGAACCGTCCAGTATCTCCCCTGGGATTCCATCGGCTGGCCTCTTACCAGTGAAAGCGAGAGCAGACCGGCCTCGGCATTGCCGGATTGCACGAACTGTGCGGTCTGGCTGATGTTTTCCCCAAGAATCAGCTTGGGCTTCACTGCGTCATACAGGCCGCTGGAGCGCAACGCGGTCTCTGCTGCCTGTCCGTAGGGTGCGTGAGCGGGATTCGCCATCGCCACTTTATGAACCTCGGGACGGAGCAGCAGTTGCAATCCTTGCGCCGGATCGAGTCCGAGGCGATTCGGCACCCACAGCACCAGCGTTCCGCGCGCATAGCGCAGCAGCGAATCGGGAACGCCAAACCCCTCGCGAGCCAGCCGTTCCGGATAGTCGAGATTGGCCGAGAGAAACACGTCAAAGGGAGCGCCATTGCGGATTTGGGCATAGAAGTTTCCCGACGATCCGAAGACCGGCTGAACCCCAATGCCCGCTGTGCGCTCGAAGGCGGCAGCAATCTCCGGCAACACGAAATTCAGATCGGCGGCCGCTGCCACCGTAATGCGCTCCCGCGCTTGCGCGGCCATGGCTGCCGGAACCGCCAGGACAGCTAAACAAAGAAAAACTGTCACCGCTATCCGCAGCGGTTTCAGAATGAGGTTCAGGCTCACGCAAGCCTCCAGGTTCGAATCTCCGCCTTTGTAATCCTGACTGGCAATCGATTCAGATTGCAATGATGCGTATAGGCTTGTCAAACAGTGACTGTGAACCGTATACGCGGAAGGTCTGCCCCGCAAGGGAGCCGGCGGTTGACACTCGCGAAGTGTGTTTAGTTATGCGAGGTATTTCTTGGACACCACACTCGTAGTTGCGATCAAACTGGATTACCGCGTGGGGCACGGCATGAGGAGATTAGACTACTCGCTTGACGGCAGGCGCCGCCTCACTTCGCAAGCGGAGATTTCACATCGGGCATCAGCGTCCCGCGGCCGCGGACTTCAAACCGACAGTCTTGTTGGCCCCGTCCGTCGAAATTCCGGTAGCCCGCTTGTACTCGTCGACTTCCCGCTGGAAGCGGTGCTCGCTGGCAACGGCGGTCAGGCTCATGACGCCCATGATGAGAAACAGGACAAGGAAGACGACCCCGATAATCAGGACTGGCATACAAATACCCCCCGGGTCGGTAGATTGTGCTCCTGAGGCACACAGGGGGCTGTGACCGTCATCACACTCTATCGTGATAACCAGCTCTACGGCATCAAAAAAACCAACGTTTTGTGCGAAATCACCACCAATGGGACTCCCCGGCGGCGGCTACCGCGAGGAAGACGGCAGCTAAAACACGGTGGAATGACACTGCGAGACCGGCATTCGACAACATACGTATTCCGCCCCTCAAAGCAGGCGGAGCGACACGGAGTTCGCACCCACGCTCGCCAAACGGGCCCTGCACGCAGTCTTACCGCTTGCGGGCTAACTCGCTCTCCAGATGATGGAGCTCATGCTGCAGAAGTTCGCTGTAGCGAGGACTCTGCGAACGCTCCAATTGCTCCCTTACGCGAGCGCAACTCAGGTTGAGAGTTTGCAGTTCGCGCGTGCGTATTGCTTTTTCGCGGGAGATTCTTTCGTTTTCTATTTCGGTGAGGGCTTGTGTTGAAAGTTGTTGCTCTAGAACTGATTTGGTTTCCCAGCCTGTTGCCATGTCTTCTATTGTACGAGATTACGGCCTGATTTTGGGGCAAAAACTTACAAGTCAGGTACCCAAATTCGTAAACCACTGACTGGTGGCTGGTTGCAAGAACATAATCGATACAAAAACTTGCGACTAGAACTCAGAATTGAACTTCTGCCGCGCTAGGAGCGGGTTTTGAACCACATACGAATAACGTCGTGCACCGATTGCCCAGGGGCATTCCTACCGCGCCAGTCAACCGGCAGGTTGAGCGAACGCACTGCACGGCAAGTTCGGCTCGATGCGCGGGCTTCGCCGCTTTGATTGCTCGCACCCGAGCTTCGCCTTCCGCGATGACCGCGCCTTGGCAAGCGATGCGCTCATTTGCCAGTCCATTTTGGGCGGCGCTTTTCGATGAAGGCGCGAATGCCCTCCTTGCCGTCCGCGCTGCGCGTGACATACTCGCGGTAAATCTCCTCGGCGCGCATCAGTCCCTTCTCGAAATGCATCGCTTCCCAGCCGTAAAAAGCCTTCTTCGCGATGCGCAGCGCCGCCGGGCTAAGCTGTGAAACCTGCTGTAGACACTCGCTTACCAGCGTCTCGGGATCGTCGGCGATTGCGTTCACCAAGCCCATGGCAAGCGCCTCCGGCGCGGTGAGGCTGCGCGCGGTAAACAGCAGTTCCGCTGCGCGCTTTTGCCCGACAATCGCGGACAACGCGACCATCGCCACCGGCGGAAACGCTGCCAGCTTGATCTCCGGAAATCCGAAAATGGCATCGCTGCCGGCATAAACGATGTCGCACACCAACGCCAGCTCAGCTCCCCCGCCAAGGCAGTGGCGGCGCACACTGGCGATGGTCAGCTTCGACGTGGCCACCAAAGCGCGCACCACGGCGTGGAACTTGTGCAGTGTCGTCTCCACGGTCTGTGGCGCGAGCGCGGCAACATCCAAACCGGCGGAGAATACTCGCTCGTTTCCGGCGAAAACGATCGCCGTGACGTGCGGTTTTTGCTCCAGCGCAATCAGGTGTTCGCGCAAAATGCCCATCATCTCCAGGTCAATCACGTTGAGCGGAGGATTGTTCAGCGAAATCCGGGCCACAGAGCCCGTAACCTCAACCGTCAATTTCTTCTCTTCTTGTTGGTCGGGCGGCATAGCCTTCTACTGTAGCGCAAAGAGGTGCGAGAAAAAACAGTGACACTCACGAGCCGTGTTCAGTTACGCGAGGCGGTTCTGGGACACTACACTAGTTGCTCCTGGGCGTTTCCGCACCCGCGGGCGACACATCCGGGAGCTCGCCGCGGATGGCATCGTCGAGCTGAATGTTGTGCGACTCCAGCAGCGCCCCGATTGCGCGTTCCAGCGAAACACGGGACTTGATATAAGTACTGCGGGCCACCACTTCGGTTGAGCGCGCCTGCGCAAGAAACCCTTCATCCTGCACGATGAAAAAGTTAACCGACGTTCCCACCGACAGCTTTTGTTTTTCGGCGTCGAGCAGTTCTTCCTGGAATTGACGGCTGCGGACGGCGGCAACATAGGCGGATCGCGCCACCTGGAGCGCGGTGAGCGCGTTTTCGATTTCGTCGCGCACTTGGTTCTCCAGTTGTTGCAGCCGGGCCTGCATCTGCCGAAGCTGTATCTCGTCTCGCGCGGCGTCGGCCTGTGCGACGCGGTTGCGGAAAGGAACATTGACCTGGATGCCGGCTTCGTACAAGTGGCTCTCTTTGCCGGCCGGCGTGGAAGGCGGCAACACAACCGGCGCCACCGAGATGATAGAGCTGCTGCCGATGTTGCCGCGCGTCATGGCCGCGCCGAGCAGGTCGATTTCCGGACGGACCTGGTTGCGCGAGGCCTTAACGGTGATTTCGGCGTTCCTGACCTGGATGGCCGCCTGGGCCAAATCGGCGCGATTTGCCAAACCCTGCTGGATCAGCTTCGGCATCGGGGGAGAGTTCTCGGTTTCTGGAACCACGATGGTATCGGTCGGCAGGATGCGCACGGCGGCGATAACGGTGTCGGCCGTTCCGGTTCGCGAAATCATGCTCTTGACAACCGCTTCCTGTTGCACCACCAGTCCCTGGGCGCGAGTGAGGTCGAGTTCGCTCGACGAGACGAGCGCCTGTGCGCGCGTCAGCTCAAGCGGAGCAAGCGTGCCGACTTCTACCTGGCTTTTGTCGTCCTGATAGAGTTGCTGCGCCGCCGCCAGCGTCTCCTGCTTAACCTTGACGTCTTCGTTCAAACTCACCAGGTCGTAGTAAATGCGGCTGACGCCGAAGATGAGATCGCTGAGCTGCTGGCGAAAAACCAGCCGCGAAACTTTGAGGTTGTTTTGCGCGATGCGGATGTAGCGGCGATTGACATCCACTCCCCAGCCGCGGAACAGCGGCTGCACTACGCTGGCGACCACGTTGGGACTGCGAAACGGATCGGGGCTCGAAGCGAAAAAGTTCAGGAGGTCGGAAGCGTTGGTGGAACCGACGAGGAACTGAGCGCCCGTGCTGATTCCCTGGGCTAAGGTGAGATTGGCGAATGCGTTATTGGTGCTCTTGGAAGCAACCGGCGGAATTACGATCGACTGCAGGTGCATCCACGCCAACTGCCCCACCAAAACTGGATCATAGCCGGGAATGGGCGGCCCGGACGAGAACGGGGTGGGACCCTGGATCGAAAGGTTCGTCGTGGCTTCCGTGAGCTGGTTCACGTCGAAAACATTGGCCACGGTCGAAGCCGTCGGACTCACCGAGCCTGTGCTGGCCGCACTATTCAGCAGCGGGCTGCCAGGACCGCCGATGCCGACCGGCGATTGCAGCACGGTGAGCGGCAGGCCACGGGTTACTCCGCCTCCCTTGGCGCGCACCACGTCGGTGTCCGCCATCGCGAGCTGATATCTCTGCTGCTCGACATCAAGATTGTTCTCCACGGCCAGCAGGATGGTGTCGTGCAACGAGAGATAAAGCTTCCCCTGGCGGATCAGATTGGCCAGGCGATCCGTATTCTGCAGACGTAACGGAGGAACGAAGTGGGCGAAGTATGTGCCGACAAACGCCGGCCGACCCAATCCCTTTGCCGATTCGCCGACCGGACGCGTCTCCGTCTCTTCCGTTTTCTGCAATGCGGTAGACAGCTCTTGTTCGTTGTACCGCCGTCCGATATTGTCTTCCGCAATCGGCTGCTTTACCGTGGAAGCGGCCTGATCCTGCGCGACCGCGGTGAACGGCAACGTCGCGCAAAGCAGGAAAGAACCCAGCCGCAACAAACGTAAAGTTGATCTCATCTCGCCTTCTAGAGCAGTTTCAAGGTTGATGTGCCCAGTGTTAGCACACGCCCGTCGTCACTTGAATTGGTGTGCCTACCGGAGCCTGCCGGTATGGCTTGATGGTTCCGCCCCAACACGCGCAACTTCGGCGCCTGCCGGGGACCCCGAGGTTGCCGGATTTCTCATTCCCCGGAAGACTGCCCGGGCGAAGCCGAATTCCGCGTCTTAATGGCTTTGTCCTTCCCGCCGGAATCCGCGTCCGGTACCTGGGTGTCGGCGAGTATGCGCGCTGTCACCGTGGCTCCTTCTCTTGCGGTATCGCCGGGGTTCACGATGACCAAGTCGCCCTCTTGCAGGCCCTCACGAATCTCCGTCTGGGCGCCGTAGTCGCGCCCGAGCACCACTGGCTGCAAATGCACGCTATTATTTCGCACCAGCGCGACCGAGGTCCCGTTGGCATGGGTAATGATTGTGTCGCCGGGAACGATCACCGGCGGCAGGGCGCGAATGTTGTTAAAGGTCACGGTCGCGAAAGTTCCGGACATCAATTTGCCGTCGCGGTTTTCCACCTGTATTTCCGTCAGCATGGTGCGGGTAGTGGAATCGATTGCGTGTGCGGTGCGGACCACCTTGCCCTGAAAGGTTTTCCCGGGAACGGAATCGAACGTCAGATCCACTGTTTGGCCAACTACTACATATTGCGCGCTGCTTTCCGGCACGCTTACAAAAACACGCAGATGGTCCAGGCGGGCGATGCGAAACATCTCCGCGCCCAGCGTAGCGCTGCCTGTAACCGGGATGGTGACGCTTCCTGTTCCCGCAGTGTTGACTCCGCCGCCGAGGCCGCCGCCGAAGGAGGAAATCAGCGAGCCGACGTCGATGTTGCGGGTAATGACGACGCCCGCGAATGGCGCCAGTACGCGCTCATAGCTTTGTAGCTCGACCAGGCGCCGCAGATTCGCCCGGTTGGCGTTGACTGTGTCCTCCGCCGCCCGCACATTCGCCAGGGAGACGTTGTAGTTCGCCTCCTGCGTGTCGCCATCCTGCTTGGAGAGAACGCCTCGCGCCACCAATACCTTGTAGCGTTCCCAGGTCACGCTGGCCAGCTTTGCCTGCGCCTGCACCTGGTGCAGCACGGATTCGCTTTGTTGCAGGCTGGCACGGCCCTGGTCCACCTGCTGATCCAGGTCCGGAGCGTCGACGATGGCGAGCAATTGTCCTGCCTTGACGTGGTCGCCGATGTCTACCAGACGCTTGGCGACATAACCCGAAGCGCGTGCGTAAATGGGCGCTTCCACCTGCGCGGCCGTGGACCCCGGCAATGATAGCTGGGCGCTCGACTTCGACCTGACAGCGGCGGTCACCGCAACCACGGGAACCGCATTCTGCTGGCGTTTCGCCGCTTTGGCGATCGCCTCCTTAATCCGGAAGCGCGGGATATAGCCCAAAACAAGGATCAGCCCGAAGACTACCAGCATCAACAGAGCAAGCCTGAGCACCGATTTGGTGGAGCGCAGATCGCGGCGCTGTTCGGGAGCAATCTGCCCCGTCTGCGGGTCGTTTTCAACCTGCACTTGCTCCGCGCCTGAGCCGCCATTCATTAGATCATTGGAATTCATCTGGTTCATTTCCAACTACGCGGGTTGCGCCCCTTCTTCCGGCAGTTCCTCGTGCGATTCGAGGTCGATCTCCTGGTCCCAATCGATCGGGGCCTTCTTGCGGAAAACGGTATAGAAAATCGGCACGATAAACAGTGTGCTCACGGTGGCGAACAGTAAGCCGCCGATCACCGCCCGCCCCAGCGGCGCGTTCTGCTCGCCGCCTTCGCCCCAGCCCAAAGCCATGGGAACCATGCCGATGACCATGGCTAAGGCGGTCATGCAGACCGGGCGCAGACGAACATAACCGGCCGAAAGCGCTGCTTCCAGCGGTCCCATGCCGGTTGCGCGCTCGTCGTTGGCAAAGCTCACCACCAGAATACTATTGGCGGTCGCCACGCCAATAGCCATGATGGTACCCATCATGGAGGGAACGCTGAAAGTCGTCTGCGCGATGAACAGCATCCACAGAATGCCGGCAAAAGCGCCGGGCAGGGCCATGAGAATGATAAACGGATCGAGCCACGACTGGAAGTTGACTGCCATCAGCAGGTAAATGAAGATCACCGCGAAGCCGATGCCTAATCCGAGGCGGACGAAAGAGCTATGCATCGTCTCGGCCTGCCCGCGCATGACCAGCCAAGAGCCGCGCGGCAGCCTTCCCGAGCCAGTCTCTTCATCCAGAATCTTCTGGACGTCTCCCGCCACTCCACCCAGGTCGCGCAGATCGACGTCACACAGAATGTCATACACTGGCTGCACGTTGTAATGGCTGATCAGGGTTGGGCTGGTTGAGCGGTTGACCTTTGCCAGGGTCGCCAGCAGATGCGTGTCCTTGGGGTTTGTCTGGATGTTTTGCGGGCCGTTCACCGGCGTGCTTTGCATGGCGTCCAGGGATGGAATCAAGGCCTGCGGAGTCTGAACCGTAACCTGGTAGTTGATGCCGGTGGCGGGGTTCAACCACTGATTGGGCGCCGCCATATAGCTGCCGCTGAGCGAAATGAGCATGCTCTGGGCCACATCGCGCTGTGTCAGCCCAAGCTGCTGCGCTTTTGCCCGATCCACATTGACGTCGAATTGCGGGCGCGCCACCTCCTGGTGGATGTGCGCGTCAACCACACCCGGCACCTTGCGCACACGGGCCAGCAGCCGTTCGGCCACCTCGTAGTTCCTCACCGGGTCGCGGCCAACCACCTGAATGTCGATGGGTGCAGGCAATCCGAAGTTCAGAATCTGCGTGGTCATATTGGCGGCCGCAAAGAAGAAAGTCTCCTGCGGGAATTTCTCGGTCAACCGTTCGCGGAGGAGCCGCATGTATTCGCGGGTCGGACCGTGCTTCTCGGGATTGAGCGAAATCAGGATGTCGCCGTCGGCGGCACTAATGCTGGCGGTGTCGCTGAACGCCAGGTTGATGCCGCTGACCGGAAGGCCGATGTTGTCGAGAACAAGCTGCACCTCTTCGGGCGGGATAATGCGACGGATTTCCTCGTCAACTTGGGCGAAGATCTGCTCGGTAGTCTCTACTCGCGTGCCCGCCGGACAGCGCACGTGCAAGCGTATCTGTCCGGAATCGACGTAGGGGAAAAAGTCCTGCCCGATGACGAACACCAGCAACGAGGAGGCGGCCACGAACACCGCGAACAGTCCCAGTACCAATCGCCGGTTGTGCAGGCTCCATTCCAGCAGTTGGCGATAGCGCTCGCGCATACCTTCGAACCAATCGTCGAACCTGAAATGCACGCGCCACACCCAACCCAGGTCCATGTGGTGGCCGTGCTTTCCCTCTTCGGTCGCATAGATCGGCACTTCGGGTCCCAGCATATGGTGCACCATGGTCGGGACCAGGGTTCGCGAAAAGAAGTAAGAGGCGAGCATGGCAAACACAACCGCCATGGCCAAAGGCGTGAACAGAAATCTGGCGGCCCCAGTCAGCAGCACTACCGGCACAAAAACGATGCAGATGGAAAGCGTGGAGACAAAGGTCGGCACTGCGATCTGCTGCGCGCCATCGAGCAGCGCGCGCGTCAGCGGCTTCCTCATCGCCATGTTGCGATGCACGTTTTCGATGGTGACCGTGGCATCGTCCACCAGGATTCCCACCGCCAGGGCCATACCGCCCAGGGTCATCACGTTAATGCTTTCCCCGAGCGCGCTAAGAATGATCTGCGAAGTCAGGATGGAGAGCGGAATCGAGGTGCAAACGATCAGCGTGCTGCGCCAGCTCCCCAGGAAGACCAGGATCATGAGGCCGGTCAGCACCGCCGCGATGATGCCCTCTTTCAGCACGCTGTAGATTGAGGCGCGCACAAACAGCGACTGATCGAAGAGAGGGGTAATCTTCAACGTTGGAGGCAGGATCGACTGCACGCGAGGCAGAGCCGCCTTGACCTGCCGCACGATGTCCAAGGTGGAAGCGTGCCCGTTGCGCAGGATCGTCATCAGCGAGGCGCGGTTGCCATTGATGCGCACCACGTTGATCTGCGGCAGATAACCGCTGCGCACCTGGGCTACATCCTTCAGCAGCACTACGGCCCCGCCAGACGCCCTGATTGGCAGCTCGTTCATATCCGCTATCGTCAACGGACTGCTGTTCAGGCGAACGGGGTATTCGCGGTCGCCCATCTTGACCGATCCCGTCGGCAGAATCAGGTTTTGGAACGAAATCGCGTTGGAGATGTCGGCTGGCGACAGATGCTTGGCATAAAGCTGGTTGGGGATGAGATCGACCATGATCTGGGCCTGTTTGCCGCCGTAAGGCAGCGGAACGGACGCGCCCTGCACGGTCGCCAGTTGCGTTCTGACGTAGTTCAAACCGTAATCGAAGAGCTGCTGCTCGCTCAAACCCTCGCCGGAAAGGCCCATCTGCAAAACCGGAACCGAAGAGACATCGTACTTCACGATCGACGGAGGAGTAGTGCCCGGAGGCATGATTCTCAACTGCGTCTGCACCAGCGCGGTCACCTGCGAAAGCGCCGTTTCCACCTTGGCCGTCGGCTGAAAGAAAATCTTGATGACCGCAACGCCCGAATAAGCATGCGACTCGATGTGCTCGATGTCGTTGACGGTGGTCGTCATTGCCCGCTCGGAGATGGTAACCATCCGGTTAGCCATCTCTTCCGGTGAAAGCCCGTTGTAGCTCCAAATCACGCTCACAACGGGAATGTCAATGATGGGGAAAATATCCTTTGGAGTCGTGACGATCGCCGATATTCCCAAAATGAATACCAAAAGCGAAACCACGACGAACGTATACGGTCTTCGGAGAGCTAGGCGTACAATCCACATCTTGAGTTTTCCACCACAGAGCAACGCTTCTGAAGGTTTTGTATAAGATACCTGAGTGTCACGTTGGTGTCATTGGTGATTTTCAAGAATTCGCCGAGAGTGGTCAAGATTATCACTGCTTGCGATGGCGCGGTTTGCGCTGGTTAAGGCCTTCGCCCGAGTACCCGAGCGATCCGGGGCGCTCTCGCGGCGCCCGCTGCTCTGCCCCACACGCGCACACGGCGCGTGCCGGAGACCCCACGTAGTATGCTCGGTAAAAGTTCAAACATAATGTTCTCAATTAAGAGGTCTCAATCATGAAAGTTGCTTTCCTGGGTTTGGGAATTATGGGCAGACCGATGGCCGTGAACCTTGCCAAAGCCGGTCACGAGGTTGTGGTGTGGAATCGCACCTCAGGCAAGATCGTTCCCGGCGCTCGCGTGGCCGGCACTCCGGCTGAAGCCGCTAAGAACGCCGAGGTCGTGTGGCTCTGCGTCGCCGATACCAAAGCTGTCGAACAGGTTCTGTTTGGAGCCGATGGGGTCGAATCCGCTTTGCGGGCCGGGATGATCGTCGTCGATTCCAGCACGATTGCACCCTCGGCGAGTTGCAAGTTCGCCGAGCGGGTAGCGGCCAAGGGAGCACAGTTTGTCGATGCGCCGGTGACCGGTTCCAAAGCCGGCGCCGAGTCCGGCCAACTGGTGTTCATCGTCGGCGGTCCCGACCAAGCCGTTGAAAAACTTCAGCCGCTGTTCGCGGCGATGGGCAAGAAGGTCATCCACATCGGCAAAACCGGCCTGGGCGAATCGGCCAAGCTCGGCATGAACCTGATGGCGGCAATGATGTACGAGGCTTTTGCCGAAGCGCTGACCCTCATCCGCAAACTAGGAGTGCCTCCGGAAAAATGGTGGGAATTGATCCAATCGGCGGCTGTCCGCTCGCCCCTGATCGACCGCAAGGCGCAGATGGTCTTCCAGCGCGACTTCGCGCCCAGCTTCCCGCTCTACCTGATGCACAAGGACGTCAAGCTCATTCTCCAGGCCGCGCATGAGTCGGGAGCCAAGTTGCCCGCCTTGGAGAAAGTAGAAGAGGTCTATCAAATGACTTCCAAGGAACAGCAAGGTCTGGATTACTCGGCAACCATAGCGGTGCTGGAGAAACTTGCGGGACTTTAGGGGAAAGATATTTCAGATTTCAGATTCAGATTTCAGATTTTCAGACCTCAGGTAGAAGGCTGCGGCGGCGGAACCGGGACATGGGGCGCGGCACTCCCGCATTCGCCAACAGCGGGCGGATGTGGGCCCCCAGCCCCCACCAGAAAAAGAGGCTTGAGTAGGCCGCCCGCCCAGCGGACCGTGATCTATCGCGTAGCGTTCAGCTTGTGGAAGTGTCATCCTGAGCGAAGCGAAGGATCTGCTTTTTCGAATCGCCATGTATTACGTCTATATTCTCGCCAGCCGCAGCCGCAACCTGTACGTCGGGGTGACTGGAGACCTCGACCGCCGCATCTTTGAGCACAAGCGGAAACTTCTCCGGGGCTTCGCATCCCGCTACAATATTGATCGCTTAGTTTATTACGAGATCTACGACAAAGTGGTGCGAGCAATTGCGCGCGAAAAGGAACTCAAAAGCTGGCGAAGGGAGAGGAAGATTGCGCTGATCGAGCGCGAAAATCCCACCTGGGACGACCTCAGTGAGGGGACCGGACGCACAGCAGATCCTTCGCTACGCTCAGGATGACACACTTGCAATAGATCACACTACCTGCGCCGAATGTTAATACCCCTAGCTGGTGCATTCTGTTGTGCGAGCGGTGATAAGGCCTGTAGCGACAGTTATGCTAAACACACAAGGGCATGTCGATTACTATGATCCACATGGCAGCTCGAGTTTTCTTGTCGTCCACTTTCCTTCTGATGCTGACAACTGGCGCATTCGGAGCTGACAACTGCACTGAGGCGAAGGTTGGGAAGTGCTTCACAGTACACGGCAGATACGCTATTTATGCGGAGAACAACGGTATTTGGGTGATCGGCACGAAGAGACTGTTGTCCACAGGGGGAGATGACCAGCTCGACGACATGATCGTTAGCCGAGGTAATTGGTTGGACTACGCCATCGTTGGAGACTTCACAATGTGCCCGCTTACGAGGTACGAACGCGGGCACAAGCAATCGGTGTGCGTTCATCTCGACGGTTACGGTCAGGGCGAGTGAAGCTGGGAAGAGCGGCCTAGACTTTTTTGTTAAAAGCGCGATGCGGAAGCGCCGGCGGCGAGGTCTTTGAGGGCGTCAAAGACGCCGGTTTCGACATTGGAGTCAGGTTGCAGGGTGGTCAGCGGAATGGTCGCGGAAAAATGCGGCGTGCTGCGCCCGAACCTCACTTGGATGAAATTGCAATCGCGGGAGGCTACGGTCGACTCCACCATATTCTGGATGTCGTGCTGCCAGTCGGGACGGCTGGTAATGAGGAATGGGCCTACCCGGGCGAGGGTCCAGTTCTTGTCAGGCACAAGTTTGCGGCGGGTTCTGCCGCACCAGCGATGGTTCTGAACTTCCAGATTGAAATTAGGAGCGCAAGGCAGGTCGGATTCAAACGTGAGGCTTTCGCGACGCCGTCTTAGCAGGCTTATGACCCACTGCAATGGGGTTTCGCGCGGCAGAAGGTGAACCAGCATCGACGGTCGGCAGAAGCCGGAGTCAAAAAGCCGAAGTTGCACCTGCATGCGAGAGGCCGATAGCCACTTTACCCCGGCGATAAGACCTTTGCCTTCAAGAGCTTGCTCGATCCAATGCAGAATTCGCCCGCCCCGCTTGCGGTTCAAACGCAGAAACACCAAGTACCACGCTGCGACCAGCACAGCGCCCGCTGCAATGTCCACGCCAAGGAATCGCCACCACATGCCAAAATTTTAGATGCAAAACCTGCGGACCTGCGATGTCACTGGAATTTTTTCGCGCTACTCAGGTTGTGCGGTGTCCGGAGCTCGCCGGGCGGCGGCTCGAAAGGGTTACGTCTTCGGCGATGAGGCAGTGTCTCCGACCACATAGAAACGGTGCTGGCCGCCTGGCTGAATACCGTTCTTGTCGAAACACTCCTTGATTCTGCGCCGCAGCTCGCGGCTGACCGCGTACTGCTCGCCGGGCTTGGTTTTCACCAGCATAAGGTAGTCGACTTCTTCCGCCGAAACCTTCTCGATGCCGGGAACGATGGGGTCGGCAACAATCGATTCGGCAAACGCCGGATCGTGCCGCACTTCGCCGGCGACTTCGTTCAGCAGCTCCACCACCCGGTCACTGTTTTCGTTGTAGCCCACGGAAATGTGCAGCGCCAGTTGCGTCCAGTCGCGCGTCAGGTTCGACACAATCGTGACCTGGCCGTTCGGAACCGTATGCAAGGCGCCATCCGCATCGCGCAGCACGGTGCGCCGCAGCGTCAGCTTCTCGACTGTCCCCTGTACGGCGCCGATTTTGACCACGTCGCCAATGTCGAACTGGTTCTCGATGAGAATAAAGAAACCGTTGATGAAATCCCGAACCAGCGTTTGCGCGCCGAAGCCAATCGCCAGCCCCGCTATGCCCGCGCTTGCCAGCAGCGGCCCAATATTGATGCCCAACAGGGGCAGAATCTGCATCCCCGCCACGAAGACGATCGTGACCAGCCCGATGCTGTGAAACACACTCGCCACGGTCCGCAACTGCGTGGCGCGGAGCGTCGACTGAACCGTCTCCCGCCGGCTCAATTCCATCAGGTGTTTCTTGAGGCTCTTCAGAAAACGCGAGAGGATAAAGGCTACGATCAGAACGCCAAATATCTTGGGAACGTCGTGCCGCACGAACTCGAAGCTATCGTCGCTCCAGTTATTCAGAACCTGGAACCACGAATGCTGCGAGGCCTGCGCGACGATAGTGGAAATGGTCATCGGCGCGATTATAAACAATCAGCTTCCAAAATGATGTGGCGGGGCTCCTAGGTGGGATTATTCACCAAGGCTCTAGAAGTGGTCTCATAAACTCTGTCGCAGTTAGACTGGCATGATGAAGTGTGTGGCGGTGGATTCGACGAGCATTGCTGCGATCGGCTATGACCGGGGGAAACGCGAGTTGGGGATCGAGT
>Ga0187860_1002289_pt1 | contig 16043 bp, 24 predicted proteins | sample June2016WEW_10_4_FD_132981 | JGI IMG/M metagenome (GOLD analysis project Ga0187860, IMG submission 132981) | Peatland microbial communities from SPRUCE experiment site at the Marcell Experimental Forest, Minnesota, USA - June2016WEW_10_40 | ecosystem: Environmental > Terrestrial > Soil >... | reverse complement strand
GTAGTTCCTCTTTCGTAGCCATGGCGTGGAGTATACCTCAAAAGAGGCATTACTGTGGATAAATATGTGGAAATCTGTCCTTGCAATTAATGTGGAAAGCCGGTACCGTGGTTGTGGAAAGGGGAACCAACCATGAGCAGCATGCAAATCTTCGAAGCCAACAAGGGCACGCGGAATGAAGCCGAGGCCACGGCCACGGTGCTCGAAGCCGCCCGGGGGCACCTCATGGAACACGAATACACAACCATCGAAGAGGCCTGCGCTGAAATCCAGGCAGCCGTTTTTTTAGCTAACCTTTCCCTGCTCGTATTCCCCGAGCGGGAAACCCGGATCCGGAGAGAGGCACTATGAAAATCGCTCTTATTTCGCTCGCCATCGGGTACGCGGCCTTTGTTTGGTTCGTGATCCACATCGCCATCAAAAAACATGCATTTGAACTGGAGCGCCAGCGCCGGGCCCGCGAGCACGCTGCCATCGAAGAGAAATACATGACGCCGCGGATGACTGATGCCGAGATCGCCGAAATGCACGCATCGCGCTGGATGGGGGACTGAATAATGACAAAATCCGAACTCATTGCAACCATCCGTAAACTGGTCGCCGACCGCCGGGCATGGTGGTCAGGGCTCAGCGTCGCCGACCGCAGGGCATGGTGGTCAGGGCTCAGCTACGCCGACCGCTGGGCATTGTGGTCAGGGCTCAGCGACGCCGACCGCTGGGCATTGTGGTCAGGGCTCAGCGACGCCGACCGCAGGGCATGGTGGTCAGGGCTCAGCGACGCCGAGCTTGAAGATTTTCCGGTATCGGTACTGGAGTCAATCAAAAAGGATTTAGAAAGCAGGAGTATTTGAATGGCGCCCTGGACCCTTCCCGTCAAAGCATCCATCGAAATCGAGCCGGTGCCGTCCGGCTCCCACATTGCCGTCTGCGACATGATCGTCTGGCTCGGCATTCAGGCCGGATCGGGCAAATTCCCGAACCCGAGGCCGAAAGTGTACCTGCGCTTTCAGCTGCCGAACGAACGGTACGAGTTCGAAAAGGACGGCAAAAAGCTGACCGGCCCGCGCGTCATCGGCCAGGATTACACCGCGTCGATGAGCGAAAAGGCGAACCTGCGACACTTGCTCGCCTCCTGGCGCGGCCGGGACTTTTCCGATGATGAGGCCGTCAAGTTCGATATCGGAACCGCCATCGGTCGCCCGTGCATGCTGATGGTCATGCACACGAAAAAAAAGAAGCGAACCTACGCAAACATTTCCGGCATCGGGCCGCTCCCGAAGGGGATCGACCCAAAGACCATCATCTGCGAGGGCACGCCGCTCCTCTACAGCCCAGAGAACACTTCCACCTACCAGTTGCTGCCAGGATGGCTCCGAAACAAGATCGACGATCAGATCCTCGAGGAGCCAGCGCCCGAAGAGGGCAAGCCCGAGCCACCGCCCCGCGGCGACGCCTGGGACGGCAGTGAACCGCCAAACAATGATGGCCTCGATTCAACCATGATCACGGATGACGACATCCCGTTTTGAGGATCAAAATGATCGACAAAGACAAAGCTGCAGCGTTATTCGCCGACGGTGCGAGCACCGCCGCGGTCGCCCGAGCGTTGGGCATCAGCGAGTACAAAGCTAAAAAACTGAAGCCAGAGACCAGCCAGCCAGAGACCAGCCAGGAAGAGCCGGAAGCCGTGGCCCCGGACACGGCTGAGGGCCTGGTGTGGCCGATCGCGCTCGAGGTTCCCCGCGGAAATCTCGACAGGTTAATCGAAACGCTGGACCCCGAGGATCTCCAGAACGCCGTGATGCAAATGGAGGGTCCCGACAAGGCCCAGATCCTTACCTTCGTGCTGCAAAACCGCATCTGGAAGCTGAGCGAAGCGACGGCCCAGACGGATTCCGAACCGAGGACCCATGAGACGCAAAAAAGTGTTGCTGCTCGTCGACCAGGATGAGAACGCCCTCTCCATTTTGAAGTTCCTTCTCGAAACCAACGGATACCGCGTGCTCGCAGCCACCGGCGGTAAAGAGGCGATCGCCATGTTCGCCGCGACGCCGGTGGTCGACATGGTCCTGGCCGCGGCCTTTATGAATCCCATGAACGGCGAACGCCTGGTGGCGCGCCTCAAGCAAATGCAGGCCTACGTGCCGATGGCCATCATGAGGGAGACAGGAGACAAGCCCAGCGATGACTTCGTCGCCGATCGCTGGATTTCCCGCTCGACCGCGCCGGCGGTGCTCCTAGACCTCGCCAAAGTAATGTGCGCGCGCAAGCGGGGGCCGCGCAAGGGAGCCTGGCGAGAGATTACGGCCTGGATTTCCTTGGTTTCCACATAAGGCTGTGAATTGCACCGATCTATTTCCTTGACTATGTAACGCTCCACCGTTACGGTAACGGCCATGTACAACAAAATCTTCACCAAGATCCTCGACTCAAGCGTTTGGCTGGAATCGACGCCCACGCGCATCGTCTGGATCACACTGCTGGCAGCAATGGATGAGGTAGGGTTTTGTCCATTCGCAGCTGTGGGCAACGTTGCGTCCCGTGCGCGCGTAACCGCTGAAGAGGCGCGAGACGCCATCGCTACACTCGAAAGCCCCGATACCGCCGCCCCCCACCAGGAACACGAAGGCCGACGGATCGAACGTGTTCCTGGTGGGTGGATCGTCATCAACGCCAAAAAGTACCGAGACATTGTGACCAGAGCCCAAGCCCAGGAGACGACGCGCCAAAGAGTGAGTCGTTTTCGGGAGAAAAAGCGTCTCGCTGGTAACGGTGGTGTAACGCAAGGTAACGCTGTGACGACCGTGACGGTGGAAAAGCCGTCCGGTAACGCTGTCGGTAACGCTCCTGTAACCCCATCAGAAGCAGAGGCAGTTACAGAAGCAAAAACAGAGGGGGAACGCCCCCCTTCCCCCCAGCCAAACCCGGCCTCTGACCCCGACGACTTCAACCAAGACCCCGAGGCTAATATCCCTGAGGGAATGGCGATCCTGCAGTACGCTGGCTTCGTGCTTCAGCAGGCCAGCATTCCGGCTGGCTACGCCCTCAAGGTCAAAACCGGCGACACGATCGAGATGCTGGCCAAAGATGAGGGCTGCACACTCGCTGTTGCAACGAAGCGCCTGCTGGACCGCATGCGCAACGCGGGCCCGCAAAAGTGGAATTTTTGGTTGCAGGACGGAGGATGGAAGCAAGATGCTGGCATGGACGCGACCGAAAGAGCTTTTCTCTACGGAGTTCCCGATGACTGAAAAACAGTTGCTCGCGATTTATAAGAGAGCCTGCGCCGCGGCTGGACGCCGTGAAGATCCGCTCGCCAGCCCCGCCTGGCAGGACGTCCTGCAGGCCTTCTCGAGGGATGAGGTAACCGCGGCCCTGTCCACCTGGTGGAACGATACAGAGGCCACCCAGGGCAGCCTGATCCCCCGAGGAGCGACCATGCCCAGGCCTGCCGACCTCAAGGCCCGGATCATGAGGGCGCGCAGAGAGGCCTACCAGAACAGCGCCCAGGCCCATGCCGATCGGGAACGAATCGAGGAGTTCTGGCGCATCGCCGATGAGCGCGGCTTTACAGAGCAGGAGATCCGCGAGAGGTGGCCGTCCTACGTGGGCACCAGGCCGAAACCCAGGGATGAGGAGAATGCAGCATGAGCGTCAAAACGAAAATCGAATGGACCGATGCCACCTGGAACCCCATCATCGGCTGTAGCCGCGTGAGCGAAGGGTGCCGTAACTGTTACGCCGAGGGCATCGCGGCCCGTTTCGCCGGTGAAAAACAGAGTGTCTACTCAGGGCTCGCGCAGATTGTGAATGGCCACCCGCAGTGGACCGGCAAGATCGTCGAAACCAGGCAACTGCTCGATCCGCTCTCCTGGCGCCAACCGAAGCTGGTGTTTGTGAACTCGATGAGCGACCTTTTTCACGAAAATGTGAGCGATGACCTGCGGGATCGCATCTTCGGCGTGATGGCCCTGGCCGGGCACCACACGTTTCAGGTTCTGACAAAACGGGCAATGGCAATGTTGGAATATTTCGCTGCTGGCCCGATGGCAAGGGTCCGCGAAGCGATGGTAGGGTTTGCGGCGAGCAGCATCCACCTGAAAAAAACCAGCGAGCCGTTCCTCGAATGGAGCGGGCTGCCGCTCCCGAATGTGTGGCTGGGCGTGAGTGTCGAAAACCAGGCCGCGGCCGATGAGCGGATCCCGCTCCTCCTTCAGACGCCGGCGGCCGTGCGCTTCATCTCGGCAGAGCCATTGCTGGGACCGATCAACCTTGAGAACCTGCCAAGCGCCAGTGGAATCGGGCGGTACCTGGATGCTCTCAGCAATGCGGGTGTCGACAAAAGCGCGCTGATCCCAAACGCGCTCGATTGGGTGATCTGCGGGGGCGAGAGCGGCCCGCATGCCCGGCCGATGAATCCGGATTGGGCGCGGAGCTTGCGCGATCAATGCGCGGCGGCGAGTGTCCCGTTCTTTTTCAAGCAATGGGGTGAGTTTGCTCCGGGGCCGCATGTGAGCGACCCAGGCAAAGACATACCCATCCATTGTTCCACCGGCGGTCTGATGCACCACGCGGGCAAGAAAGCCGCGGGCTCGCTACTCGACGGCGTGGAGCACAAGGCGTTTCCGGAGGCGCGATGAACGAGCTGCGCATCGAAATGCCTGGCATCCCGCCGAGCGTCAACGAATACAAGAAATACCGGATCGTCTGCAGCAAGGGCCGCAAGCCGGTGGCGCTCTGGTACCTCACGGCGAAGGCGAAGGCCTGGTTTCGGGACGTCGGGGTTTTCGCCAAAGGGCAGCAACTGCGGGCTGAGGAGTATTCGATCAGCTACGTTGTGTTCCTGCCGGATGCCCGCGTTCACGATGTTGACAATTTCGCGAAGTGCATCCTCGATTCCCTGGCCGAGCAGCACGGCTGCGGAGCCATCGACGATGACAAGCGGGTCTCGGAGTGCCACCAATACCGCCGCATCGATCGCGCCAACCCGCGGACCGTGATCGTCATCAAGGTGGCCCAGGGGACCCTGCTATGAGCAACCGCCGCCTGATGGCCGAACAGTGGGACAGCTTCGCCCGTGCCACGCTTCCCCGCTTCGCGCCACCCATCCAGCGGCAGGAGATGCGCCGGGCCTTCTACGCGGGCGCCCAGGGCATTGTGACCCCCTTCCTTGGATTCCTGGGTCCAGGTCCCGTGAAGCCGGAAGAGCTCGAGGCCGCGGTCGATCTGCAGGCGGAACTCCAGGAGTTCGCGCAACTGGTCAAGGACGGCCGCGCATGAGCCAGACTTGGGAGCAGGCGCTTGTCGACGCTGACGTAGAAATTGCGCGTTCTCTCTTTGAGATGAACCGACCAGGGGCGCTCGAGACTGACTCCTGGTACGCACCAGAGCCTGACCTGGCCTATATCCGTGAGCATGTCGCTGCGGCGATCGTCTCTCTCGAGGAATGCGCCGATATGCTGCCCGGAGCCCAGCGCCGGCTCTTCAGCCGGAAAGTGAGGAAAGCAAAATGCCCTGCGAGTGGTACGAAAAAGACGGCGTCATAATCCACGTGAACCGCGGCCGTGGCCGCGGGCCGAAGCGCAACTGCAAGTTCTGCCACCGGGACTACTACGGCGGCAAGTTGTGCGACTTCCCGATCGGGAACGACCGGACCTGCGACGCCGAGATGTGCAACGAGTGCGCGCGCACCGTCGGGCGGCAGGACAGGGACGCCGGCGGCGGTCTGAAGCGCCTGAATGACACGATCGACGTCTGCCCCATCCACCGCGACCGAGCCGTCGTCCAGGGCAGCGAGATCCGGGCCGAATAATCTCTCTTGCATTTTCCACAGCGGAGATGATAGCTTTCCGCTCGAACCCAACCAACCCCACAACGCGAGAGGATGACCATGAAACAAGGCGAAATTTTAACCACCGCGCTGCAGCGTGTGATCCTGGGCAGCGTAACGAAACAGAGTTCCAACGGCCGCATCGTCGTCCAGATGCGCATGCCCCTGGACGCCTATTCCCTCGGCACCCTGCCCGATTGGGCGGCGCGCGCCTATGAGGACGTCTCCAAAAAGTACACGGACGTCGACCCCGAGGTGCAGGAGATGAGTGACCTCGCGATCGCGTTCTCGAATGACAACAACGCCGGCGTGATGTTCGCCAAGCGGGCCGTCAAGGTCGCTTCGGCGTCGCTGCGCGGCTTCAAGGTGACCCGCGTTGGCAAGCCGGATGAGCCGGAAGTCGAGCTGCAATTCAAGCTGTATCTCCAATTTGCTCGCGAGTTCTGGGCCTGGGCCGGCGAGATGGCCGGCGAAGAGGTCTACATGACGTTCCCGACACCGAAGGCCGATCAGGGGCCCATCGCCCAGACCGCCGAGCTGCCCCTGCAGGCCGCAGAGGCCGCCGAGGAGCCAAGGACGGCGCTGCCCGCCCTACCGACGCTCCAGGAAGCCACTGGCGAAGCCGAGCCCGCACCCGATACTGGCCCAGCCAAGAAACCGAAGGCCGGCAACGCCAAGACTCCAGGCAAAAAGAGTGGCGCGAGCAACCTGCAGGAGTTTCACCAAAAAGAAGTGCAGGCCGGCCGTGCCATCAACTGAGCCCGTCGTCGAAAGGGCCGTCCGCGAACGGCCCATCTTGTTCTCCGGACCGATGGTGCGCGCCGTCCTCGAGGACCGAAAAACCCAGACCAGGCGCGTCATGAAGCCCCTGAAGCATCCAGAATGGACCGGCTACAAGATGGCGCGCGAAGGGTATGCAATCGAATGCGGCCCCGACTACCCGGATGATGAGCAGGATAAGGTCCGGTGCCCCCATGGCGTCGCCGGTGACCGGCTGTGGGTTCGCGAGACATTGCGCCCCAGCCAGAGCGGCATCGTTACCTACGGCGAGGATGGCTGCCCGGCGTGGCGCCAGGGCGAGTCGGTGAGCTGGCCTTGGTCGAAAACGCCGAAGGTTCGCACCGCGATCTTCATGCCCCGCTGGGCCAGCCGGATCCTGCTCGAGCTGATCGAGGTCCGCGCCCAGCGCCTACAGGAGATCAGCGAGCAGGACGCTATCGCAGAGGGCATGCACCGGTTCGGATCGACCCAAATCTGGGGTCATGATCCAAAGGGAACGCGCGGATACCTCGCCGAATACAGCGCAAAAGACGCTTATCGCTTGCTCTGGGACCAAATCAACGGCAAGAGGCACCCGTGGTCGAACAACCCGTGGATCTGGGCGATCACGTTCAAACGGATCTAGCCAAACTGTCCAAAAGTGAGCATCCAACCCGTGAGAGCCCGTGCTCTCCTCAAGTGGAGGTGCCCCATGCTTTCAATCCTGGTTTCGATTCTCGTCATGTGCCTGATTTTCGGGCTGATCTGGTGGGTGATCACGATGATTCCGCTGCCGGCGCCGTTCGCCCAGGTCGCGCGCGTCGTGATCGCGATCATTTTCGTGATCTGGCTTCTCTACCTGCTGCTGCCGTTTGCGACCTTCGGACATCCGCTTTTGCGGTAGCGGATTTCCACACTTCCGTGCTATCCTATGAGACGAAGGGAGGCCCGGAATGGACATGATCTGCGAACCCCAGCTGAAGCGCGCCGCGGTCGCCTTCCCGTGTATCTGCTGCGGATCCCCGGTTGAGCGGGAGAACGTCTACTGCCCACGCTGCCTGCAGGCGATCCGTGCCCGCGGCGATGCCCGCTATGCATATCTTGAATGGGTTAACCGCGAAGTCGAGCGCGCGGCTTAAGCAATAGGCTTGTCGACGGCGGAATCCTTCAAATCTTGTCGCTGGTCCGCGCGCTCGCGTTCCTTTAGCTGACCGCCGCGGTCGGCGTTCTCCGCAGTCAATCTCTGGAGTTCGGCAAGGATCTTTGACTGTGTCCCGTCGATACTGATAATGATGGCGCTGGCTTTTTCGTTGGCCTCGCGGGCCTGTCTCTCAGCCTGCGAGGCCTTCATTGCGGAATAGGCGTTGATCAGGGCCACGCCGACGAGCGCGAGGGCTCCGATCATGGCCGCGAGAGTGGTTGGGTTCATGCGGGCCCCTTCAGCGAATCCAGTTGAGCGCGCGGGCGATCGATAAGAACAAAGTGCCCACGGAAGCTGGCCCGATGATATACGCGCCGATTTTGAAAAGCAGGCTCAGATCCTTCGCCCGCTGATCGGCTGCTGCCTTGCCGTCGTAAAAGTCTCGCGTCAAGCCTTTGTCTCCGTTCCGACCATTCAAAACCGGGTCGTTGGTTTCAATCCAGGTCTGCACGCTTGCGAGTTCTACTTCGACCGATCCATTCCCGCGCCTCCATGGCATCGTGCTCTCCCGCTTTCTGTTTCGATATTCCGGCACCCTTGCGGGCTCACCCATTACTGGTGCGCCGGTGTATACACTGCGGTCCCGTTGGGAGCAGGCGGGGCTGTGGGTGGCGTCGGCGGCGCGGGCTTGGCGCACCCTGCCGCTGCCAACGCAATGAGGAGCATCCAGCGCATCGTTAGACGCCCGGCGTGTAGACGGCCGTGCCAACGGGCGGGGGCGGCGCTGGTGCGGCCGGGACGGCTGCGAGTAAGGGACTCGACGGCGCTGAGACCTGACCGCTGGCAGTCGCGGTAACGGTGGCCACGTAGCAATAGGTGACGCCCTGGACGATGGCCGTGTCCTGGTAGACCCAGGCAGTGTTGACCTGGCCCACCGTGGGCACAATCGCGGCCGTGTTCAGCGCGGAGTACTTAGCGCTGCCCGCGGCGTCGCAAGTTGACACGCCGGGTGCCAGAGCCTCACGGGAGAGCTGCAGCGTGCAAGCGACGGTCGTTGTACAGCCCGAGTCAATCCATGTGACGGTTTCGGTGCCAGCCGCCTGGGCTTGAACCGGCGGCGCGAAGCCGGCCGCAACGAGCACGGCCGGCAGGATGAACAGTAGATTCCGCATTTTCATATTTTCCTCATTGGCTGGTTCACAAACTTGAGAGCTTCGATGCGCGCGATACAACCGTTCAGGCGACGCAGGATCCAATCCCTGCAGGGCGCCGTTGGATCGGCGCGCCGCACCTGGTCCTGGAGATGCTCGAGGCGCTTCTGGATCCGCGCGATTTCAGACCGATCGTCCTGCCCCGAGGTTCCCATCGTCATAAGTCTCTCACGGCGTGTACGTGATTACGACAATGCCTTGTGCACCGGCGCCGCTTACGCCGGAGGTATGGGCGTTCGAATATCCACCAGGGCCGGAGCCGCCTCCGTAAGAGCCGCCGTTGCCTCCAGCGCCGCCATTGCCGTTACAGGCCGGCGATCCCGAGGAGTTGCAACCGCCGCCGCCGCCCCCGCCTCCCCCCGAGCCATGAGCGCCGTTCCATTCCTGACCCGAGCCGCCGTTACCGCCGGGATCGCCAACAGTATTAGAGCTGGCCTGACCGCCGCCGCCCCCGCCCGACGCTCCATTCGAGTCGCCCGAGCCATTACCAGCGCCACTCCCCGTATCACCCGCGCCGCCGGCCTGCGAAGCCGTGTGATTCGCGCCGCCGGCCACGCCGGAGTTGCCGCTCGGCGCCGAGGCCCCTGCGGATCCGCCGCCAGAGCCACCACCACCGCCGGCCCCTGCTCTGCCGCCTGCGGTGTTTCCTCCGCTGCCATTGGCGCCTGCGCCATTTGGCCCCCCTGCGCCGCCGCCGCCGCCGCCGGCTGAGTGGGTGCCGCTCTCTCCAGCACCGCCGTTATGACAGGTTGAGCCAGTGCCACCTGTGCCGCCGGCCCCCGAGGTGTTAGCCGTTTGTCCAGCCGAGCCGCCGACCGCTACCACGGTCGAGCCGAATGAGCTATTCCCGCCGGCATGACCGTCACCCGATGCCGTGCTAACGCCACCGCCGGCGCCGACCGTGACTGTGATGTTGGCTCCGGAAGAATATGCAACGGAAGAGGTGCAGTACTCGCCACCCCCGCCGCCGGTGATGTTGGTCGAGGCACCGCCGCCCGTACCGCTGCCGCCGCCACCAATCGCCTCGATCGTGATGTTCGTGCCGTTGGTCGTCGCGTGCCAGGTCACAGAGGCGGTACAGAACTCGCGGATCTGCGAGCCCACAACAACGTTCGGGCAAACCGTCGTCACCGCGCCGCTCGAGTTTAAGGGAAAAAAGAATCCCTGGGCGCCAGCGAGCGCCCCGCAAAGCAAAACGAAAGTGAGAACGGTCGATTTCCTCACGAGAAGTTCCCCCGGAAGTTGGCAACACAATTTGTGCCGTCGAAAATGAAGGCCAGCATATCGATCGCGCTCGAGCCGGTGAGGGTGATCGTGCCACCTCCGCCGCCTCCTATTTTCCAGGCCGAGCAGCTGCCCGACGTGCCCAGGAGCAGGGTTGCCGAAGCGCCGGATCCGTTAATGATCTCGAGCGTATAGGTGCCCCCGGCGATGAGGCCGGTGGGCGAGAGCGTACAGGTTTGGCTCGCCGTTGTAGTCAACGTCCCATAGGCCACGAATGCGCTCGAGGCCGCATAGGTGCATGTGCCGCCGGAATTCCAGGTCACTGCGCCGACGGCATTATATTCAGCGACAGGTTGCCCGCTCGAGTTGTAGCCTGCGAGAAGCGCGCTGGTGGGCGGTGTGCCGCCGTTGACCTGAACCGCATTGCACGGCCGATAGCTCGGCATCGTCAGAAGACCGTTCGACACGAAGCAGTAATTGAGTACCCCCGCATGGAAGGGCTGAAGTTGGCCCAGGGGCCCAGCCACGATCGCATCGCCCTCGACGATGGAGTTCGAGCCCGCAGCAAAGAGCGCCAGGATCCCCGCGTAGAGATCTCCACCACCGCCCGTAATAGTGATCGTGTCCGAAAGGCTCCCTGTAGCCGGCGCGATCCCGTACCAGCTTTGGTAGGACATGGAGTTCGCATCGCCATTTTGGTAAAGAATCGAGGTATAGCTGTTGGCCTCAGTGAAGGTGTGCGCGGCGCCCGCGCGGGTTGCCCCGCTCACGAAGATGAAATCGTAGGCCGCCGTCGTGCTGATGGAGCCGGTCGAAAGCGGAGAGCCGGTCGAGTTTTGCGCCGAGGCGTATTTGTCCACGCACGAGGAGGATGCAAGCACGCCTGAGACCTCATAGGCCGCGACGACCGAAAAGTCGGCGCCGGCGCCCATGCTAATCGTCGTCGGGCCGCCGATCGCGTTACATGCGACAAACTGCCACAGATCGAACTCACCAGAGATGGATTGGTAATTGTATTCGACAAAAGTGTCGCCCTGGGCGTCCGAGAATGGGTTTTGAACCGTGCCGTTACTGTGCTGGGCCTCGACAATGATGGCGTCGCCCGGAGTCACGTCGTAGGGCAGCGCAATTGAGGCGCCGCAGCCAGAGCCGGTGCAGCCGGCGCTCGCGTAGTTGTTCGTGAGCGCGGGCACCGTATTGCTGGTCGTGAGAATGGCGCCGCGGTTGGTAAAGTAGTTTGTTCCGTCCGTCCAGATCGAGACCCCCATTGTGGGGTTCATCTGCGCGGTCCCGAGTACTCCATCAATGGTCACGCCGGAGGGCGGCGCGATCGAGACCGCCGCCGGCCCGGTGGCCTGGGTAAAGACTGCCCAGGTCGAGGAGATCGGCGACGGCAGCGTGAACGTGCAGGGCGCCGCGCAGTTCATGGAAATGATCTTGCCGTTATCTCCTGAGACTGCGGTGTAGCTTCCGGTCTGGGAATTGACGCCGTTCAAAGCACCGCCGCCGCCGCCGGAACAGCTGAGAGCGCCGGCCGAGGTGAGCGTGCAGCCGCTGACCGTTTTGGGGGCATACTTCCCGGTCGACTGCCCGATCGGGATCTGGCCGGCGGTGGGGGCCGTGCTGGTGCCCGTGCCCCCGTTTTGAGGTTGCTGGACCTGCGCCGCGGCCAGCGCCGAGAACAGGAGGATCAGACCGCCAAGGACTCGCTTAGAACTCGCCATAATGAACCATCCCAATAGAATTGTGCTGCCTGCCACTGATCGAGGAGAAACGAAGCGTTGTTATCGATGTTCCCGCTGGTGGCCGCGACGGTGCAGACGCCTGATCCAACGTTTTTCACCCACAGAAAAAAGCCCGTCGCAAAGGTGACCGGCAAAGTGACCGCCACCGCCGACGATGAGTTCTCCTGGATGATAGCGCCCAGGTCCGTCGAGAGCGCGGCATAGTTCCCAGTCTGCGGGTTGATCGTCAAAAGACCGCCGCCAGGAGGAATCGCAAAAGTGCCATCCGCCTTGAGAAACTTTCCCGCCGCGGCCGAGCCCGCAGGCGCCGCGGGCACATTGCCAGCCTTGCCGCCGGAACCGGTGTCGCCGACCATGACTGGGTCGGAGGCCGAGATATTCGCGATGGGTGAGCCGTCGTCGGTGGCAAAAACAATCGCCTGCTGCCCGGTCGGGGGCGCCGGCGTCGGCGTGGGAGCCGCCGCAGTGGGGGTCAGATTGACGGTCGTCGCAAGGCTCATGGTTCTCGCTCCCCTATGCCGCGCCGGGAACCCCAGTGGGCACATAGATGAATGGTGACACATCGCCCAAAGACTGCAGGGCAGCGCCAAACGTATTGAACGTGCAGACCTTGAAATAGAGCACCTGGCCGATGTAGGCCGGCGGCATGGTCATTTTCAGAATGCCTGCCTGGCTGGGTCCTACCACCGCGAACCGCGAGCCCGCGGGATGGTCGACGCCGACGCCGCTCGAGCTCGGTGCCAGGAAAATGGACCGGCGCAGGAAGTTCCCCGAGCCCGTGGCCTTCAGCGTGTAGGCGTTCGGCCCGGTGAGGTCTGCGATGGCGTAGGTCATGAGCTCGTAGCCGAAGCCGCCGCCGGCTGCAGCGATCGCGGTCCCGCCAGCCTCGAGTGTGCCGACTTCCCCGATCACAGATCCGCCAGCCTCGATAAACGCGGGGTCTCCCTCGGCCACGGCCACGCCGCCCACCTCAAAGATCACCGCGCCGCCCTCGACGTAGCAGGGCACCTCGAGGTTGTTCTCAACCGCGGCGGATGAGGACTGAAGCGTGCCCTTCGACTCACTGAGGTCGACCTCGAGGTCATTGGTCGTGTCCGGATCGTTTGCCGCCGGCCAGTCAGTGACCACCTCACCGGTGACGGCCGAGCCGATCACCACGTTCGAGTTGCCGTCGGCGCCGCCCGGGGCCGGGCTGTAGCTCGCGCCGCCATCAGTCGAGACAAAGACCTGCGCACCCCCATAGTTCGGATCGGCGCTCGAGACCACAACCCAAAGCTGGTCGCCCGAGGATCCCGGATAGAGCCCGGGCGTGGGCTCGAAAATGACCGGGGCGTTGGCGTTGCCGGCGCTGCGCTGGGTGCTTACCGGATTCGGAGCCGGAGAGGTGACGGGGAGCAGCGTGGGCGCGCACATCCCGTAAACGAAGGGCTCGGCCGTGGCCTGGAAACTGCCATCGTCCTGCTCGTTGTAGCTTGTGATCCGGACCGGGACGCCGACAATGCCCTGGAGCTCATCGGTGAGAGTGACCAGGTCCATCGGCGAAAGCAGCGACCAGCGCGCGGTCGTCGAGAAACTCCAGACGTCGCCGCCGTACTGATTCCGGCGCACCTGGATCCCGAGAATGGTTCTGGCGATCGAGGGATCCTGGATGGCATTGTTCGTGACCGGGTCGGCCTTGCGCACCCCGTAGAGCCCGAGCGTCGCCGGATCCGGGGTCTGCACGGAGACCTGGGCATAGTTCGCGTTCCGGTCAATGCATTGCATCTGGAGCACGTTCGGCAGATCGATCCGGACCGCGGTGTCGAGCGAAGGGCAGTCGGACAGTAGGAAATCGCCGGCGTCAGCGTCGAGGTCGGCGACGGGCCCCGCGGCCGTGGGCGGCTGGTAAAAGCCACCGTTTCCGACCGCCGAGACCTCGGAGTAGGGAATCAGGTAGAACTTCGCGCCCAGGAACACCGGGGCGGCGTTGGCAGCGCTACAGAGTGTTTTGATCCAATCTGCAGCCGCGGACTGCGAATTCATCGTGAGCGAGCCCCAGAGCCCATTTGCGCGGCATTGCGCGCGCACCAGATCAAAGGACGGGATGTCGATGAAATCGCCCAGGGGCTTCGGATAGGGCGGCGGCTGCGCAGCCTTGATCGCAAGCAGGGCGATTGAAACCGGGGCTCCCCCAGCCCCGGCCGCAGAGAACGCACCTGGCGAATGAATGATGCGTTCCTGCATCTGGAATGTGGGCGGCGACTGGCCGGCGAAGTTCGCCGGGGTGACCGCGCGCCACAGGGGCTCGTCTGCGACCGGCGTGGCACCGCCGCCAGGGTAGAGCGAGATGGCCAAGAGATATCCAGGCAGGCCCTCGGCGACGCTGCTGGAGGCCTGTGCAGGGCCGCTCGAGGAGGTCGCCACGGCGTCGACCGTCTCCCCGCCCAGGTACCCGGCTGGCACGGTGTAGCTGACCAGCAGCGCGATCGAACTGACAGTGAAGTCGGCGGTGGTGTTCGAAAGCTGGTTTGTGACCTGAAAATAGAACCCCGGCTCAAAGGCGGCCATCGCAGCCGGCGTGGTCCCGATGCTTGGCCCGGTGAAGGTGCCCGATGTCCCAAGGGCCGGGAATGTGCCGCCGCACCAGCCGGTCGATCCGCCGGCATAGGGAGCAGGCAGGAACCCCAGCGCGCCCGACGGCGTACCGCCTCCACTGCTCGAGTAGCTGACCACGGGCTTTATTGAGATGACAACCGCGCCGGCTGGGAGCGTCGGCCACACAAAACCGCCCCAGGCGAGCGTGGTGTAAAAGCCCGTGTAGAGGTTGAAGGGCGGATAGGTCGTCGAACCCCCCATGCTTCCGCCAGAATTGCTCGAGATGGCGGTGCCAGAACTGGTGGGCCCGTGGGTCGCGTGATTCGAATTGCTCGTCGGCAGGACCAAAACGCTGTTCGGACTCGAGGCGCCCACCCCGCCGATTTCGAGGATGCCCATCGCCCACGGCGTCGATGCGCCGGAGACAGTTACCGTGTTCGGACCACCGGCCGCATAGGCGTACCAGACCTGGTAGCCCAGGCCGTCGCCGTAAACCTTTGTCCAGGTCTCGCCGTTCGTCGAACTGATCCCGAGCGTGCCGGCGCCGGTCGCCGTGGCCACCAGGACGTTACCCTGGGCGTTCGGCATGTCGTACATCATCGCGGGCAGCGCCGCGGTGGAACTTGCGTCGACCTTCTTCTGGATCGTGCCAGGCAAGTCGTAGCTCGAGAGCCCGCGCTCCATCTGGGTCGCCGCCGGCTGGGGCTGCACGGAAGTCTCGGCCGCGATCGCCGCCTGCGCCATGCCGGACTTGTAGATATCCTCGATCATGTCCACAAAATCGGCATCCCCGCTCGGGTACACCCCCCATTTGAAAGCGACCTCGGGATTGAGCGACGGCAGGGCGCCCGTGGCGCCGAGGTCGAGTTCGGAGCTTTCGAGGCCGGCGAAATGCGGATAGATGATCTGTTGCGCAGACAGGCCGGCGTCGGAGTACTCATCGCCAGAGCCCAGCTGGGGCTCAAAAGCCATCGCCAGCTTCGCGATCGGGGGCTCGTTCGAGGTCGCCGCGGTGAGCTGCGCATAGTAGACGTTCACGGTGCCGGCCGGGAAGGATTCGGCGTCCAGATAGACCGTGGCGCCCATCCCCTGTTGCCAGCGGTAACAGAACGGCCAGCACCGATAGCTCATGGGATCGGTCGGATCCGGGCCCACCTCGAGCTCGTTCCAAAGCGGGATCTCCCAGGAGCCGGAGAGCGTCTGCGGACCCTGGCCGCCGTAGTCGTCGACGTCGTAGCTATAGCTCGCGGTGAGCGTCACGGCGATGACGAAGTAAAAATTGGAGTCGGTGACCTCGAAGGATTGCCGCCCACCGGATCCGGAAAATGACTGCGAAGTGAAGGCGAGCGGTGTGTCCGAGCCGTTGTTCATCACCTGCAGCACGCCGCGAATCGGGTTGTGCCCGAGCAGGAAGTCGATGTTCTCGCAATAGTTGGTGATGCCCTTTTTGAGTTGCTTGAACTTCTTAATCCCGGCGCCGCCCTGGCGTAGATTGGCCGCCCAAATGGCGAGCAAGTTCGACTGAGTCTGCCCGTAGCCCACCGGGATCGTTGCGCCAT